>JADMIO012980992.1_pt1 | contig 70241 bp, 55 predicted proteins | sample 8958161 | NCBI WGS metagenome assembly JADMIO01 (sample SAMN16585339, study PRJNA669376) | soil metagenome | isolation source: Crop rotation soil | place: USA: Cullars Rotation, Alabama | collected 2011 | reverse complement strand
ATCAGACCGACGATACGAGTGGGACCGTGGTCCCAGACTAATAATCAGACCGACGATACGAGTGGGACCGTGGTCCCAGACTAATAATCAGACCGACGATACGAGTGGGACCGTGGTCCCAGTCTGATTATCAGACCGACGATACAAGTGGAACAGTTATGCCCGGGAATTCCTGCAGGATCGATCCGCTCGAGAAGCTTTCTAGTGGTACCAACCCAGGCAGGTAGCACAGTGCGCGCCCACTGCCTTACGGATAGCACGACGCATCTTCGCCGCAGCGTTGTTCCCACGGGCGATAGCAGCACGCCGCTTCGCATGGCTCTTCACACTGCGCTGTGCCTGATAGGTGGCGTGGTGCTGAGCACAGCGCCCACCATGAGTAGCCCAGTCCCTACAGTCGAGACACCGGGTACGCATAGGGCACCCCCCCCCCCCTTCCGGGGACACCCCCCTATCCGTCGACACCCCCCTACCTACTCACGTGAGTAGGCTGGGCGCGGCAGCGCTAGAAGCGACCGCCCGTCATGAAGTGGGCAGTGAGCCAACCCATGAAGGCCAGTAGCGCAAAGCGTCGAGCACGCACCCAACCCGAAGGCTTGCCTGTACTGCCGCTTTGCGTGGCGAACCATGACCAGACGTGTTCGCTCAGCGTGTCGCCCGGCTTCTTATTGAAGAGCGCTCGACCCTCAATGACGCCGAACGCGGCAAGCCATGCGAGCCAAGCGATTGTGTATCCGCTCATTGAGCCCCCCGACGGATTCGAACCGCCGACCCCCTGATTACGAAACAGGCGCTCTAACCGAACTGAGCTAGGGAGGCAACGCCGGTCGCTCAACCCTGGGAGAGATCAGGGGAGTGACCGGCCTGAGTGGGTAGCGCTCGACGCCGTTCCTTAGCGGTGCTTGATGCGTGGCGCGTAAACCCCTCTACCTATATGAAGGTTGTCGGCAACCTGATTCGGGGTCACAGCGAAGGGCGCCCGGGTGACGCTGTGATGAAGTGGCGTGAAGTCTGGATTACCCAATGAGAAGTCATTAGGAATGTGTGTTTCGAGTCATTCCGTCACAGCATCACTTCCCCCAGGTCAACGGCTCGCCCCGCTGTGCTGTGGTGACGGAGTCACTGTTACTTAGGCTAACTAACTAAACCGAGACAAGAGAAATGGGCCGACCGGGGGACCGGCCGACCCTTCCCGCTGCCCCAGGAAGCCCGCTGTGCGCCCGTCTCAGCGCCTAACAGGCTTCCCGGGTGTCTCGCTACGCCGCTACGTCTTCCGTGCCGTCCTGGGCGTCGTCTTCGTCGTCGTCGGTCGGCGGCTTCGCCCACGTGATCGAAGCGCGCTTCTCGATGGGCGTTCCCTGCCCCCTGCCCGTAGTCGACTTCGTGACAACGATCTTGTCTACGAAGAGCCCGACGAACACGCGCTTGTCGTCTACTGACGCGCGCCCCCACCACGACTTAGGGCCGGTCGGGTCAGCGTCGGCGTCTTCGGGGAACCATTGGTCAAGGGGAAGCTTCGGGGCTTCGGCGGCTTCAAGTTCGGCAAGCCGCTCTTCCGCCCCTTGCTGCCGGAGCGTCAGCGCTGCCTGTTGCTTCCGGAAGTGCTTCCTGCCAACGGGTCCGTCGTACGCGCCTGCCGCGCGGTCTTCGTACAGCTCTTCAAGGGCGTTCAGGGCGTCGGCGCGCTCCGCAACAAGGTTCGCCCGTTCGCCGCTCTTCTCAGGCGCCTCAGTGAGCTTGCCGAAGCGTCGGGCGGCTTCCCACAGAAGCGCCAACGTCTCTTCGTCGCCTTCGGCGTGCCTGATCTTGTTGAAGATGCGTTCCGCAACGAACTTGTCGAGTGCCGCCATGCTGACGTTGCACGTGCCTTCGTGCTGCCCAGGTGCGGACGGGTCGACCACCTTCCGGCGACGGCAGCGGTAAGAGTCCTTGATCGATTCTTCCCCGCGCTTCGAAGTCATGACGGCGCCACACTCGCAGTACAGCTTGTCCATGGCGGACAGAATGGCTTGCCCCCGGGAAAGCCCCTTGCCGCGCCCCCTGCCGTCCAACCACGCCTGAAGCTCATACCACTCAGCGGGCTCGATGATCGGTCCGCAATCAAGCTCGACCGGCCGGAGCGTGATCGGGTCGCGCTGAATGCGGTAACCCTCAATCTTCGTGGTCGGCGTGCCGTCCGGCTTCTTCTTGTAGATCACCTCAGCGGCGAAGCCCGCAATACGCGGGTCCCGAAGGATTCGCATAACGGTTGCCGGGTCCCAGGCGCTTGAAGCGGTCTTCTTCCCAATCGTCTCGCCCCGGGTCGGCACGGCGTCAGCGTCCATGCGCTTACAAAGCCCCGTGATGCTGCCCGGGTGAATGGCGGCTTGACTGCCCGGCTTGAAGGGAAGGTGTTTGTGCGTCTTGATCTCACGCCACCACCACCGGATTACGTCGGGCTCGAACTCGAAGGGTCCGGTAAGGGGAGTGGTCGAGTGCGCAAGCTTGTTGATGACGACATTGACCATTCGGCCGTTGCGCGTGATCTCCTTCGTCTCCGAAACAAGCTCGAAGCCGTAAGGCGCCTTCCCGCCGACGTACCCGCCCAATTCGCGCTGAAGGTTCTTCGTGTCGAGAATCTTCGCCGACTTCAGCGAAGATTCTTTGTGCGACGCGTCGAGCCGCATAATCAGGTGAATCAGGTCCATGACGTTTCCCTGCCGGAAGACGCCTTCCTGAGTGGAAACAATCGTCACGCCCAGGGCGAGCAATTCCGAGACAATCGGAATCGCGTCCATGACCTTCAGGCGCGAGAAGCGCGACACGTCATAGACAATGATCATGTTGAGCCGCCCGGCGCGGCATTCGTTCAGGATGCGTTCGAACTCCGGGCGCTCCGCCGTCCCGAACGCCGACGTGCCCGGCGCTTCGCTGAAATGCCCGACGAACCTGAACCGGCCCCCGTCGCGCTCGACTTCGCGCTGAAGGTCGGCCGCCTTGTCTTCGTTGGCGCTACGCTGTGTCGCTGGGCTTGCTGCGCTCGAATTCTCGCGCTCGCGCGACTGACGGTCGTAAGCACCCGCGTACGTGTCCACCCCGGTCACAACCCCTTGTGTCATGTCGGCGACCCTACGCCCCCAACTGAGAGAACTCAAAGGTTACCCCAGTTGGGGCACTACTCCCGAAAACCGCTTCTGACCTGGGAAAACGTGAAGCCCCGGGGCATCCGCTGAGGGTTGCCGCCGGGGCTTCGGTGTGTCCGTCAGTACGGGCCATAGAGGGGCGTCGTGTAACCCACCCAGGGCGATTGCTCCGGCACGGGGAAGCCGCGCCACGCCTTCGGGACGTCGCGGTGAGTTCAGGCTTTTTCATATCTCATTGCCCCCGGACGAGCGTCTGCTCCGCCATTCGCCGTCCGCCGTGCCAATCGGATCAGCCGTCCAAATGCGGGATTTTCGTTAGTCGGAGGCCAAACGGCATTGAGCGTCAGCATATCATCAGCGAGCTGAAGAAAGACAATCCCCGATCCGCTCCACGTGTTGCCCCAGCAATCAGCGCGACCTTGCCCCTCCAACGTCATCTCGTTCTCCGCTCATGAGCTCAGCCACTGGCGAGCGGCATCGCATTCTTCGCATCCCGCCTCTGGCGGATGCAGGAAGATCAACGGATCTCGGCCCAGTTGACCCAGGGCTGTCGCCACAATGTCGCGGGAGCGGATCAACCGAGCAAAGGCATGACCGACTGGACCTTCCTTCTGAAGGCTCTTCTCCTTGAGCCACCTGTCCGCCAAGGCAAAGCGCTCACAGCAGTGGTCATTCTCGAGATAATCGACGCGTACCAACTTGCCATCCTGAAGAATGGTGCAGTGTCTCGGCACCCCATAGGGAACCTTTGCCATCAACTCGGCAAGATGCAGCGTCGTGTTGGCATCGTGTCCCACGCCGAGGAGAAGTACCTGCCCATCGAGTTCATGGACACGGGCGACCGGGCTTGCAGGCGAGTGAGGTGGCAGGGGCAATGGATCAGAGATGATCTGCTCTGCCTGTGGCCCCGCTGCCGCAAAGGCAAATGGATGGGCGCTGCGCTTTACATTTGGCAGGCGCCAGAATGTGTCAGAGACAACTCCAAGGTCCGGTGTAACGGGCGACGTGGCAGGATCGAACGGCTCGTCGTCCAGACCTGACCACGAGGGCATGACGAGCGTCCCTCCCGGACCCAGCGCAGCACGCAGGGCCTCGATCAGTCCAAGTGGCCCATCTTCGAGGGGCCGGACGCTACGGAAGGAGCTGTGGACCAGCAGCACACCGCCGGGGGTAACCCCAAGGTTGAGAAGCTGACCGATGAGCTCGGCTTTTCGCCATTCGTATTGCACGACATTGCACTCCACCGCTGATGACATCAGTCGATCATAGCACGATCAACGGCACTGTTGCAAATAGTCGGTGGTGATAAACTTATCATCCCCTTTTGCTGATGGAGCTGCACATGAACCCATTCAAAGGCCGGCATTTTCAGCGTGACATCATTCTGTGGGCCGTACGCTGGTACTGCAAATACGGCATCAGTTACCGTGAGCTGCAGGTCGACGGATCTTTTCCGCTGCATAACCCTGCTTCGGGGTCATTATAGCGATTTTTTCGGTATATCCATCCTTTTTCGCACGATATACAGGATTTTGCCAAAGGGTTCGTGTAGACTTTCCTTGGTGTATCCAACGGCGTCAGCCGGGCAGGATAGGTGAAGTAGGCCCACCCGCGAGCGGGTGTTCCTTCTTCACTGTCCCTTATTCGCACCTGGCGGTGCTCAACGGGAATCCTGCTCTGCGAGGCTGGCCGGCTACCGCCGGCGTAACAGATGAGGGCAAGCGGATGGCTGATGAAACCAAGCCAACCAGGAAGGGCAGCCCACCTATCAAGGTGTACTGCCTTCCAGACGAACGAAGAGCGATTGAGGAAAAGGCGGCGGCGGCCGAGAGAGAATATTCAGGCCAGTTATGCTTTCTGGCCTGTAACAAAGGACATTAAGTAAAGACAGATAAACGTAGACTAAAACGTGGTCGCATCAGGGTGCTGGCTTTTCAAGTTCCTTAAGAATGGCCTCAATTTTCTCTATACACTCAGTTGGAACACGAGACCTGTCCAGGTTAAGCACCATTTTATCGCCCTTATACAATACTGTCGCTCCAGGAGCAAACTGATGTCGTGAGCTTAAACTAGTTCTTGATGCAGATGACGTTTTAAGCACAGAAGTTAAAAGAGTGATAACTTCTTCAGCTTCAAATATCACCCCAGCTTTTTTCTGCTCATGAAGGTTAGATGCCTGCTGCTTAAGTAATTCCTCTTTATCTGTAAAGGCTTTTTGAAGTGCATCACCTGACCGGGCAGATAGTTCACCGGGGTGAGAAAAAAGAGCAACAACTGATTTAGGCAATTTGGCGGTGTTGATACAGCGGGTAATAATCTTACGTGAAATATTTTCCGCATCAGCCAGCGCAGAAATATTTCCAGCAAATTCATTCTGCAATCGGCTTGCATAACGCTGACCACGTTCATAAGCACTTGTTGGGCGATAATCGTTACCCAATCTGGATAATGCAGCCATCTGCTCATCATCCAGCTCGCCAACCAGAACACGATAATCACTTTCGGTAAGTGCAGCAGCTTTACGACGGCGACTCCCATCGGCAATTTCTATGACACCAGATACTCTTCGACCGAACGCCGGTGTCTGTTGACCAGTCAGTAGAAAAGAAGGGATGAGATCATCCAGTGCGTCCTCAGTAAGCAGCTCCTGGTCACGTTCATTACCTGACCATACCCGAGAGGTCTTCTCAACACTATCACCCCGGAGCACTTCAAGAGTAAACTTCACATCCCGACCACATACAGGCAAAGTAATGGCATTACCGCGAGCCATTACTCCTACGCGCGCAATTAACGAATCCACCATCGGGGCAGCTGGTGTCGATAACGAAGTATCTTCAACCGGTTGAGTATTGAGCGTATGTTTTGGAATAACAGGCGCACGCTTCATTATCTAATCTCCCAGCGTGGTTTAATCAGACGATCGAAAATTTCATTGCAGACAGGTTCCCAAATAGAAAGAGCATTTCTCCAGGCACCAGTTGAAGAGCGTTGATCAATGGCCTGTTCAAAAACAGTTCTCATCCGGATCTGACCTTTACCAACTTCATCCGTTTCACGTACAACATTTTTTAGAACCATGCTTCCCCAGGCATCCCGAATTTGCTCCTCCATCCACGGGGACTGAGAGCCATTACTATTGCTGTATTTGGTAAGCAAAATACGTACATCAGGCTCGAACCCTTTAAGATCAACGTTCTTGAGCAGATCACGAAGCATATCGAAAAACTGCAGTGCGGAGGTGTAGTCAAACAACTCAGCAGGCGTGGGAACAATCAGCACATCAGCAGCACATACGACATTAATCGTGCCGATACCCAGGTTAGGCGCGCTGTCAATAACTATGACATCATAGTCATGAGCAACAGTTTCAATGGCCAGTCGGAGCATCAGGTGTGGATCGGTGGGCAGTTTACCTTCATCAAATTTGCCCATTAACTCAGTTTCAATACGGTGCAGAGCCAGACAGGAAGGAATAATGTCAAGCCCCGGCCAGCAAGTGGGCTTTATTGCATAAGTGACATCGTCCTTTTCCCCAAGATAGAAAGGCAGGAGAGTGTCTTCTGCATGAATATGAAGATCTGGTACCCATCCGTGATACATTGAGGCTGTTCCCTGGGGGTCGTTACCTTCCACGAGCAAAACACGTAGCCCCTTCAGAGCCAGATCCTGAGCAAGATGAACAGAAACTGAGGTTTTGTAAACGCCTCCTTTATGGGCAGCAACCCCGATCACCGGTGGAAATACGTCTTCAGCACGTCGCAATCGCGTACCAAACACATCACGCATATGATTAATTTGTTCAATTGTATAACCAACACGTTGCTCAACCCGTCCTCGAATTTCCATATCCGGGTGCGGTAGTCGCCCTGCTTTCTCGGCATCTCTGATAGCCTGAGAAGAAACCCCAACTAAATCCGCTGCTTCACCTATTCTCCAGCGCCGGGTTATTTTCCTCGCTTCCGGGCTGTCATCATTAAACTGTGCAATGGCGATAGCCTTCGTCATTTCATGACCAGCGTTTATGCACTGGTTAAGTGTTTCCATGAGTTTCATTCTGAACATCCTTTAATCATTGCTTTGCGTTTTTTTATTAAATCTTGCAATTTACTGCAAAGCAACAACAAAATCGCAAAGTCATCAAAAAACCGCAAAGTTGTTTAAAATAAGAGCAACACTACAAAAGGAGATAAGAAGAGCACATACCTCAGTCACTTATTATCACTAGCGCTCGCCGCAGCCGTGTAACCGAGCATAGCGAGCGAACTGGCGAGGAAGCAAAGAAGAACTGTTCTGTCAGATAGCTCTTACGCTCAGCGCAAGAAGAAATATCCACCGTGGGAAAAACTCCAGGTAGAGGTACACACGCGGATAGCCAATTCAGAGTAATAAACTGTGATAATCAACCCTCATCAATGATGACGAACTAACCCCCGATATCAAGTCACATGACGAAGGGAAAGAGAAGGAAATCAACTGTGACAAACTGCCCTCAAATTTGGCTTCCTTAAAAATTACAGTTCAAAAAGTATGAGAAAATCCATGCAGGCTGAAGGAAACAGCAAAACTGTGACAAATTACCCTCAGTAGGTCAGAACAAATGTGACGAACCACCCTCAAATCTGTGACAGATAACCCTCAGACTATCCTGTCGTCATGGAAGTGATATCGCGGAAGGAAAATACGATATGAGTCGTCTGGCGGCCTTTCTTTTTCTCAATGTATGAGAGGCGCATTGGAGTTCTGCTGTTGATCTCATTAACACAGACCTGCAGGAAGCGGCGGCGGAAGTCAGGCATACGCTGGTAACTTTGAGGCAGCTGGTAACGCTCTATGATCCAGTCGATTTTCAGAGAGACGATGCCTGAGCCATCCGGCTTACGATACTGACACAGGGATTCGTATAAACGCATGGCATACGGATTGGTGATTTCTTTTGTTTCACTAAGCCGAAACTGCGTAAACCGGTTCTGTAACCCGATAAAGAAGGGAATGAGATATGGGTTGATATGTACACTGTAAAGCCCTCTGGATGGACTGTGCGCACGTTTGATAAACCAAGGAAAAGATTCATAGCCTTTTTCATCGCCGGCATCCTCTTCAGGGCGATAAAAAACCACTTCCTTCCCCGCGAAACTCTTCAATGCCTGCCGTATATCCTTACTGGCTTCCGCAGAGGTCAATCCGAATATTTCAGCATATTTAGCAACATGGATCTCGCAGATACCGTCATGTTCCTGTAGGGTGCCATCAGATTTTCTGATCTGGTCAACGAACAGATACAGCATACGTTTTTGATCCCGGGAGAGACTATATGCCGCCTCAGTGAGGTCGTTTGACTGGACGATTCGCGGGCTATTTTTACGTTTCTTGTGATTGATAACCGCTGTTTCCGCCATGACAGATCCATGTGAAGTGTGACAAGTTTTTAGATTGTCACACTAAATAAAAAAGAGTCAATAAGCAGGGATAACTTTGTGAAAAAACAGCTTCTTCTGAGGGCAATTTGTCACAGGGTTAAGGGCAATTTGTCACAGACAGGACTGTCATTTGAGGGTGATTTGTCACACTGAAAGGGCAATTTGTCACAACACCTTCTCTAGAACCAGCATGGATAAAGGCCTACAAGGCGCTCTAAAAAAGAAGATCTAAAAACTATAAAAAAAATAATTATAAAAATATCCCCGTGGATAAGTGGATAACCCCAAGGGAAGTTTTTTCAGGCATCGTGTGTAAGCAGAATATATAAGTGCTGTTCCCTGGTGCTTCCTCGCTCACTCGACCGGGAGGGTTCGAGAAGGGGGGGCACCCCCCTTCGGCGTGCGCGGTCACGCGCACAGGGCGCAGCCCTGGTTAAAAACAAGGTTTATAAATATTGGTTTAAAAGCAGGTTAAAAGACAGGTTAGCGGTGGCCGAAAAACGGGCGGAAACCCTTGCAAATGCTGGATTTTCTGCCTGTGGACAGCCCCTCAAATGTCAATAGGTGCGCCCCTCATCTGTCAGCACTCTGCCCCTCAAGTGTCAAGGATCGCGCCCCTCATCTGTCAGTAGTCGCGCCCCTCAAGTGTCAATACCGCAGGGCACTTATCCCCAGGCTTGTCCACATCATCTGTGGGAAACTCGCGTAAAATCAGGCGTTTTCGCCGATTTGCGAGGCTGGCCAGCTCCACGTCGCCGGCCGAAATCGAGCCTGCCCCTCATCTGTCAACGCCGCGCCGGGTGAGTCGGCCCCTCAAGTGTCAACGTCCGCCCCTCATCTGTCAGTGAGGGCCAAGTTTTCCGCGAGGTATCCACAACGCCGGCGGCCGGCCGCGGTGTCTCGCACACGGCTTCGACGGCGTTTCTGGCGCGTTTGCAGGGCCATAGACGGCCGCCAGCCCAGCGGCGAGGGCAACCAGCCGAGGGCTTCGCCCTGTCGCTCGACTGCGGCGAGCACTACTGGCTGTAAAAGGACAGACCACATCATGGTTCTGTGTTCATTAGGTTGTTCTGTCCATTGCTGACATAATCCGCTCCACTTCAACGTAACACCGCACGAAGATTTCTATTGTTCCTGAAGGCATATTCAAATCGTTTTCGTTACCGCTTGCAGGCATCATGACAGAACACTACTTCCTATAAACGCTACACAGGCTCCTGAGATTAATAATGCGGATCTCTACGATAATGGGAGATTTTCCCGACTGTTTCGTTCGCTTCTCAGTGGATAACAGCCAGCTTCTCTGTTTAACAGACAAAAACAGCATATCCACTCAGTTCCACATTTCCATATAAAGGCCAAGGCATTTATTCTCAGGATAATTGTTTCAGCATCGCAACCGCATCAGACTCCGGCATCGCAAACTGCACCCGGTGCCGGGCAGCCACATCCAGCGCAAAAACCTTCGTGTAGACTTCCGTTGAACTGATGGACTTATGTCCCATCAGGCTTTGCAGAACTTTCAGCGGTATACCGGCATACAGCATGTGCATCGCATAGGAATGGCGGAACGTATGTGGTGTGACCGGAACAGAGAACGTCACACCGTCAGCAGCAGCGGCGGCAACCGCCTCCCCAATCCAGGTCCTGACCGTTCTGTCCGTCACTTCCCAGATCCGCGCTTTCTCTGTCCTTCCTGTGCGACGGTTACGCCGCTCCATGAGCTTATCGGGTCCACTCGCGAACGCAGAAAGGCCCACCCGAAGGTGAGCCAGTGTGATTACATTTGCGGCCTAACTGTGGCCAGTCCAGTTACGCTGGAGTCACTAGTATTTAGGTGACACTATAGAAGCGGCCGCGACAACTTGTCCACGTGGAATTCTAAGCTTAGGATCCCAATGTGCTGGAAAGGTGACAAGCGTCTGATCGCCTACTTTGTTTCGCAGGCTGCAGACGTTTCCGTGGCCGAGCTTCGCGACTTCCTCGGTGCGCGCGTTCCCGATTATCAAGTGCCATCCACCTTTGTTGAATTGCCGGCGCTGCCATTGTCGGCAAACGGCAAGGTGGACCGACTGCGCTTGCCCGAACCGGAACTGACCCGCAGTGGTCTGTCGGCCGGCTATGTCGCTCCGCAAAATGAAATCGAAATCTGCCTGGCAAAGATCTGGGCGCAGATTCTGTCGGTCGAGGTAATCGGCTGTGACGATAACTTCTTCGAGCTCGGCGGCCACTCGCTGTTGGCGGCGCAAATCGCCGCGCGCGTCCGCGCGCAACTAAAGTTTGAGATGCCGATCAGCACGCTCTTCGAATTGCCGACGATCAGACTGCTGGCGCAGCGCATTGCTGCCGGCGACGCCGAGTCGGTGCGCACGATCAGCCGCACCAAGCGGGACGAAGCGATTCCGTTGTCGTTCAATCAACAACAGTTCTGGCTGCTCGATCAGGTGAGTCCGAACCGCGCCACCTATAACGTCAGCACCGGCCTGAAGATCGTCGGACCGCTCGATCTCGACAAGCTGCAACGCGTGATCGATTGCATGGTTGAACGCCATGAGATTCTGCGTACCAGCGTGGTGTCTACGAAAGACTCTGCGGTGCAGGTCATTTCGCCGGCAGTTTCGATTCCGGTTCGGGCTACGGATCTGTCGCAGCTGCCGGCAGCTCAGGCGATGTCACAGCGTGAGACGATCTTTGCCGAAGAGCGCGATTATCTTTTCGACTTAAATCAGGGGCCGTTGATGCGGCTGCGGCTTTTGAAGCTCGGCGAGCAACAGCATGAACTGATCATCACGCTGCATCACATCATTTGTGACGGCTGGTCGATCAACGTGCTGCTGCGTGAGCTGACTCATCTTTATCTGAAGAATGTTGACCCGAGTGTGTTGCCTCAGCTTTCAATTCAATATGCCGACTTTGCTGTATGGCAACGGCGTTGGATGGAGGACGAAGGCATCCAGCGGCAATTGAATTACTGGCGGCAGCAGCTGGCGGATGCGCCGACGGTGATGGAGTTGCCGACTGATCACTCACGGCCGGCAATTCGGACGTATCAGGGCGGCCGGGTGGCGGCCAAGCTCTCTGACGGCCTCGCCGAATCGCTCAAGGCACTCAGCCGTCAGGAGAGCACGACACTCTTTACGACACTGCTGGCGGCGTTTCAGACACTGCTGTTTCGTTACAGCGGACAGGATGACGTAGTGGTTGGCTCGCCCGTCGCCGGGCGCACCATGTTTGAAACCGAGAATTTGATCGGCGCTTTCGTCAACACCCTGGTGATGCGCGGCGATCTCAGCGGCAATCCCAGGTTTCGCGATGTGCTGGCGCGCGTGCGTCAGACGGCGATGGACGCATTCGCCCATCAGGATCTGCCGTTCGAAAGACTGGTCGAAGAACTGAATCCGGAGCGCCGGGCCAACCGGTCGCCGCTCTTTCAGGTGATGTTTTCATTTCAGAACATGCCTGAGCCTGAACTGGCAGCCAACGGCACGAAATTCAAAACGATTCAAATCGCCAGCAGCGCCGCAAAGTTCGACCTGACCCTCGAGGTGGGAGAATTACCCGACGGCATTACACTTTCATTCGAATACGCCTGTGATCTGTTCACCGCGCCGACCATCGAACGCATGCTTGGCCATTTCGTGAACCTGTTGACGGCCGTTACTCGCGACCCGGCGCAAACAATTGCCGACATCGAGTTGCTCATGCCCGCAGAGCGGCAACAACTGCTGGACGAATGGAATGACAATCAGCTGGCGTATCCCGAAACGGCCAGTGTTCACCAACTTTTTGAAGCCCAGGCGGCGCAAACGCCCGACGCCGCAGCGGTAGAATTCTGTAGCCGGCAGTTGACTTATCGCGAGCTCAACACCAGAGCGAACCAGTTTGCTCATTACCTGATCAGTCGTGGCGTAGGCCCTGAAGCCATCGTCGGTGTCAGCCTGGATCGAAGTTTTGAAATGCTGGTGGCGATTCTGGGCGTGTTGAAGACAGGCGCCGCATATGTACCGCTCGATCCGACTTATCCGCGCGATCGCATCGCCTTCATGATTCAGAACACGGCGGCGCGCATAGTGGTCACTCAAAAGCATCTGGCGTCGAATATTGATGGAGATGCCGAGCTGATCAATATCGACGAAGCGGGGCCGATGTTTGCGAACGAAAGCATCGACAACCCGGACGTCGCGGTCTCGTCCAGCCAGGTTGCGCTCGTCCTTTACACCTCGGGCTCGACCGGTAATCCGAAGGGCGTGATGCTCGAACATCGATCGCTCGTGAATTTCGCAACCGTCGCCAAATCAGCCTACGGAATTAATGGCGCCGATCGCGTGCTGCAATTCGGATCGCTTTCATTCGACCTCAGCGCCGAAGAGATGCTGATTAGTTTGACCACCGGTGCTTGCCTGGTTTTGCGAACCGCCGAAATGATCAGCGCGCCCGAGGACTTTCTCGCTCGTTGCGAAGACTGGAAGCTGACGGTGCTCGACTTGCCGACCGTCTACTGGCATGAACTGACCGACGCCTTGAGCAGAAAGAACCTGTTCCTGCCGGAGAGCATTCGCCTGGTGATTATTGGCGGCGAAAAAGCCTCAGCCGATCGCGTCGTTGCGTGGAACAGAATTGTGGGAAACCGCATGCGCCTGCTGAACACTTATGGCCCCACGGAAACGACGATTGCCGTGACGCTGTGCGATCTGAGCAAAGAGGCGTCGCGTCTCGAGACGCTTAGTCCCCGTAGTCCCATTGGGCGGCCCTACCCGAACGCAAAAGTTTACGTGCTCGACCCAACCTTGCAGCCGGTTCCGGTGGGGGTCGCCGGCGAATTGCACATCGGTGGGCCAGGTGTGGCGCGCGGTTATCTCAATCGGGATGACCTGACCTCGCAGAAATTCATCGCGAACCCATTTAGTGATGATCCGGGCGATCGGCTCTACAAAACCGGCGACATAGTCCGTTATCACGAAGACGGCAATCTGGAATTTCTCGGCCGGGCGGACAATCAAATCAAGATTCGCGGCTTTCGCGTCGAGCTGGAAGAGATCGAACGCGCCATCAGAAGTCACCAGGCCGTCGAGAATTGCGTAGTGATTGCGACCGATGGCGACGACAAGCGCCTCGTCGCGTATATCATCACCAACGAGGGTTCACGAGATTCGATTGGTGATCTCCGCAGTCTCCTCAAGACGAAACTGCCTTCGTACATGATCCCGGCGGCGTTTGAAGTCATCGACGACTTTCCGTTGACCTCCAGTGGCAAGATCAATCGTCGCGCCTTGCCTGAGCCGCAGTTCAATCGGCCGGCAGCCGACGCCACTATGGATCTGCCGGGCACGCCGCTCGAGGAAATGCTGCTCGAAACGTGGAAGGAAGTGCTCAACCTCGATCAGATCGGCGTCAGTGAGAACTTTTTCGACTTGGGCGGACATTCATTGCTGGCGGCGCGACTGGTCTCGAATATCAGAAGCACGATGGACGTCGAGCTGAACATGGTTGACGTGTTCGAAGCGCCCACAATTTCATCTCTGGCCGAATTGCTCTATCCGCGTGTGGCGGGAACGGAATCAGACACCGAACTGGCCAGGCTGATAGAGGAATTGTCCGGTTTGTCTGAAGAAGAGGCTCAGCTGCGCCTGGACCGGGAACTCGGCATGCAGACCGCAATCGCCTGATCTTCACGCAAACAGGCCATCGTTTTATCCGGTAAACGTGTAAAAGCGCGTAACCCCCCTGGAATCAATCCTTCGTTACGACTTTATCTCTTAGGAGCGCCGCACTCTGCTCTTCCGGATTCTGCCTTCGGTGGAACCACGGACTGAAACTGGATATGACCAATCTTGAACCAGACACTATCAGTGACGCCGGGCTGCCTCGATTAGACGTGGGATTGTTCCTTTCGAAGCGAGGGGTCACCACAGATCGGGCAAATCTGCGCCGGGTCGTTCCGGCCTACTTCTATGCGAAGCTGTTTGTCCTGGCCGCGCTGTTGACTGCCAGTGCATTGGCTGTGGTCGCCACGCAAGGCTTAACGAGGCTGATCCTGCAAGTCTGTGTCGGCGCAGTTCTGGCCCATGCGACAGAGTTGATCCATCAGTGTCTGCATCGCACCGCCACCGGTCGCGCGGCGCGCGATCAGGGTCTGGGCATGATGATCGCAACGCCCTTGGGTATTTCGTTTTGGCGCTACTTGACGGACCACTTTGCACACCACAAGGACGTCACCAAAGAAAGCTTCAGCTATAGCTATGAACGCATGAATTCGAAGTCGTTACCGGTTCGCGTCATGGGTTTCATACTGCATGCCTCGATGATCAATCATTTCGTCGATACGATTAAGTGGATTGGCTATGCGTTGACCGGCCGCGTTGAAAAGAAACTCGCAGCGACACGTCCCGGACTGAACCCGGCAATGGTGCGGCGCGTCGAGGGCGACTACCTGATGATGGCCGCACTCCTGATTCTCGCAGTCCTGGTCACGATTGTGTTTCGCACGGATCTCGTCATCCAGCTTTGGCTGATCCCGATGGTCATCGGCTGGGCGCCGATTCACGCATTGATCGAATTGCCCGAACATTGGAAATGCGAGACGTGGAGCACCGAAGCCAGGCTGAACACGCGCAGCATACGCGCGAGCTGGTTGGCGCGCTGGTACGTCAACAACAACTGTAATCACATCGGGCACCACGTCGATTTGAGCGTGGCGATGGAAAGCCTGCCGGACTATGAAGTACGACTGATGCAAGAGGAGCCCTTCAAGTACTTCGAACAGTCCTATCCGCGTTTTTATTTTCGCTTCTTCCGTTACCTGCTGACCGGAGCGTACTGAGATCGATGGCCGCAAACCTTAATTCTGCAGTAGCTGATCCAAATATCGCGCAACAATTGTCTGCGCTGACCGGCGCGAAGCGCGCCCTGCTCGAGCTGCAGTTGATGAAGAAGCAGAAGCGGAAGGAAAAGAGCCGCCAGGTCGTCACCGCACGAAAACTGAAGTCTGCGCCTCTTTCCTACAATCAGCAGGGGCTTTGGGTCCTGAATCAATTGATGCCCGGCGAGTCGGTCTATCACTCGCCGACCGCGGCGCGCTTGCGTGGCCAGCTGAATGTGCCGGCCTTACAGAAAGCACTGCAGGCGATCTTTGCTCGTCACGATGGACTGCGCACGGTTTTCCGTACGATTGATGGCGAGCCCGTACAGTTGGTCCAGGACATCACGCTCGATGTCCCGGTCATTGATCTTTCAACTGCTGACGAAGCTGAGCGGGAAGCGGAAGCTCTCAAGATTCTCAGACACGAGGCACGCCGCCCCTTCGATCTTTCAGTTGGTCCCTTGATGCGCGCGGTTATTGTGCGCATGCGCGAGGACGAGCACATCCTGCTCGCGACCTTGCACCACATCATCACTGACGGCTGGTCCTTCGGCATTATCCACCGCGAGTTGTCATCTTTTTATGCAGCGTTTGCCGCGGGCGGTCCGTCGCCATTTGCCGAATTGCCGATTCAGTACAGCGATTATGCGATGTGGCAGCGCGAATGGTTTGAAGGCGAAGTCTACGCATCGCAGCTGGTGTATTGGAAGAAGCAGTTTGCGACCATGCCGCCGGCGTTAGAGCTGCCCGCCGATAATCCGCGGCCGAACGTCCAGGCCTATCGCGCGTTTCGCGGCGACCAGCAAACTATTACGTTGTCACCAGATCTAACCAGACGCATCAGGAAGCTGTGCCAGCAAGAGAACATCACGCTCTTCATGGTGCTGATGGCGGCTTATCAAATCCTTTTGCACCGCTACACCGGCGAAGAAGACATCGTGGTGGGCACGCCGATCGCCGGCCGGCCGGTCCCGGAGATTGAAGATCTCATCGGCCTGTTCATCAACACGCTGGCGATTCGCGCTCAGGTTTCGAGCGGCGCGACCGTGCGCGAATTTCTCAATCATGTGAAGCAGGTGGCGCTCGGCGCCTACTCTAATCAGGATCTGCCATTCGAGCGGCTGGTGAAAGAACTGCAGCCGGAACGCACGCTCGCGCACAACCCGCTCTTTCAGGTGATGTTCGTATTGCAAAGCGAAGAGATCCTGCCTTTGAATTTGTCCGGGATCACGGCTGAACACTTTCGCATCGATCATGTGATGGCGAATTTCGATCTGACGCTGGACATCGTCGAGCACGAAGACACCCTGGTTTGTTTGTTTGAATCAAACGCCGACCTGTTCAATGCGGACACCATCGCGCGCATGGCGGGACATTTCGAAAATGTGCTGGAAAGCATCACGGCGAATGCCGAGCAGAAGATTTCTGAGGTGCAGTTGCTGAGCGAAACCGAACGGCGTCAGTTGCTTTATGAATGGAACGACACGACTGCCGCGGGCCGGGACGCATCAAGCATTCAGGAAATGTTCGAGCGTCAGGTGGAGCAAACGCCTGACTCAGTGGCGCTGGTCTCTGACGGCCGGGAGCTGACTTATCGGGAATTGAACGAGCGCGCGAACCAGTTGGCCCATTACCTGCGCGAACGCGGTGTCGGGCCCGACACGATGGTGGCGATGTGTCTCCATCGTTCGGCGCAGCTGATCGTTGCGCTCATGGGAATTTTGAAGGCGGGCGGAGCCTACGTGCCGCTCGATCCGGGGTATCCCGAAGGCCGGCTTGAATTGATGATGGCAGATTCGGGTGCGCCACTCCTGATTACCGAAAAATCGCTGGCGAATAAGGTCGCGGCGCCCACTGATTCAATCATTTGCATTGACGAGATTGGGGATGAGTTATCGCAACGCAGCCTGGCTAATCCGGAACCGATCACTCAGCCTGAAGATCTCGCTTACGTCATCTACACCTCAGGTTCGACCGGCAAGCCCAAAGGCGTCCTGGTTCCGCATCGCTCGGTGGTCAATCTGCTGGCCAGTGTGCGCCGGACGCCCGGTATGACATCTGATGATGTGGTGCTGGCGATCACGACCGTTTCATTCGACATCGCTGTCTCTGAAGTGATCCTGCCGTTGACCGTGGGCGCGAAGATGGTTTTGGTTTCACGCGAGACCGCGTCCGATGGCACGCGACTGCTGAAAACGATTCGCGATGAAAAGGTGACGTTCATCGATGCGACGCCGGCGACCTGGCGTCTGTTGTTGGCCGCGGGTTGGGAAGGAACGCCGGGGCTGACAGCGATTTGCACCGGCGAAGCAATGCCGCTCGACCTCGCGCAGTTGCTGACCGAACGCGCCGCGCGCGTCTGGAATGGCTATGGCCCAACGGAAACAACCGTCTGGTCTTCGTTCTATGAAGTTCCGCGCGATCTCAGGCGTGTGCTGATCGGCCGGCCGGTGGCCAATACCACCGCGTACGTACTCGACGCTAACGGTCAACCTGTTCCTATCGGAGTTTCAGGCGAACTCTTTATCGGCGGTGAATGTGTCACCCGCGGATATCACAACCGGCCCGAGCTGACGGCCGAGCGTTTTCTGCCCGATCCATTCCGTCCCGGCGCCCGTATGTACAAGAGCGGCGACGTCGTTCGTTATCTGGCTGACGGAAATATTGAATGTCTTGGTCGCAACGACAATCAGGTCAAGCTCAGAGGTTATCGCATCGAGTTGGGCGAGATTGAAACTGCTTTGAACGAACATCCTGCGGTGCGCGAAGCAGTCGTCGTGCCGCATAAACAGAATGACGATCAGCGTCTGGTTGCTTACCTGGTTCCGCGCAACGGCAGCTTGCATCACAGCGACGTCCGCGAGTTTCTGCAAACTCGCCTGCCGGATTACATGGTGCCGTCACTGTTCATGACCGTGCCGTCATTCCCGCTGTCGCCGGCGGGCAAAGTGGATCGTCGCGCTTTACCGGCGCCGGATGATTTCAAGCGTGAGGCCGATCAGAGTTTCGTAGCCCCCTCCGATGAGTTGGAATTGAAACTGACGCGCATCTGGGAACAGGTGCTGCGAGTGAGTCCCATCGGAGTCAACGAAAACTTTTTTGATTTGGGCGGCCACTCGCTGCTCGCGGTGAAGTTGTTCGCAGAAGTCGAAAAGAATTTCGGCAGGAACCTGCCGCTGGCAACACTTTTTCAGGCGCCGACGGTGCGCCAGCTCGCGCGTGTGCTGCGCGATGAAGGCTGGCAAGCTGTTTGGTCGTCGCTGGTGCCGATTCAAACTTCCGGGACGCGCACGCCGTTCTTTTGCATGCATTCAGTTGGCGGCAACGTGCTGGAATATCACGAGCTCGCGCGTTTGCTGGGACCGGCCCAACCTTTCTACGGTTTGCAGGCGAAAGGACTGGACGGGAAGTCTGAGCCGCACACCTCGATCAAAGAGATGGCCGCGCACTACATCAAAGAGATGCGCGAGATTCAGCCCACCGGACCGTACTTGCTCGGCGGCCGTTCGTCAGGCGGCACCATTGCTTTCGAGATGGCGTGTCAGCTCGAAGCCGCCGGCGAGACAGTAGCGTTGCTGGCACTGTTCGACACTTTTCCCGCAGGCTACTTCAAGTTGCTCGACTTGTCGCGAGGGCAGCGCCTGGCGCGCCGCGCCAGGAAATGGCAGTCACACTTCAACAACCTGCGTTCGTTGAATGCTGCCGGCAAGCTGCAATACGTCGCTACTAAACTTCATTACGCACCTGACAAGGTGAAGCACAAAGTTTATCGCCGCGCCTACAAGATTTATCAGAAGTTCGGCAAGGCTTTGCCGGCGGTGCTGCAAAACATCGAACAGATAAATTTTGCCGCGGTCAAGGACTACAACCCACAAACTTATTCCGGGGACCTGACGCTCTTTCTCGCGACTGATTTGACTGCCGACTACGATTCGAAAGACGGCTGGCGCGAATTGGTCAAAGGCCGCATCGAGACGCACGAAATTCCCGGCAATCATCTGAACATCATCAAGGAACCAGGAGTGCACATGCTGGCTGAAAAGCTGCGCGCAGCGCTCGACCAGGTGGCTGAGTAACACCGTCTCAAGTCAGAAGGATATTTCGCAGCGTTCATTCCATATCGCCGCTTCTCAGGCGACAACTTGAGTTCGTTGAGCAGAGTCCATTCTTCCGGGTCGTGTTTTCTCCCGGAGTTTCCAGCCAAAAATTAGAAGATCAGGCCAATTCCGCTTTTACTCATCATAGCGGTCTAAGTTAGCCGAGCCTTTGTCTTTTTGCCGTCAACCGCAATTTCATGAGAGTCCGGGCCCCTGAGAATCCAGTCAAATTCGTCGTCGGCGCACTGTTTCTTGTATTCAGCGCGGCGCACGTGTCGGCGCAGTGCAATTCTGAGCGTTGGTCAGTCAAGACGGGAACCGACCAGGACGTTTCTCAGGTCAACTTGAGTTCAAGGGTTTCGACTACGATTCAGAGTCTAGCGTCGCTGGCGACGCCGAAATCGATTCCCTCCAACAAGCGAATCAACTCGACTGAGAAGACAGTCTGGGTGGTTAACGCCACGCTGGTGAAGTTCATACACGCGTATGACTCCGATTACCACATGGTAATTAAGGACAGCGCCGGCCGAACAATGATCGCTGAGATACCCGATCCGAATTGCGTGGCAAGCGGCAGCCCATTCGCGTCCGGCATTGCGCATGCCCGGCAACAGTTCGATGCCAGATTCACGGCTTCCGACGAATTCCAAACAGTGAGCGTGCCGGTGACGGTGACCGGTGTAGGATTTTTTGACTACAAGGAAGGGCAGGAGGGTATCGCCCCGAATGGGATCGAGCTGCATCCGATCCTCGACATAGTTTTTAATGCCGACTTCTCGTTGTCTTCTTCGTCTCCGTCGATGACGATTGCGCGCGGCGATTCAGGTACGGCGACGATTACTTCGACGATTAGCACAGGGTTCAATTCAGCGGTTGCCTTATCGGTGACCGGGCTGCCGAATGGAGCAACCGCGACTTTCGCGCCGTCATCAATCGGCGCGCCGGGAAACGGTACATCCAACCTGACGCTGGCCCTGGCATCTACGACGCCGCCCGGGACGTACAACGTCACGGTGACCGGAACCGGCGGCGGACAGACGCATACGACGAACATTAATCTGACTGTGACGACTGCGGGGCAAGCCATCGGAAACGCCGGATTCGAAAATGGATCAACCAGTCCCGCGCCGTGGACGGTGACTGCGGGAGTCATTGATAATTCCGGTTTCGAAGCCCCGCACACCGGATCGTGGAAGGCGTGGCTCGACGGTTATGGATCCACGCACACCGACTCGATCCTTCAGAACGTCAGCATTCCTTCGACAGCGACCAGCGCGACGCTTTCATTCTGGTTGCACATCGACACCAAAGAAACGGCGGCAGTCGCGAACGATACGTTGACGGTGCAGATTCGCGATACCTCAGGCGCAGTCCGTTCCACGCTGGGCACCTATTCAAACCTGAACGCGGCGGATGGATACGGTCAGGTATCGTTCGACGTGACCACATACAAGGGCCAGACGGTCCAGCTTTATTTGGTAGGAGTTGAGAATTCGAGTCTGAAGACCTCGTTTGTGGTCGATGATTTTGCGCTGGCTACGACGACTTCGGGAACGCCGCCGGACTTTTCGATCTCGGCGTCGCCATCTTCGCTGACAGTCGCGCAGAGCGGTTCGGGCGCATCGACTATCGGTACGGCTGTTGTCGGAAGTTTCAATTCCTCGATTGCGCTGTCCGCAGCCGGTTTGCCGTCGGGCGCCACAGCGAGTTTTTCGCCCACGGCCATAGCGGCCCCGGGAAATGGCTCGGCGACGATGAACATCCTGGCCGGGAGCGCGACCGCCCCAGGCAACTACAACGTTGTGGTGACGGGCGCCGGCGGAGGAATTACGCACTCGACGACAGTTCTTGTAACCATTACCGCGACCAGTGGCGGCGGGCAGACACAACAGCTGTTAGGAAACACAGGATTTGAAAATGGCTCGACGAATACGGCGCCATGGACCGCGTCCTCAGGCGTCATCAACAACAATGTCGCGAAAGAGCCGGCGCATGGTGGTTCCTGGACGGCTTGGCTCGATGGTTATGGCGCAACTCATACCGATACGGTTGTGCAAACGGTGACGATTCCCAGCGCCGCGTCGAGCGCGTCGCTCTCTTTCTGGTTGCACATCGACACCAAAGAGACGAGCACCACGCGGGCTTATGACACCCTGACCGTTCAAGTGCGTAATTCTTCGGGGTCGGTGCTGGCGACGCTGGCGACCTACAGCAATCTGAATGCGGCCGGCGGTTATCAGCAAGTGTCGTTTGATTTGAGTTCTTATGAAGGACAGACGATCCAGGTTTACCTGGTTGGCGTGGAAGATTCGAGTTTGACGACGTCATTCGTCGTCGACGATTTTGCGCTGAATGCGATCATGCCTTAGTCGCTCAACCGGGGGCTTTTGGGGAATTAATTATGCGAATAGCTTTGATCGGTTTGTTGGTCCTGGTGTGCAATGTGGCTGCGCAGGCGCAGTACCCATGGCCCGACGAACGCCCGGACAACCAGGAACAATCGGTGCTGAACGAAGACGGCGGCCGTTCCTTTACCGTGACGCCGGCGTCGGGTTCGCTGGTCGGATTGTTGAAGCCGGGCGCTTCGGCATCGCTCGATCTGCAACAGTACAGCATCTTCCTGGGTCCCGGCTGGAGCGACCCGAAGTTGCGTGGGACTGAAGAACGCCTGAGCAAGTTGCTGACGAACGTGCGCGACCATGCGCAGATGGACGAGATTGCGAGCGCCGGCATGGCGAACGTCTACGCGCCCACCTGGACTATCGAGAAACTCAACGTCGCCGGCAACCGAAAGATCGGCGACCTGGAAATCCAGAGCATCATCCGTGAAATCGTAAACAACGGAGCGCAGCCCAGCGGTGATTTCATCTTCATCGTGTACCTCGATCCCGGCTTGCAATCCACACTTGGTCCATTGCAGGCGGGCAAGCATTACCTGTCGTACCACGGCTACGCGAACGCGTCCGAATTGAGGATTCATTACGCGGTAGTCCCCTACCAGGCTGACGCGCAGGCCGCTTATCAGACTGCGCTGCGAACCCTGGTGGTCGCGGCCCTGCACGATGCTTTAGAAGACTCACATTAATTCCTCTGTTAACATTCGCGTTACGCGAGCTTGATTATGACGGGCGTGACGGCCGGCCATATTCAAACTGCTTCACCTCTCTCTTATTCACTTCATCGAGCGCACAGGCGATCAGTTGTGGTAAACTCTCGGCAGAAAGACGAGAGATGGGAGTCTCGCGCTGTTCTTAATGACGCTCGGTTCGGCAACCTTGCCCCTGCTTTCCCCGAGAGCACGGCTCGCGTCTCTTCTTTTCGCCACTTCTCTCCGCGGCTCACAAAATCGACAACAGTTCCTGGCTTGGAGGTCATCATGAAAAAGTTTTTCGCTCGCGCCCTGGTTGCGTTCGCGCTGGTCTTTGCCGTCACCGTGCCGGCCCTCGCTGACACTATTCGCCTGAAAGACGGCAGCGTTATCCGGGGCCAGATCGTCAGTTTCAAAAACGAGCAATTCACGATTCTGGTTGGCGGCGGCTCGCGTGGCCGGAAGAGCCAAATCACCGTCTACATGGAAGACGTCGAATCGATCGACTTCGACTCAAGCGGAGCCGGCAACAGCCAGGACAATAGCAGTTCGCAACAGTCGCAGAATCCTACTTACCAGCAGCCGGTGAATCAGCAACCGGTGAATACGTCGAACAATCAGCCGCCCTATCAACAGCCGGCGAACAACAGTACGCAACCGGCTAATAACAATCCGACGTTCTTTCCGATTAACCTCAAAGTGCGCGGCGACAATGCGAGCAATGGCTGGACCAACAGCGGTCTGGTCGTGCGCCGCGGACAGCGGCTGCGCATTACCGCGAATGGCCGGGTGAATTTGGGCGGCGGCAGGTTTGCGGGTCCCGACGGCGTGCCCAACATTCCGGATAAGGACAAGCTGATGCGTAACCAGGCGACGGGCGGATTAATTTGTGTGATCGGTGATGACAATGACGATTTTATCTTCATCGGTCATTCGCATGATTTTGTCGCGCAACGTGACGGCGTGCTGTTCCTGGGTGTGAACGAAGGAAACCTGAGCGATAACACCGGCAACTTTGATGTGGTGATTGAAGCCGAAGCGCTCAATTCGCGTCCCGACTGAGATAGGAGACCCTCAGTACCATCTGCTCAATCAGGTGGTACTGACACTCTTGCCGCGGCAGATTCACGCCCAATCCACGAAAAAACGTGCGCAACTGCCAACTTGCGCCACTTCGCCCGCATCACAAAGCTTCAGGCCGTATCCTTCAGCTTGACCATGCTCGCGCGAGCGCCATATAGTCGCTTCAGTTGAATCGGCCTGCCTCCAGGGTTCCAAAGAAGGATCGCTCTATGAGTTATACAAAGGGTCGCTGTCTGTTATTGGCGCTGGCTGTCGCCGCCAGCCTCGGTCTTGCTTCAAGCTCGCTGGTGCTGTCACAGTCCCGGCGTCAGCCCCCGTCTTCCGATCAAAAAAAGAATAAGCGGCCCGAGGAAAAGCCCGAGAGCGACGAGCAAAAGCCGGAACCTACTCCGCCCGACATCATGGGCAAGCAACAGGAGGCGGAGAAGCTTGCGGTTACCACCAATCTCGTAAACGTCGATGCAGTTGTCTATAACAAAAAGACCGGACAGCCACAGCTCGCTCTAAAGAAAGACAGCTTTGGGATCTTCGTAGACGGCGTAAAGAAAGACATCACCAATTTCTCCACGCCTGAGGCGCCCATCACCGCCACGCTCGTGGTCGAATACAGCAAGACCATGGAGCGCATCGGACTGATGGGCAACGGCGGCATGGACTACGGCCAGATGGAAGTGATCCGTCCCACAGCGATATTTCTTTCGCAGTTTATTACGCCGGCCGATTACGTTTCGGTGATCGCTTACGATATGCGGCCGACTCCGCTGACAGACTTTACCAACGATCCAAACCGCATCCAGCAGGTCATCCAATTGCTGCTGCATAATCAGCCGGCCTTCAGCGAAAGCAATCTCTACGATGCGCTTAAGTTGACCCTGGTGGGTGGCCGCGCAGATTCAGTGGTGCTTGAAGATTCCAAAGAGCGCACCTCGGATTATTCGGGAATGGTTTCAGTTCCGGGCGGGCGCCGCAAAGCGGTTGTGCTGGTCGCCACCGGCCTGGACACGTTCAGCAAGATTAATATGGACCAGGCGCGGAAGATTGTGCAGAACTCGGGAATCCCGATTTACATCATCGGAATCGGACAGTTGTTCGTGAAGAAGTATGCGGACCAGATGGATCCCGGCCGCGGCTCGAACATCGGCGGCATTCCCATGGATCGAATGACGTTTCTCCAGGCCGAGAACACGATGAAGACTTTTGCCAAAGAGAGCGGCGGAGCGTATTTCCCCGTCACCTTCGAAGGTGAATTACCGGATGTGCTCGGATCGATCAACGCACTCTTGCGCAGTCAATACAGCCTCGGCTTCAAGCCTGATGACGTGGCTGACGGCAAGTCTCACAAGATCGTCGTGAAAGTGGATGTCGATGGCGACGGAACGTACGACGACAAGGCTTACGTCGTGCACGCGCGCGAAGTCTACAACGCGCCGAAGCCCGCCGCGCCCCCGAGCGGCAAGACGGGCGGCGGCAAGAACTAGCGCGATACGCCGGGCAGTCAGGACTTACTGTTAAGGTGTAAGTCGGATTTTGTTTCGGCCGTCGCATTCGCCTCCAGCGCTTTGCTCCATTCCCTCGTTCACGTGTAAAGTAAGGCTGTCTTTCCCTTAACACTCCCTGTTTTGCAAACTTTGTCGGAGGTCAGAACTGATGTCTACTGAAAGCATCAGAGACGAAGCCGCAGCCGCTCAGGAATTCCCTGATCGAGTGGGGTTCAAACCGGACAACCCATACCTGGCGAACTTTCGGCCTTACATTCCCGCGTCAGTACACTTGCGCGAATTGACGCCGCTGCCGCTGATCATGGGAACGCTGCTGGGCATGGTCTTCGGGGCCTCTTCGCTCTATCTGGTATTGAAAGTTGGTCTCACGGTCAGCGCGTCCATTCCCGTCGCGGTTATTTCGATCACGCTGTTTCGTATCCTTTCGAAGGTCGGCCTCAAGGACGCGACGATTCTCGAAAACAACATCGTGCAAACGGCCGGTTCGGCCGGCGAATCGATTGCTTTCGGCGTCGGCGTAACCATGCCGGCCATCATGATCCTGGGATTGGATCTGGAAGTGACGCGCGTGATGTTGGTCGCCATCCTCGGCGGCTTGCTGGGAATCCTGATGATGATTCCCCTGCGGCGCGCCCTGATTGTGGCCCAGCATGGCTATCTGAAATATCCCGAGGGCACCGCCTGCGCCGAAGTCTTGAAGGCGGGCGCTTCAGATGAGTCGCGGGCGGCGGCCCATCAGGCCGGCGACGTAGTTGACGAAAGTCAACAGATGGGAGCGAAGACGATCTTCGCGGGACTGGGCGTTGGCTTTCTCTACCAAGTCCTGATGACGGGCTTTAAAGGCTGGAAAGATACGCCGGAAAAGGTTTTTGGCGCGCCATTCAAAGCAGGATCGATATCGGCCGAAATTTCCCCCGCGCTTCTCGGAGTCGGATACATCATCGGGCCGCGCATCGCTTCGATCATGTGTGCCGGCGGTGTGCTGGCTTACCTGGTTCTGATTCCGGCAATCAAGTTTTTCGGATCGGGGATGACGACGCCGCTGGCGCCCGGCACCGTTCCAATCAGCGAAATGAGTCCGTCGCAAATTCGTGGCGCCTATATCCTCTACATCGGCGCGGGCGCAGTGGCCGCCGGCGGCATCATTAGCCTGTTTCGATCTTTGCCGACAATTTGGAGTGGCCTGAAGGGCGGACTGGCGGATCTTCGCGGCGGCTCTGCGGCTACGGCCGGCGCGCCGCGCACCGACCGGGACATGTCGATGAAAGTCGTCATCGGCGGGATTATCGTGCTGGTCGCCATGATCATGCTGTTCCCGCAATTGAATCTGCGGTTCAATTTGATCGGCGCCATCTTGATCGTCGCGTTCGGCTTTCTCTTCGTCACCGTTTCGTCGCGACTGACAGGCGAAATTGGATCGTCTTCGAATCCAATTTCAGGCATGACGGTGGCGACGTTGCTGCTGACCTGCTTGATCTTCCTGGTCATCGGCTGGACCGGCCCAAGCTACTACATCACCGCGCTTTCAATCGGCGGCATCGTTTGCATCGCGTCATCAAACGGCGGGACGACGTCGCAGGATTTGAAGACCGGATTTCTCATCGGCTCGACGCCGAGGCTGCAGCAGATTGCCATTCTCGTCGGTGCATTTGCCTCAGCCTTGATCCTGGGACCAATTCTGCTGGTGCTGAACGATTCAGCGACAGTCTATGTGCAACGTTTGAGTTTTGAGCCCGCGACCAAGCACGTCCTGGTCGCTCCGGCGCAGGCCGCTTCGTTGCCCGCGTTCACTGATCAGATCAAGCCGAATGTGCCCGGCAATTATCGGATTCTAAAGAACGATGCTGCCGCGCCGAGCGTTGCGGGATTGGATCCGGGCGAGTATTTGATCGATGCCAACGGCTGGGTCGCTTACAAGGTTGAAGAGAATTTTCCAGCCACGTTGAAGATCGATCCAGCGCAGGCCGGCGCGCCGGAGCAACTGAAAGGGCCGCAAGCGAATTCGGACCCAGGCTTGTATCGGCCTTTTCACAAGACCGACACGGCCGGTGGTCCGGCAGGTCGTTATCTTGTGAATGATCAAGGCCAGGCTGTTTATCTGGCGGACCCCGGAATCAACGGCATTCATAAGACCAGACCGGATGGCTCGCAAGTCACCAAGTACGACGCGCCCAAGGCCACGCTGATGTCCTATATCATCAAGGGCATTTTGAATCGGCAACTTCCGTGGGGCCTCGTGCTCCTGGGCGTGATGATTGCCATCGTACTCGAGATGAGCGGCATTCCTTCGCTCGCGTTTGCGGTCGGCGTTTATCTGCCGCTTTCGTCTTCAAGTCCGATCTTTATCGGCGGCATGATTCGCTGGCTGGTCGATAAGTACCTGCGCAAGAAGTTGAAGCATAAAGACCTTTCGGAAGATCAGCTCGTGGCGGAAACTGATAAGAGTCCCGGCGTGCTGATGGCTTCCGGTTATATTGCCGGCGGCGCGTTAGCGGCCATCGTAATCGCGATCCTGCAGGGAGTTCCCAAACAGGGCCTGGCGAATTTCAACAAAGCAATCGAAGACTGGTCAACGGCTCACAATCCGCTGTTTGGTAACGCCAACGGCGATTTGTTATCGGTGATTCCGTTTCTGATTTTGATGGTGCTTTTGTATCTGGTGGGCCGCGAAGTGATCCTCAGGACAAAGGCCGGGACAGGCTGAGACAAACCTTTTCGCTCGATTTCGAATCTGAATAACCCGGGGCGCGCTTATAGTTATAGTTAAGCGCGCCTCGCAGATCATAAAGGACAGAAGGCAGGAAGCAGTGTTTTATCCCAGGTCATCATTTGTGCGCAAAGTGCTTTCAATTGCACTGGCTTCATTATTCACAGCTGCGTCGTCATTAACTGCAAATGCGCAAACCTCGCGTTCTCCCTCTGACGTGGTGCGCGAATTCTATAAGGCCATGCGCGAACATCGCTTCAAAGATGCCTGGTCCATGTCGATCTACAAACCCGCCATCGAAGGTCTTTCGGCAGATGAAATGGAAGACCTGCGGCCGTTCTTTGAAGCCCAGGCGGCGCCGATTCCCGCGCAGCTTGAAATAGACGCGGAGAAAATCGCCGGCAGCACGGCGCAGGTATTTGTCCGTCTCCCGCCCAGCGACGCTTCGGCGCAACTTACTTCAAAGCCGGTGGACTTGATTAAGTCTGGTCGTGACTGGATTATCGGCACCAGCGTCGAACAGGAAACGGTCAAGAAAGCCGGCGGCCGGTATTTTCTGGATGCCATCATCGATCTCAACCAGGACAATATGAGTGACGTTCTGAAGCGGCTGATCGGGATGGAAGCCGTCTATGCGCAGACAAATAACGGCGCCTTTGGCGAAGTGAAAGCACTGGTGGCGGCCGGTTTGATGTCCGACGACATGTTTGATCCCAGACTTTCCGGCTATATCTTCCGGCTCACCATCAACGGCAAGGCTTTTGTGGCGACCGCCGAACCTACCCACTATGGCCGCACGGGCAAGCTTTCCTATTGGATGGACCAAACCGGGGCCATCAAAAGTGCAGATACAGGCGGAAAACCGCTGCCTGTAAAATAATCTTGCCCGGTTCGCCCTTGAACCGATAGAATAAGCCAACGGACGTCCCGCGTTCGTCTTGCCTTCCCTCTGCAATTCAAGAACTCACTCACCGAAAGAGGTTGCCATGCCGGAATTGGTTCGCTCAGTCGTGTCTCGCTTCCAGGTCTATTTCGAAGATCGACGGCAATTGCCGCGTCTGCGGGTGCGTCTGCAATTTACTGTGGCGCTGCACCGGATCACGCGGGGACTTTCATTATCACGGCGGCCGCGGATGTTGACGGGCCATACCAGAGACATCAGCCGGAAAGGTCTGGCGATGCTGCTCCCGGAGATTCATCTCGATGGGCGCCACCTCACTGCCGACGGAAGAGAGCTGGAGGTGCATTTGGAAATCGGAAGTGGTGAGCCGATTGCCTTGATGGTGATTCCCAATAGGTATGAACGACTAGACAACGCGGAGCTGGGTTGCAATTACTTGATCGGGGCCCGCATCGTCAGCATGGATGACGGCGACCGGGTTCGCTACGAAAACTTCCTCGACGAGCGTTTGGAAAACCAGGCGGCCTAGCTGTCTCAGTCAAATACCAGCCAACCAAAAACCTGCGGCACGTGAAAGCTGGGTTGCGGCGTCATTGTAGGTTGCCAGGCAACATAGCCGCGATCCGGGTCCCGGCCCACACAGCGAAATAGATTGACGCGCCAGCGATCGCCTTTCTGCGGTTGGGGAATAGCGTCACCCCAGGGAATACGCATCGCAATAGTGATCCGATCGTTTTGAATCTCTGCGGCCGTCGTCATATGTGAATTGAACGACCAATCCGATTCGCGCTGTTCCGGCTTCCAGTCAATCGCAACATCCATCCACTCACCAGTCGGCGCTGCTTCAAGTTCAAAATAACGTTCGACTACAGAAGCATCGGGCGCGATGAAAATTTCGCATACGTCGCGATCCCATAGGTGCATCGTCTTGGTTGCGGTCTGCGGCGTGGCGCTGACGATCAGCGGCTCAGCTTGATTGCAGCCATAGCGAACGTGTAGCGCCTTGTCGGACCAAAGCAGGCGCGCTTCGGCGTGACGCGAAGACGGCGCCGGCTCACCTGACCAATATCGATTGATCGGGACGGCCGCCGCGCGATTCCATTCGGGGCTCGTAAGATCAGAAACGGCCAGCTCCGGCCTTACGTATCGCGCGGTGATGGTAGGACCGTTATCCATGGGTCTTTGCCTTAACCCATCCCTTCACCAAAAGAAAAACTCGGCCCGCGCGGACGGTAGGTAATCTGTTCCGGCTCTTCATCGTCGTTCGCTTCCGCCAGCCATGTTGGGTCGGAATACTGCAGCTTATAAAGCTTCCAATACAGGCCTTGTAGTGTGAGCAGATCCTGGTGGGTTCCTTGCTCACGAATCTCACCGTGATGCATCACGATAATGTTGTCGGCGCGTTGGATGGTCGATAGTCGATGCGCGACGATCAGGGAAGTCCGCTGCTGCATCACGCGCGCAATCGCGCGCTGGATTAGCTGTTCAGTTTCAGTGTCGATTGAGCTGGTGGCTTCGTCGAGAATTAATAGCGCCGGATCAAATGCCAACGCACGGGCAAAAGAAATCAGCTGCTTCTGACCAACCGACAGGCCGGCGCCGCGTTCGCGTACTTCTGATTTGTAATTCTCCGGCAGGCGTTGGATGAAATCGTCGGCGCGCACTTCGGTCGCGGCCCAGTGCACGCGCTCGTCGGAAATATCTTCGCGGCCAAGTCGAATATTGCTTTCCACCGTGCCGGTAAAGAGAAAGATGTCCTGCAAAACGACCGCAAAATTCTCGCGTAGCGACTTCAGATCCCAATCGCGCACGTCGACGCCGTCCAACAGCACGCGGCCTTTTTGCACGTCATAAAAACGCATCAGAAGATTCGTGATCGTCGTCTTGCCTGAACCGGTGTGGCCGACCAGCGCAACTGACTGGCCGGGTTGGACCGTGAACGAAACGTCTTTCAAGACCCATTCTTCATCGTTGTAAGCAAACCAGACGTGCTCAAATTCAATGCGTCCTTCCGCGCGACCTTGCTTCAGCGGTTTCTCGGGCGACGTGATCAGGATAGGCAAATCCAGCGCTTTGAAGATTCGATGTGAGGCGACGACTGCTCCTTGCAGCACGTTGTATTTGTCAGAGATGTCGCGAATCGGTTGGAACAGAAAACCCGAATACTGAATGAAGGCGACGAGGCCGCCCAGCGTCAGCGCGCTATGCATCACTCGATAACCGCCGTACCAAATGATTAAGGCAATGCCTACGGCGCCAATGAAATCCACCAGCGGAAAGAAGACTGCGTAATAGAAAATCGTGTCGACGTTGGCGTTGCGATGTTCGTCGTTAATGCGCGCGAATTCACGCAGGGACTTTGCCTGCGCATTGAAGAGCTGGACTGTCTGCGCGCCGGAAAAGTGTTCCTGCAGAAACGAGAAGATGCGCGCGATCTTGATTCTCACCAGGTCGTAGCCCCGACGCGCGTGCTTGCGAAACCAATTCGTAGCGGCGAACAGCATCGGCACCGTCAGCAACGTGACCAGCGTCAGACGCACGTCCATGTAAATCATTACTGCGAGAATGGCGACGATCATCACCAGGTCGCCGAGTAGATCAGTTACGCCCGAGGTGAATAGTTCGTTGAGCGCGTCCACGTCGGCCGTGAGACGCGTCATGATTCGTCCCACCGGATTGCGATCATAATAAGAGACTTCCTGGTGTTGCAGCTTCTCGTAGATTTCACGCCGCAGATCGTACATCACATATTGCCCGATTGAATTCAGCAGCACGACCTGGAAATAAGAGCATACGAAACGCAGCAATTGTGCGAGGACGTAGATGGCCACGAACACATTCAGACTAATCACCGATCTCACTACGAAGGCTTTGAGAAACGTGGACGTGACCTGGTGTGACGTTGTCTGCGGAATGATGTACCAGTCGATCGCATATTGGGTGAACTTGGGCTGGAGGATGCCGAGCAGATTTAGCAGCAGCGTGAGTATCAGCGCGGGAACCAACATCTTCGCGTACGGCTTGAGGTAACGCAGCAGGCGACGCGCGACCTGCAAATCGTACGTCTTCCCGATCTGCTCTTCCTCGTGAAATTGTTTGACTGCGGTAGACATTTTGAATGCAGACATCCTTGCCTGCGGTTCGCGAGCACCCCTTGCTCGCCTCCTCTGGTTATCTGATTCCGTTCATACTGGTTCGAAACTTCTATAACTCAAAATTGCTTCTGCGACGCATTCAGCAAATGCTGCTTTCGCGGAAAGTGCAGCAGCATCCCCAGGCCGGCGAAGATGAAGCCAACGTAGTAGAGAGGCGAACCGTTAATGAAATGATCCAACACGCCGAGCAATGCCGACGCCTCACACAGTGCGAAGGCCACAACATAAGCGGACTGCACCATATCGATCTTTTGCAGCGCATTGGCCTGGGCCAGTATTCGTTGCTTTATTAAAAAAGAAATCCCCAGCGGCACGATTGCCAGACTGTTAAGGACAAGGCTCAGCCGCAAACTGGAAGAAAGGCAATCTGAGCAAGTCGAATGCTGAACGTTGACCTTGACCGGAGTAAATTGCACCAGCACAAGAAACAGCAGCACCGACATGCAGATCGCAAACCACATAGTGAAGAGCGTGCGATAACGCACTTCGATGATTGGACGGTTCGAATCGTTCCTCATCTTGATTAGGTGGCCGCCAGTTCCTCTTCCAGCAACTGCCGCTCATGCAGTTCAGCGTACTGGCCGCCATAGGCCAGCAACTGATCATGCGTTCCGCGCTCGACGATGCGGCCCTCATCGAGCACGCAAATCAAATCTGCCTGACGCACAGTCGAGACGCGATGCGACACGATGATGCTCGTGCGCTGGCGCATCACCCCGCGAAGCTGAGACAGAATCTTTTCTTCCGTATATGTATCAACCGATGAGAGCGCGTCATCCAGAATCAAAATCTTCGGTTCACGCAGAACCGCGCGCGCAATCGCGGTCCGCTGCTTCTGTCCTCCGGAGAGAGTTATGCCGCGTTCGCCGACAAGAGTGTCAAATTCTTCCGGGAAATCCTGCACGTCGGTATCAAGGCCGGCGATCTCAGCGGCCCTCCTGACGTTTTCGCGATCAGTCTCGTCGACGCCAAACGAAATGTTCTTTGCCAGCGAGTTGCTGAACAGAAATGTCTCCTGCGTTACATAGCCGATGGCCGTGCGAAGTTGCTGCAGCGGATAATCCGAAACCAGCACGTCGTCGATGTAGACAGTTCCGCGGGGCGCTTCGAGAATCCTGGGGATCAAATTAACCAGAGTAGATTTGCCGCTACCAGTGCGTCCCACGAAAGCCACCGTCTGTCCGGCTGCGATCGACAGATTAATACCGCGCAAAACCGGTTCGCTGTCGGCGTGATACCGGAAGGTCAAATCACGAAATTCGATTCCACCTCTGATAGGCGGCCGCGGTATTACGTCTGCAGCATCTGCGATCGCCGGTTCCAAAGTGACGATTGCCTGCATTCGCTTCCAGCTGGCCGACCCACGCTGATAGAGGTTCACCACATAGCCGATAGCGATCAGTGGCCAAATCAAACGCAGCAGATACATGTTGATTTCTGCGAATTGGCCGACGGTGAGCTGCCCGCGCACCGCCAACGGCACGCCGGCCCAGATGATCAGGACAAATCCCAGGCCGATCAGAAACGTCATCAACGGCCGCATCAATGCGTCAACCTTCACCAGGCCCAGGTTCTTTTGCGCGTATTCGTAATTGAGCCGATTGAAGGCTTCGATCTCGGCGCCTTCCTGCGCGTAGGCGCGGACCACGCGCACGCCGGTAAAGTTTTCCTGCGCGCGAGCCGTGATCTGGGCGAAGAAGTCCTGGATTTGCTGAAATCGAGTGTGGACCTGCTGGCCAAAGTATTTCACCGTCAGCGAGACGAGCGGCATGGTCACGAACAAGAGCAGCGTGAGCTTCCAACTTATGGTGAAAATGATCGGCACGATCACGATCACCACAAACAGAGTTTGCAGCCCGTACATGATCATCGGGCCAACCATCTGCCTCACCGCCGACAAGTCATTCGTAGCCCGGGCCATCAAATCGCCCGTGCGATGTTCGTGAAAAAACGACTGCGGCTGATCAACCAGCGCGGCATAGAAATCGTTGCGCAAGTCGTATTCGATATGGCGCGATATGCCGATGAGAATGCGGCGCTGGAGGAAAAGAAAGATGCCGCTCACGCCGCTGGCGCCGAGAATTTTGAGCGCCGCAACTGTCAGCTTTTGCCACGAAACCTGCTGCCAATTCGCATCAAGTGCGTTGCCGACAATCAGCGGAATGCTGACGTTGAAAACAACGCCCACCATGATGCATGCGATGCCAACGATTAATGAGATTTTGTAAGGGCGGAAATAGCGAAGGAGTTTGCGCAGATCACCCATGAAAAAGAGAAGGCCTCAGCTCTTTCAAGAACAATGACAAGCAGAGCTAAGACGTAGATTTAAAGTTTAAGTGAGATTGATTAGGCTGGCAAAGCGCCAGTCAAGTGTTGTGACGCGGGCGTCACCGGTTCACATGACTATTTCTTCGCGCTTCGGCGATGATTCGGGGTTAGACGGCACACGCGCCAGGGCTTCGTCGAGCGTTTCGACGGCGCGGTCGGCGACGCAAACACGATTGCGCCCACCGCGTTTCGCGGCGTATAGCGCGTCGTCCGCGGCGCGAAACAATTCGGCGCGAGAGCGAGCGTGTGCGGGAAAACTGGCGATGCCGATCGAGGCGGTCAGGTTTCCAAAATCAGGTATGTAGATTCGCTCGATCCGAGCGCGAACGCGTTCAGCGACAATCTGCGCGCCCTCAACAAAAGCCTGTGGCAAAATCAAAGCGAACTCGTCGCCACCGAACCGCGCGGCCGAATCGACCCCACGCAATTCTTCGTGAAAACACTCGGCCAGCTGACGCAACGCGTCGTCGCCGGCATCATGACCGGCGGTATCGTTCAAGTGCTTGAAGCGATCAAGATCGAGCATGACCAGCGATAACGGTTGATGCGTGCGCTTGGCCATCAAGAGCTCTTTGTCCAACTGCATTTCGAACGATCGGCGGTTATAGCAGCCGGTCAAGGCGTCAGTGAGCGCTTGTTGTTGGATTTGCGCGAACAGCCCGGCGTGATTTACCGCCACCGCCACCTGATCAGCCGCAGTCCGCAGCAGCAAGATTTCGTTTTCATGCCAGACGCGGGACGGATCGTTCGACTTCACCTCGAGTGCGCCCATCAATCGTTCGTCAAAAACAAGCGGCGCTACCGCGAATGGCAGTCGATCGGAGTTCTCTTCAACTTCATTATCACAATCGTGGACGATGACTGCCTGATGACGCGACAGATGCGTACAATGCCGATCCAGGTCGCGGCGCAGTTCGTCGGTTTCAGCCGCAGATCGGCCGCCCTCCTGCGAATGAAAGTACGTCAGCGGCTGTTCTGTCTTCGAGCCTTCAACGCGCAGCGCACAGCTTGGCACATTCAAAGCAGCGCCGACTTCATCGACAGTCTTTTGCAGGATTACACCCAGCTCCAGCGATTCGCGGATCGCCGTGGCAATTCGATTCACCGCAATTTCGCGTCCGGCCTGTTCCTGCAATAAGTGCGCGAGTTTGGTGGTCACGCTCACCGTGAGTTGCAGCGAGGTCGCTTTGGGCATCGAGGTGCGCACCGCTGATTCAAAGATCTCTGCCTGGTAAGGGTTTTCCGCCGTCACTCGGGCCATCAGATATTCCAGCGCCGAATAGACGATGTCGGGTTCGAATGTCCAGATAACTTCTTCGCCGCCCATGCCTGCATCAGTGCTCTTGCCGCGTACCGTTGCCAGGAGCGCGGAGAAACGCGCGTCGGCAATAACGATGAAGTGTTCGTTCGCCGGGCTGCCGTCAGACTGCGGCAGAATTAAAGGAGCGGCCAGCGCACTGTCACCGATCGTCGAAACGATCTCATTCAGGCCGTCTGCCTGATGAGCAAAAAAGAATGTGTGCCGGCCCGCGCGCGCCAGATCGCGCACCCGGGCTTTTTCGCGCGACGAGCGTTTGGGGGACAGGGGCAGCGACTCAATCACCAGGGCGCTCAGATTATTCTCCAGCACCACGTCTTCGAAATAACGGTGCAGCTGAAGCACGGTCGCGTATGCACAACGCACCGGCGTTAATTGTCTGGCGTGTTGAGCTAAGAGAACGTCGTAAAGTGAATGCATACGGGCGAGATCGAAAGGGATTTTACGGCTGGGAAAGCCAGAAGTATTTTGGCATTTTGCCAACGTCGTTGTCTACGGTTATTTTACGGGGATTTACTCAGAGTTTTGACAGATCCTTTTCGATTTTGATGTAGGTGGTCACCGCGGTGGCCACCAGCGCCCGGGCGCTGTCGTGAACCTCGACCGACAAAACGAATAGTCTCCGGCCACCACGGATGATTCGGGCCGTGGCTGAGATGCGACCAGATATCGCCGGACGGAGATAATGAATAGTGAGATCGGTGGTCGTCACACGCTCTTCAACATCAATCTGGGTCAGCACCGCAAAGGCAGACGCGGTGTCAATCAGCGAAGCGATTGCGCCTCCGTGAACGACGCCCTGGTTTTGTTTCAGTTCGTCCCGGATGTCGAGATGAATGCTGACCTCGCCGGGCCGCACGGCGCCGAGTTGCAGTCCGAGAAACTTCGCATAAGGAACAGCGGCGAAGGCGCTGCGCGCACGCTCCAACTTCTGCGGGTCCAATTGTTCGTCGCTCATCCGCGGTAGCTCGCGTCTGTAGGTTCTACGATCACGGCCGTGCCATAGCAGAGCACTTCGGTTACCCCGGTGGCGATTTCGGTGGTGTCGTAGCGTACTCCCAGGATCGCGTTGGCTCCGATTTCCGAGGCATGTTGGATCATGATGTCGAAGGCATCGCGCCTTGTCTCTTCGCACATTCTGGTCCAGATGGTGATGTTGCCGCCCACGACTTGCTGGAACGCGGCGCCGAGTGTTGCAAATACGTTCCGCGAACGCACGACGATGCCGCGCACGACGCCGAGCGTCTGCAGCACGCGAAAGTTTGGCAACTCGAAAGCGGTGGTCGCCATTTGATGTGAGACTGAATATTTTGGTGGACTGACTTCGTAAGGTGTGCGCGGAGCCAAAGGATCGATGCTCATGATTTCTCCTTATTCGGAGCGCTGAGTGGTTTGCGGTTTACCAAATCTTGCGGTTTGCTTCGCTCGCAGAAGCCGAACGACGAAACAGGTTATCGCTTGTAAAGAGTAGCGCCGGCTTTTGTCGATTTCCCCGAAGGACTACGTTTAGGCTTCCACAAGAACGCTTCCAAATCGCAGCGTCCGTGATCGTCGAACTTAACGCCTTCGCGCTCGAGCATTCGTTGCTGCTTATCGGGTGGCAAAACCAGACGGCCAGTCGAACACTTACCCTGAGAATTGATCACGCGATGCCATGGCGTATCGCGTTCATCGGCCCCGTGCATCACGAAGCCGACGGTGCGCGGTGTATAGCCTTCGCCCAGCATGTATGCGATTTGTCCGTAAGTCATGACGCGCCCGCTGGGAATGCGGCGAACGATCTTGTAAACGCGTTCGCGGTATTTTTCGTCGGGGGCGCGTTTGGTCGATGATGATTTCATGACATTCGCAAGATAACATCTTGCGCTACACGGTTCTCAGCACGGCGCGCGCAGGCGCTCCATCTCCACTGCCGTCGGCAATCTTCAAAGGCAGACAGATTAATTCGTAGTCTCCTTCGGGCACATCGGAAAGATTTAGACCTTCAACGATCACGACGTTGCTTGATAAGAGTGTGAGATGGGTTCGATGATGGCCCGAGTGAAACTTTTCGATAGACAGATAATCAGTGCCAACCAGTTTGACTCCGCGATCGACCAGCATCCGGGCCGCTTCCGGCAAGAGATGCGTGTAGTCACTGCGAAAGTTATCACTCCACAGTCCCGAGTTTCTGGTGTGAAAAATGAGTCGTTCGATCCCGCCGAGGTCACAGCGCTCGAGAAATTCGGGCGTGATTTCTGTGACGTCATCGGCGACGCGGATTACGCGCGCAGGTCCGATCAGAACTTCCAGTGGCAGCGCGTCGATCTTTCGCGCCCCTTCGATGAAGTGCGCCGGCGCATCTACGTGCGTGCCGGTGTGCGCTCCGAAGTTCAGCATCGAGACATTTGATGAATCGCCCTTTGCGAAAGCAGACCACGCTTCAATTTTGACGCCCGGATCGCCTTCATAGACAGGCATCGTGGAACGGATGGGAACCGAGATGTCGTAGATCTTCATAAAGTGGCGACACTATAAAGGCAAAGCGGCGCGCGGCAAAGCGGCGTGAGAGTGACAACTTCTGCCGCGGCTTTGGGCTCGCGTTATCGTCAACTTCAAAAGCCTGACTAAAGCCGGTACTCTAAAGCCGCGCAAGCAAAGATGACCGATCAAAAACCGAAAATTGCCGCTTCAAGTTATCTGAATACTGCGCCGCTGATCTGGAGTTTCAGTCACGGTTCGCAGCGCGATTCAGTTGAACTCTTTACTGATACAGCGCCGGCGCGTTGCGCCGAAATGCTGTCCGCCGGTGAAGTCGACGCGGCGCTTGTTCCGGTCATCGAGTACCAGCGAATCGATGACGTTTCGATCGTGCCGGACGTTTGCGTTGGTTCAAAAACGGCTGTTCGCAGTGTCGTCCTGGCAACGCGAAAGAATAATCTGAAAAAGGTTGAACGCGTCGCGCTCGATGAATCGTCGCGCACTTCGGCCGCGCTGGTGAAGATTATCTTTCGTGAGTTTTTGAGTTTCGAGCCGGAATGGACAACCTCTGCGCCCGATCTGCACTCAATGATGCAACAGGCAGATGCGGCGCTAATTATCGGCGACCCGGCGATGACTATTCCACGCGATCAATTTCGCGTCTTTGATCTCGCCACCCTCTGGCATGAATTCACCGGCTGCGGTTTCGTGTTCGCAATGTGGATGGTGCGAAATCAAAGTATGGAGAGAGTTCGCGCCCTCGATTTCGCCGCGGCGCGTGATGAGGGATTAGCGAATCTCGATCAGGTGATCGCGAGTTACCCTCACACCATTCCATTCTCTGCCGACGAGATGCGGCAGTATTTGATGGAGAACATCGGATTCAAGGTCGATGAGGAGATGCGCAAAGGGCTGGCGCTCTATTTCGATCTGGCGGAAAAGCATCGGCTAATCGGAGAGACGAAACCGCTAAACTTTACCGAGGCTTGACGGGAACCTGGATCTTGCGTTTAGCTTTTGCTGCTTTGTTTGCAGCCCGAAGTGGGGCGAGCTTCTCCTGTAAATCGCGAAGTTCTTCAGCGATCTTGAGCTTTTCCGCTATCGTCCGGCGGGCGTTGTTCTGCTGATTTGCCAAATGAGTTTTGAACAATTTCTTCATTGTGTCCTTCGTTCCCCGTACTCAGCAAATCTATCGGAGAGTCCGTGCCGATCGAGAATGTCAGAGAGCTCTTCAAGGTCGACTGCGCGTTGAGCGAGGAACATGTCGACCCGCGCAAGGTCTTTCCCCCTTCCGACCTGCAGCATGATCGCCACCAGATGTTCAGGCGAAACAACTCTCACGCGCACGGCGTCTACGTCTTGGTATTGCGCCTTCTCGTATGCTTCGCGTTCCAGGGCGTTCTCGACCGGCATGAACTGAACAGGCCAGCCCTCGATCACGATTCCCTCGTGGCGCCACTCATTGTAGCCGCGAGCTTTCGGATAATTCAGACCTGGAATTTCAGGACGAGTTGATCCTCGGGCGTTAGAACAAAGACATCAAGATCCTTAGTCGAAAACGGTTCGACGTAAAACATGGCGCCAATCGCACCGGCAACTGCGTAGTTCTCAATGACGCCGTCAGCCACCATCTGGTTAATAACGGCTAACGTCCGTTCCATAGTGTCACCGCGCCATCAACGCCTCAATCTCTTCCCGTTCCTTCGGCACTTTGTGCGTCAGCACGCGCGCACCGTTTTCAGTGACGCACACGTCGTCTTCGATGCGGACGCCGATGCCGAGATATTTTGCCGGCACATCTTTATTGAAGCCTTCCGGAATGCGGCTGGTGTCCGGCGAAATATAGATTCCTGGTTCAATCGTCATCACCATGCCGACTTCGGCCGGCCGCGATTCGCCTTTGAAGTAATAGCGTCCGGCATCATGCACGTCGATGCCGAGATAATGCCCGAGGTTGTGCATGTAGAACTGCATGTACTTCTTCTCTTCGATTAGTTTCGCGGGTTCGCCTTTCAACAAGCCAAGTTCGATCATACCTTCGGTCAGTATTTCGATTGAATGGGTCTTCAAGTCTTCGAGGCGCACACCCGGCCGCACCATATCAACGCACGACTTCTGGCATTTCAAAACCAGATCGTAAATGTCGCGCTGAGCGTCCGTGAATTTTCCGTTGATTGGAAATGTGCGGGTGATGTCCGAGGCATAACCCTTATATTCGGCGCCGGCATCGACCAGCAGCAGATCGCCGTCCTTCAACTGATCCTTGTTGTCGATGTAATGAAGCACGGTCGCATTTCCGCCCCCGCCGACGATCGACGTGTAGGACGAGCCGGCCGCGCCATGCTTGCGGAAATACGCCTCAAGCATCGCTTCGACTTCATATTCCATCATCCCGGCCCGCACGGATTTCATCGCTTCTACGTGGGCTTCGGCGGCGATGTCGGCCGCGCGCTGCATGATTTCAATCTCATCAGATGATTTCAGCACCCGCATCTCGTGCAGGATCGAAGATGGATCGACAATCGTGCGCGGCGGCTCGAGCGGTCTGCGATTGGTTTCGCGCATCAGCGTCAGTTGCCGAATGATCTTTTGATCCATCTCAGCCGTGGTGTGGCCGAAGGCGTAATAAAGGACGGCTGGTCCGTCAAGGATTTCCGTCAACTTCGCGTCGAATTGATCAATTGGAAATGCTTCGTCGGCGCCGTAATCGGCGACGGCGCCTTCGACGCCCGCGCGGTAACCGTTCCAGATTTCCTGTTCCAGATCGCGCGGCCGCACAAACAGCGTGAACTTCTTGTCGCGCCCAGGAGCGATGACCGCAATTGCATCCGGCTCTTCAAAGCCGGTGAGATAAAAGAAATCCGAGTTCTGGCGATAGCGATAATTTGTATCATGCGAACGAACAGCTTCGCGCGCGGCGGGGATGATGGCAACGGAATCCTTTTCAACGCGACGCATGAATTCCTTGAGTTGCGGTTTGATCATTCGACTCTCCTCAACGTATGAATTGGAGCGTCATTGTAGCGCAAGCTGTTAGGTTGCGCCGAACGGATGGTTGTGCGTCAACTGCGCAAACTAACAGTTTGCGTTACCTCGGTTCTGCGCGATAATCCGTTCATGGCTCAGAGCATCCTTGCCAAATCACCCGGCGCTGAAATCATCGTTTGCGACCCTGCCACGGCGAAAGAAATTGGACGCGCGCCCTTGACGATGCCGGAAGAGGTCGCCCGCGCGGTGGGACGCGCGCGCGAAGCGCAGCCGGCCTGGGCGACGCGATCTTTTCACGAGCGCGGCGCTGTAATCATGCAGGCGCGCAGAATCATCCTCAACGAGCTGGATGATATTGCCGCCCTCATTTCGCGCGAGACGGGCAAGCCGAGCTCCGAAGCAATCGCAATGGAACTGGCGCCGGCGTTGGATCTGATGCAGCACTTCGCGCGCAAAACATCGAGTCTCCTGCGGCCCAGGCGCATCAGTGTCGGGTTGTATTGGACGATGGGCCGTTCATCCTACGAAATCTACAAACCGGTTGGTGTCGTCGGCATCATCTCGCCGTGGAACTTCCCCTGGGCCACGCCGCTCGACGAAGTGGTCATGACGTTGATGGCTGGAAATGCGGCCGTGCTCAAGCCGAGCGAATTAACTCCGCTGACCGCATTGAAGATCTATGACGTGCTTTCACGCGCCGGTTTGCCGGAGAACGTACTGCAGGTCGTGACCGGCGATGGCTCGACGGGCGCGGCGCTGGTAGCGTCCGGTGTCGACAAGATCATGTTTACCGGCAGTGTGGCGACGGGCAGGCGCGTGGCTGAAGCGGCGGCGAAATATTTGATTCCCGTGGTGCTCGAACTCGGAGGCAAAGATCCGTTTATAGTTCTGGACGATGCAAACATCGTCAATGCCGCGCGCGGCGTAGTCTGGGGCGCCTTCGCCAATTGTGGTCAATCATGTTCGTCGGTCGAGCGTTGTTACGTCCATGAAAGCGTTGCCGAACAATTCATTGCTGAAGTGGTGAAGGAGACAAAGCGTCTGCGTCAGCCGACTAAGAGGGACGCTGCGTATGATCTTGGCCCTATGTCCAGCGAGCGACAGTTGAGCATTGTCGAGCGTCATGTGAACCAGGCAATCAACAATGGCGCAGTCGCGTTGACCGGAGGCGAGCGCCTGCGTGATGTAGCCGGGGCTTTTTACCCGCCGACCGTGCTAACCAACGTCACGCATGAAATGGATGTAATGCGTGAAGAGACATTCGGACCGGTGTTGCCAATCATGACTTTCAGAACTGACGAGGAAGCGCTTCGATTGGCGAATGATAGTGACTTCGGTCTGACGGCGAGCGTCTGGACCAACAACATCGCTCGCGGCCAGCAACTCGCGCGACAGATTGAAGCCGGCACGGTCACTATTAATGAAGTTCTTTACACGCATGCTATCGCGCAGACACCCTGGGGTGGTGTAAAGCAGAGTGGGCTTGGCCGCACCCATGGTCAGGCCGGTCTGATGGAACTGGTGCGTCCCCAGCACGTTCACGTAAATCGGCTGCCCTTCATGCCGGACCTTTGGTGGTTCAATTATGATGACGGGGCGGGCCAACTTTTCCGTGGTTTTGCCCGCAGATTCGCCACCGGATCGTTATTTCAGGCCTCGCTGTTGTTGCCGCAGATGATTCGCCGCTGGCGCGCTCCGCGCGATTGAATTGCGATCCGCTGCAAGTTCTCACTCAAGTCCGCTGGATGTTAGATTTGTCTTGCATCTACGAGCGACTCGCATTATCATCTCGTCGCTCAAAGTTAGTCCCCTCGACAACGCAAAGAACTTGCTCCGACCGTTAGTCAACATTCGCAACTGACCTGGGAGGCAAACAAATGAAGAAATACGCGGGATTGATCGTGGCCCTGGTGGCTACGCTAGTACTGACGGCAATAGTAGTCATGCCGAGCGTCATTGAAGCCGCACGACGTTCGACACGGGCGAAACGACCATCTGCGACCAAGTCCTATGTGGTCCAGGGACAAAGCAATACCATAACGGTTGGGGAATCAATTCAAAACGATACTTCGCCGCCGCTGCGGGACATGAAGCAGAAGAAGGTCGACAAGAAGGCCGAGAAGGAAGCCAACGAGAACCCGAAGGTCCCGGCCACACTTAAACACAAGGACAAATCTGACGAGGCGGTGCAGGGACCGGATTTCACGCAGGCCGTGACCCCGAATATGCCGGCGACGTCGCTTAACTTCGACGGCGTTCCTTTTCCGGGCGTCGGCTGCAACTGTGCGCCGCCGGATACCAACGGCGAGGTTGGCGCCACGCAATACGTTCAGATCGTCAACGAAGGTTATCAGGTCTTCAACAAGACTACGGGCGCATCGCAACTGGGGCCAGCAGGCATTTCCACGTTGTGGGGCGGTTTCGGCGGCGTTTGCGAAACAGCCGGCAACGGTGATCCGGTCGTCCTTTACGATCAGCTCAACAATCGCTGGGTTATCAGTCAGTTTGCCGGCAACAACGTACCGACTGATGAATGTATCGCCGTATCAACGACCAGCGATGCGACTGGCAGTTACAACCGATATGACTTTCATCTCGGCTCAAACTTCTTCGATTATCCGCACTTGAGCGTATGGCCCGACGCCTACTACATGAGCATGAACGTCTTCAATTCATCGGGCACTGCGTTCCTTGGCCCGCAACCATTCGCTTTCGATCGGGCCAAGATGTTGCAGGGTTTGCCCGCGACGTTCATTACCACGGGCGTCACCGGCGGTTCGAACGAAGACGTCTACCTGCCGAGCGATCTTGACGGGTCGATTCCGCCGCCTGTCGGCGCGCCGGCGACGTACGTCGAGTTTCCAAGTACGGGCTCGTATCGCGTCTTCCATTTCCACGTCGATTTTGCGACACCGGCGAATTCGAGCTTTACCTTGTTTGCCAGTCCGGCCGCCGCAGGCTTTTCGCTCTTATGTTCCACAACGCGAAGTTGCGTGCCCCAATCCGGCACCACGAACAAAGTTGATGGCATTGGCGACCGTCTGATGTTCCGCCTGGCTTATCGCAACTTCGGCGATCACGAAGCCGTCGTCGGCAATTACAGCGTCAGCTCTGGAGGCGTGGCCGGCATTCGCTGGTTTGAATTACGGAATGTGACGAACGGTCCGGTCACCAAATTCCAAGAGAGCACCTACCAGCCTGATACCACCTGGCGCTGGATGGGCAGCACTGCAATGGATCAACAGGGAAATCTGGCGCTGGGTTACAGTGCTTCGAGTTCCGCGATTCATCCGCAGATACGTTATGCCGGGCGGCTGTTTGGCGATCCGCTTAATCAATTGACTCAAGCTGAGGGCACCATCTTTTCCGGCGCCGGTAGTCAAACGGGCACACTCACTCGCTGGGGTGACTACAGCGATCTGACGATTGATCCGGTTGACGATTGTACTTTCTGGTACACGCAGGAATACATACCGGCGAATGGCAGTTTCAATTGGCGCACGCGCATCGGCTCATTCAAGTTCCCGGGCTGTGGCGGTTCGCCAACTCCGACGCCCACGCCGACACCAAGCGGCACGCCGACGCCGACTCCAACTCCGACTCCGACGCCAACACCTACGCCAACTCCGCCGCCGGCTGCGCCAAGCAACTTGACGGCGATCGCGCTTTCACAGACGCAAATCAACCTGGCGTGGCTTGATAACTCGAACAACGAGCAGGGCTTTAAGATCGAGCGCTGTCAGGGAGTGAGCTGCACGAACTTTGTGCAGATTGCGCAGGTTGGCGCGAACGTCATCACTTTCAACGACACCGGCCTTACGCGGAACACGAGATACCGTTACCGCGTCAGGGCCTTCAATGGTGGAGGCAATTCGGCTTATTCGAATATTGCCGCCGCCCGGACGCTGAGATAGTCAGCTCCGGCAGTTAAGATAAAGAAACGGCCTGCCGGTTTTCCGGTGGGCCGTTTCTCTTAGTCATCCGCTTGAGGGAATCGGAACGATACGAGAAAATGGTGAAGCGTAATGAAAAGCCTGGGCAGAATACTAATAGTCACGTGCGTGTTACTGGGCTTGATGAATCTATCTGTTAACGCAAAGCCCAAAAAGAAAGGCCTGGCGACCGGCCTCTGGGGTGGGCAGCACATCAGCTTCGACGTTTCTGGTAAGGGCGCGAAGATCGAATATGACTGCGCGCACGCCACGATAGATCGAGCAATCGTTCTCGATCGGAATGGTCGTTTCAATATTTCCGGCCGGCAGTTTTCTGAACACGGCGGTCCCGAGCGGCAAGGCGCGGAGACCGGCAATCCGGTAACCTTCTCAGGCGAAGCCAACGGCAAGACTATGACGCTCACCGTCCGAAACAGCTCGACCCAGGAGGAAATCGGGACCTTTACGCTGGTTCACGGCGCTCAGCCGAAACTCTTCAAGTGCAAATAGAAGAGGCGCGCTCCTAAGAAACAACAGTCCAATCCTCGCCTCCAAAAAAACTTGACATGGCTCATTGGAGCTATATGCTAGTCCGCCAAACCTTCGCGCAGTCAACAACCGCTGCCGTCATATCGGGGAAAAAGAATGAATGAAGACTTTTGAACCGCCAGTAATGTCTACCGAAATTGGCGGTTCGCCTGCACCGGGACTAACCCTGCGTCAGGTCTTTAGAGGACACGAAGGTCCAGTCGGCCATGTCGCGTGGTTCCCGGATGGTTCTTATCTGGCGTCATGCTCCGATGATCAGACAATTCGTATCTGGGATATAAGCAATGGCCAGACGGTGCACAAAATTGAGGGTGGGAACCAGGTCGCGAGTCTGGCCTGGTCGCCGGACGGCTCTTTGTTGGCGACGTCTCGTGATAAGTCGGTGATTTTGTGGCAGGCCTTTAGCTGGGAACTGGTGCGAAGGCTGGAAGGACATCAGAGTACGGTGTCTTGTGTCGCGTGGTCTCCCGATAGCGCCTACCTTGCGTCTTGTTCCTTAGACAACACTATTCGTTTATGGGAAGGGACCGAGGCCGCGTCTTCGGCGACCCTCAAAGGGCATCGCGGTGAAGTTTATGGCGTGGCGTGGTCGCCGGACAGCTCTCATCTCGCATCGTGTTCCAGCGACGGCACCATACGAATTTGGAACTCTCGGGAGCAGAGGCTGCTGCGTTCAATAAACGACAGCTATGACAATGTGTTCACCGTGGGATGGTCACCGCAGGGTCAGTTGGTGTCTGGTTCCGGGAATAATAGGATCTGCTTTTGGGATTATGCGACTGGTCATCGAGCAAAAGTTCTGGAAGCGCATTCCAGCAGCGTTGCCAGTGTCGCTTTCTCGGGCAACGGTTTGTGGCTCGCCTCGAAAAGCAGCGATGACGTTCGTATCTGGCGATGCGATCAGCTTACTGCCGTAGCGACTTTGACCGAAGCCGCGCCCGGCCAGTTTCCGCCAAAATTATCTTTTCATCCGAATCTCCCTCTTCTGGCCACCCCGGGCGAGGGCGGCATCATTCGTATCTGGGAACTGGATGAGACCATCCTGCTTGGGAAGCAAGACAACAGCGTAAATTACACGACCGCCAGACTGGTCCTCGTCGGTGATTCGGGTGTCGGCAAGACGGGACTAGGTTGGCGCCTGGCACACGGCGAGTTCAAAGCGCCTTCTTCCACGCATGGCCAGCAGTTCTGGCCGGTCAAGCAACTTGGCCTGAAACGCGAAGACGGAACTGCATGCGAAGCAGTGCTCTGGGACCTCGCGGGCCAGCATGTATATCGCCAAATCCATTCCATTTTTCTTGAAAACGTCACCGCTGCACTGGTGTTGTTCGATCCGACTGATCGGCAGGATCAGCTTAAGGGTGTGCAATTCTGGCTCGAGCAACTCAAGGGGAAAGGAAAACTGCCGCCGACAATTCTCGTCGGTGCGCGCGTGGATCGCGGTACCGCTGCGATCTCGCAGGAGGAGTTGGATGAATTCTGTGAGCAGTACGGCATCGACGGCGGTTATCTCAGCACCAGCGCCTTCAGTGGCGAAGGATTGGACGAGCTAATAGCGACGCTAAACCGACTGATTCGCTGGGATGAAATGACAGCGACGGTGACGACGGTGGCATTCAAGCGCATCAAGGATTATGTGCTGGCGCTGAAAGAGAGACCGGATCGCAAAGGCGTGCTGGTCCGCCCCGAGGACTTGCGCAAACAGCTGGAAGCGATCGATCCCGAGTGGGAATTTACCGACGCCGAAATGATGACCGCGGTCGGCCATCTGGAAACGCATGGGTATGTAGCTGTGCTACCCAGCTCAGCCGGTGAAAATCATATTCTTCTGGCGCCGGAACTCCTGGCCACGCTGGCAGCATCGGTGGTGCTACTGGCCGACAGACATCCGCGCGATTTAGGTGCGGTGAACGAGACCGAACTCCTGCAAGGCACCTACGAGTTCGACGAACTTAAGGGATTATCTGCAGATGAAAGCCAGATATTGCTGGACGCGGCGATACTTCGTTTCCAGCAGCACAACATCTGCTTTCGCGAGACACTCAGTGACGACATTTTGAGTGGCGCGATTTTGCTGATCTTCCCTGGTCTGATCAAGCAAAGACGTCCGCTTCAGGTTGACTCGCCGTCGGTCGAAGACGTCACGTATGTAGTGCGTGGCCGGGTGGAGAATCTCTACGCGTCGCTGGTGGTCCTGCTCGGTTACACACCGTCAATGACGCGTGTCGATCAGTGGCAGAACCAGGCGCAGTATGAAATGGGTGAAGAGCAAACCTGCGGCTTCCGGCTCATTGAAGATCGCGACGGTGAGATCGAAATCGGTCTTTATTACGGCACACAGATGCCGGCGGCAGGCCGGGCACAGTTTCAGGAATTGTTCGAGCAGTTTCTCTATCAGCGCGAGGTGGAGGTCACGCGTTTGCCGCCGGTCATATGTCCGCAGGGACATCGCCAGCAGCGGGCCACGATCATCAAGCGGGTGCGCGAACGCAAGGGCTTTGTTCATTGCGAAGAATGCGGTACGAAGACCGATTTGCCTGATTTTGAGAAGCCGCAAACCATCGGCATCAATGCGTCCCCCTGGCTGCAACGCCAGGAAGCGGTCGCGCTGCTGCGCAGTAAGTATGAAGAGTACCTGACCAAGGTCAAGAGCTATCGCCGCGGCCGTGCGATGCCCCGTGCGTACATCAGCCATCATTCGGACCAGGCGGCATGGGCAGCGGAACTCATTCATGATTTGCGCGACGCGGGCGTTTATGTGGTGGAAGAGCCGGCGCGCGTTGAGGACGGCGATTTTGTGATCCTGATCGATACCGCGGCTTACCAGAACGCATTCAACGCCGGGATGTTGTCCGATGGGCCACTCGTCAATTTGCTGCTGAACGAACCATCCCGGGTTGGCAAACCCCGGTTAATTTCACTCGCTCTAAGCGGCCAGATTGCCTCGCACACCTTTGCGCAGTGCCAGCCTGGCGATTTTTTCGATCCGACACATTATGCCGTCAGCCTGTTCAACCTGGTGCTGGCTCTCTACGCGATTCCGCTGAACCTTGCCGCGTTCCAACGACTGCGCGAGTCATTACACACGCAATGGCAATCGACGCTGTCAGATTCGATCGGGAAAACTGGAATTGGAGAAGAGCCGGCGGCGCTAAAATTCTTCATCAGTTACGCTCATGAGGACGAGCCGTTCAAAGATGACCTGCGCACGATACTCAAGCCACTCGAGCGTCAAGGGCGGATCGAAATATGGCATGATCGCGAGATTGAACCGGGCGTTGAGTGGCGAAGTGCCATTGAAACGGCGATGAACGACTGTGATGTGGCGCTGTTGTTTATCAGCAAGAGCTTTTTGGCCTCGCCATTTATCCGGGACGAGGAACTGCCTCGCTTGTTCAAGCGACGCATACAAGAAGGATTGCAAGTGATACCGATCATTCTCAGCTGGTGTTTGTGGCAGAGTGAGCGTGTGCTCGCCGATTTGCAGGTTCTGCCAAAAGATGGCGTACCCGTTGCGAGTTTTGTCGAAGGCAATCAGCGAGATGAAGTCTGGACCGAGATCGCCCGGGCCATTGAGCGACTAACCAGAAGACCCTCGTAATCCTTCTAACCCTACAACCTGACCCGCCAGGTAGTGCCAATAACATTCACATCGCCGGGCCGGGAGCGGCCATCGTTCTGCCGCATCACGTAAGTGTCGAGCGTGAAGTGCTTATTGAAAGTATGATTGACGCCGACGGCGAACCGATTGCGCACCCAATCGTGCAGGCTCCAGTCGTAAAACACTTCGTCATTTACCACCCAAACGAATTTTGTTTTACCGATCTTGAATGGATGTTCGAGCTGGAACCGGTTGCGATAACGCCACGCGTCAATCTGCGGCTCGCGCCAGCGACGTTCGAACCAGTTGCGCGTGTTGAAAGTAAACTTGCCCAGCGGCACGCGCAGGTTAGCGCCGACGGTGCCGCGCTCTTCTCTTTCATGTCTGCCGTTCGGTGGTCTGGCTTCACGATGAAAATATGAAGTCTGGAGCGTGACGTACTTATTGAGCGCGTAGTTGAAGCGAATGCCCCAACGCTCATCAACCGGTTGGGTGAGGTTGTCTCCGAGCCGCAGTGTTCCGGTCAGCACGAACTCAGTCTTCTTGGTGATCGGAATCGTGAACTGAATGTCGTTCCAGCTTTGTGTGTCGCTTTTGGGGACAGGCGATTGCCCAGCCGCGTGCGCCACGCACAAGACGAGTGCGCCGAAAACCAGCGCCACCTTTTTCATGAATTCACCTTTGTCTGGCCAGCGTGTAGTTCGGCAGCACGCTGAATGAAGTGAGGCCGATGGCCACGCGCGCGCCTTTTTTGAAGCGCATTGCGTTAGCTTCAGGTTTTGGCCGCGTCGCCATGATCGGAACTCCGGTCATTCGCTGAGGGGTGTTGATGGTGACTTCGTAAAGCGCGTCGGTGTCGCCTTTGCGATGCGTGAGATCGAGACGCACTGTGAGCCGCTCGTACGCGCCGACGAAATTCACTTCTTCGATGACGCCGTTGGCAAGCCGGCGGCATCCTTCCGGGAGATTTGCGTCCTGGCTGATGCAAACATCTTCCGGCCGAAAGACGAGCTTAACCGATTGCCCGTCACGAAATCTTCGCGTTTCCTTTTCAGCCGGTAGTCGGGCGGTGCCGATTTCGACAAAACCACCGGTGGCCACTCCCAGCAGGAGATTTGCGGCGCCCAGAAACATCGCCACAAACTCAGTGGCCGGATGATTGTAGACCTCATCGGGCGTGCCGATTTGCTCGAGCTTGCCATTGTTCAGCACGGCGATGCGATCGCCGAGCTCGAGTGCTTCTTCCTGATCGTGGGTGATGAAGATTGCCGGTACTTTGACCTGCCGCAGCAGCGCGCGAATTTCACGACGCAGGTGCACGCGCGTCTGCGCGTCGAGCGCGCCGAACGGTTCGTCAAAGAGGAGGACCTGTGGCTGGTAAGCGAGCGTGCGCGCAATTGCGACGCGTTGCTGCTGGCCGCCCGAAAGCTGCCATGGATACTTGTTGCGATGTTGCTCGAGTTGGACCAGCTGGATGAGTCGATCGACCGTCTCGCGTCTTTCCTTTCGCGAGCGGCGGCGAATCTTCAGGCCATAGGCGATGTTCTTCTCGACCGTCATGCGCGGAAAGAGCGCGTACGATTGAAAGATCACGCCGACGCCGCGTTCACGGGCCGGCAAATCAGTGACGTCCTGATCGTGCAGGATTACGTAACCGCTGTCGGGCTGTTCCAGGCCGGCGATGATTCTGAGAATGGTGGTCTTGCCGCTGCCGGACGCGCCCAGCAGCACCAGCGATTCGCCTTCAGATACGTCAAAGCTGATATCTTCGAGCACCGACGTCTTCTTGAAGCGCTTGCTAATGCTGCGCAGACTGGCCGCCACGCCCGAAGACGTTTCGCGTTCGGGGACCCAGGACACGTGCAGGTCGCCGGACTCTCTGGCCATTTTCATTTTCGCCATCATGATTCCTGCACCTCAAACTCCAGCCAGTCGCGGGCAAAGAAGAGCACGCTGAAAATCACAAACGAAAGCAGCGCCAGCACAATGGCAATCGCGTTCGCGGCTTCGATTTGTCCTTCGTTGAATTTCGCAAAGATATAAAGCGGCGCCGTCTGGGTGCGGCCGGCAAGATTACCCGAAACCAGAATTGTCGATCCGAATTCGCCGACCGCGCGGGCGAATGTCAGCAGCGCGCCGGATACGATGGCGCCGCGCAAACTCGGCAAGGTCACGTGCCAGAAGGTTTGCCAGCGCGTGGCGCCGATGGTCGCGGACGCCTCTTCCAGCGAACTGCTCATCGTGTCGAAGACCGGTTTGATTACGCCGAAGGCCAGCGGGAAAGTGACAAAAATATTTGCCAGAATGATGGCGTAGGGTGTGAACATGATTTGCTGATTCTCAGAAAAGAACCGGCCGATCATTCCGTACTTGCCCCACAGTAAGAGCAGTGCAAAACCGGCGACCGCAGTCGGAATCGCGGTCGGCAAAGATATCGTCACGATGACCGCGTTGCGTCCCCAGAAGTCATAACGCGACAAGACGTACGCTGCGAACAAGCCGAACACCACGTTGAAGACCGTCGCCCAAAAGCTGGTGACGATCGATAGCTTCAATGCAAATACAGCCTCTGGCGCCACCAGTGAAGAGAAGAACGCGCCGGGGCCATTTCTGAAACCGTAGACGAAAATTGAAAGCAGCGGCAGCAGCACCAGCGGCAGCATGATGCCCAGCATCATGCCGATGCTAACGGGACGCGCAACATCAAAACCGCGGACGTGTTTGATTGCTCGTATTCTCATTCGAATAAATTGCTACAGAGACACAGAGAATGAAATCAGCCGCGGATGAACGCAGATGAACGCAGATATGAAAACTGAATTGGCACCGTTGCATTCATTTCTTATCCGCGCTTATCTGCGTTAATCCGCGGCTAAATGTTTACTTCATCTCTGTGTCTGTCTGGCGACCTCATTTCCTTTTCTGCACCTGATCGCGAAAGACGGCTTCAATAATTTCCGGGTACGCGCGGCTCCAGCCTCCGATTAGCGGATCGTTCACCGTGAATGGGTACTTGATGGTTGCGAGTTCCTTGTTTTCCTGATTCAGCGACTCGTTCGTGGTCGAACGGAAATGGAATTTTACAAATTCGCGCTGCGCTTCATCGCTCCAGAGGTACTCCATGAACGCGTTGATTACCGGACGATCCACCGCCGAAACATTTCGATCGATCACCACCGCCGGATGTTCGCTCAGGATGGTCGCTTCCGGAATCACGATCTCGACATCTGCCTTGGGATTTCCCTGCTTCATCAAGAGTCCGTCCAGTTCGTAGGTTATCAACGCGTCGCCATTGCCGAGTTCAAAGGTCGTCCGCGCCTCGCGCGCCGAAGCCGGCGTCGAGATCACGTTGCGCCAAATCGCCTGCAGACTTTGCAACGCGCGCGTGCGATCTGCGGCGCCAGAGTCTCTTTTCGATTTGAGTAGTTCTGACCCATACATCGCGAGAATTGACCATTGCGCGCCGCCCGAGCTGATGGGATCGGGATGGATCAGCCTGATACCGGATTTGGCGAGATCGCTGAAATCGTGAATGCCTTTCGGATTGCCCTTGTGCACCAGAATCACAAACGGCGTCTTGTTGACGATGCCCTGCTGCGGCAACAAGTGCCAGTCGGAAGTGACAAAGCCGCCTTGCTTCAGGCGGTCGGCATCGCGTTCGATCGAGAGGATCGCGACCTGCGCTTTCACTCCCTGAAGGATCTGGTTGGTCACCGTCTCAGAACCGGCGAACGATGAAGTGAAGTGAATGTCGATATTGTGCTCACGTTTTGCTTTGGCGGCGAAGGCCGGGTAGATCGCTTTTTCCAGCGGCTCTTTCATAATTGAAAAGCCGTAAAGAGTGATGTTGACGCCGCCACCGCCGCCAGTCTCGGACAGCGGTTTTGGCAGACACGCGCCAAAGATGGCGAGCATGACCAGCAAGCTCATGAATAACGCGACGCGAAGCCTGTTAGATAAACTGCGACCGACCACCTGCAAAGAGACCTCCGCTGAGAACTGACGACAGCCCGGGGAAACGGTTTTCGCTAAAGGGGTTGATTAAGCTAATCCGTTAATAGCATATTTCCGGAATTTGCGGAATGGCTATCAGCGGCAAATCGGCGTGGCTTGATTATGAATTAACCCGCCTTTACGATGACTGGTCGAAAGTGCTTGGAGGATTGGCGCTTGTTTGGGAAGTGGATGCGCGCGCGTGAAATCGCGCACACAAAAAAAGACGATAATCGTGTGGTGCGGCCCTTTGCGTGGGGACTGGAATTTATCAGCGATCACGTAAACGGCGATGATCCGCGCAATGTGCTTCGCGAGTATTCGCGCCGCGCAATGGCTGACAGCGACAGCTTCTATGCGCTTCCCGAGATCAACGATTACGAACTGAATGGCGAGCGCCTGACCTGGACCAGCGCCATTCAAACGCCGGCGGCCGAGAACAATATCGTGCGCGCCCGGCTGTTCACTCCAAAGAAAGAGCGTAAGCACAAACCACGCGGCGCGGTCGTCGTGCTGCCGCAATGGAATGCTCAACCTGACAGTCACGTCGAGGCCTGTCGCATCTTCAATGGCCTGGGCATGACGGCTTTGCGGCTGACACTGCCGTACCACGAAGAAAGGCGTCCGCCGGACATCGAGCGGGCCGAACATCTGGTCAGCTCAAATGTCGGCCGCACGATTCAATCGATGCGTCAGGCCGTGCTCGACACGCGCGCGGCAGTGCGTTGGCTGAAGCAGAAGGGATTTGAGCGAATCGGAATTCTGGGAACCAGCATTGGATCGTGCACGGCCTTTCTCGCGTTCACGCACGATGAAGCGATCAATGTCGGCGTGTTCAATCATGTGTCGGGCTATTTTGCCGACGTTGTCTGGCGGGGCATCTCAACTTTGCATGTGAAGCAGTCCATCGAATCAAACGTAACGCTCGATGAGTTGCGCGAGTTTTGGAATCCGATTAGCCCGATGCCCTTCGTTCGACGTTTGCAGAGCATGAAGCGGCGTCCCATGCGCTTCATCGCCGCGCGTTACGATCTGACCTTCCCGGTCGACATGTCGAAGCAGGTGATTGCCGCAGTGAAATCGTCGGGCGTCGATCTCGATGTCGTGTGGCTGCCGTGTGGTCACTACACGACGGGTGAGATGCCCTGGAAGGCAATTGATGCGTGGAAGATCGCGACCTTCATGCGCAAGCATCTGTAAAGCTGATTTGTTCCTGCGAATTCTGTGCGCTCAACCGAACAACTCCTCGACACCCTGGACGCTGGCAAGCGCAACTTTGAGCTGCCACCCGCGAAAATAATCGCGACGCTTTCCGATCTCGAAAAATCCAGAATCGATAATGCCGTCGACCTGATCCGTCTGCACGAGGCGCTGCTGTTCATGCGCGCCTATCAGCGTGGGCCACGTCTCACCCGGCAGGTTGAGAGGATGCTGAAGAAGTTTGGGCGGCGCGTCGATGAACTAATCGAGGCAGGTGCCGATGTTTCGCCACTCGATGATCCTGAGGTCTCAGGAATTGCGAACGGATCAGTTACCAGCAACTTCAGTTATGCAATTGTGCGCTGGTTGGTGGCCAAATTTCCGGCACAGATTTCGATCGACTGGGATTGGTTTGAAGAAGAGGAGCGATTTGGCGCCGCAACGCACCGGTTCATGCCGCTGCTGGAAGATGACGCGATGGTCGAAGCGCACGTGCCTTATCGTGAATGGGTGCGCGCCGCGAAGGGCCGGCAACGCGAACTCACCTGGCTGATCGGCCGGTTTGAGCGGCTCACACTGCCGGAAAAAGCGAAGGCGAACCTTTATGACAGCCTAAAACTTCATGTCACCTGGCGATATGGCAATCGCTCGTCGCGAACTGGTTTGCGTCTGGCGTCTGCTAAACCGTTCGTGCACAACTCTGCGTTGATTGCGCGACGTGACATTTCGCTGCCGCACGAGCTTTTGTCAGCTCCAATTCCCATCGAAAGGATTTCGCGAACGCAGGGCGAGAGGATAATCGACCTGGCTCGCGAAACTTCAGCTGTGCGCTATCGAGAGTTACACGGCTTCACCTTCGGCGACGTGCGTCGCGTGCTCAAAGCAGATTTTGGTCGGGGCACGATTGTCTATGTGATGGGCGTCCCGCCTGAGAACCGTCTGCCCCTGCGCGCCTATCACGCGGCGATGATGTTCAAGAACGGCGTCCCGGTCGGCTACTTTGAAGGCCTATCGATCTGCGAGCGGATGGAGAGCGGGTTCAATCTTTACTACACGTTCCGTGAAGGCGAAACGGCCTGGCTTTATGCGCGCATCCTGCGTTTGATGCGGCAGTTGCTCGGCGTGACGGTGTTCTCAATCGACCCTTATCAAGTTGGCCACGAGAATGAAGAGGGGATTGAATCAGGCGCCTTCTGGTTTTATCGGAAGCTTGGTTTTCGTCCGGTCAAACCTGAACTGCTGAACTTGACCGAACGCGAAGAGGCCAGGGTGGCGGGCAGCTCTGATTATCGAACGTCAGCAAACACGCTGCGGAAACTCGCGGCCGGTCATATGTTGTTTGAATTGTCGCGACAGAAAGGTGCGAGGTTGTGGGACAATTTTGAGGTGCGCAACATCGGTCTTGTTGTGCAGCAGCGTATGGCCGACAACTATCAAGGTGACTCTGAGGCCATGCGAAACGCTGCTGTGGAGACAGTCTCGCGTGCCTTGCGAATCAAAACGCGAGCATGGAATGACAGTGAACGCGTGGCGCTGGACAATCTGTCGCTGGTGCTAATCGCGGCGAACGAACCCAACGACTGGTCCACTCAACAGAAAGAATTAGCCGTGCGGATCATTCGCGCCAAGGCTGGTCGCGACGAAGCGCTTTATCTGAAGCTAATGCAAAAACACGCCGCGTTTCGCGACGTGTTGATGAGACTCGGCTGTCGAAAGCCTTAAATCGGCGCGATGTCCAACGCGCGAGTGAAAGGCCGATACAGCTCGTTATAGTGACGAATAGAAACTTCGAGGGCTTCCGGCAATTGCTCCAGGTCGGAAGGATTGATGACCAGATTTACGTTTTGCAGAAACGCCGCATGCAAGTCCATGGTACGCACGCCTGACGTCAGGTAAACCAGAAATAACCTGCGGCGCTCAGTGGGCCTCAGCAACCGCACCTCGCGGGTAATGAAGGCGACGCCTTGCTCAACCGGATCGAAATTCGCGTCCAGCACGATCACATCCATGTGCTCTTCACGCATGCGGCCTAATCCCTCGGCCATATTTGCGGCCACAAAGACTTCATAATCACTGGCAGTCAACAGTTCGGCAACTGTCTCGCGGTAGGCGGGGCTGGCACAGACAAGCACCTTGCGCCGGTCCCATCTCGGGCGCTTGCGGCTGCTGGTGTCCTTACGATGCGTCTCGTTCAAAGCTGCGGCCAGCAGTCTGGCAAAGTCGGCGAGACTGGCATTAGGCTCGTCGGCGACCAGGGGATTATTTTCATCACGCGGCTTGAATCGTGGCGCCGCTGTCGGAGCTTCAAAACGAACGTCTGGAGACCCGGCGCGATCCGCGGATAAAGCTGGCGCGTCGCCCGCGGCGGTCGGATCATGACTAACGTTGCCCTGACATTTTGGGCAGCGCACCGAGAATGGCCGCGACGGCGCCTTGGCATCATCGAGCTGTAAACGCGCGTTGCATTGTGGACAAACGAGAACCATAAATTTGGAAGTTAGCGCCTGGGCTATTCAGTCATGCTAAATCCGGCTGGAAGGTGTGAAGACTGCGTCGAGACGATATCGGCTGCCTGGGATCGGATGTAGTCTTCGCCGGAGGTCAGACCTTTCAGTTCAAGCAGCAGATTGTTCTGATTGGTCGAAAAGGCCAGACCATCTTCTACCGTGATCACTCCCCGTTCGATGAAGTCTTTGATGACGGTATCGAAGTCCTGCATCCCGTCAAGTTTTCCGTCACGCATCGCGTCGAGCAGTGACTTGCCTTCGGATTCTCCGCTCTCGACGTATTCGCGCGTTCGGGGCGTAGACTGCAGAATCTCGACTGCGGCAACTCGGCCGCGCATATCGGCGCGCGGTATCAGGCGCTGCGAAAGAATGTAGCGAAACGTTTGCGCGAGACGCGTGCGGATCACCGGCTCTTCATTCTTTGGATACAGTCCGATGATTCGATCGACAGTCTTCGACGCGTCGATGGTGTGTAAGGTCGAAAGCACCAGGTGTCCAGTCTCTGCCGCTTCGAGCGCGATCTCAGTCGTTTCAAAGTCACGCATCTCACCGATCAAAATCACCTTTGGCGCCTGGCGCAGAGCCGCACGCAAGGCCGAGGGAAAATCCTTTGTGTCGTGCCCAACTTCACGCTGATTAATTGTCGAATTCTTATGTCCGTGGAGATATTCGATCGGATCTTCGATCGCCACCACGTGGTAATGCTTCGTCTCGTTAATGATGTCGATAATCGCCGCGAGGGTAGAACTCTTACCGGAACCGGTGGGGCCGGTGATTAAGACGAGACCATTTCGCAGCTCGGCAATCTCGGCGAGCTGTGGCGGGAGATTCAATGAACCGAGCGAAGGAATGTCGGTGGGGATGACGCGCATGACGATTGAGTAAACCCCGCGCTGCTGAAATATGTTGCAACGAAAGCGCGCTCTCGAGGGTAGGGAATAGCTGAGATCGGCCGTGCCGGTCTTTACCAGTCGCTCAGCCGCTTCAGGATTTTCCTGCAGCAGAGTCATCGCGATGACCTCGGTCTGATAAGGCGTCAGCTTCTGCAGGCCCAGCGGCTGAACCGGCGTAAGCTTTCCGTTGATTTCAACCTGAGGCAGCTGACCGACGGAAAAGTTCAAGTCACTGATCTTGTCTGAGATCAGCAGCATGCGTTCGATGATGGGTGGCAGATCGAAGAAGCTCATTGAAATCGGTGCGGGAATCGGGGACGCTGGCTATTGAAACGCCAGGCGGAAACTGGCTCACCCATTCTGACCGATTGGCGTGACAAAACGCAAGCAAAAAATATTTATCGATGTTTATTTGGTGCTGGTGTCCAGCAATTTCTTAAGATTTCCGGCGATGCTGCCGGGCGGCGAGAGCATTTGGGAGATCATCGCGACCGAATCAGCTCCGGTTGCCAGGACCTGAGGCAGGCTGTCTTCGTCAATGCCGCCAATCGCCACTAGTGGCAGTGTTCCCACAATCGATTTCGCCATGCGCAACTGCTCGAGGCCGACGACGGGATCAGGGTTACGCTTGCTGCGCGTGGCGAAAATTGGTCCAAGTGCAAGGTAGTCAATAGGGAGTTGTAAGGCCGCTTTCACCTGAGCGAGATTGTGGGTTGAGTATCCGATGATCGCGCTCTGCCCGAGCAGCTTGCGAGCGGCGACGACGGGGAGATCTGTCTGTCCCAGGTGAACTCCGCGCGCACCCAAGGCCATGGCGACATCGACGCGATCGTTGATGACGATTGTGGCGCCAGCTTCGTGTGCGAGACGGATCGCTCTTTTGGCATCATCGAAGAATTCGCGCGCTGCATTTTTCTTTTCGCGCAATTGTATGAAGGTGGCGCCGCCGGCTAACAAAAGGTCGACTTGTTCGGCATGGCTCAGCGAAGAGATGGTCGAATCGGTAATGGGGTATATTCTTGGCAGCAGAAGGGTCACGCTCGACATGATGGATCACCTCGACAAAGAAACCAAAGTTGATTCTGGTGATGATGGTTCCAGCTGCGAGGATGAAGGGACGTCGTCGTATTACTACGACGATGCGACAAACTATCAGGTCTACCGCGATGACGATGATGACGAAGATGATTCGTCAACAGAGACGCAGGACTAAAAATGTGAGGTGTGGAGTTGTCGCATTGCTTCGTAGAGCGCGATTGAGACGGCGTTTGCCAGGTTCAAGCTGCGCACCTTTGGATTGAGCATTGGAATCGTCAGACAGTGTTCCCAGTTTTTCTTTAACAGCTCTTCGGGCAAGCCTCTAGTCTCAGGACCAAACACGAGACAATCGTCCGTCTGGAATTTGTAATCCCAAAGCGATCGCTCACCTTTGGTTGAGAAGTAGAGCAGCTGCGCAGATGTTTGTGAGGTCGCGAGATCGTGCAAATCGCGATGGCGAGTAATTGAAACCTCGTCCCAATAATCGAGACCGGCGCGGCGCACTGCGCGTTCATCCATGCGGAATCCGGTGACGCCGACGATGTGCAGAGGCGTTCTGGTTGCGGCGCAGAGACGGGCAATATTCCCAGTATTTTGCGGGATTTCCGGCTCGACCAGCGCAACCCTCAACATGCTCGCAGAATACACGAACGAGTGTGGATGTGGTGAATCGATAGACGACGTGAGAACAAAATAATAGGAACGGCGTGCTGTGTAAGCTTTCGCCGTTCCTTCTAAAGGGCCTTCAAGGCCTCATAGGATGTGCGCCACTTGAACGTGGTCGTTGTTTCCTGCTTGAACGAGCTATCTCTTCTTAGCGGCCTTCTTGCCGCCTTTTTTGGCAGCGCCTTTTTTAGCGGCCTTCTTCTTAGTTGCCATATTGTAGTTCTCCTTCTTAGTTTCAGGTTAATGACCACAAGATACTGTACTTCGATGTCTCTTGTGGTCTAGAGAGAACGGCGCACAACATCTTGCTATATAAACCTTAATTAGATCGTTGTCAACAACTTATTACTATCGATGAAAATTTTCTGCGCGTGATTTTGAGTTGAGATCACGCGCGCGACACCGGCGATCGCGGTAATTAATCCATCGTGATGTGCGATTGGAAGGTGGAGTTGTGACTCATCTGAACAGCGGAGTGAAGACCCAGCCGTCATGATGATCGATGCCGTAGTATGTCATCACCGAGTTGCGTTGACTGCGACTCGATACTCCGAGGAATGGACCAGATGAATCTGCAGAATCGTCTTCGCCAGCGCGCCCGGTGTTCGTCGATCCTGTGTTGAGCACATTCAACATTTGCGGAATGACCGCAGCGAGTCTTTGCATGTCGCCGCGTGGTGTAGGTGGAGTCCCGCCGGAATAGACGGTCAGATTTTTCACAAAGCCGCTGACACTATCAGAGGTCGGTCCGATCAATTTCCATTCGCCGGTACTGGAGAGCGGATCATGCGCTGCCTCGCTGCGGAGAATCTGAAGTTTCTTGGTCCCTCGCGGGATTCCCTGAAGCAGATCGTCGATGCTGTTCGGTAATGAATTGACGCCTTGCGCGCCCCGGTATCGATAGTACGAGCGGATGGCGTCGGCGACCTGTTCTCCCCTGAAAATGGCCTCTTTTTCGCGTTCTCGCTGTCCCTGCTGTCGCACGTTTTCAGCCGCGCCAAGGGCAAAAAGCGCCAGCAGACTCATGAAGAGCATTAGCGATACGAGCGCATATCCGCGCTCGTCGTCAGATTCGATTGAAAGAGAATTCGGCCTCATGACGCTTATGGTTCATCATCGACGGTTCGGGTTGGCGGACGATATGGTCCGCCGGAAGCCTGGTCCGTCGAGAATGGAATGGTAGTCGTAATCTTTAAGGTGATGTCGATTACCTTGACTTCTCTTTCCGAGATGCTGACAACCTTGAATCGCGTGCCGACTGGATCACCTCGTTGCACGTTGAGGAAGTCCTTGCTGCTCTTATCCTGAAGCACCGCGGTGTCGTTGAATCTTGGTTTGCCGATCAGCCCGACGTAATTGTAATTCGGGACCGGCGCCGGCGTGACGTTCAGCGTGATCGGGTTTGAATAAAGACTTCGATCCGGGGTGCGAACTTCGATCTGGCGAACGCCGGGATTCAGAATCATGGTAGCCGGCACCGTCGTGAACAACTGCTGCGCGCTGATGAACCGAGTCGGCAGATCGCGTCCGTCCAAAAAAATATGAACAGCCGGAGTGAACTTGTCACCGGTGACCTGCAAAGCGAAATCGCCGGGGGTGCGCGCATACACATTCGATGGTGACAGCGACGACGCAATCAATGGCGGTGGTGGCGTCGGTGTCGGCGTCGGAACGTAGGGCGGTGGCTTTGGCGTCGGTGAAGGCGGAATGTAAAAAGCGAAAATATTTCGTCTCGCCTCTGAGCCTGGCGGAATCGACCAGTTGGAGGCCACCTCACGACAATAAGAGCAATCATCGGACGACGTGTCCGGGGCCGCCGGTGTCGCACCTGTGGTCGGTGGCTTGGGCGTCGGCGAAGTGCGGACGACGTTATTAGAGTTAGCCGGTGTTGGCCTGGAATTTCCGCCAAAGAACACGTAGCCCAGAACGATGAGCGCGACCAGGCCCAACGCGGCGGCCGCGATCATCTTTTTCTTCTCGTTCGGATTATTTGGATCGAAGAACTTCATGATCAATTCGCCGGCGCAGCCTTCGCATCCGGACGCTGAAAATAGTTGGCCATATCCAATCGCAGGCTGACGAGCCCGCCACGTCCACCAGCGATTTCCGGCGCCGGCGGGGTGACGCTGGGACTGTTGCCTTTCGGACTTCTTACGCTTCTGGTCGGGCCCAGTTGAGGCGTCGTGGGCAATTGTTCCTGTGCTGCGCCCGACTGCTTCACTCCTTCGAGTTCGATGGCATTAATGATCAGAAACTGCCGGCTGGTCTCAATATCGCGAACGAAGTGCGTGATGTTCGGATACGCACCTTCGACTGTGACGGTGACCGCGATGCCCGGATAGATGCTCTGCCATTTGGCCGTGGTCTGCTTCTCTGCCGTAATGCCGGGCTGCACCTGCGTCTTGCTTCCGGCGATCTCGAGGGGGGAATAACCCGGGCCGGCGGTATTGCGCAATCCGTTGGTCTTGATCAGATTGTTCAGAACAGTGTAGAGCGACATGCGGCCGGTATTCTGAACGGGCAGCCAGTTGCTCTCAAAGTCTTCCAGGCTGGCATTAATGCGCGCGACTTTTTCACTGGTGCTGTCGTCGGTCTTAATCTTTTCGCGCTCAGCCTGGACCGTTCCCTGCAGACGCGTCCGTTCGAGTTCGACTGAAATGCGACGCGAGTTCGCCGGCAAATAAAAATAGAGATAAGCAAACACCACCATCACTGCCAGTATGGCCGCGCCTAATAAGCCGATCAGCTCAGGCACGCCGATGACATTCATCGCGGGGTTCCGCGCAAGCTGGCGAAAGGGAATCGAAACCTGCCGGCGAGGTGTCGCTTGATTGTCGGGGATTGGCTGCTCCTGACTCATTGAGCTTTGCCTCCCTGACCGGCGGTATCTACGGTCCGTTTTGCGCCGGGTTCGACGGCAAATCCATAGCGTGGCACGTAGTGAACATTCAATTCGTATTCAGATCCGGTTTCGCCTCTGCCGCGTTGTGGATTTTGCGCGACCAGTTCGGCGTGGAAGATGCCTTCGGATTCCATGTTCTCGATCATCTCGGTCACATTTGTGGGCGTCTTACTGGACACGACCAAATCGAGGTCGGCCACCGGTCGGTCAGCTTGCATTCCGACGCCCTTAACTACAATTTTGGTGACTCTGATTTCGCCCGGCAGTGACGCTTCGAGATCCGAAAACAACCGAGACCAGGAAAATCGCTTGCGATCAACCAGGCCGTGCGCGTATTTCAGCTCTCGCTTTTGCTCCGGAGTCAGAGCAGTCTCGACGTCCTTCTCCTGTTTTTTCAGCGTATCGAGTTGCTTTTTCAGCCCGTCCACGTCGCGCTGCGTCGCCGCAATGCTCGTGTAAGTCTTGAAACTGGACTGAGCAATCAATATCAACGCCACAATTGAGGTAAAGGCGACGACGAACGTCACAGTCCACGGCAGGACGCGATTGCGGAAAGGTTTGCTTGCGAGGTTCAGTCTGGTGCTCATTACGTTCTAACAGGCCTGTTTAAAAGGATACACGCGGTTTCCGAACCGGCGCAAACCCTTTCGCTGGTCGGCCTCAGCAATTACACGTTAAGAGATGAGCAAGGTTGCGGAAAGAGTTGGATGGCTTTACGCGCTGGCGGTCATTTCAAGGCGATCAAGCTTCAAATAGAGGCCGCGCCGCGTCAATCCCAGCTCACGCGCTGCGCGCGAGATATTTCCGTTGTGTTTGCGCAAAGCCGCCGCGATCATTCGGCGTTCCACTTCGGCGAGCGCTTCGGCCAGCGTCACATTTTGCAGCGGAACCGTAGCTGCCGACCCGCTTGAGGCAATCGGCGTCACCGAAGCCGGAGCGGTCGGCGTGGCCATGCGACGCAGTTCGGGCGACAACTGTTCCGGGCTAATGGTGAGACCGTCCTCGGCCCTGGCGACCAGTCTTTGCACTTCATTGCAAAGCTGTCTGACGTTGCCGGGCCAATCACCGACCATCAACAAGTCCATCGCGGGCGAAGAGATTTGAATGTCCTTACGGCCGAACTTGGCGGCGTAATGGTTGGTGTAATAATTAACGATGCTGGGAATTTCTGAACGGCGTTCGCGCAGTGGCGGGACGCGCAGGCGAATTACGTTCAGGCGATAATAGAGGTCTTCGCGGAAGCGGCCCTGCGCTACCATCTGTTCGAGATCGGTATTGGTAGCCGCGATGATGCGGACATCAACCTTGATTGGTCGCTGTTCACCCAGCGGTTGAATCTCACCCTCTTGCAGGAAGCGCAGCAGCTTGGGCTGAACATCGATCGGCAGATCGCCAATCTCATCAAGAAACAGTGTGCCGCCGGCGGCGGCTCGAATCACGCCATTTGAATCTTTGACCGCGCCGGTAAACGCGCCGCGGCGGTAACCGAACAAATAACCTTCAGTAAGTTCTTTTGGGACAGCCGTACAATTGAAAGGGACGAAGACCTTTTCGCGCCGTGACGAAAGGGCATGAATTGCGCGCGCGACCAATTCCTTGCCGGTGCCTGATTCGCCGGTGACCAGTACGGTCACGTCCGACGATCGAATCTTATGAACTTCTTCGACCAGGCGCGTCATTGCCGGACTCGAGTGAATAAATCCCGGCATGATGCTGGCGCCGGCCAGTTCCAATTCCTGAGAGCCCTGGCTGCTGCGATTGCGCTCGCGCAGCGCGCAGACGTCCATTCCCAATTCGACTATTCGCAGCAAAGGATCGAGCGACAAGCCGCCTTCCATCTGCGCGGCCCGGCGCGGCGAGATTATTAAGGTCGCGTGAGGCGCGTTACCCGGTTTCAAATTGATCACCGTCGCGTTCATTCTCTTCGCGATCGGCTCGAGCTGTTCGTCTGTCCGAACCGGTCCCAGCGTCTCGGCCAGTTTCGCAATTTGATCCTGGTCCAATCCGTGACTAACTACTACCCGCTGGTTTGAATTCGAGCTATCGGCGTCGAGTATCAACACGCCGGCATCTTGCGTCTCCTGGCGAATTACGGCCGCGAGTTCATGCAACAAAAGCTCTCGGGAGGCGACCGCTTCGGCCAGGCGCAGCGTCAGCAGTTGGGCGACAGTTTCACCGTGGCGCGAACTTTTTGCTGTGCTTTGATCGAGCGCCGCCGCCGCTTCTTCGGCGCGGACGAGGTCAAAGCGCGCGCCTAGTTCACGGAAAATATTTGTCGCGCGAGTGAAATGCTCCGCGGCATTCTCAGTTTGCGTAATCGCGTACGCGCGGCCTAAATCGTAATGCGCTCGGGCGCTGCGATAACGATCGCCGAGCAGATCAAAAATCGAAACGCTCTTGCCGAAATGCTGAGCCGCCAGCGCCGGGTGGCCTTTCTTCATTTCATTCAAGCCGTGCAGCCGTTGAGTTTCGCCGGCGAGCAGTAAATCTGTTTCCGAATCGGTTATCCGTTCCGCAACTTCCTGCAAGCTGTGGTCGATTTCATCGGACACGCCGTTTGCGAGCGAGGCTTCAATCAACAAGAGTCTCGATTCGCAAATCGCCTGGCGGTCGCCGATGAGTTCGGCCAGCGTCAGCGCGCTCCTGGCTTGCGTCAAAGCCGAATCGACCAGATTCATGACCAGACAACAACGGCCCAGCGTGCGGTGCGTTTGGCAGCGATACCAGTTGTGCGCCCTGGCAGTGGCGAGTGCGACGGCGCGTTCCAGCAAGGTGCGCGCTTCCTCTAATTCGCCACGCAGCATCAAGAGCTCGCCGAGCGAATCGAGGATCATCGGAAATTCGGGGCCGTCCAGTTCCTGTGCGATCGACAGCGCCCGTTCCAGCGCTTCCTGCGCGCGGTCCCATTGGCCAATAAGCACCAAATTGATCGCCAGGTTGTTATAGGCTTCAGCGGCGCTGGCCTTGTGATCAGTCCGTTCGTAATAAGCAATCGCCTTTTCCAAATGGCGAATGCCGTCCTGCGGCCGCTTCAGGAAATAACAGGCGCCGGCCATGTTTGAATAAGTCCGGCCCAGCAGATAGGTTGCCGGCCGATCACCGACCAGCTGGATGGTCTGTTGAAAATTGCGGATCGCCGCTTCGTGCTTGCCCTCTTGAATATCGGCGATCGCCAATCCGAAATAAGTCTCAGCCAATCCGCGCCAGTCGCCTGTCTGGCGATAACAATCGAGCGCGCGCTGTGAATAATCGCGGGCGATCGGATATTCGGTGATGGTGCGATAGACACGCGCTAAGGCGGTGTAGGCCGCGCCGGCGAGTGCGCCATGTTCCGGCAAATCGCGCAGCGTTGTTTTCAAAAGCGAGATTGCTTTGGGATGATCCCGATTGTAGTTGTAGGCCAGCGCGATTTGGATCTGAATTCGGGTGCTGAGTTCATCGTCGAGCTTCGCGCGCGTCTCGGCGTCTTCGTACATCGAGAGCGCATCGAGCGAGTCGCGAAACTGGCCCTGCATCTCGAGGGCGACGGACAAAGCCCAGCGCGCTTGTGCCAGCACCGTGCGGTGTGAGCGCGCGTCTGAGAGGATCACGTTCAGCCGCGTGCGCGCTTCGCTGCTCAGGCCCTGATCAATCAGCTCGCGGACCGCAGTGATTTCGGCGGCGAGCGATTCAGGCGTAGTCATCCTGGCCGCTGAATTGATCCGCGCTCGCGCGCCCTCTAAATCGACGACAGGGGCAGTTCGATTATGTTGGTCTTTGCTCAAAGTGGGCCCAGTCCGTACCGAGGCGACCTTCGGGTGCGCGCAACTCTACCGATGAATGTGATTTATCAGTAAACGCCCAATGCGGCGCGCTTTTCACGTTCAATGACCGGCGGGACGGTCATTTGTGAACTCAGACTACCAGCAGAACGCAGGCACCATATCACAGACCACGTCCGGCGTCACTGTCTGGTTTCTTACGCGCCTAAACGCGTCAGCAAAGAAAAGCGCAAAATTCGGCGCGCACATCAGAGTGGCAGAGCCATTACGACAGTCGCATCGCGCTTCGATGCAGGCTACCGCTGAATCAGGCGTGGTCGTTACCCGGCAGAGGTGGGCGAGGTGGGCGCGGAGCGGCAGAATAGGCTTAAGGCCAGCAAATCAAACAGTCGTTCCATTCTTGACACCCCTCAATACGGCCCCTATCATGCTTGTTTCCGCGTTGGTCGGAATTGTTGTCTGATGTATGTTCGAATCTCTTTCCGACAAGCTCAAGCGGACGCTGAAAAACCTGCGCGGCGAAGGCGTCCTGACAAAGGATCACGTCGACGCGGCGCTGCGCGAGATTCGTTTGGCGCTGCTCGAAGCCGACGTTAATTACAAAGTCGCGAAAGATTTCATCGCGTCGGTCAAAGCGAAAGCCGAAGGACAACAGGTTTGGCTTGAGCTCAAGCCTTCTGAGCAAGTCGTCAAGATCGTTTTTGATGAACTGGTCGAACTGCTCGGCGGAACATCGTCGCGGCTCGTATTCACAAAATCGAGTCCGAACGTCGTGATGATTGTCGGGCTGCAAGGCTCAGGCAAGACGACTTCGACGGGAAAGATTGCGCGGTGGCTGGCGCAGAATCAACAGCGAAAGCCCTTGCTGCTGTCGACTGACGTTTACCGGCCGGCGGCGCGCGAACAATTAAAGGTCATCGCGAAAGCGACTGGCCAATCGATCTTTGAAAAGCCTGAGACGAACGATCCGCTCGAGTTGACGCGTGGCGCTTTGCAACACGCGCGCGACACCGGTTATGACACGCTTTTGATCGACACTGCCGGCCGGCTGCACATCGACGATGAGTTGATGGAAGAGTTGGTCCAGATTAAGAGTGAAACGCATCCGGTCGAGATTCTCTTTGTCGCCGATGCGATGACCGGCCAGGACGCGGTGCGATCGGCGGAAGAGTTTCATCGGCGTATCGGCATCACCGGCGTTGTCCTGACCAAGATGGATGGCGATGCGCGCGGCGGCGCGGCGCTTTCGATCAAGCAGGTCATCGGTCAGCCGGTAAAGTTCGTCGGCGTTGGCGAGAAATATGACGCGCTCGATCCGTTCTACCCCGATCGAGTTGCGCAGCGCATCCTCGGTATGGGCGATGTGCTGTCCCTGATCGAACAGGTCCAGGACAAGATCGATCAAGACGATGCGGAAGCGCAGCTGGCCAAGCTGCAAAAGAATCAGTTCACGCTCGACGATTTTCGTTCGCAACTCAGGCAGGTTAAGAAACTTGGTTCTTTCTCAAAGATTCTGAAGCTGCTGCCGGATCAACTGCTGGGCGGCGTCGGCATGCCCGATCTGACTGATGAACAGTCAGAGATGATGGAGAAAGAACTGAAGCGCACCGAAGCGATCATCGATTCGATGACGCGTGAAGAGCGGCTGAACCACATCATCCTGAATGCGAACCGGCGGCGAAGGATCGCGCGCGGTTCGGGTACGACGGTGCAACAGGTTAATGCCCTGATCAAGCAGTACACCGAGATGCGCCGGATGATGCAGGGAATGTTCAGCGGCGGCGGCATGCGCGGAAAAATGATGCGCCGCATGGCCGGTCTTTCGGGAATGGAAGGCGGCGGCGATCCGATGATGGCCGGGTTACCTCCCGGTTTGCCGGGCATGTCGCGCAAGAAGAAAAAGAAAAAGAAGCGGCGTAGGTAGGCGTAGGTAGGCGTAGGTAAATGTTTTAAATGTTTAGAGGCGGCACTTGTGCCGCAATCGGCCCACAAGTAGGCCGTCTAAACGAATCGATTTGTTGAAGGAGAAAATGATTTGTTAGCAATCAGATTAATGCGAACCGGCGCCAAGAAGCGCCCGTCATATCGCATCGTAGTAAAAGAGAAGCAGTCAAAGCGTGACGGCGCCTATCTCGAAAACCTGGGGACGTACAATCCGACGCGCGAGCCGGCTGAGATCAAGCTCAAGTCCGATCGCGTGCAGTATTGGATTGGCAAAGGCGCGCAACCCACGGACCTTTCCAGCACAGTGGGATCCGAAGCTTGGAATTCACGTGACTTGAAGTCGCGGCCGCACTGACCCTATAGTGAGTCGTATTAATTTAAATCATACCAACATGGTCAAATAAAACGAAAGGCTCAGTCGAAAGACTGGGCCTTTCGTTTTAATCTGATCGGCACGTAAGAGGTTCCAACTTTCACCATAATGAAATAAGATCACTACCGGGCGTATTTTTTGAGTTATCGAGATTTTCAGGAGCTAAGGAAGCTAAAATGGAGAAAAAAATCACTGGATATACCACCGTTGATATATCCCAATGGCATCGTAAAGAACATTTTGAGGCATTTCAGTCAGTTGCTCAATGTACCTATAACCAGACCGTTCAGCTGGATATTACGGCCTTTTTAAAGACCGTAAAGAAAAATAAGCACAAGTTTTATCCGGCCTTTATTCACATTCTTGCCCGCCTGATGAATGCTCATCCGGAATTTCGTATGGCAATGAAAGACGGTGAGCTGGTGATATGGGATAGTGTTCACCCTTGTTACACCGTTTTCCATGAGCAAACTGAAACGTTTTCATCGCTCTGGAGTGAATACCACGACGATTTCCGGCAGTTTCTACACATATATTCGCAAGATGTGGCGTGTTACGGTGAAAACCTGGCCTATTTCCCTAAAGGGTTTATTGAGAATATGTTTTTCGTCTCAGCCAATCCCTGGGTGAGTTTCACCAGTTTTGATTTAAACGTGGCCAATATGGACAACTTCTTCGCCCCCGTTTTCACCATGGGCAAATATTATACGCAAGGCGACAAGGTGCTGATGCCGCTGGCGATTCAGGTTCATCATGCCGTTTGTGATGGCTTCCATGTCGGCAGAATGCTTAATGAATTACAACAGTACTGCGATGAGTGGCAGGGCGGGGCGTAACCTAGGTGACAGAAGTTAAAAGCCTCCGGTCGGAGGCTTTTGACTTTCTGCTAGATCGGCCGCATCGAATATAACTTCGTATAATGTATGCTATACGAAGTTATTAGCGATGAGCTCGGACTTCCATTGTTCATTCCACGGACAAAAACAGAGAAAGGAAACGACAGAGGCCAAAAAGCTCGCTTTCAGCACCTGTCGTTTCCTTTCTTTTCAGAGGGTATTTTAAATAAAAACATTAAGTTATGACGAAGAAGAACGGAAACGCCTTAAACCGGAAAATTTTCATAAATAGCGAAAACCCGCGAGGTCGCCGCCCCGTAACCTGTCGGATCACCGGAAAGGACCCGTAAAGTGATAATGATTATCATCTACATATCACAACGTGCGTGGAGGCCATCAAACCACGTCAAATAATCAATTATGACGCAGGTATCGTATTAATTGATCTGCATCAACTTAACGTAAAAGCAACTTCAGACAATACAAATCAGCGACACTGAATACGGGGCAACCTCATGTCCGAGCTCGCGAGCTCGTCGACAGCGACACACTTGCATCGGATGCAGCCCGGTTAACGTGCCGGCACGGCCTGGGTAACCAGGTATTTTGTCCACATAACCGTGCGCAAAATGTTGTGGATAAGCAGGACACAGCAGCAATCCACAGCAGGCATACAACCGCACACCGAGGTTACTCCGTTCTACAGGTTACGACGAATGTCAATACTTGCCCTTGACAGGCATTGATGGAATCGTAGTCTCACGCTGATAGTCTGATCGACAATACAAGTGGGACCGTGGTCCCAGACCGATAATCAGACCGACAACACGAGTGGGATCGTGGTCCCAGACTAATAATCAGACCGACGATACGAGTGGGACCGTGGTCCCAGACTAATAATCAGACCGACGATACGAGTGGGACCGTGGTCCCAGACTAATAATCAGACCGACGATACGAGTGGGACCGTGGTCCCAGACTAATAATCAGACCGACGATACGAGTGGGACCGTGGTCCCAG
>JADMIO010796499.1_pt1 | contig 70243 bp, 68 predicted proteins | sample 8958161 | NCBI WGS metagenome assembly JADMIO01 (sample SAMN16585339, study PRJNA669376) | soil metagenome | isolation source: Crop rotation soil | place: USA: Cullars Rotation, Alabama | collected 2011 | reverse complement strand
CAACTTGTCCACGTGGAATTCTAAGCTTAGGATCCCAATGTGCTGGAAAGCTTTGGTTCGGGACGGCCGGGAACGGCATCTATGTGTATGACGGAAATGCCTTCGTGAATTTTACGCACAAATCCTTCACCCATTTTTCGCTTAAAGAAGACCTGAACCACAACGATGTGCTTTGCTGCCTGGAAGACAAAACCGGTACCATCTGGTTTGGCACCCGCCGAGGCCTCATCCGGTACCAGCCATCTACCGGTAAACCTGCCGCCAAAGACTTCAGGCTGTTCCTGATCCCGGAAAACACCGTCAGCAATTCCTCCCGCACCCGCTTGCCCTATACCTTTCGTTCCGGCGATAATTTTGTCTGGAGCATGCTGCAGGACAAGTCCGGAAAGCTTTGGTTCGGGACCAGCAAAGGCATCTATACCCACAACCCTGCCACCGATACGGACCAGGACGGTCCCCTTTTCCGGCGTTTTCCGGAAAGTGAGGATCTCGTAAATGACAAGCAGCTGCAATTAAAAGACGTAACGGCGATGCGGCAGGATGGAAAAGGGAATATCTGGTTCGCTTCCGCCTGGTCTAAAAACGAAGGCATTGTGCGCTACGATGGCAAAACCCTCACTAACTTTACCCCCAACGAGAATCATGCCTTCCGGTCCATTACCGAACGGAAAAACGGCGACCTGTTATTTTTGAGCCCGTTTAACGGCGTGTATGCTTATGACGGGAAAACGTTCTCCAGCCTGAACGAAAAGATCGGCCTTGCAACCGATACGTTGGTTTCCATGCTGGAAGATAAAAACGGGAATTTGTGGTTCGGGCAAACGAACGGAAACGTTAAAAACGGCGGCGCTGGCGGGTTATGGCGCTACGACGGGAAAGCGTTAAAGCAATTTACCACCAAAGATGGCCTGCCGCATAACCACGTATTTTGCATGGTCCCTGACCGGGACGGCAACATCTGGTTTGGTACCCGGAATACGGGCCTGTGCCGCTATAACGGCAAAATATTTATAGATTACACCGGTAAATAGAACAGCACGAATATGTCCATATCCAACGAAGCGGAACTGATCGGGATGCAGAAAGCCAGTGAAGCGGTGGCTTTAACCTTAAAGGCCATGCGGAACTATGCGCAACCCGGCATGACCACCAAACAACTCGACGACTACGGCGCGAAGATCCTCGCGGATTATGGCGCAAAGTCTGCCCCTTACGAAACCTATGGTTTTCCCGGTTTTACCTGCATCAGCGTGAACAAGGAATTCTGCCACGGCATCCCGTCCGACAAAACGATCCTGCAGGAAGGCGACCTGGTGAACATCGACGTTTCCGCCGAACTGGAGGGTTTCTGGTCGGACAATGGCTGCTCCTTTGTGCTGGGGGAAGATCTTAACCAACACCAGAAACTGGTAGACGCATCGAAACAGATCCTGCACAAGGCCATCCACAGCATCAAAGGCGGCGTCCGGATTTCCGACATCGGGATGCTGATCGAAATGGAAGCGAAGAAACGGGGCTACAAAGTGATCAAGAACCTGACCGGCCACGGCATCGGCCGCAGCCTGCACGAAGCGCCCAGCGAAATAACCAATTACCCGGACCGTTCCAACCTGACCCGATTCAAGAAGAACTCCGTGGTGGCCATCGAAACCTTTATTTCCACCGCTTCCACCTTTGCCGAAACCCTGAAAGACGGCTGGACCATGGTCGGCAACAAAGGCGGTTTTATGGCCCAGCACGAACATACCATCGTGGTTACCGACGGCAAACCGATCATCCTGACCGAGCTGAACGGGCTCTGGGATTAACGTACCGGTTCTTATTAAAAGCCTTTTAAACGGCAACCAGCTGGACGAACGTTTTGCCCAATTCCCATAAAGCTCCGGCGGCAAGCACGGCCGCTTTATTCTGGGTAAATTCTCCCCTCAAGGGGACAATTATACTCAGAATGAAAAATCCTTCGGTGCCCGGGTAAAGAATTGTAATCGGCACTGCAGCCAACATTGAAAACGGTATCTTTTATCAACAAAAAGCTATGGCAAACGATTATTTAGAAAGCGTGCGAAAGCAGTTTGAATATTACAAAATGCTCGGCGACAAGACCTTTGCGCAGGTGCCCGACGACAAACTGCTTTGGCAGTGTAATGCAGACAGCAACAGCATTGCTACGATCGTAAAACACCTGTGGGGCAACATGCTTTCCCGCTGGACCGATTTCCTGACTTCCGACGGCGAAAAGGACTGGCGGAACCGGGACGCCGAATTTGAAAACGACATCAAAACTAAAGAAGAACTTCTCGCGAAATGGAATGAAGGCTGGACCTGCCTGTTCCGGGCCATCAATTCCCTAACCGCGGAGGACCTCGACAAGATCATTTACATCCGGAACCAGGGCCATACCGTGATGGAAGCCATCAACCGGCAGCTGGCGCATTACCCGTACCACGTGGGGCAGATCGTCTTCCTGGGAAAAATACTCGCGGAAAACGGCTGGGCTTCGCTGTCCATTCCCAAAGGCAACTCGCAGGCCTTTAACCAGGAAAAATTCGCCCAACCCAAACAGAAAGCGCATTTCACCGACGAATTTTTAAACCGCCAAAAGGAATAATTTCACCCTGCCGCTCATTTTACCGAACCGGGCAAAACAACCGGCGAGGTTGCCGGTTTTCGTCTTAAAAAGCAAACAAGCAAGATGAAACAATCCTATATCACGCCAACGCAGGAAGCCGGCCGGGACCTGGTAGCGCGAAACATTCCGGGCAACGTAATTATGCTCAATTTGCTTCGCTTCCGGGATACGGCCGATTATTCCGGCTTTCCGGAACTTGCCCCCGACCAACCGATCAGCGGAAAAGAAGCCTTCGACCGTTACATCGAATTTACCCTGCCCTTTCTGAAAGAATCGGGGGGTGAGATCCTGTATATGGGCCAGGGCGGACCTTTTCTGATCGGACCGGCAGATGAAAAGTGGGACCTGGTCATGTTGATCAGGCAAAAAAGCGTGGAAAGTTTTCTGGCCTTTTCGGGAAATAAGGAATACCTGAAAGGCGTCGGGCACCGGACGGCGGCCCTGGAAGATTCCCGGTTGCTTCCCACTACCGAATTTAAAATCGCTACGGTTGTAAACTAAAAAGCAGCGGAAAGGCGAGATAGCAGAAATGCCGGCAAAACCGTGATCACGCATGGGAGCAAATAGCTCAGGAAAATTGCTTTTAAGTTTTGCCCTGGTCCTGGCCTTCAGCGGCTTCCTGTACCTTGCAACGATCTATTGGATCTTCAATAATTTAAATTTGCAAAAAGGTCAAAGCTGGTTAAATGTTGAAACATTACTTTCAACATTCGTATTCCTGTGCGCTTTAATCGCTACCATTTGGTCGGTGATTTCTCTCAGCAAAAACCTGATCAGATTATTAAGAAAATAGTCTGCCGTTTCTGAAAACAAATCAATTGCCCCACACAACTTCACGTTAGGATCTTTTGGCTTAACTTGGCGAAAAATAACCGGTAATTCAGCCGGTTTCCGCCATGAACGAAAAGATCATTTTTAACTGGAGCAGCGGCAAAGATTCGGCGCTGGCCTTGTATAAACTTTTGCACAACGGCCAGGACGAAGTAATGTGCCTGCTGACCACCGTGAACGAACAGTACCAGCGCATTTCCATGCACGGCGTGCGCACGGAATTGCTGGAAGCCCAGGCGAAAAGCATCGGGTTGCCGCTGACCATTATGCAGATGCCCGAAATGCCGACCATGGAAACCTACGAACAGGCCATGAAAGCCACCCTCACCGACCTGGTAAAGAAGGGCGCTACGGTTTCGGCTTTCGGCGATATTTTCCTGGAAGACCTGCGCCAGTACCGCGAAACGAAACTGCAGGAGCTAAATCTGAAAGCCATTTTCCCGTTGTGGCAGCTCCCGACCGACCAGCTGATCCGCGAATTCATCGGGTTGGGCTTTAAGACCATCGTGACCTGCGTGAACGAAAAGTACCTGGACAAAAGCTTTGCCGGCCGCATCATCGACGAGGCTTTTTTAAACGACCTGCCGGCCAACGTGGATCCTTGCGGCGAGAACGGCGAATTCCACACCTTCGTCTTCGACGGACCGATCTTCAAGGAACCCATTGCTTTCGAAAAAGGCGAGATCGTGTACCGCACGTATACGCCGGCCAAACAGCAGGACAATTCCACCTACGATTGCCAGACCGACGACGATCAGGAAAACAACCCGTTCTGCACTGGCTTCTGGTACTGCGATCTTTTACTGCCGCAGCCGGCTTCGGTGAACACAGGCCAGGAGAAGATGATTTAACGGTTAGCAAAAAACGGCTTAGAAAACGCTATCTTTTTGAAGCAAAAAACCGTGCTGGCTTTAACGGCTGCGCGGTTTTTTCATGTCGATCCCTAGCATTTTTGGATAAATAGAATATCTTTATCAACCACAGCATCGCCCTTCACGAATTCCGATATTACCATGGAAGAAAGCTACTCGGGCCATTATCCCAATCTGGAAATTACCGGTTACACCCTCAATCAAACCTGGGAGAATTCACCAAACAGAACTATTAAAAAATAGATCCGGGAAGCCCGGACAGTATCAGATCATTAAAAAACCACTTCCGACCATGACCACCGAAAACGAAACGCCGGAATTCTGGGAAGCGAACTTTGCCGGTAAAAAAGAAATGTGGGGCTTTGAACCAGCCAGGTCTGCGGTAGTTGCGAAAGATCTTTTTGTCGAAAAAGGGATCAAGAATATGCTGGTTCCCGGCATCGGCTACGGGCGAAATGCGCAGGTCTTCCGGGAAAACGGCATAACCGTAACCGGGATCGAGATTTCCCAAACGGCGATCGAACTGGCGCGGAAACATTACGGTCCGGAAATGAAGATCTACCACGGTTCCGTAACGGAGATGCCCTTTGACGACCGTAAATACGACGGAATTTTCTGCTACGCCCTCATCCATTTGCTGAACGCCGAGGAAAGGCAAAAATTAATCCGGGATTGCTTCGATCAGTTGGCGGAGAACGGGTACATGGTTTTTACCGCCATTTCAAAAACGGCGCATACCTTCGGCCAGGGCAACTTTATCAGCGAGGACCGCTACGAGATCTTCCCGGGCGTGAAAATGTACTTTTATGACCGCGGATCCATCCAGGCCGAGTTCGGCAATTTCGGGTTAATTGAAGTGGCGGAGATCGAGGAACAATTCCCCTTCTTCCTGATAACCTGCCAGAAAGGCCTGGCCGGCAAGCTTTAAGCCAACCGTTAAGCGCTGCCTAAACGGTATTTCCGGATATAAAAAAAGAACAGCCTGCCGCGCAACAACTTCGCCTTCGGTATTTAAGTAGTACACAGGAACAGCGGCAATTCCGCCGGAGCATCGACCGGAAAATTGCCCGCCGTATTGGTTACTTCTTAAAAATTAACGGCAACAAAAACATGCCTACAGAAAGGGAAAATCTGCGCAAATCCGGTAAAGAACAGCTGGCGAAACTCCAGGAGATCGTTCAGAAGTCCATCGACGAGCAAAAGCTGGTGGTCGACAACCTTTTGCATGAACCGGAAGAAATCTTAACGCGGGGGCAAAGCATTTCCGATAAAGTGGCCCGCTTTGGCGGCAGCTGGAGTTTCATTATTTCTTTTTCGGCGCTGCTTTTTGCCTGGATCGTGTTCAACACGTTCTTATTAACCACCGAAAAGCAATTCGATCCGTATCCGTTCATCCTCATGAACCTGATCTTATCGACGGTGGCCGCGCTGCAGGCCCCGGTTATCATGATGAGCCAGAACCGTAAGGAAGAACGCGACCGCAAGCGCAACGAGAACGATTTCATGATAAACCTGAAGGCGGAAGTGCAGGTACGAAGCCTGCACCAGAAATTAGACCTGATGCAGAAAGACCAGATGAAAGTGCTCTATGAAACCCAGGCCAAACAACTGGAGACCCTGGACCGAATCGAAAAGAAACTGAATGAATTGAAATAGATGCGTAATCCCAACCTGGTTTTAAAATACTTCCTATAAGTCCAGAATCCATCGTAAATAATTTTGATTTATATCCCGCCAACCGATAATTTAGGTCTATGAAGCATTACTCCGAAATTATTACCATCGATCCGCAGATCCGTTTTGGCAAACCCTGCATCAGAGGCATGCGCATAGCCGTTTACGATATTCTGGGCTGGCTGGCATCCGGGATGAGTTTTCAGGAAATTATGGAAGACTATCCGGAGTTGACCTTGGAAGATATCCAGGCCGCTTTGGCGTACGCAGCAGATCGGGAACATAAACTGCGAATTGCTTCGTGAAGCTGCTCTTTGATCAGAACATCTCCTTTCGGACCGTAAACCAGCTCCGTGAGCTATTCCCGGATGCCCGTCACGTTAAAGATTTTGACCATCAGTTTGCCAGTGATAAGCAGATCTGGGAACTTGCGAAGGCACAAGGCTACAGCATCGTTACCTTTGATTCCGATTTCCTGGACCTTGTTACTTTATTTGGCCACCCTCCTAAAATAAGCTGGCTTAGGCTTGGCAACACTTCCAGCAGCCACCTGTCCCAAACATTAACGGACCATTTCGCAAGCATTAAAAGCTTTCTTAAAGATGAACAATACAAAGAAATTGCCTGCCTCGAAATAAGCCGATAACTTTTCCTTAAATCAACCCAAGAGATAACCCCACCTTTTTACCATGGAAACCTCCGAAAAAACCGCCATCACCATTGAAACTACCATTAAAGCGCCCGTAGAAAAAGTTTGGGAGCTCTGGACTTCGCCGGAACACATCACGAAGTGGAACAGCGCTTCCCCGGACTGGCACACGCCAAGCGCAACAAACGACCTGCGCGTTGGCGGTAAATTCACGTCCCGCATGGAAGCCCGCGACGGCAGCATGGGTTTCGATTTCGAAGGCATTTACGACGAAGTAGATACCCACAAAACCCTGGCTTATTCCCTCGGCGATACCCGCAAAGTGAAAGTGATCTTCGAAGGCAACGGCGAAGAAACCAAGGTAACCGAGACCTTCGATCCGGAAAATACCAACCCGGTAGAAATGCAGCGTGCCGGCTGGCAAGCCATTCTCGATAATTTCAAAAAATACGTGGAAGCGAATTAAGCGCACCAGCTTTACTGCTTTTATCAAGGTGTCCGGTGGTTTTCCGCCGGGCACTTTTTTTTGGCCTAAGTCTAGCGCTTTCTGATGAGAAATTCAGGTTAAGCCGTTTAAAGCTGCCTGCAGTGCAAATCCCAAAACCACCAATCCCTAAGGAAACGGCCTGAAAATTCCGTAACTTTGAATATCATGGAACCGACAATGGCTGAATTCGCAGAAAAATACATCAATCCGTTCACCGATTACGGCTTCAAGAAACTCTTCGGCGAGGAACCGAATAAGGACCTGTTGCTGGATTTTTTGAATGAACTATTACGGGAAGAACAGGGCGAGATCAAAGATCTGACCTTTCTGAAAAGCGAACATTTGGGCGCCGGCGAAATCGACCGAAAAGCCATTTTCGATCTATACTGCGAAAATGAAAGAGGGGAAAAATTTATTGTGGAGCTGCAGAAGACCAAACAGAATTTCTTCAAGGACCGCACGGTTTATTATTCCACTTTTCCGATCAGAGAACAGGCCAAACGTGCAGACTGGACTTACGAATTGAAAGCCGTTTATACCATCGCCATTCTCGATTTTGTATTCGATGAAGACAAGCACCAGCCCGAAAAATACCGCTACGACGTTAAGCTGACCGATACCAAAACCAGCAAGGTATTTTACGACAAGCTGACCTTCATCTACCTGGAAATGCCCAAGTTCAATAAGACGGTGAATGAACTGGAAACCAGGTTCGATAAATGGCTTTACGTGATCCGCAACCTGAACCGGCTGGATAAAGTCCCGGATAAGCTACGGGAGCGTATCTTCGAAAAACTGTTCGAAACCGCTGAAATTGCCCGGTTTACGCCCGATCAGATCCGTTCGTATGAAGACAGCCTAAAGTATTACCGCGACCTGAAGAATTCGCTGGATACAGCTAAGGAAGAAGGTGTAGAAAAAGCGAAATTAGAAGTTGCCCAAGAGATGCTTGTAGCCGGCGAACCAATCGAAAAGATAATGAAATATACCGGTCTTTCCGGACAGCAAATTGCAAGGCTGAAATAACGATTGATGCTAAAGAAATTTAGCTTTTATCAAGGTGTCCGGTGGTTATCCGCCGGACACTTTTTTTTGGCCTAAACCTCCAAAAACGCTATCCTTTTACCCGCAAAAAGTAAAACCTTCCTTCCCGTTGCCGGTTTTCATTCTGATACACTGCCCCATGCTGTGCGTAGGTAAAGTTCAGTTGCTGAAACCTGTAAACCGGAAATGATGAAAAGAACCGCCATATTTTCCCTCCTGATCGGGTTTGGCCTCGGATTTAATGCCTGTTCCGACGGCAAGGAAAAAACCCCGGTAACGGAAAACCATAAGGCTGAAAAGGAAACGGCCACCCAGGAAGGGAACACCAAAGAAACGTTCTCCATCAAAAACCTGGTGCCGGAAAAGAAGCAGGTACCGGATGCCATCATCGCCAAACTGAACGCGCAGCACCACCAATTAAAGGTGCTGGAACGGCGCACGGTGCCCGGTCCGTTCGTGCCGCCTAAAATGAAGACCTTCGCCGATTACGCCGTCACCCTCGATCAGCTGCCGGTCATCAATCCCGGCCCCGGCGAGTACGTGCACGTGATGGAAGGGCAGCGCCACGGTTATAAAAACCTGACCATCGGCATTACGGAAACCTTCCCCGGCGGGGCCCCGCCCATGCACTCGCACGAAGGCGAAGAATCGCATGTGCTGCTGGAAGGCGACATTCTGTATGCCTTAGGCGACACCATGTTCACGATCAAGGCGCCTTACATGGTGAACATTCCGCCGGGCATGCCGCACGCGTTCAAGAACATCGGCACAAAAACCGCCAATATGGTCGTGATCTTCCCTACCAACATCTGGAAATACGACGTGCTCGATTATTTTCCCTTCGACAAGAACAAGGATACGGCGAAGATCGGATCGCGCTTTACCCGTTTCAGGAACAAGCAGCTAGCTAAAAAGTAGCGGCCCACCGCCATGGCTGTTTCTGCCTTACCGTAATTCCTTTTCCCTGTTTATTGCCTTATGGCGTCCGGGAAACGCTATCCTTTCCCTCTGAAAAAGTAAAGCTAAATCACGGCAAATTCCGCCAACCATCTTTCCCTGCCGCTGCCAAAGCTGTACTTTTGCCGTACACCCCACTCTATGCTGAAGCAGCTTTTTGAACTCCGGAAAACCGACCGCAAATGGCACCTGCCGGTGGTAGCCGGGCTTTGCGTGGGCTTACCGGTGCTGGCGGGTTATTTTACCGGACATTTGCAGGATGGTAAACTGGCTTCTTTGGCGGCTTTGGTTATTCTCTACATCCAATCGCAAAGCCTGGTAAACCGGATGATCATCCTGATGGCTTGTTCCTTCGGCATCCTGGTTTCGTTTTCGGTAGGCATCCTGTTCGGGTTCAATCCGTACGTGGCAGCGCTGGTACTGGGCGTTTTTTCGTGCGCGGTGCACCTGGCGCTTTATTACCTGAAAATGGTGCGGCCGCCGGGTAATTTCTTTTTCCTCATGATCGCTTCGGTGGCCATCTGCATGCCTTTCAATTTGAGCGCGATCCCGCACAAGATCGGGCTGGTGGGCATCGGCACCATGCTTTCCTGCTTTATCGGCCTCGTTTACAGCCTGCTGACCTTGAAGCGAACCGGTCCGGGTAGCGAGACCATTACCGTTACCAAGAACCCCTACGTCAATTTTATCGAGTCGCTGACCTTCGGCTTTTTCGTGGGCTTTGCCTTGCTGGTAGCGCATTTGCTGCAGCTGGAAAATCCGTACTGGGTACCTACCTCCTGCGCTGCCGTAATGCAGGGCATCAGTACGCGGCACGTGTGGCAGCGCAGCATCCAGCGCATTGCCGGCACCTTCATTGGCCTGGGGCTTACCTGGGGAATTCTGCTGCTGAAGCCAAGCCTGCTGCACCTCAGTTTCGGGATCATTCTATTGCAGGTGATCGTCGAATTCCTGGTGGTGCGGAACTACGGGCTGGCCGTAATTTTCATTACCGTACTTACCTTGTTCCTGGCCGAGACCGGCGCAACGTTAACCGCCAATCCCGATACCCTTTTCGCGGCGCGTTTCCTGGATATCTTCACCGGCAGCTTGATCGGGGCACTGGGCGGCTGGATCCTGTACCACGAAAAGCTGCAGTTCCTGGCCACCCGGCACTTCCGGAAAACCCGGATCTTCGGCACCCGGCGTACGGCAGCGTAAGTTTCGCTGACAGTTCTTAAAAAGCCGAAAACAGCAACTTACTTTTTCGGCCCAAAGCCTACCGTTTTCTTGCGTTAACTTTCCGTTAAATGCCCGGAAATGCTTTGCGTTTTCAGGAATCCGCCGCAACTTTAAGCCGGGCATTAACCACGCGTTAAATCCTGACCTTACGGCTTCAGATGAAAATTACCAAAGCGCAATTCCCGGCCGAATCCCTGCTTTTGGCCGACGGCACAACCTATGATTACGCCGACAGTTTCCGCGGAATCTTCACCGATAAAACCAACCAGGTAAATGCGGCCGCGGCCGGGAAAGCCTTTTTCACCAGCGCCCCGGATTGGATCGGGAAATTGTTCGAATTGCGGAATAAAATGGTAGCCGCCTTCGGCCTGAAAACTTCCGGAAGTCCGCAAAATCGCCAGGAATTGCTGGATAAATTCAACTGCGAACCCGGCGAGCAACTGGGACTCTTTAAAGTATTTGCCCGCACGGAAAATGAAGTGATCTTAGGCGAAGACGACAAGCACCTGAATTTCCGGATCTCCCTTTTCCTGCACCGCACCGGGCCAACCCAAAAAGCCCTGACTATTTCCACCACCGTGCAATTCAACCACTGGTCCGGCAGGCTGTATTTTTTACCGGTTCGCCCCTTCCACCGGGCCATCGTGCCGGCCATGCTGAAAAGCCTGATCCGGGAACTGGAGAAACAGGCGAATTAACCCGGTATTTCCCGGCTTTACTTTTTGCCTCCTCACCCCTACCGTTTTCTTACCAAAAAAGATTTCTTTATCCGGAACTTGCAGGTTTCCAAACAGGTTGCTACCTTTGATGACTGATTAGTCAATTCAAAGACTACGTTTCCTGAATGAAAATCCTGAAGAAGATCATGCTTACTACCTTACTGATCACCAGCCTGCTGTCGCTGGCCGGTTTTATTTTTATACAGCAGGGGCCTTTCGGCAAAACGCCCAAAGGTCAGCGCCTGGAGCGCATCCGGAAGTCGCCGAACTACCGCAACGGTTCATTCCAGAACCTTTCCCCAACGCCGGTGCAGGCCGAAAACGCGTCTTTTGCCGGCATGATGTACGATTTCATCAACAAGTCGAAAAATACGCAGCCCTCCGATTCCATCCCATTTGTAAAGACCGACCTGAAGCACTTTAAAGCGGAGAAACCGTCCATTTTCTGGTTCGGGCATTCCTCGTACCTTATTAAGACCAACGGCAAGAATATTCTCGTCGATCCGGTTTTCAGCGGGTACGCCGCGCCGGTGTCGTTTATGGTAAAGGCTTTTAAAGGCGCCAACCGGTACCAGGCTTCCGATCTCCCGGACATCGATATGCTCGTGATCTCGCACGACCACTACGACCACCTCGATTACGAAACCATAACGGCGTTGAAGGACCGCGTAAGGCATTTTTACGTGCCGCTGGGCGTGGGGGCGCACCTCGAGAACTGGGGCGTAGAACCGCTTAAAATTACCGAACTGGACTGGTGGGAAGCCGCTGCGCACGAGAACCTGAAACTGACCGCTACGCCGGCGCGCCATTTTTCCGGCCGGGGTTTGAGCCGCGGGAAATCGCTGTGGGCTTCTTACGTGCTGGAAACCCCGGAGCATAAAATTTACATCGGCGGCGATTCCGGTTACGATTCCCACTTCAAAGCCATCGGCGATAAGTTCGGCCCCATCGACATTGCCATGCTGGAAACCGGGCAGTACAACAAGAACTGGCCGTACATCCACATGATGCCCGAGCAAACCGTGCAGGCCGCCCAGGACTTGAATGCCAACGTCCTGTTCCCGGTGCACCTCGGTAAATTTGCCCTGGCCCTGCACGACTGGGACGAACCGCTGCACCGCGTAAGCAAGGCGGCAACCGAAAAACAGGTGAAACTCACCACGCCGCTAATTGGCGAGCCGATCGTGCTGGATACCGATTACCCGGCCCAACCGTGGTGGGAAAAACTGAAAACGGTACGGAAAGAAGGCTAAAAAGTATTGCCTCCTTTTGCCTCACAATTACGGGAAGAGGCTTAAATTTGATCGAATAAAGCAATCCTCCCCCTACTCCCTCCGAAATGGGACACTTCGCAATTTGTAAATCAAACGATAATTACATTATCGAAGAGACAGGACCGTATCGATCTGAGGAAAAATTGTCCCCTTGAGGGGACCACAGGGGTGTAAACAGGCCTGAAAAGTTGCAAAAGCTCCTGTTGAGTCTGTCGCCTTACTGAGGTCAGAGACTTCAGATGATGGGTAGGTCCAAGTTTGAAAACCTGAACCAGCCAACCTGATTATTGTAAGATTCAAAATATTGCTCAGAAACTATGTCTGACAAACGAGAACGCATTATTGCCGCAGCGCTGAAACTATTCTGCGAACAGGGCTTTCAGCAAACGTCTACGGCAGCCATTTCCCGGGAAGCCGGCGTGGCCACCGGAACCCTGTTCGTATACTTTAAGAGCAAGGACGAGCTGATCAACGCCCTGTACCGCGAAGCGAAAAATGCGATGGCCCTTTATTTCCAGGAAGACCTGGACCCGGAAGCATCGATCAAGGAAAAGCTGTTCCATTTCTGGCAGAAAGCCATCGACTGGGCGCTGGACAACCAGTACCAGTTCCGCTTCTTTTCCATGTACAGCCATTCGCCGTTCATTTCCAACCTGACCAAGGAAGAAGCTGCCGAGGCCTTTAAGTTTTCGCAGGACCTGGTAGAAGAAGCCAAGAAGGAAAAGGCCATTATAAACCTGGACAGCGGCCTGCTGATCAACATTTTCGGCGGCAACCTGAACGCCACGGTCAACTTTATTACCCAGAACCCGAACCTGCGCAACCCGCAGGTGATCATTCAGCAGACCTTCGATATTTTCTGGAAGGGAATTTCCAGGTAATAAAATCCCTGCCTTCTCATGGCTGAAAACCGTATAGGTTAAAGGCGAAAAAGTAAAGGCTGATGACACCAAAGGAAAAGGCAATGCAAGTGGAAGCAGATCCATCGCTTCCCGCGGGAACGGAAGAGCGCTTTAACGGTTACGGCGTAATGGGTTTGCCTTTTGCATCCGGGCACGTGCTGGTTTTGCGCCGGTTCGTTACCACTTCGGTCGGTCCGGGTTATACTTCCGTGTGGCATTATGCCCCGGGAAAGGGCTGGCACTTTTACGCCGACGCGGAACCTCAATTTTCCTGTACCCGGTACTTCGGCAAAATGGCCGCCGGCGCCACCGTAACGCCCATTTCCATTAACTGGCTGAACGACCGCAGTTTTGAAGTGCGCATCAAAAGCATTGGCCTGAACTGGTTCGTAAAAGCCGTTCCCACCCCGGTAACGCGAGTGTTTAATTTTCTCGGTAAACTAATGCCCGAGGTGGCCTGGAAAAACCAAACGGTACTGAAACTGATGGGAAAAGTGGCCGGCGTAACGTTAGGCTTGCAGCGGGTTGGTTTAACGGGCAAGGTACCGAACGGGCAGAATTTCATCGCCAACCCCAAAACGCTCTGGAGCATCAAAGAAAGCCGCGCCACGCTGGCTGGCCAGGACCTGGGCAAACCGTTTCCGCTAAAGCAACAGGCCCGGTTACAGGATTTCTGGATCCCGCAGCAAGGCATTCTGGCGTTCGGCCAGGCGTATTTCTCCCCTTTTGACCCTAAGAAGCACGCCGCTGCGCCTGCCGGTAATTACGCCTGACCAGGCGAAAATCCACCCAACTCTCCTATCCCATCAAGGATCATATTTAATGATCTTAAAGCTGGTTATATGATCTTCCCCTATTTGATTATTGGGGTACCCTTCCAGATTCGCGCCTTCTTTCCCTTCCACCACAAACCCGCCGTCTTTTAAGAAGTACAACCCGAATTTCATCTGCAAGGGACTGGCCCACTTTTCAAAATCCTGGTAATTAAATCGCACTTCCCGGTTCAGCTTACCGGAGGCCTTAAGCTGCACCAGCCACAGTCCGCGTTTCTTTCCGGGTTTAACTTTATAAACCAGGAAGGCTAATCCGCCACTTTCGGTTGGTTGCGGAGAAGAAAGCGGGAATTGATCAAGGCCGAATTTTCTTTCCCATTGCCTTTTCCCACTGCCATCCATTTTAACTGCTGAAAATCCTTTCCCTACCCGTTTCCTTTCCCGTTCCTTATGGAAATACCCGCGATACACCGTTACTTCCTTACCCGCCTTCATCTTATCGGAATTAAGAAGCAGGGCAAACCCTCCGTCTGAGGTTGGCAAGGCAAAATACAGCTTATCTCTTAATTCACTGGCCAGTGCTTTATCCCAGATTTTAGTTCCGTTGGCATCTACCCGGATCATCCAGATATCTTCTCCGCCTTTATGCGCAACCGTTTTATCGCCGCTTATACCGGAAAAAGAGTAACCCATTAGCAGGAAACCGCCATCGGGGTTTAGCAAACAGGTAAGCAGGTATTCATACTTCGGACCGCCGTACGTTTTTTCCCACAATACACTGCCATTGCTGTCGAGCTTGACGAGGAAAAAATCAAAATCGGTGTTGCTTAAAGAATGGGGATCCGGTTTTGCCGGGGAAACCGACCCGCTGATCACCCAACTGCCATCTGCCAGTACCTGCATGGAGAGCTGGTGCAATTCGCCCGAAGCGTTGCCTATGGACCTTTCCCAGCTTATATTTCCTTCGCGATCGAGTTTTACTACCCAATAATCATAAGCACCCTTTATGGGCAGGCTCCGGTTCCCGCTTATCCCTGAACTTGAAGTGCCGCCAACCAGAAATCCGCCGTCCGGGGTTTGATACAAGGCTGTAAGGTTTTCATTCTCCCGTCCGCCTAAACTTCGCTCCCAAAGCTTATTCCCGTTGGCATCTAACCGGACTACCCAATAATCATTTTCGCCATGGGTAGCCTGCGTTTTGTTTTCGCCGGAAAAAGAACGGGAGTTGCCGCCTAAAATAGAACCGCCGTCGGTGGTGCTCCTGATAATTTTCAGGTTATCATCCTGGATTCCGCCAAAGTTCCTGCGCCATTGCCGGTTCCCGTTTCCATCGAGCTTAATTACCAGATAATCCGAATCCCAACGGCCGCTTTCCCTGGAATTTCTGCTCCGGGTAACCCCACTTAAAATAAAGCCCCCGTCCGGAGTTGGCTGGCTATTTTTGGGCACATCGTCGTCCCTGCTGATGCTAAAGGCCTTTTCCCAGGTTTTAACCGGCCAGGACTGCGCTTTCAGGTTCAACGCAAGAAATAGCATGAAACCCGGAAGCAATAAAATCCCATTCCAGGGAAAAGCATCTGCACGGTTCATCATTCCTGATTACATAAAAGACCGGAAGGCGCGCGACTCATTACGACCAGGCCACCCTCACCCAAACACCAGTTCCGCGAATTTCTCCAGCGACTTGCGGGTTTCGTACGGCCGTTCGAACATGCCCATGTGCGCGGTGCCGCCCAGGAAAACGGTGGTGCTGTTGCCCGGCAGGTGGCATTGTTCCAGCGTAGCTTCCAGCGGAACGGCGCCGTCTTCCTTGCCGGCAATGAACAGGACCGGGAAGGTCGCTTCTTTTAAAACTTTCAGGCGTTTTTTGCGGTCGCGCATGGCCCGCAGGCCTTTTATAATAGATTCCTCCGGCGTCGCCTGCCCGATCTTCACCATCTTGTCGATATCCTTTTTGCACTTGTCACGGTTTTCCGGGGCAAAAAGCGGCGCCACGAAACTCGCCATAAATAATTCCACGCCGTGCTTTTTCACGAACTCAATGGTCTTGTTGCGGGCAGCTTTCTTTTCTTCGGTATCGGCGAGGGCACTGGAATGGAACAGGCACATGCCCTGCAGCATTTTCGGGTACTTTTCCGCAAAGGCCAGGCTAACGTATCCGCCCAGCGAATGCCCCACCAAAATACACTTTTTGATGTGCCGCTGCTTCAGTTCCGCGTGCACGGCCTCCGCCATCGCCTCCATGGAGTAATCGTCCACCGGGGCCAGGTTTTCGCCGAAGCCCGGCAGGTCCAAGGCCACGCAGTTGAATTTCTCGGGCAGTTTGCTGATCAGGTCGTTCCAGAGGGCTTTGCTTTCGCAGAATCCGTGCAGGAAAACCAGGGTATTTTCGGAGGCGTGCGTCATAATTTTTAGATGGTTTGGTGCCCAAAGTACGAAAAAAAACTGCAGCCGGGTTTTATGCCAACTGCAGTTTTAAAACGGGTTCCGCCCGCTAAAGCAGACGGCAATGAATATTTTCCTTCTTATATGCAGGTCCTGAAATTACTTTTTCACCTGCTGCAGTAATTCGGCCAGTTCCAGCTGCAGTTTTTGGGTCTTATCGTTGGCGTACCAGTTGTGAATGGCGGCAATGAATTCTTCTTTCGGCGTACCTTCGGCTTTCAGTTTTTTGAAGAGCTCCTGGGCTTCGGCGGGGCGCGGTCCCCAGGTTGCCAGTTCTTCTTTGGTTTCGGCATCGAAGCAGATCAGCTTGGGAATGGAACGGCCGCCATTGGTCAGGTACAGGTCCATCAGTTCCAGATTATCGTCGCGCAGCACCAGGTCCATTTTAATTTTCCCATTCGAGGCCTCCTCCATTTTGGCCAGCACCGGCACGTTCTGCGCCGCATCGCCGCACCAGCCTTCCGTGATCACCACCCAGTAAAGCGGCCGTTCCAGGTGGTCGAGGGCATGGTACACGTCCGGCCCCAGCTCCACGGTCTTGTCCAGGCGTTTCATGCGCTGCACGTTCAGTTTAATGTAATCCAGCAGGTGCGGATCGGCGCCGGAATTCGCCTGCAGCAGCACATCCTGCTGGGCACGGTATTCGGCATACGTATATTTTTTGGCCTGCGCGACCAGGTCTAAAGTCGGGGTATTTTCCATGGTATAAAGTAATTTAAGGTATCCGGACCGGGGAAATGCGCTGTCAAAATTACCTTTCCGGATTTACAATGATACGCAAGTTTACGGTTGAAAAATATAGCGATTTACCCGCAGGCGATATCCTTGGAGAAACCGGGTTAATTCCGTAATTAATGGTTTAAACGCACCTGACAAACGCTATGACTACCGACGCAAAAACCAATTTCCTGTATCTGTCCGATAAACTGCAGACGGAATACAAGGATTTCTGGGCGCATTTCGAGCCCCTACTGCTTCAGCATAACATCCGATACGACACCTTAAAAGGAACCAACGATGTGTGGTGCCGCGATTTTATGCCCGTGCAAACCCACCAGAACCGGTTCGTGCAGTTCGTATACGATCCAAGCTACCTGGATGAAGACGAATACCGCCACACCATCACCGATCCAGAGCCGATAACCAAGGTCCTCGGAATAGAACCTGTGAAAACGGGAATAAAGCTGGACGGCGGCAACATGGTGCGGTGCGGGAATAAAGTGATCGTAACGGACATCATATACAAGGAAAACCCGCAGTACGATAAAAAACAGCTTTGCGAAGACATCCGGGAATTACTACAGACCGAACACCTTTTCGTGATCCCGAAACAACCCGGCGATTTTACCGGCCACGCCGACGGGATGGTGCGGTTTGCAAATGAACATACGCTGCTGGTAAACGATTTCCGCACCGAAAGCGACACCTTTAATAAACGCCTGAATGCCGCGTTAAAGCAAACGGGATTGAAGCTCGAAACCTACGTGTACAAACCGGACCTCTCCTATTCCAAAGACAGCGCCGTGGGCACGTACATCAACTTTTTGCACATCGGGAATACCATTTTTCTGCCGTTCTTCAATAAGCCCGAAGATGATATCGCGTTAAAGCAAACGGAAAAGCTGTACCCAAACTGCACCATCGTTCCGGTTATTTCCACCCAGATCGCGCAGGAAAGCGGTGTACTGAACTGCATCTCCTGGAACATTCAGCAATAAAAAACCTCACAGGTCTCCAGGACTTGTGAGGCTTGTACTTTTCGGGCTGAAACCCTACCGTTTTTTAGCGCGCGTACACGTGCTGGTTCATCAATTCCCGTACGGCATTTTCGATGTCTTCCGGGGCGAAACCGGCTTCGTGCTGCAGTTGCAGCTGGCTGCCGTGCTCGAAATATTTATCCGGAATGCCTAAGCGGCGCACTTTGGCGTGGTAATTATTGTCGGCGATGAATTCCAGTACCGCGCTGCCGAAACCACCCTGCAAACAACCGTCTTCTACGGTAACGATTTTGTCGTATTTCTTCAGGATCTCGTGCAGCATTTTCTCGTCCAGCGGCTTGGCAAAACGCATGTCGTAATGGCCCGGACGCAAGCCTTCGGCGGCTAATTTATTGCAAACGTCAACCGCGTAATTCCCGATGTGGCCGATGGTCAGGATCGCAACTTCTTCGCCTTCCCGGATCACGCGGCCGGTACCCACGGCAATGCGCTTGAGCGGGGTGCGCCATTTCGGCATCACACCTTCGCCGCGCGGGTAACGGATGGTAAACGGTCCCATATCCGGCTGGCTGGCCGTGAACATCAGGTTGCGCAGTTCTTCTTCGTTCATCGGCGCCGCCACGATCATGTTCGGCAGGCAGCGCATGTAGGCGATGTCGTAAGAACCGTGGTGCGTTGGTCCGTCGGCGCCGGCAAAACCTGCGCGGTCGAGGCAGAAAACCACGTTCAGGTTCTGTAAACACACGTCGTGCATTACCTGGTCGTAGGCGCGCTGCATAAAGCTGGAGTAGATGTTGCAGAACGGCACCATTCCCTGCGTGGCTAAACCGGCGGAGAAGGTAACGGCGTGCTGTTCGGCGATGCCCACGTCAAACGCGCGGTCCGGCATGGCCTTCATCATAATGTTCAGGGAACAACCGCTCGGCATGGCCGGGGTTATGCCCATAATTTTATCGTTCTGCTCGGCCAGCTCCACCATGGTATGCCCGAAAACATCCTGGTACTTCGGCGGCTGCGGCGTTTCGGATTCGGTCTTGTAGATTTCGCCGGTGATCTTGTCGAACAAGCCCGGGGAATGCCACTTGGTCTGGTCTTTTTCCGCCAGCGCGTAACCCTTGCCTTTCACGGTTACGCAGTGCAGCAGTTTCGGCCCCGGAATGTTGCGCAGGTCGTTCATTACGGAAACCAGGTGGTTCACGTCGTGGCCGTCTACCGGACCGAAATAACGGAATTTCAGGCTTTCGAAGAGGTTGCTTTGCTTGAGCAGCGTAGCTTTGATACCGCTTTCCACTTTGCTGGCGATCTGCTGGGCGTTCGGACCAAATTTGCTGATCTTGCCCAGGATGTTCCAGATCTCGTCGCGCACTTTGTTGTAGGTGCGGGAAGTGGTAATGTCGGTTAAATATTCTTTGAGGGCGCCCACGTTCGGGTCGATGCTCATGCAGTTGTCGTTCAGGATCACCAGCAAATTCGCGTTGGTAACCCCGGCATGATTCAGCGCTTCGAAGGCCATACCCGCCGTCATGGAACCGTCGCCGATCACGGCAATGTGCTGGCGTTCGGTTTCGCCTTTGTACTGCGAGGCCACGGCCATGCCCAAGGCAGCCGAAATAGACGTGGACGAGTGCCCTACCCCAAACGTATCGAATTCGGATTCTTTCCGTTTCGGGAAGCCGGAAAGGCCTTTGTATTTGCGGTTGGTATGGAAAACGTCGCGGCGGCCGGTCAGGATCTTGTGGCCGTAAGCCTGGTGCCCCACGTCCCACACCAGCTGGTCGTATGGCGTTTTGAAGATGTAATGCAGGGCCACGGTCAGCTCCACTACGCCGAGGCTGGCGCCGAAGTGCCCGCCGTAGATCGAAACGTTATCGATGATGAACTGGCGTAATTCCTGGCAAACCTGCACCAGTTGGTCCTGGCTCAGCTTTTTAAGGTCGTCGGGCGAATTGATCTCCGCCAGCAAAGGTCCGGGTTCTATTGTCATTCGGATGAAATACTAAATCTGAAAACTACGCCAGGCCGGACCAGGGGAAGGCAGCGACCGGGTTCGTTCCCGCAAAATTTAAGGAGGCAAAATTACACATTTTTCAGTTAAGATGCCGGTGGTTTTTGCAGGGCGGCTGCACGTTATATTACAGCCCGAGAGGTTAAACGCAAAACGGTGGAAAACGGTATGTTTTGGGGTGAAAAAAGTAGAGACGCAAGATCTTGCGTCTCCATTAGAGGCAGCAAGTGCAAAATTGTTGGTGAAAACACCAACAACGGCAGGAAATGGATTTTTAGCGTAATTCAAGGTTGTAGAGACGCAATACGTTGCGTCTCCATTGGGGGCAGCAGGCATAAAATTGAATTGAGGTTTTGGCACCTTGCCTGAAAGAACGCAAGATCTTGCCAGAATGGATGGAGACGCAACGTATTGCAACTTTATAAGGATTTCCGATTTCCCGGGCGGTGCGGTTAAAATTAAAACGGATCTCATCTACTATGTGGCCTGTGTCTTCACAGGCCACTTTTCGATTTACTGCGCAAGTGTCCTGTGAGGACACAGGCCACATAGAGAAGGACCAAGGATTAAAGACTTTGGCAATCAGGGGGCCGAACGATTCAAATCCCGAAACCCATTTTCATCCCGGAATTTCTGCATTTAAACGGTAACCAATGGTTTCGAAAAGGGTTACTACTAAATAATCCGTAAATTTACGGTTCCGGCAAACGACGTTAACAAACGCTAGGCTTTTGCCCGGAAAAAGTACCCCGGTTTTCCGAAGCCGACGCGGTCCTTAATAACCTGATAGCTGAACCAAGTGAGTTTCGAAATTAAATTACCGCTGTTCGAGGGTCCTTTTGACCTGCTCCTGTTCTTCATCGAACGCGATGAACTGGATATCCACGACATTCCGATCTTCAAGATCACCAACGATTTCATGGATTACATCCAGCAGCTCGAAACCCTGAACATGGAAGTGGCCAGCGATTTCATTCTTACGGCGGCTTCTTTAATGCGCATAAAGGCCAAAATGCTGATCCCGCGCACCGAAAAAGACGAAGAAGGCAACGAGATCGACCCGCGCAAGGAACTGGTGCAGCACCTGCTGGAATACAAAAAGTACAAAAGCGTGCTGGCCGACCTTTCCGGACTGGAAGACAGCCGCCTGAAACAGGAGAAACGCGGCAACTGGGAAGACGAGATGAAGATCCTGGCGGCCAAAACCTCCGTAGAGCTGGAACTGCAGGACCTGAGCCTTTACAAGCTGATGCGGGTGTTCGAAAAGGTGATGCAGCGCTACGAAGAGGAAGAGAACCGGCCGAAGCACACCGTATATACGTACCCCTACACCATCGAACAACAGCGTAACTTTGTGCAGGACCGCGTACGGACCAAGGGCATTGTTTCGTTTACTGAATTACTGAGCGAATACCCTGACAAGATCGGGGTGATCTTTAACTTTCTGGCCATTCTGGAGTTGATCCAGTTAAACGAGATCTGGGTAAGCGTGAGCGAAGGCTTCAATAACTTCGAGATCCACGCCACGCCCGATACGATTACTGAATAAATGGATTTAAATAAACGCAGTTTCCTCCGTCATTTTACCCCCGCAAAACTCGCCGTTCCCATTGTGCTGGGCTTGCTGGTAGTGGGCTACATGGTTTACCGCGACCCGGCTTCCCGCGACCTTACCCGCCTCTGGAACGCCAAGTTGCACTGGATCGCGATTACGTTCCTGGTGCTGGTGGTGCGCGATTTCGGGTACATGTACCGCATCCGGCACATCACGAGCAAATTCCTGAGCTGGCGGCAAAGCATCGACGTAATTATGCTCTGGGAATTCGCTTCCTGCGTTATGCCTTCGGTAGTGGGCGGCACGGGCGTGGCGGCGTTCTTACTGCACAAGGAAGGCATAAAACTGGGAAAATCGCTGGCTTACGTGATGGTAACGGCCATGCTCGATAACTGGTATTTCGTGGTGGTGGCGCCGATCATCCTGCTGGCAACGAAGGGGCAGATCTTCCCCGAAGTCGAAGGCCTCGGCTTTTCGGTGGCCTCCAGCCTGGAATACGCGTTTTACCTGAGTTATGCCATCGTTACGATCTACGCCTGCATTATTTCCTACGCGCTTTTCGTGAATCCGAGGGGCGTAAAACGGTTGCTGCTGCGCATTACCAGCATCGGTTTCCTGAAGCGTTTCCGGCCTTTTGCGTTCCGCCACGGCAACGAACTGGTATGGGCTTCGCACGAAATTAAGGGCAACAGTTTCCGGTACTGGGTGGAAGCAGCTTTGTCCACGGCATTCGTCTGGACCGCGCGTTATTACCTGATCAACTGCCTCATCGCGGCCTTCACCGACATTGGTTTCCACGACCACCTGCTGATTTTTGCCCGCAACTTCATTTACAAAGTAGTGCTGATGGTGGCCGTTACCCCGGGCGGTTCCGGCATTGCGGAGGTTGCTTTCCCGACTTTCTTCGGCGCTTACCTGGGCACGTTCACGGCTTTTACCGTGCTGCTGTACCGCGTGGTAACGCATTACCTGTACATGATATTAGGTTCCATGTTCCTGCCGCGCTGGATCAAGCGCGTTTACGGCGAACAGGAGGAAGAAGAAACGGTACCCCAAACCCTTTAAAAACCAACGGCAATTTCCCTGGTAGAGACGCGATTCATCGCGTCTCTTTTCGTTTCATCGCGTATCCTTTCGTTTCAGGACATTTTTATTGAACAGGTTTGAAAGGCTACCGCATAGCGTTTTCCGGGAACAGAGGCATTGGGAATGGGGGCGCATTTAAAACCGTCGCAATAAAAAAGAGACGCGATGAATCGCGTCTCTACAGCATTGGAATGAATCCGGAACCTTTTATTCCACCACAATTTTACGCGTTGCCAGGGTTTCGCCGGCTTTTACCTGCAGCAGGTACATTCCCTTGGCGTTCGGTAAGGTAATTTCTTCGGAAAGCCGGTTATCGTTTACCTGAATTTCCTTTTGCAAAACCACCCGGCCCAGCAGATCGGCAACCGTTACTTCAGCGCTTGGCGCGGTTAAATTACTGAGCTGTAAGTTGAACTTGCCTTTGGAAGGGTTCGGAGAAATTTGAAGTGGAAGACCGGCATCGGCTTCCTGAACGGACAGGATCTCCGGAACAAGTTTTATGATCCAGAAGTCATGCCCACCTCTGGAAGGCTGGCTTTTGTCGGTACTTACCGGCGAATCGGTACTGGCAGCTATCAAAAGTCCGCCGTCCCTGGCCTGCGCCAGGCCGCTAATTTCATCAAAGCCGGTCCCTCCCAGCGATTTATCCCAACGTTTATTACCGGCCGCATCAATTTTAACCAGCCAAAGATCCCGGTCTCCGTAGAGCGGGGCGGTTTTATCGCCGCTGATTCCGCTCAGGGATTGACCGCCCAGCACAAAACCGCCATCGGCAGTTGGCAGCAGGTCCCACACCCAATCGCTAAACTGTCCGCCAAAGGCTTTATCCCAAAGCTTATTACCGGAAGCATCTAATTTCACGACCCATTGATCTCCATTGCCTTTGGAAGGAACGCTTTTATCGCCGGCCACCCCGCTTAAAGAATTCCCCGCAAGCAGAAAACCACCGTCTGGCGTTTGCGCAAGGCCAAATAATGCTTCGTTATAATCCCCGCCAATGGTTTTGTCCCAGAGTTTATTCCCGGTGGCATCCAGCCTTATTACCCAGTAATCGTCTTCCCCTTTAGAGGCCTGGCTTTTATCGCCACCGATTCCGCCATCCGACCAGCCACCAAGCATATAGCCGCCATCTGAGGTCTGGACCAGGCAGGTTAAGTAGCTTTCTCCCGAAGGGCTGCCAAAGGTTTTATCCCAAAGCTTGTTTCCGGCCGCGTCGATCTTTACCACCCAATAATCCTTCGGTCCTCTTTTAGCCTGGCTTTTGTCTCCGCCCATATCCGACCAGGAATGCCCACCCAGGATATAACCGCCGTCAGCAGTTTTTTTCAGTACAGATAAACCGTCGTGGTGCGGGCCGCCGTAGCGTTTGTCCCAAAGTTTGTTGCCGGCGGCATCCAGCTTTAAAACCCAATAATCGTTATAACCCTTACATGCCTGGCTTAGGTGATTACCCATATCAGAATCCGAACTTCCTCCCAGCAGGTACCCGCCATCCGGGGTAAGCACGATACGATTGGCCCCGTCATAACGGTTTCCGCCAAATGTTTTATCCCAGGTCTTATTCCCGTTCGCATCTACCTTTATAAGCCAGACATCGTTTATGCCCAGGTTAGCGCCGGATTTATCGCCGCCGATCCCGGAAAAAGAGGTTCCACTCACCAGGTATCCGCCATCGGGTGTTTGTATGATGCCCGGATAACTGTCAGCATCAATTCCCCCGAACGTTCTATCCCATTGCTTTAGCGGCGCGGTCTGCGCATTAACCTTTAAAGCGAAACAGCAGGTCAGTACCGAAGCCAGGCCAAAGCGAAGGCAGGTTTTAAGCGGAAAAGCATAGCGTTTTTTCATAATCGAAATTACAGGTGAGGCAAGAACAGGTGAAAAAGGAAACTTACCACTTAAAGATCAGCCGCTTCAGCTTGGCCAAAGAACTTTGCTTTACGATCAGTTTGCCGGCGTTATAGCTGCGAGACCGCATTTTCTGGGTTAGCAGCTCCTGGGAATGCTGGTGCAGCATGCGTTCGAATTCGGCTAAAGAAGTATGGCGGGAAACGGTCCAGCGTTTTAAGCGGAAAAGGTCGGCGTTGAATTTATTGACGCCAACTTTATTGGTCAGCAGCGCTTCGTAGCCCAGTTCCGCCGCTACTTCCCGGACGTTGGCATCCGAAGCGCCGAAAGGCGCCGCCAGGTATTTCACCTCCTGCCCCGTGGCCGCTTCGATCAGCGCTTTGGATTCGGTTAGTTCGCGGCGCATTTCCGGCTCCGGAATTTTCGTGAGGCGGGCGTGCGAAACGGTATGCGAACCCAGCGAAAAACCCGCCTCCGTAAGTTGTTGCCAGAACTGTTGCTTTGCAGCCTCGGGCTGCGGACCGGTAGTAATAAAAACCGTAACCGGGAAACCGGACTCCTTTAGCAGCGGCAGAACGGTATCGTTTTCGGTCAGGAAAGTATCGTTACAGGTAAGCAGCACCACGTGGCGGTGCCAGCGTTTGCGCTGGTAATCGTTGGCCACCAGTTCGTCCAGGGAAACCACCGGCATCTTCAGTTTTTTGATCAGGGCCAGCTGCGCCGCAAAAGCTTCCGGGGTAACCGAAAAAAGGCGGTCGGAAGGTGTAGCTGCCGGCAGGTTTGTTGCGTTCAGCGCGTGGTAATTCAGGATGAGGGCGTTGTGCATGCGGTTCGGAGATTAAGCGGCTTACCCAAACAAGATAAGTATGAACGCTCAAAAAGTCTATAACCCGGCCGGAAATCTCAGGCAACTTTTTCGGGTAAAACCCTACCGTTTTTCTAAAAACTGGCGTCCCGAATGCTTTCAGGACGCTGAACACTAGCGCCAGTACCTAAAAGTCGGATTACAAAGCCCGTCAAGCCGAAGAATTTTTAAAGCATCAAAAGCCAACAAAAAAAGCCCTTCCGCGGCGGCAGAAGGGCTTTTCATTTGAAGACTTAGCGTTTTAGGCCTTGATCTCGTTGGCAATGTGCTCGATGCTTTCGCGGAAGGTGTGCGGTTTGTAGCCGAGGTCGCGTTTGGCCTTTTCGATGATGAACCCGGTGCGCGGCGGGCGTTTGGCCGGCTGCACAAATTTGGAGGCGTCGGTTTCCTGGATCAGGCTGGCGTCGAGGTTGAAATAATCCACTACCTGCATGGCCATCTGGTACGGCGTTAAAACCTCTTCCCCGGAAATATTGTAGATGCCCGTGGCGTTGTTTTTGGCAATCAGCCAGCAGCCCTGCGCCAGGTCTTCGGCCAGCGTTGGCGTGCGGAACTGGTCGTTCACCACCGGAATGGTCTTGCCGGCTTCCAGGCTGCTTTTCACCCAGAGAATGATGTTGCTGCGGCCGTAGTCGTGCGCCGTACCGATCACCAATACCGTGCGCGCAATGGCCCAGGGACATTTGGCGTTCATCACCATTTCCTCGGCAGCAAGCTTGGTTTCGCCGTAATAATTCACCGGGTTCGGTTTGGCTTCCTCGTCGTAAGGACCGGCCGTGCCGTCGAAAATAAAGTCGGTGGAAACGTGGCACAGGTGCGTATTATGCTTTTCGCAGGCCGCAACCAGGTTTTGTACCGACGTGGCGTTCATCAGGTAGGCGGCTTCGCGTTCCGTTTCGCAGATATCTACGTTGGTTTGCGCGGCGGTATTTATCACGTGCGTCGGCTTGAATTCGGCAAACACGCGGTCCACGTCTTCTGCTTTCGTAATGTCCATGTTCCGGAAGGATACTTCCGGGAAAACCGTCGCCAGCTTGTTGTCGCCGCGCGACGTAGCCAGCAATTCCACGCCCGGTTCCTGGTGCGTTAACGCCACCAGTTTCTGGCCTAACAGCCCGTTCGAGCCCGTAATCAATAATCGCATCGTCATCGGTTTAGCTTTTAACTTTTTCTTTTTCGCCTTTTTCCTTCTTTACCTTTTTCTCCATTTCCGGGTACACGTAGCCGTACTTTTTCGTGATGTCCTTTTTCTTCATGGTTTCCACGGTCACGGTCATTTTCACGTCGGTCAGCGGACGGTCGCGGTAGTCTTTCGGTTGTTTGGCAATGGCATCCACCACGTCCAGGCCGGCAATGGTCTGGCCGTAAACGGTATAGTTCATGTCCAGAAAAGGCGTGCCCAGCTCGTTCTGCACAATATAGAACTGGCAGCCGCTGGAGGCTTTTTCCGGGTTATTGGTACGCGCGGCCGCCACGGCGCCCCGCACGTGCTTCAGGTTCGGGTTGAATTCCGGCAGCACCAGGTAATCCACGTTGCCCATGCCGTCGTCGTTCGGGTTGTTGTTCTTGGAATTCGGGTCGCCGCCCTGGATCATGAAATTCTCGATCACGCGGTGAAAGGTAGTGCCGTTGTAAAAACCTTCGCCGGCCAACTTCAGGAAATTGGCTTTGTGTTTTGGGGTCTCATCGAACAAAACCAGTGTAATAACGCCCTGCGGCGTGGTAATGGTCACTACCTGGTCTTTTTTGGAAGGCTTGCTCTTGGCTACGCTGCCGGCGGCCACGGCCAGGCAAAGGAGGAATAAAAGGGAAAAACGCTTGAAACGGAACATGTTTTTAATGTGCTAATGAATAAATGTGCAGATATGCTAATTCTTATTTGCAGATGTGAAGATGGGAAAATGTTTTGAAACGGCGAAAACCTGAGAAAAAACGGTAGGGTTTGAGTCGGAAAAGGTATGGACGCCCTAAAAGGTTAGGGCCGTTTCATGCTAAAAAAAAGGCACCCTCGGTCATTGGCGCACAGACCAAAGCAACGCGGCCTGCTACCCTAACACCGTTATCGGGCAGCACCTCGGTGGTTTCCACAGACCACGGTTAACTTTCCAGGTAAAAATTAAAAAGCAAATTCCCCCGGAATGAAACGGCCCTGCCATGATCGCGCATCGCTACGGGTGGGGCGTCTCTACGTTTTTCCTAAAGGTTTTCAGGCGGATGGGATAGCCCAGCATAATTCCCGCAACGGTGCCGCGGCTGTAAATGCGGGTAAACGTTTGCTGGCCGTTCAGGTCCGAAACCAGGTCTATCTGCAGGATCTTGCGCAACCCCTGGCTATAGAAAAAGGTCAGGTCCAGGCGGGGTTTGCCCTTATGGAAAAGCTGGGTTCCCAGTCCCACCACCGCCGAAGTTCCCCAGGCGGACAGTACCGTTACTTTTTCGTGGTTGATGAGGTAATCGCCGGAAGAAAAGCCCCAGGGCGTGGTAACGGAATCGCTTAGGGATTTCCCACCCGGCAACAGGTCAACACTCAGCCCGCCTAAAGCATAGAAGCGGATGGCATTTTTGTAGCGCACCCCTTCGGTTTCAACCGGCTGCCAACCCACTTCCCCGATCCGTTTTTTAACCGTAACCGGAAATTTGTGCAGCGTTGTGGTCGGGTACCAGATCACGCCGCCCCGCAGCTCAGGATCCGTTTTACTCGGAAAAGACTGTTCAAAGGACCACCCGATATCGCCTTTATACCAGCCGGCCGAAAGCGTCAGTTCCGGATTCAGGGGCATTTCCAGGAGCAAGCCGTAATTATCGGTGGGGTGAATGCCGTTCGTTTGCAGGAATTCGGTTTGGCCGCTGCCTTCTCCGTAACCGGTAAAGGCATTCTGCGCCCCGATAAAAGGCTTCAGATAAAGAATTTTCTGGGCATACACGCCGGAGGAAACAAACAGGACACTCAACAGGAACAGGATCTTCTTCATAGGTTTGGCTTCGATCTCTGTTTCAACGCTGCTTTGCAGCCCTTATTATTGCAATTCCTTCCTAAAATTTACCAATAAAATAATAACGACGTCCGAGAATGATAAAGACGCCCGGAAATGAAAGAGACGCCCTGATAGGGCGTCTCTACACGGTGATTGAATATACTATTGGTCCGGTTTAAATTCCCGGTTTCGAATCAAAAATGCGAACCTACATTTGCTGCTGTTGCGCGCGGATATTGGCCAGGATGGCTTTTCCGCCTTTAGCCAATACCGTTTCCGCCAGCTTCAGCCCTACATTTTCGGCCTCAGCAATTACCCCCGTAACAGTTTCGGCGATCTGTTCGGTCCCGTTCAGGCTGATGATGCCGCCGGTGATGGAAACCTTGCCATCGTGCAGGGTAGCCAGGGCAAAGGAAGGAATGCTGCAACCGCCTTCCATGGTGCGCAGGAAAGCGCGTTCGGTCCGCAGGCAAACGGCGGTTTCTTCGTGGTTCAGGATCTGCTGCAGCGCATCTCTTTTAGCCGGGTCCAGGTTTTTCGCCGTTTCGATGGCTACACTGCCCTGCCCTACCGCCGGAATGAATTGATCGAGGCTCAGCACCTGCGTTACCCATTTCACATAATCCATGCGGTGCACACCGGCGTAGGCCAGCAACAGGGCATCGAACTGCTTTTCTTCCAGCTTCTGCAGGCGGGTCTGTAAATTGCCGCGGGCTTCCACGGTCTGCACGTGCGGGTAATGGCGTTTCAATAAAGCTTTGCGGCGCGTGGAGGAAGTGCCCACCACAATATTTTCGCGGTCCAGGCTGAATTCCGGGTCGAAGGAAAGCACCACGTCCGAAGGATTTTCGCGTTCCAGAAAGGCCAGTAGTTCCAGGTCGTCGGGCAGGGTGCTTTGCACGTCTTTGGCGCTGTGCACCGCCATGTCGATCTCGCCGCTGCGCAGGCTGTCTTCCAGTTCTTCGGTAAACACGCCTTTCGAGCCGATCTTGGCCAGCGACCGGTCCAGCACTTTGTCGCCTTTGGTGGTGATGATCACGATCTCGGTCTGCAGCCCCGCCGCTTTCAGTTTGTCTTCTACGTGGTAGGCCTGCCACAGCGCCAGCTTGCTGCCGCGTGTACCGATCCGGATGGGTTTATCGAAAATTGCCATTTGCAATAATTTAGATTTTAGATCCGGAATCATTCTTCCGGGAATTTTTAAAAAGCTTCAATTGCCCCGGGCTTCAGCCAGGGATTAGCCGAAAACACATTTTATGGCTTTAGCCGAATTCTTCAACCCTGAACGGAATCAGCAATAAAATTCGGCTAAAGCCATTTTATACTATCCTTTATCCCCTGGCTGAAGCCAAAGGCATTTCAAAAAAAAAATTCCAGGCAAACCAAATGCTGCCCGGCTTTTACTTCATTTTCAGGAACTTCGCCAGTTGCAGCGACAAATCCACGAACACCATTTTCGGGTTGGCGTTGCGCTCGATGTAGTAATGCGCCTGGTTGATCTGGTTCGAAAGCAGCCCTACGTTGTTGGCATGGATCACCTTCGAGAAATTCTTCACGAAATCAGCTTCGGCCGGCGGCACAAAACCTACCAGCGCCGGATCTACGCCGTACAGCATCACACGCCGCACCACCGACAACGCATAGTGCAGGAAGTTCTTCTGGTTTTCGCGGCCCAGCTTCTGGAAATCCTCGCTCATTTTAATAATGGTAGCCAGCTTTTCGGTAAAGCAAAGGCGCATCCAGCCCACGAAGAACTCGAAATAATCGGAGGTCATTTCCTGGCAAAGCTGCCCGGCCATCCGCAGATTCCCTTCGGCGAGTTGTGCCACCTGCGCAGCTTTGGCATCGTCGGCGCCGAACTGCGTTTGCACGTAATGGATGGTTTCTTCCGGCGTAAAGGTCCGCACGTTCACCAGCTGCGTCCTGGACAGAATCGTAGCCAGCAGTTTTTCCGGCGAATTCGCTACCAATAAGAAAATGGTTTGCGGCGGCGGTTCTTCCAGGAGTTTCAGCAGGGCGTTGGCGGCAGCAGCGTGCAACAGTTCCGGCAGCCAGATCAGCACTACTTTAAATTCAGCCTCAAACGCTTTCAGCGAAACCAGGCGCAGCAGTCCGCGGCTTTCTTCCTTGGAAATGTTGCCCTGCTTGTTTTCCGCGCCGATGAATTGCAGCCAGTCATTCAGGGATTGGTAGGGATCCGTCAGCAAAAACTCGCGCCACTCCGGCAAATAGTTCTGGCTGAGGGCTTCCTTTTTAGGCGTGTTCACCACCGGCATAATGAAATGCATATCCGGGTGAACCAGCTTATTCATTTTTACGCAGCTGGCGCACTGTCCGCAGGAATCGTGCTCTTGTTTGTTTTCGCAGTCCAGGTAGGTGGCATAGGCCAGGGCCAGCGGCAAATTCGCGCTTCCTTCCCCGCCGATAAACAACTGCGCGTGCGCCACGTGTTTGTTCCGCACCGAATTGATGAGAAGCTGCTTGGTTTCGGCGTGCCCGATGATCTGAATGAACTGCACTTTATGAATTGCTTACTGATTTAACTGTATTATTTCAACCACCAGGAGTGATGATTCAACCACCCTTGAAATTCAACCACCCCTAACTCCTCCTTGCTAAGGAGGGGAACTTTGGCCTCCGCGTTACCTTGACTTTTTTAGCTCAAAAGCCTACCATTTCCCAAAGTTAAACTGATCGAAAAAAACTGAACAAGTCAGCTTTCAGGCAAAGCAGCTCCCCTCCTTAGAAAGGAGGGGTTGGGGGTGGTTGACTTCCCTGCTATGGCTTTCGCCTAAAAAAATCTTTTTACTTTTTTCCTTCTACCTTCTTCCGGTCTAGAAATTCCGGGAGCTTTTGGTCTCTTCGAAAACGTGGGTTAAAATGTCCTTTTCTACCTGGTCCAGGACCTTGCCGCGACGGGCCATTACTTTTTCGGCCACTTCGAATACCTTTCTGAGCTGGTAGGTTTCCATGCCGGCCGGTCCGCCCCATGCGAAACTCGGAATGAAGTTGCGCGGGAAACCAGCCCCGAAAACGTTGGCGCTGACGCCGGTAACCGTGCCGGTATTGAACATGGTATTGATGCCGCATTTGGTGTGGTCGCCCATCATCAGGCCGCAGAATTGCAGGCCGGTGCTTTTGAAGCCGCCTTTGCCGTGGTCCCAGAGCTTTACGTCAGCGTAGTTGTTCTTCAGGTTGCTGGTGTTGGAGTCGGCGCCCATGTTGCACCATTCGCCCAGCACCGAGTTGCCCAGGAAGCCGTCGTGGCCTTTATTGGAGTAGCCCAGAATAACCGAATTAGAAACCTCACCGCCTACTTTGGAGAACGGACCGATGGTGTTGTCGCCGCGCATTTTACCGCCCATGTTCACGGTGCTGCCTTCGCAAAGCGCAAACGGGCCTTTGATCAAAGCGCCTTCCTGCACTTCCGATTTCTTACCCAGATAGATCGGGCCGTCTTCGGCGTTCAGCACGGCAGCCCGGATCTTCACGCCTTCCTCGATAAAAATATTTTCCGCGCCATACACAATGGTGTGCGGGTCGTTCACGGGCTGGCTTTGGCGGCCGGCGGTTATCAGTTTAAAATCTGCCCGGATCTGCGCGCCATTAAAGGTGAAGATCTCCCACACGTTCTGCAGCAGCGTTGGCTTATTATCCAGGGTTTGGGTAGTGGCTGGTCCAAAAGCCAGCAGGTCGGCGGCGGTGGCGAAGGAATTGTTGCCGGCGTTCAGGGCCAGCAGGCGGTTTTCGTGCACCAGCGCTTCACCGGCTTTCAAAGCAGAAACGGTTGCGAACAGCGCTTCATCCGGATACAAGGAACCGTTCAGGTAAATGTTTTCTTCCGCAGTGCGGGCCGGAAACTTGGCCTGCAGGTATTCTTCGGTCAGGAAAGAAACCGCTTCCTTTGCGTAATGCGCCCACTTTTCGGCAATGGTCAGGATGCCCGTACGGATGTCGGCAACGGGACGGGTGAACGTAAAAGGCAGCAGGTTCTGCCGGAGGGCGGGTTCGTCGAAAAGGATCAGGTTCATGGCACAAAAATAAAAAAGTCTTCCCGAAAACCTCGGAAAGACTTCTTAATATTGATAAAGCGGCGAAGCTTAGGCTTTCTTCGCGTAACGCTGCTTGAACTTGTCGATACGGCCGGCAGTATCCACGAAAAGGTTTTTACCGGTGTAGAACGGGTGAGAAGCAGAAGTAACCTCAACCTTAATTACCGGGTACGTCTTGCCATCTTCCATGGTGATGGTTTCGCTCGACGTCATGGTAGAACGGGTAACGAATTTGAAATCGCTGGATGTATCCTGAAATACCACCTCTCTGTACTGTGGGTGAATGTCCTTTTTCATTTTGTATTAATGGTTATTAATTTTTCTACTTTTCGGACTGCAAAATTAAATCTTTCCCGAAATAAAAAAAACAAATCCGAAAAATAATTCTTTATATACCGCAGGTGCTATACTTTATAAGGGAGGGACTTGCCTTTTAGATTATTTCTTCTTTTATTTGTTTTGCTGAAAACTTCCGGTTGGTATGGCCCGTTTTTTTACCCTTGTCCTGTTTCTTTGCACCTTTGTTGCCGCCTTCGCAGATGAACTGGGCGTAACGCTCAATTATTTCCGGGCAGGCTTCGAAGGCACCGACGTAAAGGTGGAGTGGGAAGTGAACAGCGAAAGTACCGTTTCCGGCTTCGATGTATACCGGAAGCTCAGCGGCGAAACCAGTTTCCGCCGCATCAACGAACTCCCCGTAACCGGCACCCGCCGCTACGCGTTCCTGGATACCGACCTGCGCACCGTACCCAACCGTACCGGCACCATTACCTACAAGCTTACCGTAGAAACCTCCACCGGAGACCAGAGCTTTACCACCGCCTTCGTGAATAACCCTTCTTCCGTAGAGCGTTCCTGGGGTAGTATTAAATCGATGTTCCGCTAATGCACGCACCGCTCAGCCCGCAAACCCGCATTTTAGATGCCAGCCAGATCCGCCAGAAGATCAAACGGATCGCCTTCGAGATCTACGAACACAACTTCGAAGAAACCGAACTGGTGATGGTAGGCGTGGCGCCCAACGGGTATCGCCTGGCGGAATTGCTGATCCACGAGCTTTCCGGCATTTCGGACCTGAAAATTTCCCTGCACCGCCTGGCCCTGGACAAGAACGAACCTGCCGACCATGCCCTGGAAGTAACCCCGGAACTCGGCAGCCTTACCCAGAAAGCCGTAGTTTTGGTAGACGACGTGCTGAACACCGGCAAAACCTTAGCTTACAGCCTGCCGCTTTTCCTGGCTTCCGGCGTGCGTAAAGTAGAAATTGCCACCCTGATCGACCGGCACCACCCGCGTTTCCCGGTTTCGGCAACTTATACCGGCTATTCCCTGGCCACCACCCTGAACGAGCATATCGAGGTCACTTTCCCCGAAGACGGCAACTTCAGCGCGTTCCTTTCCTAATCTTTACTTTTTTACCGCAAAAGCATAGCGTTCCGTCGGCGAGAGCAGGCGGCAGGGAAAATCATTTTCTATTGTTTGCCAGTGATTTCATTTGGCAGGTTTCCGTAACCTTACTTTTTCGTTGCCGAAGCATAGCATTTTCGGGAACAGTCCGTTATTAAGGTAATTCCGCTTTAAATTGATCTGCGAAACAGCCATGCAGGTTTTCCGCCGAAAAAGATACCGTTTATTTTATCCCGCCGGGCTGATCAGCCTGGTTGGCTTACCGTTACTGTGCGTGCTTTATTTGTATGCCAAACCGGTATTCGAGCAACAGTATGTGATGGAAGTAAACTATTTCAGCCTTGAAGACCATAATCGAGACCCTGTTTATTATCCCAATCCGGTTACGCTAAGGCAATATTCCGCCTTTCATCTTTCCGGTAAACGGCTAAATGATTCAATAAAGCTCAGGAATATTCGGTTCACCATTCGCCAGCTAATTGCTGACCAGGATACGTTAAAAGGGATCCAGGTTACTTTTGGAAAGAAGGCTTCCTACGGATCTTTGGCTGAAGCTTTTAATGTATGTTTTGGTGAGGGCTTGAAAAGCAGCGCTTTAAAATGGGTTGGATCTAAAAATAATATATGGATCTATTACCGCAGCCCCAAAGCCCCTTTCATGAAAGTCAAGCCGATACCGCTTCCTGTTTGCGGAGGCGTTTTTAACTTCCAGGAAGTGGACGATGGCCCAACCGAACCCGAACCGTTATTAATTGCCGGTTTACCCTTTAACTTGTTTATTAAAACCTGGTGGCCGTCTTTCATCCTGCTTTTAATAATGGTATATTTAAACGTTAAAAAAGTAAACCGCCTGCCCCGAAAACCAACCGTTTAACCTGTAGCCATTTAACAATTTAAAAGAAATGGAGATCTGCTTTGCTACCAACAACGAACATAAATTAGCCGAAGTGCAGCAGATGCTGCCCGACACCATTCAGCTGAAAACCCTGCAACAGATCGGCTGCACCGCTGAATTGCCCGAAACGCAGAATACGCTGGAAGGAAATTCGCGGCAGAAGGCGGAATACGTGTTCGAACATTTCCAGTATAACTGCTTCGCCGACGATACCGGCCTGGAAGTAGACGCCCTGAACGGCGAACCCGGCGTGTATTCGGCGCGCTACTCCGGTGCCCAGCGCAACAGCCAGGACAATATCAACCTGCTGCTGCAGAAACTCGAAGGCCAGGAAAACCGCAAAGCCCGCTTCCGCACTTCCATTACCCTGGTGCTGGACGGCGAATATTTCCAGTTCGACGGCATTGTAGAAGGCAGGATCATTGAAGCTGTGCGCGGGCAGGAAGGCTTCGGTTACGATCCCGTTTTTGTCCCGGACGGCTACGAACAGACCTTTGCCGAAATGTCGGCCACGGAAAAGAACGCCATCAGCCACCGGGGCCGCGCCATTGCCAAACTGGTAGAGTTCTTAAAGACCAAACTGGGGCAGTTTTAACATACCCAAATAAAAAAGGAGAGCCTGCAATTTAAGATTGCAGGCTCTCCTTTTTATATAGCAGTGGCGCAACACCTCGGGAGTAACGATTGCCCGGGCTTTACTTCTTTTCTTTTTCCTTTGCTTTCTGTTCGGCAGCTTTGGCTTTGGCTTTCTCGTCCTTTTCCTGCTGGCGGCTTTTGCGGGCTTTCACTTTTAAATACCCTTTCAGGAAAAAGTTTTCCTGTATGGCATCCATATTTTCTTCAAACTTCATGGTACCGCTGTCCAGGCTTACCATGGTGCTTTTCAGGCGCGCAGCAAATTCCGCATCGTTCAGCATTACCCCCATGGCATTGTTAGGCGTGTTCAGTTTGGCGCTGGCCGTTTTCAGGTTGGCGGCAAGTTCCTGGGCCGAAGCGGTGGCGGCGTCCAGCTGGCCCATCGCCGTTTTCAGGTCCCGGAAAACGGCGGTATCGGTCAGCAACTGGTTGGCGAGGCCTTTGCGGTTGTTCAGGCGGTTCGTGAATTGCGAAAGCGCACCGGTAGCCGTGGCCGTGGTGGCGGAAGCCCGCTGCAGGTTAGCCACGGTTGCCCGGAAATTATTGGCCAGCACGGTATCTTTCAGCATGGCCCCCAGGGTTCCTTCCCCGTGCGCTAATTGGTGGGAAAGGGTCTTAAAATCGGCGGTGATGCTGACCAGGTTCTTGTTGTTTTCCTGCAGCGTGTTCATAATATCGTCGGAACTCAGGGTGCGGAAAGACTCCAGCTGATCGTTGTCTTCCACCACCGGCGCTTCCGGCGAACCACCGAAGATCACCACGCTCTTGTTCCCGATCAGGCTTTCGGAACCGATCTTCACTTTGGCGTCCTTGTGAATGTACTTCCGGGCTTCCTCGTCGATGTTCATCACGATCTCCACCTGCGAATCGCCGAAGAATCTGATGTCCTTCACGGTACCGATCTTCACGCCGGAAAAGCGCACGTTATTGCCGGACTTCAGCCCTTCGGCATCGGCAAAAACGGATTTCACTTTAATGCTTTTCACGAACCGTTTCTGCTGGCCGCCCAGGGTCAGCACGCCGGCCACGAACAGCGCCACGCCGAGAAACACGAAGATGCCGACCACTACCGATCGTTTGTTTTCTGCAACACTCATTTAGTCTGTGAAATTGTAGTTGTAAAACGCTTTTACCCGCGGTTCGTCGGTATCGAAGATCTCCTCGAAGGTGCCCTGCCGCTGGAACTGCCCGTCCAGCAGCATCACCAGCCGGTCCCCCACCGCGCGGGCGCAGGTCAGGTCGTGGGTAATGATGATGGAAGACGTGTTGAACCGTGCCTGTACCTCGTTTATCAGGTTGTTGATGTCCATGCTCGTGATCGGGTCGAGGCCGGCGGTCGGTTCGTCGTACAGCATGATCTCCGGCTTCAGAATTAAGGTCCGCGCAATGCCGATGCGTTTGCGCTGCCCGCCCGAAAGCTCCGATGGCATCTGGTTGATGGTCTGCGAAAGCCCTACGGCCTCCAGCACGGTTTCCACCATGGTATCTATTTCCTTGCGGCTCAGGTCGCGCACGTTCCGGATCAGGGGGAATTCCAGGTTTTCCCGCACCGTCATGCTGTCGTACAAAGCGCTGTTCTGGAACGAAAAACCCACTTTCAGGCGCAGGGCAGAGAGCTCCTTCTGCGAAATTTTCGCGACCTCTTTCCCCAATACGTTCACGTAGCCTTCGTCCGGTTTCAGCAGGCCGGAAATCACTTTTATCAGCACCGATTTTCCCGTTCCGGAACGCCCCAGCACTACCAGGTTTTCGCCCTGGTACAGGTCCAGGTCCACGCCCCGCAAAATATGCGTTTCATCGAACGACTTCCGCAACCCCCGGATGGTGATCACGCTGTTCTCTTTGTTTATGGCGGCCCGTATCTTTTTCATGCGCGTTCCGAAATTTAAAACCTACCGCAAGGCCGTTATGATCTGCAGCGCCAGCAATTCCTCGATGAACACCAGGAACATGGCCGTTACCACCGCCGAGTTGGCTGCCCGCCCCACGCCTTCCGTGCCCTTGGAAGAATGGTAACCTTTGTAGCAACCCACAATGCCCACCGTAAACCCGAATACGAACGATTTGATCAGCGAGGAAAAGATATCCAGGAAACTAATGGCGTCGAAAACCTGGATGAAATACGTGGTAAAGCTGGTCTGTTCGTTCTGGTGCACGTTCACGTAGGCGCCCATCAGCGCCACGAAAACCGCGTACATCATCAGCGTCGGGATCATACAGGTAGTGGCCAGCACGCGCGTAACCACCAGGAACTTGAACGGATTGGTAGCCGAAACTTCCATGGCATCTATCTGCTCGGTAACTTTCATGGAGCCCAGCTCCGCGCCGATGTTGGAGCCCACCTTTCCGGCTGCAATTAATGCCGTAACCAATGGCGCCAGCGCCCGCACAATGGCCAGAGAAATAAGCGACGGCAGCCAGGAAGTAGCCCCGAATTCCGCCAGCGACGGCCGCGACTGGTTCGTGAACACGATGCCGATAATAAAGCCCGTTAACGAAATAAGCGGCAAGGACTTCACCCCTACTTCATAGCACTGTTTAATGATCTCCTTCCCTTCGTAAGGCGGCAGGAACAGCTCTTTAAAGAACCGGATAATGAAGTCGTAGATATTATACAGCTCCAGGAAGGCACGGTCCAGCTTGCGGGACAATACATACTTGTCCGGCTTTTGGGGTTTAACGTCCTGTTCTGGTAGCTTCATTGCCTTGCGGGTTGATCTCCGTGCAAATTAAAAACTTATATTAAGAAAGCTATATATAATAAAATATGCTTCCTCCCGTTGAAAACTGAAAATAAAAGCTTTAACGGATGAAAAGGCCTTTGGGTGGGTTTTCTTCGGGGCAAATTCACAACATTTCCCGTTGTACCTGAATAGCAGGGAGTTTGTTTTAGCCGCTTCAGCCGTACCGCCCGGCAGATCAGCAAAAGCAGGGCCCCGCTGCGAAACTTTTCCCGATTTCCGTTAACTTCGCTGCCTTTCCAAAACGGTATGCAAAAACCCTTTATTGTAGGCATTACGGGCGGCAGCGCCTCGGGCAAAACCACGTTCCTGAACAAACTGCTGGCTTCGTTCCGCCCGGAAGAGATCTGCCTGATCTCGCAGGACAATTATTACTTCGACCAGGAATTCCAGCCGGTCGATGCCAACGGGGTATTCAATTACGACCTGCCTTCCTGCTTCAATGCCCGCGAATACGCCGAAGACATCTTAAAGCTCAGCCGCGGCGAAACCGTGCACCGCAAGGAATACACCTTCAACAACCCGAACGTGGTAGCCCGGGACCTGGTCTTTAAACCCGCCCCGATCGTGGTGGTAGAAGGCATTTTCGTTTTCTATTTCGAGGAGGTGGCCCGGTTGCTGGATCTGAAAGTGTACATCGACGCCAAGGAATACATCAAACTGCACCGCCGCATCCAGCGCGATAAAGTGGAGCGCGGCTACGACCTCGACGACGTGCTGTACCGCTATTCCAACCACGTAGCCCCCACTTACGAGAAATACATCGAGCCTTTCAAGCACGATGCAGACCTCATTATCCCGAACAACAATCAATTCGAGCAGGGTCTGGAAGTGCTGGTTTGCTTTCTGCGGTCGAAGATCGGGAAGTAGATCATCACCACATCCTCATCACCTCATCCCAACCCTTCTCCTTCAGGAGAAGGGCTTTTTCATTAAGAGCTATTCTGCTTTAAATGCACTTTTTCGGCTCAAGTCCCTACCGTTTATCTGAACCGGGATTATCCTGATTTACAGGATTTCCTTGTCAGAATCAGAATTTTCAGGATTTTAGAATTATCGGAATTTCCTTCAGGATTAAAGAATGTCACGCATATCGCTTAGCGCAACGCCCCTGAGCCTACTTTTGCTGAAGAAATCATACCGTTTTCTTGGCCAGCTACAAAGGGTTCTGACACCAGTTTCTGTGAGAGCGACATCCGTAGCTTTCCGGTGCCGTCAGGCAGGCCGCTAGCGGCCAGGAAAGGTACATGTCGCGAACGCAGAAACGAAGCCCGCACGGCTTGAGGGCTTAGGTTAAATAGGGGCTGAATGGCGAATAATAAAGAGTTGAAGTTGGCTAGGAGCTGTTTTATTTAACCTTTCTGCAACTTTCCAACGAGGTCCTTCGCGCTGCTCAGGATGACAGGTATTTTTTTTTATCCCTTTGAATTAACCTTCCCCCAAATTTTGGAGACCTCTCCTAAAGTCGAGGTGGCCGGGAAACCTAAAAGCTGTTTTATCAATCCTTTCTGCAACTTTCTGACGAGGTCCTTCGCGCCGCTCAGGATGACACGCTTTATTAACGGATCGCATTCAACAAACCTTCCTGCAGATTCTGGAGACCTCTCCTGCCGTCGAGGTGACCGGAATGTTAAACGTTGTCCAAAGCTAGCCCCTATGCCAAACGCTATGCGTTTACCGCCAAAAAGTAACGCTGCCGTAAACTTTCCGGCCTCCGCCTTCTTCCATCCTTTGTGTTCCCGAAAATTCTTCTATATTTGCCGGAATAATATGTTCCGCCTGAAATCCATATCGCTGCAGTTTCGCCTCTTTTTAGTGGGCATCAGCCTGCTGTCCGTGCTGTTCCTGGACAAGCGCGAAGTAGCGATTTCCCTGCAGAAGCCGGTGGCGGAACATACCGTTAAGGCCGCAACCAAGCAGCTGGTAATTAAGGAGAAGGTTTCGTTTGAAGCCGTTGCCTCTTACGTAGCGCTGCCGGCGGCCATCCTCCCCGATCTTCAGACCTTTCATTTTGCTGCCCCGGCAGTTGTTGCGGCTAAAATCCGCACGCTGATCGTTCCGGTGGCCGCGCCGCTTTTCCGGCGGCTTCTGGTTACGGCTATTTCGCCCAACGCCCCCTAGGTTTTCTTCCGTTTCCCCTACCGTTTTTCCCGGTTGGCCGGCTTTTCATGCCCGGGCCCTGCCGTTTTGTGTACGTTTTTCAATCAATTCAATTTTTAATAACTAATGCGTAATAAGTATTTCGTAATCCTTTTAACGGTAGTAATAGCCGTGCTCTGCGCCTATTACCTCTCGTTCACCTTCATCTCGCGCGGGGTGCAGGACAAAGCCGAGGCCTATGCCACCGATGCCAGCGGCAACATCAACCAAAACAAAAAGCAAGCTTACCTGGACTCCGTTTGGAAACGTCCGGTTTTCAGCTTCCTGGGCGCCGATTACACCTACCAGGATGTGCGTAAAAGCGAGCTGGGCTTAGGCCTCGACCTGAAAGGCGGTATGAACGTAACCCTCGAGGTATCGCCGGTGGAGATCATTAAAGTAATGTCGGGCAACAGCAAAGACCCGAAATTCATGGAAGCGCTGAAACGCGCCCAGGAACTGCAGAAGACCAGCCAGAGCAGCTTTGTCAGCCTGTTCGGCCAGGCCTACCGCGAAGTGGAACCAGACGGTAAATTAAGCCGCATCTTCGCGAACACCGCCAACAAAGGCAAGATCAGCTACGACTCCAGCAACGACCAGGTGCTTTCCGTGATCGACAAGGAAGTAGAAGGCGCCATCGACCGTTCTTTCAACATCCTGCGTACCCGTATCGATAAATTCGGGGTTAGCGAACCAAAGATCCAGCGTCAGAAAGGTACCGGCCGCATTCAGATCGAATTACCGGGCGTAGACAACCCGAACCGCGTACGCAAACTCTTACAGGGCCAGGCGAAACTGGAGTTCTGGGAAGTTTGGAAACCGGAAGAATTCGGTCCGTTCTTCTCCCAGATGGGCGAATACCTGGCTACCCAGGAAGCTGCCGGCAAACTGAAAGACCTGAAAGGCAACCGCAAAGATGCTTTATCTGAAGCTGCTGCCGCCAAAACCGACACCGCCGATGCCTTAGCGGATGCCGCCAAAACCGACACAACCGACGCGCTGGCTGATGCCGCCGCCAAAGACACCAACGCCTTAGCCAGCAAACTGGAAGGCAAAGACACCGCTAAAACGACCGCTGCTGCCAAGAAAGATTCCCTTAACGGCAAACAAAGCAGCTTAATGGCGCAACTGTTCACCCAGTTACCGGGTGGTATCGGCTCTAACCTGCGCGATACGGCCCAGGTAAATGCCCTGTTCCGCAAGCCGGAGATCCGTTCTATTTTCCCTTCTAACCTGCAGTTCCTGTGGGGCGTGAAGCCGATCGTAGCGCAGGATGGCCAGGAATTCCTGGAACTGTACGCCGTAAAGAAAAGCCGCGACGGCAAAGCGCCGATCGGTGGTGAGTTTATCTCCGATGCCCGCCAGGATTTCGGCCAGCAGGGCCAGCCGGAAGTAAGCATGCAGATGAACCCGACCGGCGGTAAAAAATGGCAGCGCCTGACCGGCGAGAATATCGGCCGCCAGGTAGCTATCGTGCTCGACGACTACGTATATTCCGCTCCGGTAGTACAATCTGAAATTGCCGGCGGCAACTCTTCTATTTCCGGTAACTTCACCGTAGAAGAAGCGCAAGACTTGGCCAACATCCTGAAGGCCGGTAAAATGCCAGCTCCAACCCGCATCGTGGAAGAAGCCATCGTAGGTCCTTCCCTGGGTCAGGAAGCCATTAACCAGGGTCTGTACTCTACCTTAGCGGCGCTGGCCGTGGTTATGCTCTTCATGATCATTTACTACCACAAAGCCGGTTTCATTGCCGACATCGCCCTCCTGATCAACGTATTCTTTACCCTGGGTATCCTGGCACAGTTCAACGCCGCCCTTTCCCTGCCGGGTATTGCCGGTATGGTGCTTACCATGGGTATGGCCGTGGATGCGAACGTACTGATCTTCGAACGTATCCGGGAAGAGCTGGAAGCCGGTCTTTCCATGCAGGATGCCATTAAGAAAGGTTACAACAAGGCATTCAGCTCCATCTTCGACTCCCACGCTACTACCATCCTCGCCGGTATCATCCTGTTCTACTGGGGTTCCGGTCTGGTGAAAGGTTTTGCCATCACCCTGATGCTGGGTATTGCTACCTCCTTCCTGACTGCGGTATTCAACTCCCGCCTGATCATCGAGTGGCTGACTGCCGGTAAAGATGGTTCTTCCATGAAGTTCTCTACGCCGTTATCCCGCAACGCTTTCAAAAACTTCCACTTCGACCTGGTGAAGAACCGCAAGAAAGCTTACGCCTTCTCTATCGCCATTACCATTATCGGTTTTGCTGCCATGATCTTCGAAGGCGGTCCAAACTTGGGTGTTGACTTCAAAGGCGGCCGTTCTTACGTGGTGAATTTCGACAGCGCCATTCCGGCTTCCGATGTAAGATCTGCCCTGGAACCGGCGTTCCAGCACAAAGGCACGGAGGTAAAAACGTATGGTGCTTCTAACCGTCTGAAGATCACGACCAGCTACCTGATCGACGACGAATCAACCCAGGGCGACAATACCGTTCAAAGCGCCCTGATGCAAGGTCTGCAGAAATACAGCAACCTGCACCCGAAAGTGCTGAGCTCCTCTAAAGTAGGCGCTACCATGGCGGATGATATCCAGAAAACGGCGTTGGTAGCCGTATTGCTGGCCATCGGCGGTATCTTTATTTACATCATGTTCCGCTTCCGCAGCTGGGCTTACGCATTGGGCAGTATTGTGGCACTCGTGCACGACGCCCTGGTGGTAATTGCCGCCTTCGCGATCGCCAACCTGTTCGGCATGGACTTCGAGATCGACCAGGTATTCATTGCAGCGTTACTGACCATCATCGGTTTCTCCATTACCGATACCGTGGTTATCTTCGACCGTATCCGGGAATACATCGATGAGAACCCGCGCGCGAAATTCGTGGACCTGGTAAACCCTGCCTTGAACAGCACGTTCAGCCGTACCATCATCACTTCCTTAACCCTGTTACTGGTAGTTGTGGTACTGTTCTTCTTCGGCGGCGAGACCCTGCGCGGCTTCTCCTTCGCCATGATCATCGGTGTACTGATCGGTACGTATTCGTCCCTGTTCATTGCAACGCCGGTAGTACTGGAAACCAACCCGGATAAGAACCGCAAAAAGGAACTCGACACCCCGATCGTTCCAACCCCGGTTGCATCCCACAAAGGCCACTAATCTTTAAAAGCTCCGGTAACTGAAGTTGCCGGCTAACGCAAAAGCCCCGAAGCAATTCGGGGCTTTTTGTTTTTGGGGTGAAAAGGATAGCGTTTAGGCAACAGACGCATTCGCTGAATTGCCCGATAAGTTGCAGCGTCGTTTCATTCCCAATTTAGCTGGTTAAGTTTGAAACGTAAACCTACCAATAACCTGAAGTCTGTGACTTCAGTGACGCGACAGCGGCAAAACAGGAGCTTCTGCAACTTCGTGCTTTACCACTTGGACTGTTTCCTCACAGAACGTTTTTATAAAAACCCTGGAAGCAGCCTGTGGGAACCCGGGCTACATAGCAGGAGCATGCACACTTTAGACCTTTCTTTTATCCAATTAAGAAAGATATCTAAAACCTCCTGATTTATTTCCGGGACTATGGACGCACTATGGACACACTATAGAGGATCTATGGACGAAGGCTGGACGCATGATTAGCGCAGGCACATCGGAATAATGCAATATCCTAAAACCGGAAAACCAAACGTTTAGGATTGGGTACCACAGACCTCGGATAAGATAGGCCTGTAGAGACGCGATTTATCGCGTCTCCTTTTTACCGCGACCGCTAATATACAGGTGCCACCCAATTCCGGTAGAGCCACGACATATCAGGTGTCTATCAAACCTGCGAATGATAGCAATTAGACGTTTGACGGGAAAATAAGAATATCGTAAGGAGACGCGATAAATCGCGTCTCTACATTTTACGCCGGATGCCATTTCTGAAATGTCAGGAAAAATGGTAGGCTCTGAAAACAAAAAAGTCAGACCAAACGGCCTGACTTTTTTGCGTTAAAACGATACGGTTTTGAGAATTCTAAATTATCAATTTTCAATTCTCAATTAAAAATTAGTGTCCCTGGTTTACCAGGCCTTCCGCCACAACTTCGGTAACTTCCGGTACCATGCGCTTCAGCAGGTTCTCGATGCCCGATTTCAGGGTGATGGTGGCGGACGGACAGCCGGAGCAGGAGCCCTGCAGGTTTACGGTTACCACGCCGTCTTTGTAAGAACGGAACGTGATGTTGCCGCCATCCTGTTCAACGGCCGGGCGCACGTAGTTTTCCAGCAGGTCGATCACTTTTTTGGAAATGGCCGCGTCCTCTTCGGTCTGGTTTTCCGGAGTAGCTTCCGCTTTCTTTTCGCCGGTTGGGGTTTCCAGGAAGATCGGTCCGCCGGCTTCCAGGTACGACTTGATGAAGGTGCGCAGTTCCGGGATCAGCAGGTTCCAGGAATCGGTGGAGTTCTTGGTGATGGTTACGAAGTTATTGGCGATGAACAACCGCGACACGTAATCGAAATTGAAAAGCTCCTGCGCGAACGGCGAGTTGGTGGCCGCTTCCAGGTTCGGGTAATCTACGCTCACGCCGTCCGGCAATACGGTGTGGTTCAGCACAAACTTCATAGATTCCGGGTTCGGGCTGGCTTCGGCGTAAACCGAGATATTTTTTTCTTTATTTTCTGTCATAATTTACTGGATTTAAGGAAAAACCGGTAGTGAAATATTTAAGTTTCAAAGGTACACAAAATTCAGGTTCGCCCATACCGACGAAATTTTCCGTAATTTCCGACCGGGAATAACGCGACCTTTGTCCGGCTTTTTCCCTCAAAACACATACCGTTTCTGTAAATGCTCCTGCTTTCTGCCATTCCGTCCGAAGTGCCGTTTTACCTGCTGCTCCCCTTCCTGGCGCTGATCGGGATGATCGCGGCGGGACCGGTGCTGTTCCCGCATTTCTGGCACAAACAGTACCGCACCGTAGCCGTAGCACTGGGCCTGCTGATGCTGGGCGTTTACCTTTTTGTGCGCCATGATTACCACATGGCCGTGGAAACCCTGGCCGATTACGCGTCTTTCGCCATTCTGCTTTCCTCGCTTTACGTGGCGGCCGGCGGCATTTACATAAACGTGAACACCTACGCCAAACCGCTGTTCAACGTGGGCATTCTGCTTACCGGCGCGGTGCTGGCTAACTTCATCGGGACTACCGGCGCATCGCTGCTGCTGATCCGGCCATTTATCCGCGTGAACAACCACCGCATCCGGCCGTACCAGGTCATCTTTTTCATCTTCATCGTGAGCAACGCCGGCGGCCTGCTTACGCCACTGGGCGATCCGCCATTGTTCATCGGTTTCCTGAAAGGCGTGCCCTTCTTCTGGACCTTACAGCACCTGCTCCTGCCCTGGCTGATCGCGACCGGGGCTTTGTGCGGCATTTTTTATTTCCTGGACGTGCGGAACAAGGATGGCTTATTTGTGCCCCGGGCTGAAGTGGAACGGAAGCTGAACGAAAAGACCGAATTCTATTTTAAAGGCCGCCGCAACCTGGCCTGGCTGGCCGTGATCCTGGTCGCTATTTTCCTGGACCCGAAAGTAATTCCCGGTTTGCCCGGCATTCCTTACGGGAACATGAACATCTCTTTTATCCGGGAGCTGATCCAGCTAACGGCCGCATTCTGCTGCTTTAAGTTCGCGAGCAAAACGGCGCTGCGGGGCAATCATTTTACCTTCGAGCCCATCCTGGAAGTGGTGTTCCTGTTCTTCGGCATTTTCTTTACCATGATGCCGGCCCTGCAATATACCGCCGCGCTGGCTTCCCGTCCTGACCTGGCCCAATACCTTACCCCGGAAATTATTTACTGGGCGTCGGGCACGCTTTCCGGCTTCCTGGACAATGCACCTACGTACGCCAACTTTTTAGCGCTGGGCATGGCCAAATTCGGCATGAACTACAGCGATTTCGCCCAGGTGCAGCAATTTGCCCAAGGCATTCCGAACCGGGAATCTTTCCATTACCTGGAAGCAATCTCGGTGGGCTCGGTGCTGTTCGGGGCGCTTTCCTACATCGGCAACGGCCCGAACTTTATGGTAAAAGCCATTGCGGAGGCCAGCGGCGTTAAAATGCCTTCGTTCTTCAAATATATTTTCGCATATTCCCTGCCTTTTTTGCTGCCGGTGCTTGCCTTGGTTTGGCTGCTGGCTATTCTGTAAAACGGTAGGGGAAACCGGCAAAAAGTACTGTACCAATATTCATTCTTCCGCAATTCAATTTTAAAATGAGTCCGACCCTTAAAAATTTTTTAGCCTTCGTTGGAGGGCTGGTTTTAGGCAGCCTGGTAAACATGGGCATTATCACCATCAGCGGGGCTATCATTCCGCCGCCCACCGGGGTGGATGTTACCAGCATGGAAGGCCTGAAAGCCAGCATGCACCTGTTCGGACCGCAGCATTTTATTTTCCCGTTCCTGGCCCACGCGCTGGGTACGTTTGTTGGCGCCTTTGTGGCCGCCTGGTTTGCGGCCGGCCGTAAAATGCGCCTCGCCATCGGGATCGGGGTTTTCTTCCTGGTTGGCGGTATTGCCAACGTGTACATGCTCCCGTCCCCTACCTGGTTTGCCGTGGTGGATCTGGTTTTCGCGTACCTCCCAATGGCTTTCCTGGCCGGCAAACTGGCCAGCCGCAACCGGCCGGCTGAAATAAACTGATCGCTTCCTGGCGAACGACCGCTTTTAATTTCCAGCGTCAGAACCAGCAGCCTTAATTGAAGCACCCAACTGTCCAACCCTGAATGGCCTGAGGCGTAAAACCGGTCCGGAAAGTAAAACAGGACAGTCAACAGGTAACATTATGGTGAAGGAGGCAGCGGAAAACACGGTCATATTGGCGGGTGCCACCGGGCACCTGGGCGGCAGTATTGCCCGGTACCTGCGCCAGCGCGGCGCTACCGTAAAAGCGCTGGTCCGGCCCGGAAGCGGCCGGCAAAAAGTAGCAGCGCTGCAGCAGCTTGGTGTTATAATAGCGGAGGTCGATTTCGGCAATGTAGCGGCACTTACCGAAGCCTGCCGCGGCGGTTCCGTGGTCGTTTCAGCCTTATCCGGACTGCGGGAGGTCATCGTGGAAACCCAGACGCGGTTATTGGAGGCAGCCGTAGCGGCCGGCGTTCCCCGGTTCATTCCTTCCGATTACGCCATCGATCTTTTCAAATTACCGCCCGGCACCAACCGCAACCTGGACCTTCGCCGCGAATTTGCCGCACGCCTGGACCGGGCGCCGATCCGGGCTACCTCTATCCTCAACGGCATGTTCACCGACCTGCTAACCGGCGAGGCACCGGTCATTTTGTTTCCGTTCCGGCGGGTAATTTACTGGGGCAACGCAGACCAGCCCATGGATTTTACCACCCTCGACAATACTGCTGAATACACGGCCGCTGCCGCCCTCGATCCTGCTACCCCGCGATTCCTGTGCATTGCCGGCGACGTACAAAGTGCCCGGGACCTGAAGGAATCAGCCAGCGCGGCCAGCGGTAGAAGATTCCGCCTGCTGCGCCTGGGCGGGTTAGGCACCTTAGGTTTCCTGATAAAATTCACGCGCACGGTTTTCCCGCAAAAAGGCGAAGTTTTCCCGGTCTGGCAGGGCATGCAATACCTCCACAACATGCTCAGCGGCCTCCCGAAACTGCAGCCCCTGGACAATTCCCGTTACCCTGAGATCCGGTGGACTTCGGTGGAAGAAGTGCTAAGAACCCGGAAATACGGAAAGGATAAAAGCAGCTTCCAATCCCCAAAATGAACAAACACGAGATCATTCAGAAAATTAACTGGCAACCAGCCTGGGATGCCGGAGCACCAATGCCCCAGGTGTTTTCCAATGGTCATAAACTCTACCTGATCTATGTCCTTGACGAGGAGGAAGTACCGGAAGGTCTTGTAAATGAATTGGCAGGGCCGGAAGGAGCTCCGGGTTATATTCAGTTCCTGGCCCTGACCGAATTTGAGGGACATACCTTTCGCTTTGGAATTGCCAACGATGAAGTGTTTTCCGGACTACCATTTTACGAACAGGGAATCGGCCCCGCCCAGATCATGGGAAACTCGCAATGGCTGGCGGAGATCAAAAGCATTCACCAGGTACATCCTTACTATAATGAGGCCCGCTGGACCGACCACAAACATTATTTACTGGCATTCAAAGACCAGATCCTGGAGGTAATTGCCAAAGGTTACAAAACTGAGGTGTTTAAGACTTCTGTTTCCCGCCTGGGCCAGGAGGTTCTTTTCAGGATGAACAATTAGGATAAAGGCGCCTTGTCTCCTACCTAATTGTTTCCGGAATCCAAAAAGATAGTTCTTGTCGTAAAGCAATCAGGACATAGGGATTTTGTTCAGTGCTTAAACCAGGAAGGGCTATATAATCTTATGAAACAAAGCGCCGGGATCCTTTTATATAAAAAAGTAAAGCAGGAACTGTTCGTTTTGCTGGCACATCCCGGCGGGCCTTACTGGAAAAATAAAGACCTGGGCGTTTGGTCCATTCCCAAAGGCGAATTCACCGGTCAGGAAGATGCAATAGAAGCAGCCAAACGGGAATTTGAAGAAGAGATCGGCCAGAAAGTAACCGGTGATTTTATTCCGTTAGAACCCGTCAAATTAAAGTCCGGGAAAATCGTTTATGCCTGGGCCCTGGAAAAGGATATCGATGCAAGCGTGATCAAAAGCAACTTCTTTCAGATCGAATGGCCGCCGAAGTCCGGAAAATGGATCAGTATCCCCGAAGTGGATAAAGCGGATTGGTTTACGATGGATCAGGCATTGGAAAAGATCCACCCGGCGCAGGCCAGCTTCCTGACCCAACTACTGGAAAAATTGTAAAAGCCGCAACGCAAAAGGGTTAAAAGACACGTCTCCTGTTCAGGATCAAAGCAATTTATACCAGCTTACCGGTTGCTTTCCTTGGTCAGATCAGGATAAAAATGCCAGTATGGACGTGCTACCAACAAGTACCCTTTGAAACATTTCCATTTGGTGAGGAAGCGAACGACCACCAGTACCGCTGGCTGCAGCCGGGGATACATAAAAGCAACTTACCTTTCCCGGTAACTAATCCGTAAGGTGGAATGAGCATCATTATCCCCTTGCCTGAAAAACGGTAGGAAAAAAGCCCTGAAAACCCTTGGTTCCAACCCGGGAATCCGATTACTTTGACCTGTTACAAATCTACCGGGTGCAACCACAAACAGACTTTAAAAGCAACGCACGGCTGGTTACCAGCAAGACCGTTTTCTATATTACCATCATCGTAGCGGTACTCACCATCCTGAGCATCTGGTTGCTTGGGCTTGGCAGTCACCGGACCTTATTCGCCAATTCGCTGCTGTCCACTACTATTTTATCGGGGGCTTTTTTCCTTTTCCTGACGGTTGGGCTTTACAACGGCATAAAACTGAAAGACGACCTTGGCAAAATAACCGATAAGATCAGGCTGCATAAGCCACCCGATCTTTCCGGAATGGATTTTAAGCCGGATCTACCCGATGGGGACGGTGAGGGTTGCCTGGGCGCGATTCTGGCGATCCTGGCTTGGATCTTAGCGGCCATCCTGGTTTTGGTGCTTATCTGGTTGCTCAGTAACCTTTTATGGGCGATGGTCCTGGTGTTTGCCGCTATGCTTTACTGGATCTTCTTCCGAGCCCTGCGGTTTGTTTTCCGGCACGCGCGCGAATGCAAAGGCAGGCTGCTGCCAAGCCTGGGCTACGCCATTACCTACACCCTGCTTTACAATTCCTGGATCTACGGCATTATCCTGGCTGCCCATTACCTGGTACCCTGAAAATTCAGCATGATCTCAAAAAAAAAAGGCTCCGGAGATCAACTCCGGAGCCTTAACTTTTTGAGCCTGAAACCCTACCGTTTTACACTTTCGCAACCTTTGCCAGCAGCATAAAATCGGCCAGTACCAAAGCGGCCATGGCTTCTACAATGGGAACGGCGCGGGGCAATACGCAAGGGTCGTGGCGTCCTATGCCTTCCAGCGTAATTTCGTTTCCGGCCTCGTCGATGCTGATCTGCGGCTGCAGAATGGTAGCCACCGGTTTAAAAGCTACGCGCATGTAAAGGTCCTGCCCGTTAGAAATGCCGCCCTGGATGCCGCCGGAATGGTTGGTCCGGGTCTGCACGTTGCCGTTCTCGTCCTGGTAAAAAAGGTCGTTGTGTTCGGAGCCCCGCATGCCAAGTCCCTCGAAACCGGAGCCGTAATCGAAGCCTTTCACGGCGTTAATGCTCAGCATGGCCTTGCCCAGTTCGGCGTGCAGCTTGTCGAAAACGGGTTCGCCCCAGCCGGCCGGCACGCCGGTAGCCACGCAACTTACCACGCCACCAATGGAATCCTGCCGGTCCCGCACTTCCTCGATCAGGCTGATCATGCGCGCGGCCACTTTCCCATCCGGGCAGCGCACGGCATTGCTGTCGGTTTTGCCCAGATCGAGTTCCCGGTAAGGTTTCCGGACCTTTATAGTGCCGACCTGCGAAACGTAAGCGGATATCTTCACCCCAACAGCCGCCAGCAGTTTAGCAGCAATAGCGCCGGCAGCCACCCTGGCCAGGGTTTCACGGGCCGAACTGCGGCCGCCGCCGCGGTGATCGCGGTGCCCGTATTTGGCGGTATAGGTGTAATCTGCGTGCGAAGGACGGAAGGCAGCGGCCAGGTGGCTGTAGTCCTTACTGGCCGCATCGTGATTCATTACCAGCAGCGCAATGGGCGTTCCCAGGGTCTTACCTTCAAAAATACCGCTCAGGATCTGCACGCGGTCGGTTTCCTGCCGCGGCGAAGTTAAGGCCGATTGTCCCGGACGGCGCCGGTCCAAAGCCACCTGAATTTCTTCCGCGGTAATTTCCAGGCCGGCCGGGCAACCGTCGATCACCACGCCCACGCCCGCGCCGTGCGATTCGCCAAAGGTCGTTATCCGGAACAGTTGGCCGTAAGAATTGCTCATACCCGGTATTTAAAGATCAAGAATATAGTTACCAGCAGCAGCAGTACTACCACCATGTTCGTGTACAGTTTCACTTCGCCAAAGCGGTTCAGGCTCTGCAGCTTGTTGCTTTCCTCCGGGATGCGTTCGTAAAATTCGCCCATTTCCCGGCTTTGGATCGCAGCATCGTTGTCGGCCTCGCCGGTCACGGTAATTTTCAGGTCCGAACGCAGGGTATCGTAAGTGGCCGTTTTCGGGTTGAAAAAAACAAAGCTGAGCAGCTTGCCGAGGTCGTAGGTTCCCGGATTCTTCGGGGTTGCGAAGAAGCGGAAACTTTTTTCCCCGTAAACCCTACCGTATTGCCGAATGATGTTCTGTCGCACGTCCGGTCCGGAAATTTCCAGGCCCGGCAGGGTTTCCGGCTGCGGCGTTGGCAGCATGGCCAGGTTCCCCTCCCCTTCAATCCCGAAGGCATAATGAAAGCTTTTGCCGGCCGTGAATTTGCGGGTGCTGGTCGTTTCCTTTAACTGGTAATTTCCCACTGCCACCGATTCCCGCAGCGGGTGCGGCGGCAGCGGCTGCACTTCCACGATCTTGGGGGCGGTATAATAGATCTTGTAGGTGGCCATCCGGTCGTCGCCGAACAGCACGGGCGTTTTGGCTACCCGGTACTTGACCATCTGTAAACCAACCGACGGGAAAAGCAGCGTTTCGGTGTTGATGGGGTAATAAACGGCCTCGTAGAGCTTGAAACGCAGGTATTCCTTCTTCTCGATGGTTACCACTTCCGGCTCCACGCTGTTCTGGTCGAAAACCTCTTCCCACACGCTGCCCGGCTTCAGCTTTTTCACGATGGCTGTAAACTGGTTGTTCAGGTCGTAAAAGTCCAGCAGGTTCTTATCGGTGCTGGCCACGTAAAACGACAGGTCCACGTGCAGGCCTTCGCCAACGTACACTTTATTTTTGGAAGGGGAAAAAGCCAGGAAGGCATCTTCTTTTTTATCGATGAATTCCTTGGGCTTCTGCGGACCGAAAAGCTCATCCAGCAAGCCATAGCCCTGCAGCGGCGGTTGCTTTCCCGGCGTGGTTTGCGCCTGCGACGCAATTACTTTCACGGCGCCGCCATTAAATTCCGCTACTTTTCCATTCACTTCGATAGTAAAAGGCTTAACCGGAAATTCGCCTTCCTTTAAAGGCGCGTAGTTCTGGGTTACGGTCTGGGCAGTGGAGATCTGCCCGTTCACGATGTTGGTGGTAGTAGTGGAAAAGCGGTTACTTTTCTGAAAGCCATCGATCTCGGGAAACTTACCGATGGTTTTCAGGATCTGGTTCTCGAGGGTAACCGAAATGGTGAAATATTCATCGATAGGCACCGGGTTTTTGCCCAGCTCGATGCGTACCTGCTGCGCCGCCGCCGGCAGAAACGGTATCAGGAAGAAACAAAAAAGTAGCAGGTAGTTTTTCATGCCGGAAACGAACCGGTTCCAAAGTTACGATTTTCGGGCGTTCTGCCCACGCTTTTCCCAAAACCACGGCTCCCGGTAGCCAGAACGCCGCTTTTCAAATAAACCGAACCTTGCCCGAAATTCCGCGTATAAATCCCGGACCCGAAAAAGACGTTGTTTAATTCACCCTCGTTTTCTAAACCTTTACTAAAAATAAACACCAGAAAGCAAGGGAAAGCGATCCAATTAGAACGGGAAGAAGAGGCAATTATTATCTTTATCGGCACAAATCAAACATCGCACACCAGTAACCCTTTTTCAATTCACAAAATGTTAGAGTACATCAAAACTATTCTGGTTAAAGTAAGCTTCGACCAGAGTCTGTTTGAAAAAGAATTGCGTAAATCCTTCACGCTTTTAGTAGGTGAAGAACTGACCGAATTAAAAAAATGGTGCTACACGCAATTTTCCAGCCTTTATACCCCGATCCTGAACCGGATCTTTGCGGTAGCCAAAATTTAATCCTGATCTTTTCTTAACGGTTTGGGGTCTGTAGCGAACAGGATGTTCCGCTGCAGCCCTTTAAAACCGGTCCGCTTTACGGCCGATTTCCGGAATAATTCCTGGAAGACCTCCTGCGTAATTTCCTGCCAGTCGCTTTTGGAAAGCTGCGTTAGTTTTTCGTGCGGCTGAAAGGCCGGTTCCCGGTGCGGCGTGCTGAAGCGGTTCCAGGGACAAACATCCTGGCAGATATCGCAGCCGAACACCCAGTTCCCGAACTGGCCGTTTACTTCCTCCGGTATCTGGCCTTTCAGTTCGATGGTGAAATACGAAATACACTTGCTGCCGTCCACTACGTACGGTTCGGTAATGGCACCGGTCGGGCAGGCGTCCAGGCAGCGGGTACAGGTACCACAGTAATCCTTTATCGGGCCGTCGTATTCCAGCTCCAGGTCAATTATTAGTTCGGCAATAAAAAAGAAACTGCCGCTTTTCGGGTTTATCAGGTTGCTGTTCTTGCCTACCCAGCCCAGGCCGCTTTTCTTCGCCCAGGCTTTATCCAGCACCGGCGCCGAATCCACGAAACACCGGCCATCAACTTCCCCTATTTCCTCGTTTATCAGTTCCAGCAGCGTTTTCAGCTTGTCTTTTATTACGAAATGGTAATCGGTGCCGTACGCGTATTTCGAGATCTTCAGCGCATCTTCCGGCTGGGTTTGTTCCGGGAAATAATTCAGCAGCAACGAAACCACCGATTTGGCTCCCGGTACTAAGATCCGCGGGTCCAAACGTTTGTCGAAGTGGTTTTCCATATAGCCCATTTCGCCGTGCATGCTGCGCTTCAGCCAATTCTCCAGCCGCGGCGCTTCCTCCTCCAGGAAACCGGCTTCGGAAATGCCGCAATAGAAAAAGCCCAGCTCGGCAGCTTTCTGTTTAATGAAACGGGTGTAATGGGTTTTGTTCAAGGGTAAAATTTTTGGGAGAACAAATTTACGGCTTTTTAAAGTTTTTTGAATTCCTCTTTTTTGCCCGGGTCTTCAGAAAAAAACGGTATCCTTTTAGCGCGAAAAACTCAAACAACCTGATCAATAAAAAAAGCCTCCGGCAATTCCTGCCGGAGGCTTAACTTTTTTGATCAAAATGCTACCGTTTTAAACCGATGGCTGATCGAACAGCGAACCGATCTGCTGCGGCGGAATTTTGCCGAGGTGGCGGTAAGCAGCAGCCGTAGCTTCACGGCCGCGGGAGGTGCGCATGATGTAACCTTCCTGGATCAGGAAAGGCTCGTACACTTCCTCGATGGTTTCGGCTTCTTCGCCGCAGGCCGTAGCAATAGTGGTAATACCAACCGGACCGCCTTTGAACTTGTCGATGATGGTGGTCAGGATGCGGATGTCCATTTCATCGAGGCCGTTCTGGTCCACGTCCAGCGCGTTCAGGGCCATGCGGGCAATATCCACGGTAATGGTGCCGTCGCCTTTTACCTGCGCGAAATCGCGGGTGCGGCGCAGCAGGTTGTTGGCGATACGCGGGGTACCACGGCTCCGGCGGGCAATTTCAAAAGCGGCATCTTCGTGGATCGGCGAACCCAAGATCTCGGAAGAACGCTTCACGATGGAAGTTAGCAGCGTGGAATCGTAATATTCCAGGCGGGAGTTAATGCCAAAACGCGCGCGCAACGGCGCCGTCAGCAAACCGGAACGCGTGGTTGCCCCGATCAGCGTAAACGGGTTCAGGCTGATCTGCACGGTACGCGCGTTCGGGCCGGAATCCAGCATGATGTCGATCTTGTAATCTTCCATCGCCGAATACAGGTATTCTTCCACCACCGGGTTCAGGCGGTGGATCTCATCGATGAACAGCACGTCGTTCTGCTCCAGGTTGGTGAGCAGACCGGCCAGGTCGCTGGGTTTATCGAGCACCGGCCCCGAGGTAATCTTGATGTTCGCGTTCAGGGCGTTGGCAATAATGTGCGACAGCGTGGTTTTACCGAGGCCCGGAGGTCCGTGCAACAATACGTGGTCCAGGGCATCGCCGCGGCGGCGGGCCGCTTCCACGAAGATCTTCAGATTTTCCACCACCTTGGCCTGGCCGGTAAAATCGCTGAAATCGAGGGGGCGCAGCGCCTTGTCTATTTCTTTTTCGGCCGGCGACATGTACTCATTATCGCCGGTCAGATATTCTTCTCTCATACTTTTTCTCCTGATTCTGCTACCGTTCTCAAAATGCTTTTCCAGCCTCCTGAAACGGCATTTCAGTAACATTTCTGCAATCCAAAATGCTCCGGTCAGCTATACAAATTTAAGCATTTTTACTAAAATTATTGCTGCACAACAGGCTAAATCTAACGCAATTAGCAAAACCCTAAATCAGTTCTTTATTGCGCTGTTCAACCTGTAACAATCAAAAAATCTTCGGCTACTCACCGTGTCACCTGCCGGCAGAAATCCCGCATTCAACGTTTTTTCCGGTAGATCCGCCGGAAAATATTTCCCTTCCGATTCCAGAATTCATTATCTTAAGGCTTTGGAAAATCGGTATCCGGTACGGCTAAAAAAGTAAGACCGCTGAATTACCAGGTTCCGAATGATTTAACTGGAAAACTAAAACACAAAACAAACACAACCAACATGGCAATTAACCTGCAGAAAGGGCAAAGAGAAGCCATCAACGCCCCTAAATTCACTATCGGCTTAGGCTGGGATACCAACAATTCTTCCACCGGCGCCAGCTTCGACCTCGACACGTCGGTGTTTATCCTGGGCGACAATAAAAAGCTGCTTTCCGACGAGCATTTCGTTTTTTACAACAACGTAAAATCCCCGGACGGCGCGGTGGAGCACTCCGGCGATAACCTGACCGGCGAAGGCGCCGGCGACGATGAGCAGATCAAGGTAGACCTTTCGAAGATCAATAACTCTGCTACCGAATTAAGCCTGGTGGTTACCATCCACGAAGCGGACATCCGCAAGCAGAATTTCGGCCAGGTGCGCAACTCGTTCGTGCGCATTTTCGATGCAGCCTCTAACGAAACCCTGCTGAACTACGAACTGGAGGAAGATTTCTCTATAGAGACCGCCGTGGAATTCGGCCGGATCTACAAACGCGACGGCAAATGGAAATTCGAAGCCGTGGGCGCGGGCATGAAAGGCGGCCTGCAGGAATATCTAAACAAATATAACTAAGCACGAATATGGCGATCAATCTTCAGAAAGGGCAGCGGATAAGCCTGGAAAAAAATACCGGCAAACTGCAGAACGTGTGCGTAGGCATCAACTGGGGCGTAATCGAGAAAAAGGGCTTCTTCGGCATGAAAAGCAAAGAAGCCGTGGACCTCGACGCCAGCTGCGTGCTTTACGATGCGAATAAGAAACTGACCGACGTGGTTTACTTCGGTAACCTGAAATCCAAATGCCAGTCGGTGCGCCACAGCGGCGACGACCTGACCGGCGATATTAACGGCAACGACGGCCTGGACAACGAGGTGATCTCCATGGACCTGGGCAAACTGGACCCGTCGGTGAATTACGCGGCTTTTGTGCTGAACAGCTACAAAGGCCAGGATTTCGGCACCATTCCGTTTGCTTCCATCCGCATCTTCGAAGGAAACACCAGAAGGGTAGACGAAGTATTCGCGAAATTCGACGTGGCCAACGACCCCAGCTTCAAAGGCAATGTATCGATGGTGATGGGCGTTTTCTACAAGCGTGACGGCGAATGGAAATTCAACGCCATCGGCGAACCGACCCGGGACAAGAACCTGGAAGAATCGGTGAAGACTCTTCCGCTGAACCATTTATAAAAGGACTTCCCTGCAGCTTTTCCTTCGGCGGCAAGATGCAGCAGTTTCATTTAACCGGAGCACGTTTAAGATCCCGCCATTCCGGCAAACCGGGTTTTGAACGTGCTCTTTTCCCTTAAAACAAGCAAGAAAAACAGCATGGAAACAATAGAAAACAACCTCTCCCAGACTGCTGCACCGGCCAAAGTAGACCGCGATGGCAATGTGGACCTGACGAATATTACGCCGGAAGAGGCCCGCAAATACGGCGAATTAAGCAAAGGCCTGGTTCCCGGCGATGTGAACTCCGTGCTGAACTACGGCGCCGAGATCCAGCAGTCCATGGAACGGTACAGCAACGAATTCCTGAGCTCGGTGAGGACCTTTAATTCCGGCGAAGTGGGCGGCCTGATAAACGAACTGCTGACCGAGCTGAACTACATTAACGTGGATGAGCTGGAGCAAAGCTCGTTCAAGCAGGTGCTTTCCAGGATCCCGTTCCTGAACAAAATGGTGATGGACGCCAAAAAGATGTTCCAGAAATACGACACGGTGGTGGGCAACGTGGATAAGATCACGAACAAGATAAAAGCCGGCCGCCTGAACTCCATCAAGGACAACAGCTCGCTGCAGACCATGTTCGACAACAACGTGGCCTACATCAAGCAGATGGAAGACCTTATTATTTCCGGGCAGTTGAAGTACGAGGAACTGAGCGTGCAGCTGGCCGCCATGGAACAGAACCCAAGTGCCTATAACGATTACGAGATCGCCGACCTCCGCGACTTCGTGAACCGGATAGACAAGCGCCTGGCCGATCTGAAAGTGGTACGTTACATCATGATGCAGTCGCTGGCGCAGATCCGGGTGGTGCAGAACAACAACATTTCCATCGCCGAAAAAGCGCAGTCCATTATTTCCACCACCATTCCGGTCTGGAAAAACCAGCTGACCATTGCGGTAGCGCTGCAACGCCAGAAAGCCAACGTGGAAATGCAGAAGAAGGTCTCCGACACCACCAATACCATCCTGCAGAAGAACGCCGAGCTGCTGAAACAGAACAGCATTGGCGTAGCGAAGGAAAATGAAAAGACCGTGGTTTCGCTGGAAACCCTGAAAAAGAGCACGCAATCGCTGATCGAAACGTTAAGCGAGGTAAAGCGCATTCAGGAAGAAGGCAACCGGAACCGCATTACCCTTAACAACGAACTGAAAACTTTGGAAACTGAACTGCGGAAAAATGTGACGAATGTTCAGTAAATTTGCTGATTATGGATGAAGCGCGGGCAGGTATTTTAAGGGAATCGAACAAGTTGCTGAACAAACTGCACCTGCATTCGGTGTATTTCGGGGAGGACGCTGTGTACCGGATCTATTTACGGACCCAGGTAATTCACCGCCTTTTCGAAAACAACCCGGAGCTGGACAGCAGCAAACTGGAGCTTTTTCACGTGCAGTACACGGCCAGCCTCCTCGATCTGTTAAAGCAGATCAAAAAAAATAACGAGCAAAATGCGCAGATCCTGCTGGACGAGATTCACCTGAACCAGGACCTGATCCGGAAAATGGACGATTCGGTCTTTACCGAACAGCACTTCAACCAGGACAAGCAAAAGCAAACGCTGAAAGTAAACACGTCCTTGCGCCGCTTGTACCAGGCTTTGTCAGAGGATTCCGGGGAATTCCCGTTCCCGAAGAATATCGGTTCGTTCAGCGCCCGGTTTTCCAAAGATTTCTACCACGACGTGGCGCCCGAACTGCTGCGCGAACTGACCGACTACGACCCCGCTACGGTTTACAAAAATCAGTATGCCATGATCCAGAAAAAGTTGTTAGGCACCTTGTGCAAATACGACTTCCGAAGCGAATTCTGCTACGGCCTGAAAGCCGGCAATGCGATCGCCGAGATCTTCAGTATTCCCGATGCAGGAAAACATTTCCTGTTCTACCACCCGGCCAACCTTTTCGTATTCTGCGACCTCGAAGCTATTCCGGGCCTGGACGCATCAACGCCGTTCTCGCGGCAAGCCTTACTGAAACAGGAACTGCAATACGCCAACGAAAAGCTGGAAAGCAGCCTGCGGCTGACCAAAACCTATATTCCTCCCGAGATCAAAGATCTGCTGGCCGGGCACTTCCGCAAGATCTCCGACGTTAGCTTCCTGCAGAACATGGGCAACGTAGACGTTCAGGCCAACATTCTGAAAACCATGCTCAACACGGATTCGCTTTAAACCGGCGGCCGCATCAACTCTTAAACCAATCAAGTAAAACAGATGGAAATATTGTCCGCTTTCAGCGAATACGTTATCAATTACTTTGCGAACGTACCCGCGCAATGGCATGAATTCACCACCGAATTCCCCCGCTTTATCCCGATCATCGGTATGCTGATCATCATCGAAAGTCTGCTTTCTGTAGACAACGCGGCGGTGCTGGCAACGATGGTGATGGACCTGCCTGAACACCAACGGAACCGGGCCCTGAAACTGGGGATCCTGGGTGCGTACGTTTTCCGGGGCATCTGCCTGGTGCTGGCGGCCTTTTTAACCACAATCTGGTGGCTGGAAGCAGTTGGCGGCATCTACCTGCTTTACCTGGTTATCGATCATTTCCGGAGCAAAAGCAAGGCTGGCAACAGTGAAGAAAGCCACGAACTGAACAAGAACGGCTGGTTTTACAAGATCTCCCGCGGCCTGGTAGGGCAATTCTGGACCACGGTTATTTTGGTAGAATTAATGGACCTGGCCTTTTCCGTGGACAACGTGCTGGCCGCTGCCGCTTATTCCCCGAACATCATTGCCATCTGGTCCGGCGTGTTCATCGGTATCCTGGGCATGCGTTTCATTGCGCAGTGGTTCGTGAAGCTGATGGGCAAATTCCCGTTCCTGGAAACGGCCGCGTTCGTGGTGATCGGCGTGCTGGGTTTCAAACTCGGCATTCTGTCGCTGTACAAGCATTTCCGTCCGGAAGACGCTTTCAGCATTTTCTTAGGCAGCCACACCGCCGAGATCGGAACCTCTGCCCTTACCCTGCTGATCTTCGTAGTGCCGGTTGCCACTGCCCTGCTTTTCGGTTATCCTAAAATGACCAGGGTAACCAACGTAGCGGAAGAAGGTGCTGAACCCGCTACCGTACCAACCAATAATTAACAGAAAAGCCGCGCAGTGATCTGATCCTGCGCGGCTTTTTTTGTTTTCCAAAGAAACAACTCCCAAACTTACCCAAATAAAAAAGCAGCCTTTGCGGGGCTGCTTTTTTGTTGTAAAACGGTAGGGTTTTAACCCCAAAAACTATTTGAACGCCTGGATACCGGTAACATCAGCGCCGGTGATCAGCAGGTGAATGTCATGGGTACCTTCGTAAGTAATTACGGATTCCAGGTTCATCATGTGGCGCATGATCGGATATTCGCCGGTAATACCCATACCGCCGTGGATCTGGCGGGCTTCGCGGGCAATGTGCAGGGCCATATCCACGCTGTTGCGTTTCGCCATGGAGATCTGCTGGGTGGTGGCTTTGCCTTCGTTTTTCAGCACGCCTAAACGCCATACCATCAGCTGCGCCTTGGTGATCTCGGTCAGCATTTCGGCCAGTTTCTTCTGGGTTAACTGGAAAGCAGCAATCGGCTTATCAAACTGGATACGCTCCAGGGAATATTTCAGGGCAGATTCGTAGCAATCGATGGCCGCACCGATGGCACCCCAGGCAATACCGAAACGGGCAGAATCAAGACAGCCCAGCGGACCGCGCAGACCGTCTACGTTCGGCAGCAGGTTTTCTTTCGGCACTTTCACGTTGTTGAACACCAGTTCGCCGGTGCAGCTCGCGCGTAAGCTCCATTTGTTGTGGATCTCAGGCGTAGTGAAACCTTCCATGCCACGCTCCACGATCACGCCTTTAATGCGGCCTTCTTCGTTTTTCGCCCAAACTACCGCAACCTGGCACTCCGGAGAGTTGGAGATCCACATTTTGGCACCGTTCAGCAGGTAATGGTCGCCCATATCCTTGATGTTGGTCAGCATGCCGCCCGGGTTGGAACCAAAATCCGGTTCGGTCAGGCCGAAGCAACCCAGCCATTCGCCGCTGGCCAGTTTCGGCAGGTATTTTTTACGCTGTTCTTCCGAACCGTAAGCATAGATCGGGTACATAACCAGTGAGCCTTGTACTGAAGCAGTAGAACGCATACCGGAATCGCCGCGCTCGATCTCCTGCATAATTAAGCCGTAGGAAATGTAATCGAGGCCGCCGCCGCCGTACTCTTCCGGGATGGTCGGACCAAACGCACCCACGTCACCGAACTTCTTCACGATGTCGGAAGGAAAATAGGCATCCTGCGCCCACTTTTCGATGTTCGGGGAAATTTCTTTCTTAACGAAATCGCGGATAGACTTGCGGATCAGCTTGTGCTCATCGGTCAGCAGGTCGTCGATGTTGAAATAATCTAAAAACTCGGTTGGATTATAAGCCATAATAAGTCGGAATAAATGCGGTGCAAAGGTAAAGTTTTGGTTTATAGGAAAAAATCGTTCACCGGATTTTCTGTCTTGTGTTTCAGTTGGATTGACTGAATTGATGCATTTCCAGGATGGCTGAATTATTTATCTGAACTGTGATTTATGAGATTTGATTGATTGACAGGATTTCGATTCGTAGGGACAGGGCTTGACCTGTCCGCACGTTATCGCGTCAGGTTATCACGAACGGTTTTGCGGGAATGAATTTCCGGAATAATTCTCCAAAATCCGTGATTGTAATAAAGGTTCAGGAATGCGTGATCGCAATGCGTGCGGACAGGTCAAGCCCTGTCCCTACGAATCGAAAAATTGGCTACGCCGAACTTCGTTTCTGATGCAGACAAATAAAAAAAACCTGCTCCAATTCCTTGAAGCAGGTTTTTAAAAACGGTAGGGTTTCCGGGTTAGAAGTCCGGAGGCGGAATTAGAACTTGATGCCAACCGACACCATAAAATTACGCGGCGCCTGCGGATAGTAGAAATTTTCAGTGGTCATGCCGCCATACAGGTAGCTGAAAGTATAACCGTTCGCTTCGTACACCGAGCTGAACACATTGTTTACCTGCGCCCCAAATTCGATCGCTTTCACGAAGTTCACCGGGTGAATAGCGTAACGGATGCGGATGTCGGAAACGTTGTAACCGTTCAGCATGCGGGCTTCATTGGAAGTATTATCCAGGAACTGCGAACCTACCACCCGGTGCACGAACGAAGCTTTCAGGCCTTTTACCGGTACATAACCCACTTCTGCGGAGATCACCTTATCTGGCGAGAAAGCAATGTCGGTCTGCTTGTAGTGATTTTCTACCTGGCCGCCGTTGTCGTAATCATCCAGGAACTCGGTAAAGTTATTGATCTTGTTCCGGCTGAAGTTCAGGGCCAGGTTCAGGCTGAGCTTTTTGCCAAGTTCGGCGCCGGCGGCAATTTCCACCCCCTGGCGGTAGCTGTCGTCCACGTTGGTCCGGGTATAAGCGCCCACGTCGTTCACTTTGCCGGTAAGCACCAGCTGGTTCTTGTATTGCATGTAATACGCGTTCGCATTCACGAAATACGTCAACGGACGGTTAAATAAAGCTGCTTCGTTGCAGCTCAGGCGGTAACCAGCTTCGTAATCCTGCAGGTTTTCCGGCTTCGGACGGCTGGTTGGGGAAGAATCTTTGAAGTCGTCGCGCACCGGTTCACGGTTCGAAACCGCATAAGAAGCATAGAAGGCCTGGCCCGGCAGGAAGGCATACGTCACACCGGCTTTCGGATTCACAAAATTGTAATTCACGGTCTGGTTGGCTGATTCGAGATTTTTGTTGAAACCGACAAAGGTGTAACCCACGCTGCGGTTCTGGATATCGCCGAAGAAGCTCAGTTTATCGTTCAGGCTGTATTCCGCTTTCGCGTAGAAATTCACGTCGTGCTTCGTGGCCTTGTCCTCGTGGTAGCGGTGCGGCAAGGTTTCTCCCGGGAAGATCTTAGCCCAGATTAGCTCGTCGTAATGCAGGCCCTGGTAACCCATAACCGAACCACCCACCGTAAGGCGCAGGTTCTTTTCGTTGTTGTACACCGCCGAATACGTGGCACCATACAGGTCGGTCTTCAGCCAAAGGCGGCGCACCAGGTCGGAATTGGCAACGGTATCGGAGCCAACTATCACATTAGGCAGGTTATAGGTACTGAAATAGCCTTTGCCGTAGTAATCGTCGGCGTATTTGAATTCCTCGTAATAGCCGCCGCCCCGGGTGTAATGCAACGCCGCGTTCAGGTTCCATTTCCGGTTCAGTTCGCGGTTGAAGTGCAGCTGGTAATAATCCTGCTGGTAGTTATCGGTCTGGTTCTGATAGGTGAAGGAATTGTAGGTGCGGCTGCCGGAGTTCAGCAGGTTCCCGGTTTCTTGCGGCGTCAGGCCGTTGCGGATCGCGTAAGCTTTCATTTCTTCCGGGTTGCCGTTCAGGCGCGCCTCCGGAATACCGTTCCAGGCCTGGTAGGTTTGCTCTTTACCGGAAAAGGTAATGAACTTCACCATGGTCTTTTTTCCATAATAACCGCCGGAAAAATAGTAGGATTTCAGGTCGGAAAAGGCCCGGTCGATAAAACCGTCAGAAGTGGTTTTGGACAAGCGGCCGTCGAAAGCAAATTTCCCGTCGATCAGTCCGGTCCCGAATTTCAGGGTATGGCGCCAGGTATTGTAGGAGCCATAACCGTTAGTAGCTTCGGCATAGGCCTTCGGGTTCAGGTCCAGGGTTTTGATATTCATGCTGGCCCCGAAAGCGGAAGCGCCGTTGGTAGACGTACCCACGCCGCGCTGGATCTGGATGTTTTCCACGGAAGAAGCAATGTCCGGAATATCCACGAAGAACACGCCGTGGCTTTCCGCTTCGTTTACCGGAATGCCGTTAATAGTCACGTTGATGCGCGTAATATCGGAACCGCGGATCCGCAGGCCGGTATAGCCCACGCCGGCGCCGGCATCGGAATTCACCACCAAAGAAGGCGTTTGCTGCAGCAAATAAGGCAGGTCCTGCCCGAAGTTGCGTTCCTCGATCTCTTCCTTGCTGACGTTGGTGTAAGTGCTGGCCGTTTTTTCGTTCGCGCGGGTAGCGTTTACCACCACTTCCCCGGTAAGGTAATACGCTTTCGGCAAAGCCAGGTCGAGTTGTTTATCTGCGCTCAGGACAACTGCCTGGGAAACCGTTTCAAAACCCAGATACGACACTTTCAGGAGGTAATTGCCGGCCGGCAGATCAGCAAAACGGAACTGGCCGGCAGCATTGGTTTGCGCAGCCTGGTTAACCGGCATCAGGTGGACCGATGCACCAACCAGTAACTGGGCATTTTCCGCTTCGATTACCTTACCCGAAAGCGAGAATTGCGCAAAGGCAAAGCCAGGCAAAAGCAACAGAACTGCCAGCGCGCGTAAAAAAGTAAACATAAGAAACTGTAAAAATTAGATAAAACGCACAGGCCGCGAGGGGCTTGCAGCCTGCATTACATATAAGTTTTACCATGCTTTCCCTTCGCCGGCATTACCCGGGGCAGGTTCAATGGGTATAATCTCAGCCTGTTATCTTAAGGCACCCCTAAAACGGTTACAAAGGTACGGCTTACTTTTTTAAATAAAAACCATAGCGTATTGGAAGCCAGCGCCTTTTTAAAGGGAGGCGTCTAAAATCTCCTGTGAAGGGAAAACCACACACCGGAATTCTCCGTTTTATATTTCACAGCCGGTCATAACCGGACCCTTTAAATCCTATCGTTTCACCTTAAAATAATACCGTGAATATGATCAGCTTAATTTACTCGTTGGTGGTTTTGGCGATGCTGGCTTATTTCGCGGTTATTCCCCGCCGGCGTTTTCAGCAGCCGCCTTCCGGAGACAACGACGATGATGGCGGCGAACCTTTAGAAGACGACCTGCCGGACCTGGACCTGCCTCCCGGAATTTCCTTACCGATAAACGATTTCGAACCGGAATACAACCGCCGGAAACCCCATAAACCCGTTCCTCCCAAACCACAGTTAATTTGAAAAGTTTACGCCTGAAAGCCTTCTGCAAACCCTGCCGAAGGCTTTTTGCTTTTCCGCCGTTCAGTTAGCACCCGTTTCACAACTAAAAAACACGCATAAAAAAAGCGCGGTCCTTTGCAGGACCGCGCTTCATGTTAAGAATGGCAGATTTTAGTTCTTAACGATGTTCAGGCCGCTTTTTAGGCCCTTGTATTTGTAAAGGTCGATCTTTACCGCACCCACAAACATTTCCGCCTGGATCAGTACCGGAATTTTATTTTTATCGTCAGAAAGGTAAACGGAGATCGCATCTTCACCGTCGAACAGTTTGTTTTTCGGCATTTTCGGCACCAGGCGGATAACTTTAAAAGAACCGGCTTTGGTTTCCACAGTGGTTTTGCCGCGGTAGGTTACCGTAAAATCAAAAACCTCGTCGTCGAAAAAGCCCTGGATCTTGATCTGTTCCCCAACCTTGCGGCGGTCGTAGTTCAGCGTGCGCAGGTAATAAACCCCGCTTACAATGTCCTGCACATTGTCGGGCACTTTATAGGTATTGGTCGATTTTTTATCTTCTACCGTTACCATGTCCTTGGCGTGGTCGAACATCATGTTCTCTTTCTTGCGATACTTGCCTTCCTCGATGTTGCGGTGGAAACGGTGCGGCACAATGGCGGTCGTATCGATGTAGGAACGCCAGGTATCGCGGATGCGGAGGAAGAAATCGAAAGATCCGGTGGTTTTACCATCTACGTTCACTTTGTAGCACGGCCGGTTATTGATGAACTGGATATCCTTATCCACGTCGAGCTGGGCTTCACCGGCATTGATCAGACCATAATGCACGATGTAGTTCAGCTTTTCGCCGGCCGCAAAGCTGTCGTTGTCCAGGTTCCGCATAGTGTCCCGGTTTTCAAAACCTGACAAAGCAAAACCGGTGACTACGGTAAAAACTAAAAAAACAGGAATAAAAAAACGCTTCATAGCTTCAGATAATTACTGATCTCCACATCAGTTTTCAAATCTCGTACCAATTGAATACGGTAAAAAATTTAAAAAGTAACGCTTCGGTGGGGTAACCCAAAATAAATAAAAAAGGTGCGATCTGCAATCGCACCTTCTTAAAATCAACACGTTTTCCGGGCTTATTCGTGGTCTTCCAGGGCAGCGGCAACCTTGTCTGGTTCGCCTTTCACCATGGCACGGATCTTCCCTTCGATCTCATCCATCAGGCCTTCGTTGTCGAGCAACAGGTTCTTCACGGAGTCGCGGCCCTGGCCTAATTTGTCGCCGTTATAGGCAAACCAGGAACCGGATTTCTGGATGATATTCAGCTCCACGCCCAGGTCCAGGATCTCGCCTACTTTAGAAATACCTTCGCCGTACATGATGTCGAATTCCACTACTTTGAACGGAGGCGCCACTTTGTTTTTCACTACTTTCACCTTGGTACGGTTACCGGTTATGTTGTCGGCGTTCTCTTTGATCTGACCAATGCGGCGGATATCCAGACGCACGGAAGCATAGAACTTCAGGGCGTTACCACCGGTAGTGGTTTCCGGGTTACCGAACATTACCCCGATCTTCTCACGCAGCTGGTTGATGAAGATACACAAGCAGTTGGTTTTGTTAATGGTACCAGTCAGCTTACGCAGGGCCTGGCTCATTAAACGCGCCTGCAGACCCATTTTGCTGTCACCCATGTCGCCTTCCAATTCCGCCTTCGGCACGAGGGCCGCTACGGAGTCGATAACGATGATATCGATGGCACCGGAACGGATCAGGTTGTCGGCAATTTCCAGTGCCTGCTCGCCGTTATCCGGCTGCGCAATTAACAGGTTTTCAGTATCGATACCCAGTTTGCGGGCATAAACGGCATCGAAGGCGTGCTCGGCGTCGATGAAAGCGGCCAGACCGCCCTGCTTCTGCGCCTGCGCAATACAATGCATGGTAAGGGTCGTTTTACCGGAAGATTCCGGACCGTAGATCTCTACCACACGGCCTCTTGGCAAACCACCGATACCCAGCGCAATATCCAAACCCAGCGAACCGGTGGAAACAGCAGGAATATCCTCTACCTTGGTGTCGCTCAGTTTCATTACGGTACCTTTACCGTAAGCTTTGTCGAGCTTATCGATGGTTAGCTGAAGGGCTTTTAATTTTTCGTTGGCTGCACTCATTTTCTCTTATTCTTTATAGCTTAATTGATTTTTATTCTCCGTAATTTCAGGCCTAAATTACTAATTTTAGCAACGCTTTGCAAGTATTTTTAGCAAACTCTTTTATAAAGCCTTACCCCGCTTGCAATTGCCGATTTTTAACAGACCGAGGTACCTTTTAGTGCCAAAACCGTAGCGTTTTTTATGCCCTTTTTCAGACTTTTTTTCGGGCTTTTACTAATCCTGTTAGCACAAATTTCATTTGCCCAGCTGCCCAACCAGGCGTTCCGGAAACCGGCCGGCGTGAACCCCGCTTATGCCGGCGAACTGCGGCTCGGCGTCCGGGCATTCGGTTTTTTTAAAAATAACGAATATTTCAATAAGATCGCTGACGGGTACACACTTTTTGGTTACCAGTTCATGCCTTCGCTGCAATATTTTCCTTCCGAGAAGGTAAAGATCGAAGGCGGGATCATGCTCTGGAAGGATTTCGGCAATCTGGATCTGACGCAGGTACAGCCCATCTTTACCGTTACCTATCAAAGCGCCGAGCATACGCTTTTGTTTGGCACGCTTAACGGAAATCTGAATTTTGATTACATCGAACCGCTCTGGGACTTTGAGCGCCAGATCCAGGTGCCGTTACAGAATGGGGTGCAGTACCTTTATAAAAAACCGAGATATGACCTGCAGGCGTTTATCGATTGGCAGGTAATGCAATACCCGCGCGACACCCGGCAGGAAGAAGTAGGCGGCGGGTTTGTAAGCAACATTGCGCTTTTCAAAAAGGATTTAGAGGCACCTGCTGACACGCTGGACCGTGCCCTATTAACACATGTTTACCCTAAGCATACCCTGAACCTTCCGCTTCAATTTACCGGGAAGCATAAAGGCGGGCAGATCGACGTGAACGACCAGCCTCTCACCACCATTTTTAACGGGGCCGCAGGCTTAGAATATACGTATGGCTTTAGCCCCAAAACTTCCGGAAAAAAGCCGCTGCTGCACAGCCTTTATACCAAAAACTATTTCGTAGCCTACGATGATTATTCGTTTGTGCACCAGCTTCCTTTCCAGGGAGGTTCGGGTATTTACCTGAATGCCGGAGCAGACACCCGGTTCGGGAATTTCATGCTGAGCTACTGGAATGGCAACGGTTATATTTCATCCTTCGGCGGTAAGTTGTACCAGTCGGTTTCCAGTACGGTCAAGAGCCCGGGCTATATCGAAAAGGACCGCCAGCTGCTGATCTTCCGGCACATGACCGATTTCCGGATCATAGACGGCCTTACTTTAACGAATCGCTTCGAGCCGTTTATCGACCTGAATAAAGGCACTTTTGAATTCTCGACGGGTTTTTACGTGCATTTCAATACCGATTTTTTCCTGGCCAAACCGAAACGTCCTAACCCGGACCGCTAACAGCCAGCAGGCTACTTTTTCCGGTTAAATACCTGGCGTTTTCCCTGACCGCTTAAATCCCGGATCCTCGCCAGAATTACCCCCCGGTAAAGATCTGGAATTCCAGTTTTACCAGGATAAAGATCATTCAATTACCAATTTCCCGGAAGTGTAAAGCTGGTTCGGATTATATAATTTATAAAAATAAAGCCCTGCTGCCAATCCCCTGCGGTCTATTTTAAGCAAACTGCCACCAACGTTCTGTACCTCCTGCACCAGCGTTCCTTTAGCATCAAATAAACGAAAGTTCAGTTTTTCGTTTCGGGGATTCTCAAACTCCAGCGTTGCCGTATTGTGGAACGGGTTCGGGTATAAGGCGGCCCGGTACAATGGCGTAGGCGGAACCTGAGCCAACTGTTGTATCGCGTGCTGAAACTGGTAAAATTCGTGATTGGATAACCGGCAATGGTGCATATTATGGGAGAAAACCATTACGCCGTAAGTATGATACACTTCATTATCGGTGTAAAAAATACTGCTGCCGCTCTGCCCCGGAACACCCCAGGCATTTACTGCCCCTAAATGGCCATTCCTCATGTCCGGTATTTTCTCAATAGGTCCTGAATTGTAATAAAGCGTATCGCCGTTAAAATACCGGGGCGGCCGCACATAGTGATCGTAGTCGGCCGGATAACTGAATTTGTGAAAGATCTTGTGCTTATAAAACCCGGGATCGTCGTTAAAAGCAATTCCCATATAGCCGAGCTTTCGCCCGATCGGTTCGTGCAATTCCACCAGGGCTACATCGTTAAATAAAGAATTGCAATTGTCATAGTAAGATTTAAAAAGGTAAATCTTCTTAACTCCCGCCTGAGGCAGCGACTTCTGCAGCATACCATTATTGAAAGCCGGGGCTACCATAAAACTATCGTGCAGCCAGCTTGCAGGTTTGCAGTTATTAAAATCGATAAACGGTTGAGGTTCAGAAAGTATGATGGGATAAAAAAAGGCAGCGAAGGGTTTAAGATGATGGAATGTTCGAAGTCCACATCAAAATAAACTGCCCTCACTGCCAGAGCAGCAAGGTAGTAAAAAACGGAAAGAAAAAGAATGGCTCACAGAACCTGTTGTGTCGTTCATGTAGGAGGCAATTTCAGCCATTTTATCAGTATAAGGGTGCAGATCCGGTGGTAAAACAGCTTATTCTACGCCTTTTGGAAAGGAATAATGGCATCCGCGATATTGAGCAGATACTTCAGGTAAGCCGGAATTGCGTATTGAAAACACTGCTGGATCATGGCAATAAGATCCAAATACAACCTGCTTTAAAGTTTTATAAGTCCGTTCAGATAGATGAGGTATGGAGTTTTGTCGGCAGGCGCAAGAAAGGTAAATACTGGCTATTATATGCTTACTGCCCGGAAACAGATGAAATCTTGGCTTATGTGTGCGGCAGTAGAAGCGCAAAAACGGTACGAGCCTTATTGAAAAAACTGCAGGGAACAGAAATTGATGAGTTTTGTACGGATCATTGGAAAGCCTTTGCCCTTTCCAGCACAGTGGGATCCGAAGCTTGGAATTCACGTGACTTGAAGTCGCGGC
>JADMIO011482776.1_pt1 | contig 70251 bp, 76 predicted proteins | sample 8958161 | NCBI WGS metagenome assembly JADMIO01 (sample SAMN16585339, study PRJNA669376) | soil metagenome | isolation source: Crop rotation soil | place: USA: Cullars Rotation, Alabama | collected 2011 | reverse complement strand
GCGGGCGCACCGGCAGAGGCGCCACGCCGGCGTGGCCAGTACGGCTCGGTGCCGCCGACCGAACCGCCGCCTGCACCGCCGCCGCAAGGACCGTGGACCCAGCCAACGGCCGATGCCCCCGTTGACGACGCACCGCGCGAGGAGCCAAGATTGAAGCGTGCCCAGCCGCCGGCGCCCGCTCCGGCGCCGCACGTGCCCGCCGGCCGGCCGCGCGATTCGATCGCCGTCACGGCGGCCAAGGCCGCGATGCGCAGCACGGCGACGGTGGTGGCACGCGAGACCTCGAAGGCGATCTTCGGCAAAGGCTTGGCGGCCAGCATCGGCGCCCAGGTGGGCGGCTCGGTACTGCGCGGGGTACTGGGAAGCATTTTGAGGCGGTGAGACGCCTTCATCCCGAGCGTAACGAGGGACCTTTAAGGGTCCCTCGGCCTTCGGCCTCGGGATGACAGAGTTGGCCTAAGCCAGCCGATCGAGCTCTTTCACGATGGCGTCGCCCATTTCCTGGGTGCCGACCTTCTTGGTGCCCTGGGTGTTGCCGACCAGCAGGTCGCCGGTGCGGTAGCCCGCCTTGAGCACGTTCTCGACCGCGGTCTCGACCAGGTCGGCTTCCTTCTCGAGATCGAAGGAGTAGCGCAGCATCATGGCGTAGCTGAGCGTCTCGGCGATCGGGTTGGCGAGGCCCTTGCCCGCGATGTCGGGCGCGCTGCCGTGGATCGGCTCGTAGAGCGCCTTGCGCCGGCCGGTGGCGTCGGGCGCGCCGAGCGAGGCCGAGGGCAGGAGTCCCAGCGAGCCGGTCAGCATCGAGGCTTCGTCGGAGAGAATGTCGCCGAACAAATTGTCGGTGACGATGACGTCGAAATGGTTGGGCGCGCGCAGCAACTGCATCGCAAGCGCGTCGGCGTACATGTGCTCGAGCTTCACGTCGGAGTATTTCTCCTTGTGCAGCTTGGTCGCCTCCTCGCGCCACAGCACGCCGGTGTGCATGACGTTGGCCTTCTCGGCCGACAGGACCTTGTTCTTGCGTTTGCGCGCCAGCTCGAAGGCGACGGCGCAGACGCGGCGGATCTCGCCCGTCGTATAGCGCTGCGTGTCGAACGCCTCGACCTCGCCGTTCTTGTTGGTCTGCCGGCCGCGCGGCTCGCCGAAATAGACGCCGCTCGTCAGCTCGCGGATGATCATGATGTCGAGACCCTTGACGATCTCGGGCTTGAGCGAGCTCGCATCGACCAGCGCGTCGAACACCTTTGCCGGACGCAAATTGGCGAAGAGGTCCATCTCCTTGCGCAGGCGCAACAGGCCGCGCTCGGGCTTCTTGCTGAAATCGGCGGTGTCCCATTTCGGCCCGCCGACCGAGCCGAACAGCACGGCGTCGGCCTCCAGCGCCAGCTTCATGGTGTCGTCGGCGAGCGGCACGCCGTGCTTGTCGAGCGCGGCGCCGCCCACCACGTCTTCCTTGATGTCGAAGCCGACGGCGCGCTTCTTGCCCATCCAGGCAATGATCTTGCGCACCTCGTTCATCACTTCGGGGCCGATGCCGTCGCCGGGCAGCACCAGCAGATTGCGGTTGGACGACGCCATGCCTACGCCGCCGAGCCGAGCCAAGGCTGCGATTCTTTCTGCTTCTTCTCGTAGGCGTCGATGTCGGACTCTTTCTCCATGGTGAGGCCGATGTCGTCGAGGCCGTTCAGCAGGCAATGCTTGCGGAAGGGGTCGATATCGAAATGGACGGTGCCGCCGTCGGGACCCTTGATCTCCTGCTTCTCGAGGTCGACCTCAATGACGGCGTTGGAGCCGCGGCTCGCATCGTCCATCAGCTTGTCGATGATCTCCTTCGGCACCTTGATCGGCAGGATGCCGTTCTTGAAGCAGTTGTTGTAGAAGATGTCGGCGAAGTTCTCCGAGATCACGCACTTGATGCCGAAGTCGAGCAGCGCCCACGGTGCGTGCTCGCGGCTCGAGCCGCAGCCGAAGTTGGGACCGGCGATGATGATCTTGGCGTCCTTGTAGGCCGGCTGGTCGAGGATGAAGTCCTTCTTCTGGCCGTCGGCGGTCCAGCGAAGCTCGTAGAACAGACCTTCCTTGAGACCGGTGCGCTTGATGGTCTTCAGGAAGTTCTTCGGGATGATCATATCGGTGTCGATATTGACCATCGGCATGGGCGCCGCGACGCCCCGGAGCTGCGTGAACTTTTCCATATCAACCTCGCGAGAAGGCCCGGAATAAACGGGCTTTCCGCCCCTAGGTCAAGCGCGGCGGATGGCCCGGTGCGTGCACCGGGTTGTCAGCCGAACCCCCAACCGGTGGTGTCGGGCATGGGCTGGCGGCGGCTCAAGTTGGTGAGACCCTTGATGCAGCGCACGATCATCCAGACCGCGCCGAACAAGAGCACCAGCCAGCCGATCAGGAAGAACGCGGTGAGCACGCCCGCGACCAGGATCACCAGGCCGCGCCAGAAGGTCGCGATCTGGAACTCGAAGTGCGAGGCGTCGACCGGATCTGGTGCGGCGCGGTTCAGGTAGGCGATGACGATGCCGGCGAGCGAGGCCGGCGCCACCACGAAGCCCAGCAGGTACAGGAGATAGACGAGCTGCGGCAGGTTGCTGAACAGGCTCTCGACATCGACCAGGGGCGGCGAGGATTTTCCGGGATCGCTCATGACGTCTTCACCACCAATGTTCCGGCGATCATGTCGTGCAGGCCGCGTTTGCGCTCGGTGAAGGCCACCATGAGAAAGCCGATGTTCAAGGTCAGCACCGAGACCAGCTTGGCGAGGTAGCGGCCGGCGGCATGCAGAAAAGTGAGGCGGCCACCCTCGCCGTCGACGACCCTCAGACCCACCGCCATTTTGCCGAAGGTGGCGCCGCGCTCGGAGCTGGTCATCACCGCCTCGTAGAGCCAACCGATCAGGAGCGCGATGACGAGGGCCGACCAGTCGGCATTGTCGCCGAAGAACCGCAGGCCGGTGAAGCCGCCCAGAATGGCGAAGACGATATTGAGCAGGAAGCCATCGACGAGCGAAGCGACGACGCGTGCCCAGAAGCCGCCATACCTCACCGCGTCTTCACCACCAGGGTGCCGGCGATCATGTCGTGCAGGCCGCGCTTGCGCTCGGTGAACGCCACCATGATGAAGCCGATACCGAGGATGATGGCCGAGATGATCTTGGCGAAGTAGCGCCCGGTGGCATGGCCGAAGCCGAGCCGCTTTCCCTGGTCGGTGACGACGCGCAGGCCGACCGCCATCTTGCCCACCGTGGCGCCGCGCTCGGAGCTCTCGAGCAGCGCGAAGTAGAGCCAGCCGATGACGAGCGTGATGCCCTGGCCGGTGAAATCGATGTCGTCGACCGTCGGATCGGGCATCAGCATCGAGCCGCCGCCCACCACCAGGCTGATCACCGTCGAGGCGATGTTGAGCAGGATGGCATCGATGATGTAGGCGACGACGCGCAGCCAGAAGCCGCCATAGCCGGTGGCGCCGGTCGGCGCGCCGGGCCCGCCAGAACTGGCGTCCCAGACCGGCGGCGGCGGCGCGGCGGGACCTGTGTTCGGGACGTTCGACATGACGCTACTCCCCTGTGAGGGCGGTGGAAGGGCGGCTGCCACTCTCGGCGCCGCAATGGCCGGCGGCGCCTGCGGCGCCGAGAGGGCCGGGGCGGCCGGCCGATAGGCCGGGTCGTTCTTCACGACGATCGTGCTCGCGATCATGTCGTGCAGCGCGCGCTTGCGTTCGGTGAAAGCCGCCATGATGTAGCCGAACGCCAGCGGCACCATGTGGGTGATGAACGCCTTGGCGAAGAAGCGGCCGGTGGCGCGGCCGAAGGTCAGCCGCGCGCCGTTGTCGTCGAGCACGCGTACGCCGACCATTCGCTTGCCCGGCGTCGCGCCGCTGGCCGAGCTGTGGAACAGCGCTTCGTAGAGCCAGATGCCGATGAAGGCCACCAGCAGGCCGAGCAGGGCGGCGCCGACCATCGTCTCTTCCTTGCCGTCGACCATGGCGCCGAACGCTCCCACCATGACGCTGATCACGATCGCCACCGGAATGGCGATGATCAGCCAGTCGATCAGGTGGGCGAGGAAGCGCTGCCAGAAGCCGGCGGGCTGCAGGCTCGCGGCGGCCGCAGCACCGGGGGGCGCGGTCCAGACGGGCGGTGGTGGCGCGGCCGAGGCCATCGCGGCTCCCAAAACAAAACGGGCGGTGCATCGCTGCACCGCCCGAAACGTTAGCACCTGCTGTGCTTATTGATAATCGCGAACGTCGGCCAGAGTGCCCTTGATCGCCGCCGCCGCGGCCATCGCCGGGCTGAGCAGATGAGTGCGCCCACCGCGGCCCTGACGGCCCTCGAAGTTGCGGTTCGATGTCGAGGCGCAGCGCTGGCCGGGCTCGAGCCGGTCGGCGTTCATGGCGAGGCACATCGAGCAGCCCTGGATGCGCCATTCGAAGCCGGCCTCGAGGAAGATCTTGTCGAGACCCTCGCGTTCGGCTTCGGCCTTCACCAGGCCGGAGCCCGGCACGACCATGGCCGACACGCCGTCCGCGACCTTGCGGCCGCGCGCGATCTCGGCCGCCGCGCGAAGATCCTCGATGCGACCGTTGGTGCACGAGCCGATGAAGACGCGCTGGATCGGCACGTCGACCAGGCGGGTGCCCGGCGTCAGGCCCATGTAGGCGAGCGAGCGCGTCCACGCCTCGCGGCGGTTCTCGTCGGGCGCGTTGGCCGGATCGGGCACCACGTCGGTGATGGGGAGCGCATCCTGCGGGCTGGTGCCCCAGGTGACCATCGGCGGGATGTCCGAGCCGAGCAGGTTGAGCTCAGTGTCGAACACCGCCCCCTTGTCCGACGGCAACCGGCGCCATTGCGCGAGCGCCAGGTCCCAGGCGCCGCCCTTGGGGGAGTAGGGACGACCTTCGAGATAGTTGAAGGTCGTATCGTCCGGTGCGATCAGGCCGGCGCGGGCGCCTGCCTCGATCGACATGTTGCATACCGTCATGCGGCCTTCCATCGTCATCTCGCGGATGGCGCGGCCGGCGTATTCGATGACGTAGCCGGTGCCGCCGGCGGTGCCGAGCTTGCCGATGATCGCCAGGATGACGTCCTTGGGCGTGACGCCGAGCGGCAAGTTGCCGTCGACCGACACGCGCATGTTCTTGGCGGGCTTCTGCAGCAGCGTCTGGGTGGCGAGCACGTGCTCGACCTCGGACGTGCCGATGCCGAAGGCCAGTGCGCCGAACGCGCCGTGCGTCGAGGTGTGGCTGTCGCCGCACACGATGGTCATGCCCGGCAAGGTCAGGCCCTGCTCGGGGCCGATGACGTGGACGATGCCGCGGCGGGCGTCGTTCATGTCGAAGTACGGCACGCCGAACTCGGCGACGTTCTTCTCCAGCGTCTCGACTTGGATGCGCGACTCTTCTTCCATCGCATCGGCCGTGGTCGGCGTATTGTGGTCGGCGACGGCGATGGTGGCGTCGGTCCGACGCACCTTGCGGCCGGCGGCGCGCAGGCCCTCGAAGGCCTGCGGGCTCGTCACCTCGTGCACGAGGTGACGGTCGATGTAGATGACGCAGGTGCCGTCGTCTTGACGGTGGACGACGTGGCCGTCCCAGATCTTCTGGAACAGCGTGCGCGGCGGCGGAGGCGGGGGTGGCGGCGTGGCCGACTTCTTGCGGAAAGCCATGGTGCGGATCCTACGACCTGCCGCCGCCCTTGGCGGCTCGCGTGGCCTTCTCTTCCTTGGGCTTTTCCTTTTTGAGCTTCTCGCGGCGCGGCCGCTTGGCCGCCTCGTCGGCCTGCTCGGCGAGCAGCTCGCGCTGCGCCTCGACGTCCTCGGCGATGCGGCTCGACTTGCCGCGCAGGTCGCGCAGGTAATAGAGCTTGGCGCGGCGGACGGTGCCCTTGCGCACGACCTCGATCTCCCAGATCACCGGTCCGTACAGCGGGAAGATGCGCTCGACACCTTCGTTGAAGCTGATCTTGCGCACGGTGAACGAGGAGTTCACGCCGTCGTTCTTGCGCGCGATGCAGACGCCCTCGAACACCTGCAGGCGCTCGCGGGTGCCTTCCTGCACCTTGACGTGAACCTTGAGCGTATCGCCCGGCTCGAAGCGCGGCACCGGCCGCTCGGCCTGCACCTTGTCGATCGTGGCCTGGTTCAGGGTTTGCATGATGTTCATCGCATCCATCCTTTCACTTTTTCCGTTCACTTCGCGGGGTTGCGCCGGGCCCACAGATCGGGTCGCCGCTGCCGCGTGATCTCTTTCCTCTGTTCCGCCCGCCACTCCGCGACCTTGCCGTGGTGGCCCGAAACCAGGATCTCCGGCACGCGCCGCTCGATCCCGTCAGGCCCGGCCCACGATGCGGGCCGCGTGTAGTGCGGATACTCCAGCAATCCGTCCTCGAAACTCTCCTCGCTCGCCGACGCGGGCTCGCCCATCACCCCGGGCAACAACCGCACGCAGCCATCCATCACCGCCATGGCCGCGATCTCGCCGCCCGAAAGCACGAAATCGCCGACCGAAACCTCCTCCAGCGCGTGGGCCTCGATGACCCGCTCATCCACGCCCTCGAACCGTCCGCACACCAGCAGCACACCCGGTCCTTTCGCCAGCTCCCGCGCCCGCGCCTGACCGAACGGCGCACCGCGCGGCGACATCAGCAGCTTCGGCGTCCCCGGCTGGGCTACCGCCTCGATCGCTTCGGACAGCACGTCCGGCTTCAGCACCATCCCGGCACCGCCGCCGAACGGCGCATCGTCCACCGTGCCGTGGCGGTCCTTGGCGAATCGCCTGATGTCGATCGCCTCGCAGGACCAGACGCCTTCCTTGAGCGCCTTGCCGGCCAGGCTCTCGCCCAGCGGCCCGGGGAACATCTCCGGGAAGAGCGTCAGCGCTGTCGCGCGCCACACGTTTCTCTACGCCTCCTTCGTTGCACCGCCGGGCAGCAGGCCCGCCGGCGGATTGACCGTCACCGTGCCGCCTTCGACGTCGACCTCGGGCACCGCTTCGTCGGTGAAGGGCAGCATCACGCTGCCGCTGATCTCCATCACCGAGCCCGCCCCGAAATCGTGGAAGGCGATAACCTTGCCCCAGTCCCGGCCATCCTTGCCGATGGCCTTGAGCCCGATCAGGTCGGCCTCGTACCACTCCCGCTCGCCGGTCGCCGGCAGCTTGTCCCGCTCGACATAGAGGTGGGTGCCGCGCAGCAGCTCGGCTGCATTGCGATCGGCCACCCCATCGATGCGGGCCAGCACCGCGCCGCGGCTGGCGGAGAGCGCCTCGACCTTGAACCGCTTCTTCCCCGACTCGTCGGACAGCGGGCCGTATCCGGCCACTGCCATCGGATCGTCGGTGAAGCTCCTGATACGCACCAGCCCGCGCACGCCATGCGGCGCGGCGACGATGCCCAACAGGACGCGGTCCTGGACCATGGCTAGGCCGCGGCTTCCTTGGCTTCGCCTTCGGCCGGAGCGGCAGGCGCCGCCGCCGGAGCTGCTGCAGCGGCGTCGCCGCCACCAGCCGCCGCCTTGGCACGCTCCTGCGCCTTGGCGCGGGGCTTGTCCTTCTTGGTCTGCTCGCGGCGCTCGCGCGGCTTCATCATCTCGGCCTGAGACAGGAACTTGGCGACGCGGTCCGACGGCTGGGCGCCGACCTTCAGCCAATGCGCGATGCGCTCCTTGTCGAGCGTGATGCGCTGGGCGTGGTCGCGCGGCAGCAACGGGTTGTAGGTGCCGAGCTTCTCGATGAAGCGGCCGTCGCGCGGGCTGCGCGAATCGGCGACCACGATATGGAAGAACGGACGCTTCTTGGCGCCGTGACGTGTCATACGGATGGCTAGCATTCTTTCTCCTTTGAACTTCAGCGCGGGAAGCCGGGCGGCGGCGTCATGCCTCCGAGGCTGCGCATGAATCCCTTCTCTCCGAGTTTGTTGACGCGTTTCATCATCTTGAGCATGTCGGCGTGCTGCTTCAGGAGCTTGTTGACGTCCTGAACCTGCATGCCCGATCCGGCCGCGATGCGCTTCTTGCGCGAGGCGTGGATCAGGTCGGGGTTGCGCCGCTCGCGGGGCGTCATCGACAGGATGACCGCCTCCTGGCGCTTTAGATGCTTCTCGTCGATCTTGGCCTTGGACATCGCGGCCTTGGCCTGCATGGCGCCGGGCAGCATGGCCATCAGGCCCTGCATGCCGCCCATCTTGCGGAGCTGCCGGAGCTGGCTCAGCAAATCGTCCATGTCGAACTGGCCCTTGCGGACCTTGGCCGCGAGCTTCTCGGCGTCTTCCTTCTCGATCGTCTCGGCGGCGCGCTCGACCAGGGAGACGATGTCGCCCATGCCGAGGATGCGGCCGGCGATGCGGTCGGGATGGAAGGGCTCGAGCGCATCGAACTTCTCGCCGACGCCGATCAGCTTGACCGGGCGGCCGGTGACCGCGCGCATCGAGAGCGCGGCGCCGCCGCGGGCGTCGCCGTCCACTCGCGTGAGCACGATGCCGGTGACCGCGAGTCGCTCGTTGAACGCCTTGGCGACGTTGACGGCGTCCTGGCCGGTCATGGCGTCGGCGACGAGCAGCGTCTCCTTGGGTTTTGCCAGGTCGGAGATCTGCTTGACCTCCGTCATCAGCTCTTCGTCGATCGCGAGGCGGCCCGCGGTGTCGAGGATGAGAACGTCGAAGCCCTCGCGCCGTGCCTGCTCCATCGCGCGGCGCGTGATCGCTAGCGGCATCTCGAGCGGTACGATCGGCAGGGTCGGCACGCCGGTCTGTTCGCCCAGCACCTTGAGCTGCTGCTGCGCGGCGGGACGACGAGTGTCTAGCGAGGCCATCATCACCTTGCGGCGCGAAGCGAAGGTACCGGTGCTGCCGAACATCTCGGCCGCCATGCCCTGCGGGCCCTGGCTGAGACGGTAGGCGATCTTGGCCGACGAGGTGGTCTTGCCCGAGCCCTGCAGGCCCACCATCAGGATCACGACGGGCGGGACGGCGTTGAGGTCGAGGTCGGCCACGGTGCCGCCCAGCATCTCGACCAGGTGATCGTTGACGATCTTGACCACCATCTGGCCCGGCGTGACCGAGCGGATGACGTCGGCGCCGATCGCCTTCACGCGCACCTGATCGATGAAGTCGCGCACGACCGGGAGCGCCACGTCGGCCTCGAGGAGCGCGGTGCGCACCTCGCGCAACGCGGCATCGACATCGGCTTCGCTCAGCGCACCGCGCCCGCGCAGCCGGTCGAACACATCGCCCAGACGTTTGCTCAGACCTTCGAACATCGACCCTCAACTACTCCGCTAGCGGAGCGATCCGCCCAAACGACAATCGCGCCGATGCGCGAACCTTCGCGGATCAGCGGAGCTCCCCCTCTCAGGCAACCAAGGGCGGGGGAACCAAGTAAATCGGCACGACCGATTGAGCGGGTGGGGTATAAGGCCCTCGGCCGGAGGAGTCAAAAGCCGTGGCGTTTGATCCTAACCCATTGGAAATACAGCCAAAACCCCGCATCCGCGGGCTGAATGTGCTGCTTTTCGTGGTGCTGGCCCCGGCTGTCGTCATGGGCGTGGCCCTGATCCTCCGGGAACGGCTCGCGACGGCCGACCTGATGGTCATGCTGGCCACGGTGTTCGGCAGTGCCCTGGTGGGGCTGATCCTGGCCGTGGCGCCGCTCGGCGGCCGGGCGATCCCCGCGCTCGGCTTCCGAATCGTGGGCTGGCGCTGGCTGGTGTTCGGTCCTCTGGCCGCGCTCGCCGTCTCGGTCGCCGCCAGCCAGACCGGCCTCGAGCCCAAGGGCATGAAGGACGCGCTCGATTTCAGCCGCGAGCCGGCGCATTTCGTCATCAGCCTGCTCGTGGTGGCGGGCCTGGCGCCGCTCGTCGAGGAGCTGATCTTCCGCGGCCTGCTCTATGGCTGGCTGGAGGCGCGCTGGGGCGCCACCGTGGCCTTCATCGTGAGCTCGATCGCCTTTGCGCTCGCGCATTACGAGCCGGCGCACATCATCCTGGTGCTGCCGCTCGGGCTGCTGTTCGGCTGGCTACGCAAGCAAAGCGACTCGCTCCTGCCGTCGCTGGTCGCGCACGTCGCCAACAACGCGCTGGCGGTGATTGCGGCCGCTTACCTGTGACAGCGATAGCGATCACCGGAGGCGACGCGGCCTACTTCGACCTGATGCGCGATTGCATCGGCTCGTTGCGCAGCGTGCCGGAAGGCCGTGCGCTGGTGCTCGGCGTTCTCGACTGCGGTCTCACGGCTGAGCAGGCCGCGTGGTGCCGCGCGCAGGGCGCGACGCTGGTCGTGCCTGTTTGGGATTTCGACTTTCCCGGCCGGGCGAAACTCAAGGATGGCTACAAGGCGCTGACGGCGCGGCCATTCCTGCCGCGATATTTCCCCGGCTATGACGTCTATCTCTGGATCGATGGTGATTGCTGGGTGCAGCAAGGCGACGCGCTCGACCTGTTCGTCGCCGCCGCGCGCACCGGTGTGCTGGCTGTGGCGCCGGAGATCCACCGCTCGATGCGCCACTACAAGCATGCGTGGACCGAGTTCTCGACGATCAACGGCGCAGCCTATGCCGCGGCCTTCGGGCAGGAGACGGCGGAGCGCCTGATCCGCTATCCACTGATCAATGCCGGCGTGTTCGCGCTCAAATCAGATGCGCCGCACTGGGCGGGCTGGGGCAAGCTTCTCGGCGAGTCGCTGCAACGCTCGGCCGACATGACCGACCAGATCGCGCTCAACGTCCTGGTTTATGACAAGGGCTTTGCCCATGAACCGCTGCCCAGCCGCTGCAACTGGCCGGTGCATCATGCGACGCCGGCCTGGGACGAGGCGCGGCAGCTCTTCGTCGAGCCCGCCATGCCCTACGATCCGCTCGGCATCCTGCATCTCACGATTTACACAAAACGCCTTGAGGCGATGGACGTGCGCGAGGTGAGTGGCCCGCGCGCCGGAGAGGTGCGGATGCGCTCGTTGCGCTGGCCCGGCCGGACGGCCATATAGCGCCCCATGAACGGAACCCCGTTCCTCAAGATGCATGGCCTTGGCAACGATTTCGTCATTCTCGACGGACGCGCCAAGCCGCTCGACCTGTCCGTGGAGCGCCGTCGCACGATCGCGCATCGCCAGCTGGGCGTCGGCTGCGATCAGCTGATCGTGCTCGAGCCGCCGAGCGAGCGCGAAGCCGATGTCTTCATGCGCATCTACAATCCCGACGGCAGCGAGGCCGGCGCCTGCGGCAACGCCACGCGCTGCGTCGCCTCGCTGGTGATGGACGAGCGCAAGACCGATCAGGTGATGGTGCAGACAATCTCGGGCCTTTTGGACTCGCAAAAGGCAGGGAAGGGTTTGATCTCCGTCGACATGGGCCCGGCGCGGCTCGACTGGCGCGAGATCCCGGTGCGCGATGCTTGCGACACCAACCATCTGCCGGTCGGTCTCGGTCCATTGCAGGATCCCGTCGGCACGAACATGGGCAATCCCCACGCGACGTTCTTCGTCGCCGACCTCGATGCGATCCCGCTCGCCGAGCTCGGGCCCAAGCTCGAGCGCGATCGCTTCTTTCCCGAGCGCGCCAACATCGGCGTGGCCCAAATCGTCGGCAAGGATCGCCTGCGCCTGAAAGTGTGGGAGCGCGGCACTGGTCTCACCCTCGCCTGCGGGTCGGGCGCCTGCGCGGCGGGCGTCGCGGCGGCGCGGCGCGGGCTCACCGGCCGCAAGGTCGAGATCGTGGTCGAGCACGGCGTGCTTGGCATTGAGTGGATGCGCGACGGTAACGTCACCATGACGGGCGGCTTCGAGCTCTCGTACAGGGGCGAGCTATGAGGGGCGGCACGCTGTGAGCGAAGAAAAAGGCTCGTGGCTGTCGCGCCTGCGCACGGGCCTGTCGAAGTCGACGCGCCGCGTCGCCGACGGCATCACCGGCCTCTTCACCAAGAAGAAGCTCGACCAGAAGACGCTCGATGAGCTGGAAGATGTATTGATCCAGGCCGACTTAGGCGTTGGAGTAGCGGCCCGGCTCGTGCGCAAACTGGCCGAGGAGCGCTTTGGCAAGGAAGTGACGGACGAAGAGGTGCGAGCGGCTTTCGCCGACGACATCGCCGAGATCCTGCAGCCCGCCGCGCGCGCTCTCTCAATCGACGCGACGCACAAGCCGCACGTCGTGCTGGTGGTGGGCGTAAATGGCAGCGGCAAGACCACGACCATCGCCAAGCTCGCGCACGTGCTGAAAGGCGAAGGCCGGTCGGTGATGCTGGCAGCGGGCGACACGTTCCGTGCCGCGGCGGTCGAGCAGCTCAAGGTGTGGGGCGACCGCGCTGGCGTGCCAGTGATCGCCAAGGACACCGGCGCCGACGCCGCCGGCCTCGCTTACGAGGCGCTGGAGAAGGCGCGCGCTGCCAATTGCGACGTGCTGCTGGTCGATACCGCCGGCCGCCTGCACAACAAGACCAACCTGATGGAAGAGCTCGCCAAGATCGTGCGCGTGCTGCGCAAGCTCGACGACAAGGCGCCCCACTCGTGTCTGCTTGTGCTCGACGCCACGACAGGCCAGAACGCTCACGCCCAGGTCGAGACCTTCAAGACCATGGCGCCGGTCGATGCGCTGGTGCTGACCAAGCTCGACGGCAGCGCCAAGGGCGGCGTGCTGGTGGCGTTGGCCGAGAAGTTCAAGCTGCCGGTGGTGGCGATCGGTGTCGGCGAGGGCATCGACGATCTGCGTCCGTTCGAGGCACGCGCCTTTGCGCGAGGGTTGATGGGGTTGCCGGCATGAGTGAAGAGACCAAAGGCGAGAACGGCAGCCGGCGGCTCTACGCCACGCTGCTCGAGATCGGCCCGCTGGTGCTGTTCTTCATCGCCAATTCGAAGTGGGACATCTTCGTCGGCACCGGCGTGTTCATGGCGGCGACGGCGATCGCCGTGCCGTGCTACCGCTGGCTCGAAGGCCGCTGGCCGATCATGCCGCTGGTCGGTGGCTTCTTCATCCTGGTGTTCGGCGGGCTGACGCTCGTGCTCCAGGACGAGACGTTCATCAAGCTGAAGCCGACCATCGTCAATTGCCTGTTCGGCGTGATCCTGGCGGGCGGCCTCGCCTTCGGCCGGCCGCTGCTGAAACCGATCTTCGGCGCGGCGTTCCGGCTGACCCAGGAGGGCTGGAAGCGGCTCAGCCTGCGCTGGTGCCTGTTCTTTTTCTTCCTCGCCCTGGTCAACGAGTTCTTCTGGCGAGGCTTCTCCACCGAGACGTGGATCTCGAGCAAGATCTTCGTGAGCTTCCCGCTCACCCTGGTGTTCGCCTTCCTGCAGGTGCCGCTGCTGCGCCGCCACTGGGACGGGCCGAACAATCCGTTCGGCGGAAGCACGGACTAGGGCGTGGATTTCGCGCCCTAGTCGACTTCGTTCTCGGCGAGCGCTGTCTTCTTCTTGAGGCTGGTGAGCTGCGGCAGCTTGGCGTCGAGCAACTTCACGCAATCGAGGATGCCGGACTTGGTCGGCACCTTGTTCTTGCGCGTCGGCACGTCGTTGCCCTGCACGCTCTGGAACGTGCTGCGCAGCATGGCGCGGAACGCCTCGACGCGTTGCCAGCCTGTGTAGCCACCCTGGTCGAGCTCGGCGCCGCGCATGCGAAGCCACATCGCCGCGGCGGCCGCGGCGTGGACGGTAGCGTAAGATGTGCCGTCGCCGGTCTTGTCGACCTCGCGGAACGGCTTGGGATCGCCGTTCAGCGAATTGGGCCGCTGCACGTCGTCGGCCGGCGCCCAGACGTCGATGTCGCTCGCGCCTACCTCGTAGTCGAAGCACACCTTGCGCTTGGGATTGACGCCGCCGACCAGGATCGTGCGCGAGTAGCGGCCCGGGTAGACCGTGAAGCCGAACAGCTCGGGCGCATCCTCGATCTGGCCAGCCGCCCCGCAAATGATGACGCCCTCTTCGTAGGCGTGGTCGACGGCGCGGCCCATCTCGCGCATCTCGGCGTTGTCGCCGATCAGTGAATTGGCGCCGAGGCTGATGGAGATGACCTTGGCGTCGTTCTCGTCGACGGCATGCATGATCGCCTTGGCGACGTTGCTGATGCGGCCGTTGGTCAGCACGGAACCGTTGGTGACCCGGTAGGGCACGATCGGCACCGTCGGACAAACGCCGACATAGCGGCTCGGCAGATTGCCGCAGAGCGTGCCCAGTGTGCGCGTGCCGTGGCCCGGATGGTGCGTTGGCGGGCCGGCATAGTTCAGCGGATCCTCCGGCCGTCCGACTCCCTCTATGTAGTTGACGCCGCGGTCGATCAGCAGCGCTGGCCGGTTGCTGTCGAGGTTGAAGACGACGTGCTCGGTGTAGCCGGTATCGAGATGGCCGATCAGCACGTCCTTCCAGTCGAGATCATCGCCGATCTCGGCGAACACGCGCATCATCGCCTCGCGCGACCGCACCATATCGATGTTCCAGGCACTGCTCGGCATGGGACCCCCGCTTGCAGAAAGGTTAGCTGGGCCGCAGCGCCCAGGCGTGCTCGGCCTCGACCGATAGAGTCACGCTCTCGCCCACCGCCATCGCCCGCGTCGCCGGGCAATCGACGTTGAAGCGCTTGCCCGCCGTCTCGACGGTGAGCGAGCGACGGGGCCCGCGGAACACGCCGTCGACGACGCGGCCCGGCCAGGCAAGCCGGCCGTCGCTTGCCGGCGCTTCGGCCTTGGCGAGCGCAATATCCTCCGGCCGCACCATGACCAGCACGCGCGCGCCCGCGGCAAAGGCTTCCCCCGCGCGGCAATCGCCCAGGCCCTCGAGCGACAGCACGTGATCGCCGCCGTTGGGCCGGCTCGACCTTACCGTGGCCTCGATCAGGTTGGGCGTGCCGAAGAACGCGGCGACCTCGGCGCTGGCCGGCCGCCGGTAGACGGTCTCGGGTGCGCCGCTCTGCAGGATGCGGCCGCGCTGCATGACCACCACCCGGTCCGACAGCGCCATCGCCTCTTCCTGGTCGTGCGTGACGTAGAGCGTGGTGATCTTGAGGCGCTTCTGCAGAGCGCGGAACTCATCGCCCATCTGGGCGCGGAGCCGCGCATCGAGATTTGATAGCGGTTCGTCGAGCAGCAGCACCTCGGGCTCGAAGATCAGCGCACGGGCGATCGCCACGCGCTGCTGCTGGCCGCCGGACAAGGCCGGCGCCGGCCGGTCGGCGAAGCGCTCCATCTCGACCAGCCGCAGCACCGCCTCGACGCGGCGGCGGATCTCGTCCTTGCCGACGTGTCGGACGCTCAACGGGTAGGCGACGTTGTCGAACACCGTCATGTGCGGCCAGATCGCGTAGGACTGGAACACCATGCCGAGCTTGCGCTGGTCCGGCGGCACGAAAAGACCGGCCGGTGCGTCGCTGACCACGCGGCCGCCGATCGCGATCGAGCCGGTGTCGTTGCGCTCCAGCCCCGCCACCATGCGCAACGTCGTGGTCTTGCCGCAGCCTGAAGGTCCGAGCAGCGTCACGAACTCGCCGTGCTCGACGGCGAGGTCGATGCCGTCGACCGCCTTGACCTCGCCGAAGTGCCGGCCGACCGAGTTGAGCGTGACGCTGGGCACGAAGCGCGTCCGCTACTTGTAGATCTGCTTGGCGAGCGCGAGCATCTCGTCCTGCTTCTCGGGGATGGTGGTGCCCATCGCCTTGGTGGCGAGCAGCGGGCGGATCTCCGGCAAGGTCTTTTCGATCACGCCGCCCACCACCGGCTGGTAGCCCGCGTTGGCGAAGACCAGCTGCGAGTCGACCTCGAGGTAGTGGTTCATGAAGAGGCGCGCTGCATTGGGATGCGGCGCGTTCTTCAGCACCGAAAGGTCGAAGCGCACATAGGGCCGGCCCTCGGCCGGCACGATCGGCTTGATCGGCAGGCCCTTCAGGTTGTTGGTGTCCTGCAGCGAGAACGGGATGTAGAGCGGGAACTCGCCGCGCGCCACGCGGCGCTCGGAGTTGGCGATGTCGCGCGAGAATACCGGCTTCTGCGCCGCCAGCTTCTCGTGGAACTCGCGGCCGAAAGTGTTCTGCATGACGACGAAGAACACCGCGCCGCCGCCCAGCGCGCGGTAGTCGTCGCTCAGGATCTTGCCGGTCCATTTGGGATCGAGCAGGTCCTTCCAGCTCTTGGGCTCGTCGGCCGGTTTCACCATGTTGCGGTTCACCAGGACCAGGTAGCTGATGACCTCGCAGGGGATCTTGATGTCGTCGGCCTCGAACGGCGCGATGATGTTCTTCTCGTTGGGCAGCTTGCCGCGCGGCTGGAAGTTGCCGTCGCGCTGCATCAGCCAGGTCGTGGTGCTGCCGTTGTGATGGATGTCGCCGAGGAACCGCCCGGCGGACTGCTCGACGCGCACGCGCTCGCGCACCTCGCTCGCCCGCGCCTCGAGGAGCTCGATCTTGACGCCGTACTTGGTCTCGAAGGCGGTGGTCACCGCCTTGAGGAACGGCGAGCCGATCGAGGCCGTGTAGATGACGAGCTTGCCTTCCTTCTTGGCGCCCTCGACGACCTTGGCCCAGTCGGCGTCCTGCGCCGCGGCGCTCTTCGCCAGTGCCGCGCTCGCGGCAAGACCTCCCAGAACATTCCGTCGCAACATGTCACTCCTCCCTAAAGCGTGCTGATGCGTTTCTTGATGAAGCGAAGTTGAACCCAACGGAAGACGAGGACCAGCACCAGCATCATGAGGCCGATCACGCTCACTTCCTCGGGCTTGCCGGCGGTCCACATCTTCAGCATCACCACCGACAGCACCTCGGTGCCGGGAGCGTAGAGCAGGATCGAGGCCGAGAGCTCGCGCATGATGCCGAAGAAGATCAGCACCCAGCCGACGGCGAAGGCGGGCCACGCCAGCGCCACCAGGATGCGGCCGAGCGTCTGCCACCAGTTGGCGCCGTGGACACGGCTGCATTCCTCGATGTCGGCGGCGATCTGCTGGTAGGCGGCGGAGGTGACGCGCACGGCGACCGGCGTGCCGAGCGCGATGTAGGCCAGCAGCAGCGCCCACAGCGTGCCGTAGATCGGGATGGCATGCGGCAGGATGGCGAAGCCCCACAGGAAGCCGATGCCGAGCACCATGCCCGGCATCATCCAGGGCAGCCAGGCCAGCACGTCGATCAGCCGGCGCCCGCGCCAGCGCGTGCGCGTGGTGACATAGGCCACGATGCCGCCCAAGGTCATGGTCGCGGTGGCGCCGCAGAAGCCCAGCAGCATGGTGTTGCCGAGCGCACGCCAGAACCCGCTGTTGGCCCAGACGCTGCGGTAGTGGTCGAGCGTCAGCATGTCGGCTTCGTAGAAGCCGAAGAACTTGAAGAACGAACTCAGCAGCAGCTGGCCGACCGGCAGCGCGACAGTAAGCGCGAAGAACATTGCGCAGATGGCGAAGGTGAGCCAGCGCCACCGGCCGAGCTCGGTGACGTTGGGCGCGTAACCCTTGCCGGTGACGGTGGTGAAGCTGCGCCCGCCCAGGATGCGGCCCTGCAGCACCAGCAGCAAGAACATCAGCGCCATGGCGGCGAAGCCCAGCGCTGTCGCGCCCTGGTAGTCGGGCTGCGCGCGTTGGGTGATCGAATTGAAGATCTGCGTGGTGACGACGTTGATGCCGACCGGCGTGCCGAAGAACACCGCCGATTCGAACGACTCCATGCCGCGGATGAAGCTCAGGATGAACGCCGAGGTGATGACCGGCAGCATCAGTCCGAAGGTGATGCGCCAGAAGGTCTGCCAGCGGCTGGCGCCCGACATGCGGCTCGATTCCTCGAGCGATGGATCCATGGCGCGGAAGGCGTCGACCACGAACAGAAAGATGAACGGCGTCGAGTACTGCATCATGTGCCAGACGACGCCGCCCCATGAATAGACATCGACCAGCGTGCTCTCGCCGCCGGTGAGACCGCGCCACGCGAGGTTGATCGTGCCGACCTGGGCGTTGCCCAGCATCGCCCACGCCGTCGCCGTCAGGATGGGCGGGATGAAGAAGGGCAGCGTGATCAGCACCTCGAGCACACCGCGGTACGGGGTGTCGGTACGCGCCACGATCCAGGCGAGCAGCACGGCGAGCGCCAGCGCCAGCACGGTCTTCACGAACGACAGCAAGACGGTGTCGACGAACACCCAGGCGTTCTCGCTGGTGATCAGGCCGAGATAGCCGTCGAGGTTGAATTCGCCGGTGATCCCCGGCGGCGTCGAATGCAGGCTGCCGTAGAACAGCATCGCCATCGGGTAGAGCGACAGGAAGCCGAGCACGAGCACGAGAGCCGCGATGCCGGCGGAGCGGCCGTAGCGCCACGCTCCCCGCCAAGGGCCACGCGCAGGACCGCGCGGCAGCGCGGCCGGATCGTGATCGAGATTGACGGCGACCGTCATCGGCGGCCGCGCCGGCGGCTACTCGGCCGCCAGCGGCATCCGCGTCAGGAGGCCGAGCGGGCTCTTGGCCGTCTTCAGCTCCTCGGCGTAGGCGGCGAGCCAGTCGAGCTTGGCGGAGGCGACGAACGCCCCGCCGCGCGCGCCGCGGCAGACGTCGGGATTGTCGACGGTCGACGGCGCCTTGCCGTCCTTCATCAGCGTCTGCGCTGCCTCGAGGCAGCGTTTGCGCGTGATGGCGATCATGCGATCCGACGGCGCCAGATGCTCGAGCGAGCGATCGACGATCTCGCCCATGCATTCGACGGCGGCCTGGTCCTGGCGCCCGATGCCCTGGATGCCGGTGTAGTTGACGTTCTTCTGCATGTCGCGATCGATGAAGTAGTCGTTGTCGCGCCGCGCCACGAGGCGGTGGCGGCCATGCCAGTCGGTGGTGTTGGGCAGGTACTTCATGTCGGGCGCGAGGCCGGGGATCCAGTCTCCGTTGGCCAGCGTCTCGAGCGGCCGCGTCTTGCCCTTCCAGGTGAAGTTGTAGGTCATGGTGTGGTTGTCATCCATCGGCACGTTGAACGTGCAGGCGATCTGGTCCTCGAAGTTGCCGTTGGGCGTCAGCGTGATGAACGGGAACATGAAGTGGGCGAAGCGATAGTAGTAGGTGCCCGGTTCGGCCGGCCGGTAGGCCGCGTACATCGTGCCCCACTCGGTCTCGGTCGACTTGTACTCCGGCGCGCGGTCGCCGACGCCCCATTTGTGAATGGTCTTGGGGTCGACATCCTCCATCTTGAGGCCGCCGATGTGCAGAAAGCCGAAATGCGAGGTGTCGATGTCGCCCTCGAGCGACTGGAACCAGTTGCACTCGCGCTGGTGCACGCGAACCGTGCGATCCTCTTCGCCCAGCGTCACGATCTCGAGACTATGCATTGGCGGCGGCGCCGACTGGCGCTTGCCCATGTAGGTCCAGATGATGCCGGCGCGCTCGACCACCTTGTAGGCCTTGGCCTTGATGCGCTCCTTGAAGTCCTGCGCCGGCGGCACGTTCGGCATGTCGGTGCAGTTGCCTTCGACATCGAATTTCCAGCCGTGATAGATGCAGCGCAGGCCGCCTTCCTCGTTGCGCCCGAAGAACAGCGAGGCGCAGCGGTGCGGGCAGCGATGCTCCATGATGCCGACGCGGCCGTCGGTGTCGCGGAAGGCGATGAGCTGCTCGCCGAGCAGCAGGAGCCGCATCGGCTCGCCGTCCGACTTTAGTTCGGACGACAGGCAGGCGGGGATCCAGTACTCCCGCATCAGGTTGCCCATGGGCGTGCCCGGTCCGATGCGGCACAGCATGTCATTGTTGGCTGGCGTCAGCATGGCGTCCTCCGATTTGAAGGAAGCCTAGCAATAAACCCTTACACGCCCAATGGCTTCCTCGGCGGCCACATGCGGGCCAAATCGCCTGTCGGGTTGGTGTAGGTGGCGAAATCGGCCTTGCCGCGCGACTCGTGGAAATGGGCGAGCGCCCAGACGACCGTGGGAAACGCGAGCTCCGACCATGGGATCTGGTCCCAGTCGAGCAGCGCCACCTCCTCGCTTTCGACGCCGGGCTTCACGTCAGGGTAGACCAGTCGCGCGCGGTACATGATCTGCACCTGGCCGATGCGGGCCACGCTGTACATGGCGAGCAGCCGGTCGATCTCGATGGTGGCGCAGGCTTCCTCGCGGGCCTCGCGCTGCGCCGCCTGCTCGGTGGTCTCGCCCAGTTCCATGTAGCCCGCGGGCAGGGTCCAGAAGCCCTTGCGCGGCTCGATGGCGCGCTTGGCCATCAGGATCTTGTCCTTCCAGGTGCACACGGCGCCCGCGACGATCTTGGGGTTCTGGTAGTGGACGAACTCGCAACGCGCGCAGACCAGCCGCTCGCGGTTGTCGCCCTCGGGAATTTTCTTCTCGAAATGATCGGGCGGATCCCACGGCAGGCGCGGACGATCGGGTTGGGCACGCGGTGGTTCGCTCATATGAGCGAGGCTAGGCTGCTCGTATGAGCGCCGCAACGCCGGGCAAGGTCTTGCCTTCCATCCATTCCAGGAAGGCGCCGCCCGCCGTCGAGACGTAGCTGAACTTCTCTTCGACGCCGGCCGCCGCCAGCGCGGCCACCGTGTCGCCGCCGCCGGCGACCGAGATCAGCTTGCGCTCGCCCGTCAGCTGCGCGACGTGACGCGCCAACGCCACCGTGCCGCCGTCGAACGGCGTCATCTCGAAGGCGCCGAGCGGGCCGTTCCACACCAGGGTGCGGCAATCCTCGAGCTCCTTCTCGTAGAGCTCGACCGATTTCGGCCCGACGTCGAGGATCATCTGGTCAGCCGGGCACTGGCGCGCATCGACCACCTTGTGCACGGCATTGGCCTTGAACTCGCCCGCCACGACGACGTCGACCGGCAGCAGCACCTGGCACTTGCTCTTGGCAGCCTTGTCCATGATCTCGCGCGCCGTCGCCGCGAGGTCTTTCTCGCACAACGACTTGCCGACCTCCGCGCCCTGCGCGAATAGGAAGGTGTTGGCCATGCCGCCGCCGATGATCAGCTTGTCGACCTTGCCGACGAGGTTGCCCAAGAGGTCGAGCTTGGTCGACACCTTCGCGCCGCCTACCACCGCGCAAACCGGCCGGCTGGGATTGCCCAGCGCCTTGTCGAGCGCTTCGAGCTCGGCCTGCATCAGCAGCCCGGCCGCGGCCGGCAGGCGGTTGGCCAGACCCTCGGTCGAGGCGTGCGCGCGGTGCGCCGTCGAAAAAGCGTCGTAGATGTAGGCGTCGCCCAGCTTCGCCAGTTTGTCGATGAAGTCCTTGTCGTTCTTCTCCTCTTCCTTGTGGAAGCGGAGGTTCTCGAGCAGCAGCACGTCGCCGGGCTTGAGCGCACGCACCGCATCCTCGGCGAGCTCGCCGATGCAATCGTCGGCGAACGCCACGGGTTTGCCGATCGCCTTGGCGAGCGGCTCGACCAAGGGCCTGAGCGACATCTCGGGCACACGCTTGCCGTCAGGCCGGCCGAAATGGCTCATCACGATCACTTTCGCGCTCTTGGAGACCAGCGCCACAATGGTCGGCGCGGCGCGCTCGATGCGCGTGGCATCCGTCACCTTGCCGTTCTTCATCGGCACGTTGAGATCGAGCCGCACCAGCACGCGCTTGCCGGCAACGTCGATCGAATCGAGGGTCTTGAACTCGGGCATGTCTTGTCTCGTTGTGGAATTGACTAGGCGTCTTGCCGCTTGCGGATGACGAATACAAGGATCTCGCCGTCACGCGTGCTCGACACCAGCTCGTGCCCCGTCTGCCGGCAATAGGCGGGGAAGTCGGCTTCGGCAGCGGGATCGGTGGCGCGCACCGTCAGCGTGCCGCCCGGCGCCACCTCGCGCAGCTTGCGGTTGGCGCGCAGCACCGGCAGCGGGCAGAGGAGCCCGGTCGCGTCGTACTCGAGTTTTGGGGCAAGGCTCACGGCGCCGGCAGTCTATTGCCTGCCGTCCGGCTTTGGAAATAGGGTGGTCCGGCAACCCTCAACGGATCCCTTGACCGCCAGCCGCTTCACGACAACCGGCGATGAGATGTTTGCCGCCGGCCGCCTCGACGAAGCCATGGCGGCCTATCGCCGGGCGCTCGCCGAAAACCCGCGGGACGCAGCGGCGCGCGCCGGCCTCGACGCGATCCTCGAACGCGCGCGCAGCGATCGGCGACACGAACCGCTTGTCGCATTGCTGCTCGAAGGCTACGCCGACCAAGGCGCGAACTGGGATGCGCTGGGTTGGGGCGCCGGACACCAGCTGCTGGTCGGCTGGCCGGAGCGTGCAACGCCCGACGACATGGCGGGCAACACTCTGCTGCTGGAGTATTTGAAGAAGTCGCTCAATCGCGATCCCGGCCTCGAGCGCCGTTTTGTCGAATTGCGCGACGAGATAGCAAAGCTTGTGGTGGCGGGCACTGCGTCGCCCGCCGTGCTCGAGCTCGCGGGCGCTTTCGCCGAGCAGGCTTGGGCCAATGAATACATCTGGCCGGACGATACACGCGTTCCCGACGGCCCCGCCGGCGCGATGTATCGGCCGCAGGCCGAGCCGCGCAGGGAAACGGTCGAGGAACGCGCGCTCGCGTCAGAGCTGCCAGAGATCGCGCCGATCGTCGACGAGGTCAGTCGCGAAGTGGCGGCGATGTACGAGACCAATCCCTATCCGCGCTGGATCCATCTGGCGCGCCGGCCGGCGATGGACGTGCGTGCGATATTGCTGCGCGACTACCCGCATGCTGCCCAAATCGATTTCGGCCAGGGTCCGCTCGAGGTGCTGATGCCCGGCGCTGGGACCGGGCAGCATCCGCTTTCCGTCGCGACGTCCTACGATCGCGCGCGCGTCACCGCCGTCGATCTGTCGCGCACGAGCCTCGCCTACGGCAAGCGCAAGGCCCGCGAGTTGAGCATCACCAACATCGATTTCCTGCGCGGCGACATCCTCGACTTGCCGAAGCTCGGCCGCATCTTCGATCACGTCGAGTGCGTGGGCGTGCTGCACCACATGCGCGATCCCAAACAGGGTCTGCTTGCCATCTCATCGGTGACGCGCCCCGGCGCCTTCATAAGGCTCGGCCTCTACGGCGAGGCCGGACGGCGCATCGTCGTCAAGGCGCGCGACGAAATCGCCGCCGCGAAGCTGCCTGCGACGCTGGAGGGACTGCGCGAATTCCGCAAGCGCGTGATGACCGGCAAGCTGCGCCGCTTGCGCCAGCTCACCGAGTGGGAAGATTTCTGGAGCGCCAGCCTGCTGCGCGACCTCTGTTTCCACGTGCAGGAGCATCGCTTCACCATCCAGAAGCTGCGCGCCTTCCTTGAGGGTAGCGGTCTGCGATTTATCGGCTTCGAGGCCACCGCGGGCGCCGCCGCGCGCGCGGTGGACGGCGGTCCGTTCGAGCTCTACCGGTCGCGCTTCTGGAGCAGCGACCGTGCCATGACCGATCTCGCCAACTGGGAACAGCTCGAGCGGGAAAAATCGCAGCTCTTCGCGGGCTACGCCTTCGTCTGCCAGAAGATCTAGTCGAAGAAGCCCGGCCCGCCGCGGCGCTTCAGTTCCTCGCCGGCATCGCGCCCGAGCTTCGCCGCATCGCTGGGTGCGCCGCGCCGCTCGGTCGAGATGACTTCCGAGCCATCCGGCCGCGCGATCTGGCCGCGCAGCCACAGGCTTCCGCCGTCGAGGACCGCGTGTCCCGCGATCGGCGTGCGGCACGAGCCGTCGAGCACGGCCAACATGGCGTGCTCGGCGGCAACGCGAACGCCGGTCGATTGATGATCGATCAGCTTCAGCCAGCCGCGTGTTTGCGCGTCGTCCTCTCGGCACTCGATGCACACCGCACCCTGGCCGACCGCCGGCAGCATCTCGGCCTCCGGCACCACGGCGCCCACGTTGTCGAGGCCGAGACGATTGAGTCCCGCCTTGGCAAGGATCGTCGCCTCGACCTCGCCCGCCTCGAGCTTGCGCAGGCGCGTGTCGACGTTGCCGCGCAGACTGACGATGCGGAGATCGGGTCGCAGGTGCAGCAACTGTGCGCGCCGCCGCAAGGCGGACGTGCCGACCAGCGCGCCCTGCTTCAGGTCGGCGATGCGCTTAACGGGGCCGGCAATCAGCACATCGCGCGCATCTTGACGCGGCAGGAACGCCGCGATGGCGAGCCCGGCAGGTTGTGCCGTCGGCATGTCCTTCATCGAATGCACGGCGGCATCGACGCGCTTCTCGAACAGCGCCTCTTCGATCTCCTTCACGAACAGGCCCTTGCCGCCGGCTTCGCTGAGCGGCCGGTCCTGGATCATGTCGCCCGACGTACGGATGACCACGACCTCGATGGCGCCCGGCGCGGCCAGCGCCGGCACGGTGGCGGCCAGGGCGTCACGCACCAGCCCGGTCTGCACCAGGGCGAGCTTGCTGCCGCGCGTGCCCAATCTCAGGAGGCGAGAGGCCATGCCGCTGCTCTAGCGTAGCCCGGGGGTCGAAGCTAGAAGACTGCGCATGCGCGTGCTCGGAATCGAAACCAGCTGCGACGAAACGGCCGTGGCCGTCGTCGAAGGGGCCGATTCTGGCCAACCCATGGGCCGCATCCTCTCCAACGTCGTTTACAGCCAGCTGGACGAGCATCGCCGGTTCGGCGGCGTCGTGCCGGAGATCGCCGCGCGCGCCCATCTCGAACGGATCGACGGGTTGGTCACGCAGGCGATGGACGAAGCGAAGCTCTCCTTCGCCGAGCTGGACGGCATCGCGGCCACCGGCGGCCCTGGGCTGATCGGTGGCGTCATGGTCGGCCTGATGACCGCCAAGGCGCTGGCCTTCGCCCACGACAAACCGCTCGCCGCGGTCAATCACCTCGAGGGCCATGCGCTTACCGTGCGGCTGATCGAGGATGTGGCCTTTCCCTACCTGCTGCTGCTGGTCTCGGGCGGGCACTGCCAGCTCCTGGTCGTGCGCGGCCCTGGCGACTACACGCGGCTCGGCACCACCATCGACGATGCCGTGGGCGAGTGCTTCGACAAGACCGCCAAGCTGCTGGGTCTCGGCTTTCCCGGCGGTCCCGCCATCGAGCGTACCGCGCAGGGTGGCAATGCCGAGCGCTTCGCCCTGCCGCGGCCGATGTGGCGCAAGGCAGGCTGCGACTTCTCGTTCTCCGGCTTGAAGACCGCGGTACGCCAGACCGTCGAGAAACTTCCCAAGGACGACGCCCGCGCGGTCGCCGATCTTTGCGCTTCCTTCCAGCGCACCGTGGGCGACGTGCTGGCCGACCGCTGCGCCAACGCGCTCGCCCAGTCGAACCTCTCGACACTGGTCGTGGCGGGCGGTGTCGCCGCCAACGTCTATTTGCGCGGCCGGCTGAACGAGGTGGCGGCGCGCTATGGCGCTCGTCTGGTGGCGCCGCCGGTCAAGCTCTGCACGGACAACGGCGCGATGATCGCCTGGGCCGGCATCGAACGCTTGCGGCTAGGACGCGCCGACGCGCTCGATTTTGCACCGCGCCCGCGCTGGCCCCTCAGTGACGCAACAGCACCCAATCGGGTGTAGGCTCCCCGCATGAGCAACGGCCCGATCCCGTTCGACAGCGTTCCGATGTTTCCGACGCCGATCCTGGTGGTCGAGGTGCCGGACGCCGCGACGATCAATGCCGAGCTCTCGAAGGCCCTGCTGGCTCGCGAGAAGGAGCATCCCAGCAAGTCGCACTCGACCACGGGCGGCTGGCAGTCGACCTGGGACGTCGATTCGTGGGCGGGCATGGGCGCGGTGAAGGTGCTGGCGATCGCCAAGAACGTCGCCTCGCGTGCCACCACCGACCGCGAAGGCAAGCCGGTGCCGATCACGTGGAAAAGCAACATGTGGGCGAACATCAACCGCTCCGGCCACGGCAACGAGTTCCACTGCCATCCCGGCAGCTTCTGGTCAGGCGTCTACTACGTCGACGATGGCGGCATCGCCTCCGATCCGTCGCTGGGTGGCGAGCTCGAATTCATGGATCCGCGCGCGCCGGGCGTCGCCATGTACGCGCCGCAACTCGCCTTCGCGTTGCCCGGCGGCCTGTCCGTCGGCGCCAACGAGACCATCGCGCCGCGCGCCGGGCGTCTCGTGATGTTCCCGGCCTGGCTGTTGCACCAGGTGCGGCCTTATCGCGGCAAGGCCGCCCGCATCTCCGTCGCCCTCAACCTCTCGCTGTGAGCGCGGTCGCCCATATCGGCATCATCGGCGGCGGTGCCTGGGGCACGGCGCTCGCCTGCCTGGCGCGCCGCGCTGGCCGTGACGTCACGCTGTGGTCGCGCGATCCCGCGATCTCGCAGGCGATCGCCCGGGACCGCGCCAATCCCGTTTACCTCCCGGGCCAGTCGCTCGATGCAGGCATCGTGGCCGCGCCGAGTCTGGTGAGTCTCGAGGCTTGCGACGTGCTGCTGCTGGTGGCGCCGGCCCAGGCGGTGCGCGAGCTCGCGCGCCAGCTGCCCGGTCGTGCCCCGGTGGTGATCTGCGCCAAGGGCATCGAGAAGGAAACCGGCCTCTTGATGCCGGAGGTGATGGGCCAGGTGGCGCCCGGACGGCGTTTCGCCGTGCTGTCGGGGCCGAGCTTCGCGGAGGAAGCGCTGCGCGGTTTGCCGACCGCCGTTAGCATCGCCACACCCGACCCGACGCTTGGCCAGACGCTCGCCGAGACCCTGGGCGCCGGCGCCTTCCGTCCGTACTGGACGAGCGACGTGCTGGGCGTGGCGCTGGGCGGCGCGGTCAAGAACGTGCTGGCGATCGCAGCCGGCATCGTCGAGGGCCGCGGGCTCGGCGACAACGCCACGGCGGCCCTGGTGACGCGCGGCTTCGCCGAGATGGCGCGGCTTGGCCAAGCGATGGGCGCGCGTCTGGAAACCCTGACCGGACTGAGCGGCCTCGGCGATCTCGTGTTGACATGCCAGGGGCCGCTGTCGCGCAACCGATCCCTCGGCCTCGCCTTGGGCAAGGGCCAGACGCTCGCCCAGCATATGGCCGGCCGGCGTCAGGTCGTGGAAGGCGAGGCGACGGCGCCCGCAGTGCTGGCCCGTGCCCAACGCCACAACATCGAGATGCCGCTTTGCGCCGCGGTCGATGCTATTCTGCACAAGGGCGCCGACCTCGATGACGCGATCCGCGCCCTGCTGGCGCGCCCCCTGCGCCGCGAAGGAGAATGAGATGGCGTACTGGCTGGTGAAGTCCGAACCGGGCACCTATTCCTTCGCGCAGCTGCAGAAGGACAAGCGGACGCAGTGGGACGGCGTGCGCAACCACACGGCCGCCGCCAATCTTCGCGGGATGAAGAAGGGCGACAAGGTGCTGTTCTATCATTCGGGCGAGGGCAAGGAGATCGTCGGCATCGCCAAGGTGATGAAGGAAGCCGTCCCCGACCCGAAGGACCCGACCGGCAAGTTCGTCATGGTCGATCTCGGGGCCGTAAAGCCGGTCGCCAAGCCTGTGACGCTGGCGGACATCAAGGCTGACGCGCGGTTCAAGGATTTCGGCCTGGTGCGCCTGTCACGGATGTCGGTCGTGCCGGTGAGCGACGCGCACTGGAAGGCAATCCTCAAGATGGCGGGGACGAGCGCGTGAGCGGCGAAGCGCAGAAACCAACCCAGCCACAGGCGCCGCGCCCCGCGCCGGCCGAAATCGAGCTGCCGCTCGGCAATGGCGAGAAGCGCAAGTTCAATCTCGACCGCCTGCCAGACGGCGATCTCATCCTGCCGGCGGCGACGCTGCTGCCCGACGGCAAGCCGCGCTTCGTTATCCCGATTCCGCCGCGGTCGCTCGCCACCGACCAGGCGATCGCCTACCTCGTGCGGCATGAGCTCCTGAACGATGGCTACGAGCGCGGCACGCGCGAGATCATCGACGCCCATCTTCGGCCGGGCGACCTGTTCCTCGACATCGGCGCGCACTGGGGCACCATGAGCTTTGCCGCGGCGACGCGCTGGCCGCACAACGTCAAGGTGCTGGCCTTCGAGGCGCACCCCGAGAACAGCGCGCGCACATTCAAGGGCGTGGTGCTGAATCGGCTGAACGATCAGGTCGAGGTCTATGCCACCGGCGTCGGCGCCCGCACCGGGATCGTGCCCATGGCGTTCAACACCACGATGGGCCATGGCTTGCTGCCGACGCTCGGCCGCAGCCGCGCCGCGGGCTCGCTGCACATCCCGGTGATGTCGATCGACGACATGCTGGCCAAGCGCACCGATCTCGAGCAGCGCAGCGTGATCATCAAGATCGACGTCGAGGGCCTTGAGCCCGAGGTGATCGGCGGCGCGCGCAATCTCATCAACTCGGGCCGCGTGAAGCTCATCATCTGGGAGAAGGGGCGCGACTTCTTCATCCCCGAGCGCCGCAAGGCCTATGACGGCATGGTCGAGGCCCTGACGAAGGCGGGCTACATTCACTTCGCTTTCCCGTGGCAGGACTGGGCCGGCATCCTGACGCCCGACCTGCCCGACACCGGCACTTACAACGTCTATTCGTTCTACAAGACCGAGGCGCGCCTGCCGCACTACCAGCTGCGCTTCGGCTCGATGCCCTCCTACAACCAGTCCATGCACACCAAGCGCGACGAGGCGCGCGATAAGCTGCTGACGCGCCAGGCGGCGCGGGTGCGCGGCTCCGACGGCGCGCGCTGGGCCGATCCGGCGCGCATCGGAGAAGGAGCAGAGGCGCGCGCCGAGGTGGCGGCGCCGTACATCAAGCCCGGTCAGATGGTGCTCGATCTCGGCTGCGGCGTGATGGCCCTGCGCAACAAGGTGCCGAAGGACGTGAAGTACATCCCGGCCGATCTCATCCCGCGCTCGGCCGACTGCTACCTCACCGACCTCAACCAGCATTTCTACTACGTCGACGAGCTGTTCCCAGCCGCCCCCACCTACGAGGGCCGCTACGACTGGATCACGCTGCTGGAGGTCTGCGAGTTCCTGCACGACCTGCCAAGGGTCTTCGAGCGCTGCAAGAAGAGCTCGCGCGGGTTGATCGTGTCGTACCGCCCGATCCCACCCGATGCCGACGACGCCATCAAAGACCGCCGCCGCGCCGCGGGCTACCTGAACGACGTCACGCAGGAACGCTTCGAGGAATACCTCACCAAGGCCGGTTGGGAGATCAAGGAGCGCAAGCAGGCCGCCGATACGCACTGGTGGATCTGCGGGTGAGCCAAAGCCTCCGCGGCATCCTCGCGATGTCGGCGTCAGTCCTGGTCTTCATCTTCAACGACGCCCTGATCAAGCTTGCCGCCGAAGGCATGCCGTCGATCCAGGCGATCGGCCTGCGCGGTATCTTCGCCACCGGCTGGTGCCTGGTGGCGCTGCTGGCGACCGGCGCCTGGCGGCAGATCGGTGGCCTCGCCCATCGCCAGGTGATGCTGCGCGGCGCGCTCGAGGCGGCGGCGGCCATCACCTACCTGGTGGCGCTGTTCCACATTCCGTTCGCCAGCGCGACGGCGATCAACATGTCGACACCGCTGATGCTCACCATCCTCGCCGTGCTGATCCTCAAGGAGGACGTGCGCTGGCGGCGCTGGCTCGCGATCGCCGTCGGTTTCGTGGGCGTGCTGATGGTGATCCAGCCAAGGCCGGACGACCTCAACGCCTGGACGTGGGTGGTGGTCGGCGCCTCGCTGCTCGGCGCGCTCCGCGACGTCACCGGCCGCTTCCTGCCTGCCAACGTGCCGACGCTTGTGGTCTCGCTCTCCTCGGCGGTCTGCGTTGCGCTGGTCGGCTGCGTCTGGGCGCTGGCCGAAGGCTGGCAACCGGTCGGCCGGCGCGAGGTCCTGTTGCTGCTCGCCTCGTCGTTCCTGCTGGCGAGCGGATATCAGTTCCTCGTGCTGGCGCTGCGCACCGGCGCCGAGATGTCGCTGATCGGCTCGTTCCGCTACGCCTCGGTGCTATGGGCGATCGCGATCGGCTTCGTCGTGTGGGGCGAGATTCCCAACAAGCTCGCGGTCGCCGGCATCGTCGTGGTCGTAGGCTCCGGTCTCTACATCCTGCGGCGCGAGAAAGTGCGCGGCCTCAGCCACGAAACATTACGTCGAGACGAACGATAACTCAGCCGTTCTTCACGACCGACTGCAGCTTTTCGGCATCGACCGCGATCTTCACGCCGGCGCGCTCCTGCTGGAGGATCATCGCCGACCGCGAGTCGCGCTCGGCCCAGCCGCGGTTCAGCGCCTCGGTCATCTCCTCGAGCGTGAGGTTGCAAGCACGCATCGGCACTGACACTTCCTTGCCGAGTGCCACGGCGAGCGAGACGTCCTTGTGGGCGTGGCGGAGCTGGAACGCCGGCGGATCGTAGGTGCCGGGCAGGAACTGGTCGATCAGGCCGTCGAAAGTGCGGCGGCGGCCCAGTGCGCCCTGGCGCACCGCTTCGAACAGGGTCAGCGGATCGACGCCCGCCTTGACGCCCATGGTGAAGACCTCGGCCAAAGCGAGGTTCATGGCGTAGCCGGCGCAATTGTGCACGAGCTTGGCCACGGTCGCCTGGCCGATCGCCCCGACATGTCGGGCCTGATCGCCCATGGCGCCGAGCACGGTCTTGTATTTCTCGAAGATCTCCTTGTCGCCGCCTACCCAGATGGCGCACTTGCCGGTCTTCGCTCCCCTGGGGCCGCCGCTTACCGGCGCATCGAGCATGTGCACGCCCTTCTCGGCGAAGGCCGCGGCGATCTTGCGCACGGTCGCGCGCGAGTTGGTCGAAAGATCGAAATAGGCGCCGCCCTTCTTCAGGCCGGCCAGGATGCCGTTGGGTCCCAATGCCACCGCCTCGACCTCCGGCGGTCCGGGCAGCGAGGTGAAGACCACGTCGCATTGGCGGGCCACCTCGGCCGGCGAATCGGCCCAGATGGCGCCGTTCTCGATGTGCGGATCCGCCGCCGCGCGCCGCGCATCATGAACGATGACCTTGTGCTGCGCCTTCTGCAGGTTGGCGGCGAAGCTCGCCCCCATGATGCCGAGACCGATGAAACCGACTTGCATGGTTGCCTCCCTTACTTCGCCACCCACTTCTCGTAGTCGCGCGCCACTTCCTCGACGGCCGTGTCGTAGAAGCGCTTGCCGTGCTCAGGTGTCGCCATGTTGGGATCCGAGCCGATGCGGCCGTCCGGAAAGGTACGGCGGTAATCCTCGGCGTCGGCGAAGGAGCCGGTGGGCGCGATCCTGGGCTCCATCGGCATCTGCTTCATGGTTTCGGGATATTTGTACCAGGTGAGCGCCACTTCCGAGGCGGTGGCGTGGCTGCCTTCGCCCACCGGATAGAGCTCCTGGCTCAGCTTCTTGATGCCGGGCCCATCCCACCAGTTGCGAAGGGCGCACTTGATCGATGGCTGATTCGACATGCGCTCCATCGAGCGCTCGGCGTAGATCTCGGAGAACGCCGCCGTCACCGTGGCGATGTTGCCGCCGTGGCCGTTGACGAAGAAGAAGCGCGTGAAGCCGTGGCGAGCGAGCGAGACCACCGTGTCGCGCACGACGGAAATCAGCGTCGTGGGCCGCAAGGTCACCGAACCCGCGAAGCCGAGATGATGCTGCGCCATGCCGACCGAGATGGTCGGCGCCACCAGCGCGCCCACCTTTTCGCCGGCGCCGCGGCCGATCATCTCGGCGGTCAGCGCATCGGTGCCGATCAGGCCGGTCGGCCCGTGCTGCTCGGTCGAGCCGATCGGGATGATGATGCCGGTCTTGCTCTTGAGATAGTCGTCGACGAACTGCCAGGTCTTGAGCTGAAGCTGCATGCGGGTGTTACTCCTTGCCGGCGACGGTAGCCGACCCATGCCGCCCGGCAAGGCCCACCTTTCACACGGCGGCTTCGCCGAGATTGCCCTCGCTGTTGATCAGCAGCACGCGGCTGCGCTTGTCGAGGCGCATCGCCTTGAAGGCTGTCTCTTCGGTGCAGACGCGGGTGAGGCCGGCAAGGCCCGCGCAGCCCGACGAGCCCGAGATCACCGCCGGATCTGAGGCCAGCGGATGGGCCAGAAGCTTGCGCGCGGGCACGACCATGTCTTCGGTGATGGTCATGAACCAGTCGGCGCCGAGCCCGATCACCGGCCAGGTGATGGGTGAGGTCTCGCGGCAGGCGAGGCCGCCCATGGCCGTCTCGGCGTTGCCGCTAGCCAGCGCCGGCTTACCGGCGAGGTTGCTCTGGAACCAGCAATCGGCGCTCTCGGGCTCGACGACGATGAAAGTGGGCCGGGGCTCGTAGCGCGCCCAGAGATAGCCGAACACTGCGGCGGCGAGCCCGCCCACGCCCGCCTGCACGAACACATGCGTCGGCCCTGGCCGCCACTGGCGGATCACTTCCTCGACCAGCACGGCGTAGCCGCGCATGACGGTGCGCGGCGTCTCGTCGTAGCCCTCCCACGACGTGTCGGAGATGACGGTCCAGCGTTCCTCGGCCGAGCGCCGCTTGCATTCCGCGACCGCCGCCTCGTAGTCGCCCTCGACCTGCACCACTTCCGCTCCCTTGGCGCGGATCGCCTCTGCTTTGGCTTCGGAGGTGAAGGCGGGCAGGAAGACGACGCAACGGTTGCCGAAGATCTTCGCGCCGGCCGCGACGGCGCGGCCATGGTTGCCCGAGCTCGCGGTGGCGAAGACATAGCTGCCGGTCACCTCGCGGTGCTCGCCCTCCATCACGTCCTTGAAGTTCGTTTGAAAATGGTAGGCCTCGCCGACAGCGCTCGAGAGCGCGTTGTAGACGCCGACCACGCCGCCGAGCGCCTTGAAGGCGCCGAAGCCGAAGCGCTGGCTCTCGTCCTTGATGCGGACTTCGCCGACGCCCAGCCGGGAGGCGAGCGAGGGCAGCGAATAGAGCGGTGTCGCGCGGTGCGCCGGGCATTGCTTCAGCTCGTCGGTGAGCTCCGGCACGCCGTTGGGATTGACCACGAATTGCTGGTCGCGCCCGAAGGCGAGACCTTTCTTGGCGCGGGGATTTGCCGCCAGCCAGGGAGGGACCATATGGCGCTCATAGCATGCTAAGCTGCCCGGGAAACGGAGAGCGGTATGAAAGTTAACGTCGAAGTGAGCTGCACGCCCGAGGAGGCCCGCGCCTTCTTCGGCTTGCCCGACATCAAGCCGATGCAGGACCGCGTCATGGCCGAGATCGAGGAGCGCCTGCGCTCCAGCCTGAATTCGATGAACCCCGAGACGGTGTTCAAGACCTGGCTGCCCGCTTCCATGCAGGGCGTCGAGCAGATGCAACAGATGCAGCAGGCCTTCTGGTCGCAGCTCGCCAACATCGCGACCGGCGGTGGGACCAAGAAATGAGCGACCGTCGCAAGCCCACCGATCCCGGCCCTTACTACGCGGCCCATGTCTTCTGCTGCACCAACCGCCGCCCGGCCGGCCATCCGCGAGGCTGCTGCGCCGAGAAGGGCGCCGAGGCGCTGCGCGACTACATGAAGGGCAAGGCCAAGGATCTTGGCCTCAAGAACGTGCGCATCAACAACGCGGGCTGCCTCGACCGCTGCGAGCTTGGACCGACCATGGTGATCTACCCCGAAGGCGTCTGGTACTCGATCGCCAGCGAAGCCGACATCGACGAGGTGCTCGACACCCACATGCTGAAGGGCGGTCGCGTCGAGCGCCTGATGCTGCAGCCGACCGACAAGCTGCCGAAGGATCGGGTGAAGAGCTAGTCCTCGAGCAGCTCGCCCAGTCGCTTGATCACGCGCGTCGGGCGCGTGGCGTGCTGGGGGAGCTCGACGTCGAAGGGGTTGTACCAGATGCCGCTCATGCCGAGCGTCTGCGGCGCCACCACTTCCCACTCGTAATTGTCGCCCACCATCCAGGCGTCGCACGCCTGGCAGCCGAGCTTCTCCAGGGCGTGGCGATAGACGCCGGGCTCGGGCTTGCCGAGACCGAACTCGCCCTCGATCTGGATGTGGTCGAAGCGGTGGGCGAGATCGAAGCGCGCGATCTTGGGCCGCTGCATCTCGCTTGCGCCATTTGTCACCAGGGCGAGCTTGACGCCTTGGGCGCGCAGCGCGTCGACGGTGGCGAGGGCGTCGGGATAGAGTCGGTATTCGCTGCGGCGAAGCTCGGTGAAGGCGTCGGCGATGCGGTCGGCGAGTTCGTCGTCTTTCTGGGCGAGCCGCTCGAGACCGGCGCGAACGGCGAGCCGCCGCGCGCCGGGAATGTTCAGCCGCCACTTGGCGGCGGCCACCGAGTTGTTCCAGAAGGTGCGCGATTCCTCCATCACCACCTTGCGCACCCGCTCGATCGCCTCGGGCGTGTGGGCGTCGAGCTCGACGGCGAAGACATGAAGCAGGCGTGTCCACGCCTCTTCGGGCTGGGCGTAGGCGCGGATCAGCGTGTCGTCGAGATCGAAGAGGACGGCATGCGGCAGGACGGCCATCAGTTCGACGTGCGCGCGAACGACGAGGGCGCGGGATTGACCACGGTGCCGCGATCGCCCTGGATCTCGATCACTGCCAGCGCCCGCTCCGAGCGGCCGTCGGGGAAGAAGCGGAAGGCGCCGTCGACGCCGGCCCAGCCGTTGGGATTGGTGATCGCCTCGACCGAGAAATCGCCGCCGGGCTTCAGCCGCGCCAGGTGACCGGCGAGCGACACCGCATCGTAGGCCAGCGTGGCGAGGCGATGCGGCGGGCGGCCGTAGGTCGCGAGGTAGCGGCGCTCGAAATCGGCGCGCCGCGCCGGGTCGGGCGCGGCGTACCAAGCGCCGCGCAGCATGGTTTCCTGGCCGATGCCGCCCACGTCCCACACGCCGGTACCGATGTACTGCACGCCGCGATTGTCGAGACCGGCGGCGGCGAGCGAGGCGAGCACGGCGGAGAGGCCGGGCGGCGCCACCGGCACCAGGATGGCGAGCTTGCCCTCGCCCTTGATCTCGCTGGCGAGCCGCCGCGCCGCCTGGGTGAGATCGAGGCTGTTGGAGGGGAAGAGCTCGACCGCCACCACGGTGGCGCCGCGCACCGCGACATGGCTGTCGAGGGTGCGCGACATCTGCTCGCCATAGGGCGTCTGCGGGGCGAAGGCGGCGAAGCGCTTGACGCCTTGCGCGACGGCATAGTCGACGACGCGGCGGACCTGCGGTGGGGCCGCGATCCCCATCACGAAGACGCCGGGTTGCGCCGCCTGCTCGTCGTTGGAGAAGGAGATGACGTTGGCGCCGCCTTGGCGCACTTCGTTCACCAGCGCCGTCGCCGAGCTGCCGAACAACGGTCCCAGCACCAGCGCGGCGCCGTCCATGCGCGCCTTGCGGTAGGCCTGGATAGCGGCCTCGGGCGTGTCGCCGCTGTCGTAGGCGGCGAGCGCGATGTCGCGCGCCCCTGATTCGAAAAGCGCCAATTCGGCCGCCTGCTGCAGGCCCTGGCCAAGCGGCGCCGAGCGACCCGACAGAGGCAGCAGGAGTGCGATGCGGATCTTGCCCGAGGGCGTCGTGGTCGGCCCGACCTTGGACGGCGGCGGCGGTGGCGGCGTGCTAACATTTGGCGAGGAAGAGGTGCAGGCGCCGAGGATGAAAGCGCTCGCGGCGAGAGCCAGGAATGAACGACGCATCGGCGCTGAACTCCAGCGAACGGGCTGATATGGACGTGGCTGAAACGGACCGTGAAGCTACAGAGGCCGGGGCCGCTCGTAAACCCGAGGGCCGTAAACCCGTGCCCGGCCTCCACATTGTCGCCACACCGATCGGCAACATGGGCGACATCACCTTGCGCGCGCTCGATACCCTGCGTGCAGCCGATCTGGTGGCCTGCGAGGATACGCGCGTGTTCGCCAAGCTTGCCCGGGTGCACGGCATCGCCGCGCCGACCATTGCCTACGCCGATGCCACGCAGGACGCCGCCGAGCCGCGCATCCTGGCGGCCCTCGCCGCGGGCAATACGGTGGCCCTGGTCTCCGACGCCGGCATGCCGCTGATCTCCGACCCCGGCTACCGGCTGGTGCGCGCAGCCCTCGCGGCCGGCCACAAGGTGAGCGCGGCTCCCGGCGCCTCCGCCGTGCCGATGGCGCTGGCGCTCTCCGGGCTGCCGGCCGAGCGCTTCCTGTTCGCGGGCTTCCTGCCCGCCAAGGCCACCGAGCGCCGGCGCGCCATCGCCGAGCTGTCGGCGACGCCGGCAACGCTGATCTTCTTCGAGGCCCCGCATCGCCTGGCCGAATCGCTTGCCGATCTGGCCGAGCTCTTGGGAGACCGGCCGGCCGCCGTGGCTCGCGAACTGACGAAGCTCTTCGAGGAAGTCCGGCGAGATGGCCTCGCGGCGCTTGCCGCGCACTACGCCGAGCACGAGGTGAAGGGCGAGATCGTCCTGGTGGTGGGCGCACCCGCCGCCGATGCAGTGCCCGATTCCGACGCGATCGACCGCGCGTTGCGCGACGCCATGATGTCAGTGTCGGTGAAGGACGCCGCCGCGGAGGTCGCGGCGCGCTTCGGCCGGCCGCGCCGAAAGGTCTATGCTCGCGCGCTGGAATTGAAACGGGGAGGCGGATGACGCCGCCGAACGTGAAATCGGGCGCCAAACGCAAAGCGCACAAGCTTGGACACACCGCCGAATGGCGCGCCGTGTGGCGGCTGCGCTTCGGCGGCTGGACCATCCTGGCGCGGCGCTATCGCACGGGGCTGGGCGAGATCGATATCGTGGCGCGGCGCGGCAAAGTGCTGGCCTTCGTCGAGGTCAAGGCGCGCGGCGATCTGGCGAGTGCGGTGGATTCGCTGACGCCGCGCCAGTTCGGCCGCGTGTCGCGGGCCGCGAGCCTGTTCCTCGCCCATCACCCCCGCCACGCCGATTGCTCGGTGCGCTTCGATGCCGTGTTGCTGGCTGGGGTTTGGCCGCGTCATCTGCCGGACGTGTGGCAGCCGCCGGAATGATGCCGTCCCCCTCGATCGAGCGCCTGCGCGACCTTTGCGCCGGCGATGGCGCGCGGCTCGACCTCCTCGAGGCGGCGCTGACCTTGAGCGCGCTCCGTCAGGAGGTGGCGGTCGATCTCGTGCCTTATCGCCACCACGTCGCAACCATGGCCGCGGCGCTCGCCGACTTGGTGCATCGCCGCGGCGCCAACCCGGAATCGCTTGCCGAGGTGATCGCGCGGTCCTACGCCTATCGCGGCGACAGCGAGACCTACGACGATCTGCAGAACGCCGATCTCGTGCGCGTCGTGGAGCGACGCAAGGGCCTGCCGGTCGCGCTCTCCATCCTCTACCTCCACGTCGCGCGCGAGCAGGGATGGGAGGCCGAGGGACTGGCGTTCCCGGGCCATTTCCTGATCCGCGTCGGCATCGATGGCGGCCGCCACGTCGTCGATCCCTTCCATGATGGGCTGGTGCGCGATGCCGCCGAGTTGCGCGCGCTGTTGCACCAAGTGCTGGGGCCCGAGGCCGAGCTGACGCCGCAGCATTTCGAGCCGGTGTCGGATCGCGAGGTGCTGCTGCGGCTCGAGAACAACGTTCGCCTGCGCCTCGTCAAGAAAGAGGAATGGGAACCCGCGGCGCGCTCGCTCGAGCGCATGCTGGCGATCGCGCCGGACCGGCCCGAGCTCCTGTTCGAGGCGGGCCAGATCAACGCCCGGCTCGACAAAAGGCGCGCAGCGATCGGCGCTTTCGAGCGCTTCCTCACGATCGAGGGCGGCAAGGGCGACCCGGCGGTGCGCCAGCGCGCCCAGGCCCTGTTGCAGGAAATGCGTCGCGGGCTTAACTGATCTTCCGGACCGCGCGCGTCCCGCGCGCTCATGAGGCGCGCGGGACGCGCGCGGTCCAAAAGAGGAGCATGAATGCTGAAAGTCGCCATCCAGATGGACCACGTGTCGACCATCGACATCGACGGCGATTCGACCTTCGTGCTGGGGCTGGAAGCGGAACGGCGTGGCCACACGCTGTGGCACTATACGCCGCCTGATCTGGTGTTCCGCGACCGCAAGGTGACGGCGCGCGCCCAGCCGATGAAACTTCGGCGCGAGAAGGGTAACCACTACACGCTGGGCGCTGCCGAGATGGTCGATCTGTCGACCCTCGACGTCATCCTGCTGCGCCAGGACCCGCCGTTCGACATGTCGTACATCACCACCACGCACCTGCTCGAGCACGTGCATCCCAGGACGCTGGTGGTCAACGATCCCGCCTCGGTGCGCAACGCGCCTGAGAAGCTCTACGTCACCCATTTCGACAACGTCATGCCGCCGACCTTGATCAGCTCCAACGCCGCCGCGATCCGCGACTTCTGGAAGGAGCACAAGGAGATCATCCTGAAGCCGCTGTTCGGCAACGGCGGTGCCGGCGTGTTCCGCGTGCGCCACGACGACGAGAACTTCAATTCGCTCCTGGAGATGTTCTCGCAGAAGAGCCGCGAGCCGTTGATTGCCCAGCGTTACCTCCCCGAGGTACGCCAGGGCGACAAGCGCATCATCCTGATCGACGGCAAGGCCGCGGGCGTGGTCAACCGCGTGCCGGCCGAAGGCGAGGCGCGCTCCAATATGCATGTCGGCGGCAAGGCGGTGAAAGCCGAGCTGACCAAGCGCGACCGCGAGATCTGCGAGATCATCGGGCCCGAGCTCGCCAAGCGCGGCCTGATCTTCGTCGGCATCGACGTGATCGGGAATTACCTCACCGAGATCAACGTCACCTCGCCGACCGGCCTGCAGCAGATCGACCGCTTCGACGGCGTCTCGCTCGAAGGCCAGATTTGGGACGCAATCGAAGCGAAGTATCAGGCGACCCGGAGCGCAGCGCAGGGGAGGGCATCATGATCCGCCGCAGTCTGCTGGCCTCTCTGCTCGTGGTTCCACTGCCGGCGCTGGCGCAGTTCGACTTCCTCAACGCCAAGCCGATCATCAAGGCGGTGCGCGAGGGCGATGCGGAGAAAGTGCGGGGCCAGCTGCTCAAGGGCGAGAGCCCCAACCAGATCGACGCCACCGCCCAGCCGCTGATCATGGTGGCGACGATCGCCGGCCACCTCGGCGTCGTCGAAGTGCTGCTCGCCGGCGGCGCCATCGCCGACACCACCGACCGCGACGCCTACACCTCGCTGATCCGCGCCGCCGAGCGCGGCGACGTCGACATCGCCGACCTGCTGCTGAAGCACAACGCCAAGCCCAACGCGCAAACCCGCCAGGGCGTGTCGGCGATGATGGTGGCGGCGCGGCTCGGCAATGCCGAGATCGTACGCCTGCTGCTCGACCGCAAGGCCAACCCCAACCTGGCCGACTTCACCGGCCGCACGGCGATGACCTACGCCCGTCAGGCCGGCCGCAGCTCGATCGAGGCCATGCTGCGCAAGGCCGGCGGCCGCGACTGATGGCGGAGGACGAGGGCGCCGCGCGCATCCGCGTCACCGACGAAATCGCGCTGTTCCCCTGGGAGATCATCGAAAGCTTCGTGCGCTCCGCCGGGCCGGGCGGCCAGCACGTCAACACCACCTCGAGCGCCGTGCAGCTGCGCTTCGACGTGCGCCATTCGCCTTCATTGCCCAACGACGTGCGCGCGCGCCTCGTGCGGCTCGCCGGACGGCGGCTCAACCAGGACGGTGTGCTGGTGCTGGTGGCGCAGGGCGAGCGCAGCCAGCTCAGGAACCGCGAGGCTGCGCTCGAGCGCCTGCTCGATCTGATCCGCGCCGCGGCGCGCCCGCCGGTGCCGCGCAAGAAGACGCGGCCCACCAGGGCAAGCAAGCAGCGCCGGCTGGACAGCAAGAAACGGCGCAGCACCACCAAGGCGCTGCGCCGCAACAGTTCCGATTTTTAAGACAGCGAGAGGCTAGTAGCGGCGTTCCGGCGTGGTCGCCGCGCCGACGCCCGCGCCCACCGCGCCGCCGATCAGCGCGCCCGGCAGCACGCCGAGCGGCGTCACCGCGCCGATGAGGGCGCCCGAACCCGCGCCGATGCCGCCACCGGTGACGGCGCGCTGGCCCCAGGTGTCGCCGCAGGCCGCCGTCGAGAGAAGCAGGCCGCCCACAAGGAGATATTTCATGATGGTCATGACATGCCCCGAGGTTTGCGTGGATACACGCGCTAACGGGCTAGCGGTCGCTCGGTTCCCAAAAACCCTGTCGCGGGCTATCTAGGGGCCACGTCCCCGTAGCTCAGCTGGATAGAGCAGCGGTTTCCTAAACCGGAGGTCGGAGGTTCGAATCCTCTCGGGGACGCCAACTCTTTGCGGCGCGTGAAGTGCCGACACGTCAGCGCCGGCGCATCACCAAAGACAGGTTGTTGGCGGGCATCTCGACGACAGTGGGCGGCGAAAAGCTCGCGGTCGCGGCGAGGCCGGCCACGGCTTCGAGGTCGCGCACGCCCCAGTCAGGGTTCTCGGCCCTGAGCTCGCGATCGAAAGCATCGTTGCTTGGCGCCGTGTGCGCGCCGTTGCGCCGGAACGGACCGTAGAAATAGAGCAGGCCGCCGGGCGGCAGCACGCGGCCGGCGCCCAGCATCAGGCCCTCGGTCGCCGGCCACGGCGCGATATGGATCATGTTGATGCAGATCACTGCATCGGCGTGCGCGACCGGCCAGGCGGCGGCAGTGGTGTCGAGCCGCAGCGGTGGGCGGATGTTGGGCGCGTCAGCCGCCCAGGCGGCGATGCTCGGGTGGTGGCGGAGATCCGGATCGCTCGGCTGGAAGATGAGGCGTGGCAGCGCCTTGGCGAAATACGCGACATGGGTGCCCGAGCCGCTGGCGATCTCCAGCACCAGGCCGCTTTGGGGCAGGTGCTGCGTCAGGACTTCGAGGATGAATTGCCGGTTGCGCGCCGCCGACGGCGCCTCGCGCTTCATTGCAGCGGTTTCCCAAATCGGAGGTCGGAGGCTCGCATCATAGCTCGTCGACGTGATACCAAAGCTTGGGCGTTCAATGTGGACTTTCTCGGGGACGCCATTTCCGTGAGGAGCCGATCGGCGCGGATGTCTGTCAGAGGAATCTTCGTCCGGTCGCTGTTCCAGGGGCTGCACATCCTGTGGCCGGTGCTGTCGGCAATACTGCTGTTCGTCGCCGGCCTCGGTGTCATCATCGGCCTCGTCGAAGGTTGGGGCGTCTGGCCCGGCGTCTATTTTGCTTTCGTGACGGCCCTCACCATCGGCTATGGCGACCTCGTGCCGAGCGGACCGCTGACGCAGGCGCTCGCGCTGGTCGCGGGCTTCGCGGGCATCACCCTGACGGCACTCCTTGCCGGCGTCACCGTGCGCGCCTTCCAGGTGACGCCGAGAGCCACTGACCCAGGCAAGGAACGCTGACATGTCGAAGCCCGCTCACGCCAAGCCCGGCGGTCATCTCGGCGAGTTCGTGCGCACCTCGCTCTACCTCAGCGTTTGTTTCGTCGCGCTGCTGCTCTACCGCACGTCGATACCCGGCGCGCCAGCGGTCGAGCTGGTGCTGTTCGGCTACGCCGTGCTGAAGGCGATGGTGCTCGCCAAGTTCATCCTGCTGGCACACATCTTTCATTTGGGCGAGCGGCATCGCGACAAGCCGCTGATCTATCCGACGCTCTATCAGACGGTGCTGCTCTGGCTGCTGCTGCTGGCACTCACGGTGGTCGAGGAAGCGTGCAAGGCGCTCTGGCACGGCGAAGCGCTCGCCGATGCCGTCGTCCGCATCCTGGGCGGTGGCGGGGTGTGGCGGGTGCTTGCCGAGGGCCTGCTGCTGTTCCTGCTCCTGCTGCCCTACGTGGCGTTCCGCCAGCTCGGGGAGAGCTTGGGCAAGGGCCACCTGATGCGTCTGTTCTTCGGCGCCACACGGTGACGGTGCATCAGCCGCGGCGGAAAACCAGCGACAGGTTGTTGACGGGCATCTCGACGACGATCGGCTCACCGAAGCCATTGGTGGCCGCGAGCGTCGCGACGGCCTCGAGATCGCGCACTCCCCGAGCCGGGTTCCGGCGCCTGAGATCGAGGTCGAACGCCGCATTGCTGGGCGCTGTGTGCGCACCGTTGCGGCGGAAGGGTCCGTAGAGGAACAACACGCCGCCCTCGGGCACGATGCGTCCCGCGCCCTGTATCAGGGCCTCGGCCGCCGGCCACGGCGCGATATGGATCATGTTGCTGCAAATCACGGCGTCGGCCCGGACCACGGGCCATGCCGGCTCCGTGGTATCGAGCGCCAGCGCCGGCCGCACGTTGGCAATCCGGCGCACCAGGCAGCAATGCTGGCATGGTTACGTTGGTCCGGATCGCTGGGCTGGAAGGTGAGATCGGGCAGCGCTGCGGCGAAGTGTGCGAAGTGAGTTCCCGAGCCGCTGGCGATCTCCAATACGAAGCCTCTTGTCGGCAGATGTTTCATCAGCACGTCGAGAATGACCTGCCGGTTGCGAGCTGCCGACGGCTCTTCTTTTTTCACCGAGCCGCCTGAATCGCCCGCCAGATGTTGTAGGGCGTCGCCGGACCCTCGAAGTCCCTGACGCCGAGCGGGCGCAGCGCATCCATGATCGCATTGGCGATCGCCGGGAAGGCCGCGATCGCGCCTGCTTCGCCGCAGCCTTTGACGCCGAGCGGATTGGTCGTGCAGCGCGTCGGGTTGTAGCCGAGCTCGAACGAGGGCAGGTCGTCGGCGCGAGGCAGGGCATAGTCCATGAACGAGGCCGCCAGCATCTGGCCGCTCTTGGAATCGTAGACCGCGCGCTCGAGCAGCGCCTGGCCGACGCCTTGCGCCATGGCGCCGTGCGCCTGGCCTTCGGCTACCATCGGGTTCACCAGCACGCCGTAGTCGTCGACGCCCGAGTAGCGCACGAGCTCGACGCGGCCGGTATCGCGGTCGATCTCGACCTCGACGACGTGGCAGCCGTTGGGGAAGGTCATGTGCTCGCGCGTCCAGGCATGGAAGGTGTCGAGCGGCTTGCCGGCCTCGCGACCCTTGGCCGCCACCTCGAGCAGTCCGACGCTCTTGTCTGTGCCGATCACGGTGAAACGGCCGTCGGCGAAGGCGATGTCGGCCTCGGCCGCTTCCAGCATGTCGGCGGCAAGTGCACGGCCCTTGGCCAGGATCTCGTCAGAGGCGCGCCACATCGCGGTGCCGCCCATGTAAGTGGCGCGCGACGAGCCGTGGCCGCCGCCATTGACGATGAGGTCGGTGTCGCCCTGGCGCAGCTTGATCTGCTGGTTGGGCACGCCGAGGCGATGGGCGAGGATCTGCGGGAACGTCGTCTCATGGCCCTGGCCGATATGCTGCGTGCCGGTGATCAGCGCCACCGTGCCGTCCGGCTCGAAGCGGATGTCGACGTTCTCGTCGGGCGAACCACCGGTGCCCTTGATGTGATAGGCGAAGCCGAGCCCGCGCAGCCGCCCGCGCGCTTCGCTCGCGCGGCGGCGCTGGTCGAAGCCTGGGAGGTCGGCCCGTTTGAGCGCCTGGTCGAGCGTGCCCGGAAAATCACCGCTGTCGATCTGCAGGCCGAACACGTTCTTCATCGGCATGGCTGCCTTGGGCACCATGTTGCGCCGGCGCAGTTCGGCCGAGTCAATGCCGCTCGCTATCGCCGCCAGCTCGATCAGGCGTTCCATGATGTTGACGATCTCGGCGAAGCCCGGCCCGCGCGTGACGCCGATTGGTACGGTGTTGGTGAGCACTGCACGCACGAGGAGCGCGCAGACTGGCAGGCGATAGACGGTGCCCTGGCCCTGGATCCACTGGAAGGTTTGCACGCCGCCGCCGACGCCCGCCATGTAGGCGCCGATGTTGGCGGCGCTGTGGACGCTGAGCGCCAGGAACTTGCCGTCGGCGTCGATGGCCAGGGCTGCGCGCGCCTGCTGGTCGCGCCCGGCATGATCGGTGAGGAAGACCTCGCTTCGCGTGGCGATCCATTTCACCGGCCGGCCGACCTTGCGCGCCGCCCACAGCACGAGCGCGTGCTCGGCATAGGCGAAGTTCTTGGCGCCGAAGCCGCCGCCGACATCCGGCGCGATGAAGCGCACCTTGGCCGGCTCGACGCCGAGGCAGCGCGCGATGTGGTTGCGGTTGATGTGGATGTTCTGACTGGAGACGGTGAGGGTATAGCGGCCGGATGTGGCGTCCCCAGGGGCGTCCCATTGGCCCACCATGCCGCGCGGCTCCATCGGGTTGGTGACGATGCGGTGGTTGTCGAATTCCATTTCGACCACGTGCGCGGCGCGGATGAAAGCGACGGCCGTCGCCTCGTGATCGCCGGCCTTCCAGTCGAGGCAGAGATTGCCCGGCACCTCGGCCGACAGAAGCGGGGCGCCCGGCGCGAGGGCGGCGTCGCAGGTCGTGACGGCGGGCAGGGGTGCGTAGTCGACCTCGATCAGCTCGGCGGCATCGAGCGCCTGCGCTAAGGTCTCGGCCACGACCAGCGCTACCGGCTCGCCGCCGAAACGCACCTTGTCGGAAGCGAGCAGCGGCTGCGGCGCGTAGATGAACGGCTCGCCGGTCTGCACGTTGGCCGCGGTGTAGGGCAGCAGCGGACCGAGCCCGTCGGCGGCGGCGTCCTTTGCGGTCAATACTGTCAGCACGCCGGGCGCCTTCATTGCGGCGCTGGTATCGATGCTGCGGATCTCGGCATGGGCGTGCTGCGAGCGCAGGACGGCGGCGCGCGCGAGACGCTCGAACTTCAGATCGTCGACGTACTGGCCGCGGCCGGTGATCAGCCGCTGGTCCTCGCGGCGCTTGGGCGCATCGCCGATGATCTGCCGGTTGCTCATGCTCGCCTTTCGTCCCACCAGTCGCGCGCCTGCATGCTCCAGTAGCTCGCCTGCACGCCGAGCCGGCCGAACGGCCCTCCGGCCCAGACGATGCCGAAGGGATCGAACAGGCGCCAGTGCTCGTCGTTGCCCGCGATGCCTTCGGCCACAGCGATCGCGCCCGCCGCCGTCTGCGCCACGCCATGGCCGCCGAAGGCGGTACACACCCATAGGCCGGGCGCCAGGCGGCCGACCTGGGGCATCTTGTGCAGTGCGTAGCCCATGATGCCGGGCCATGCCCACTCGATCTCGAAGAAGCCGAGCTGCGGGTACACCGAGAGGATGTCGCGGCGCATCATCTCGCGCAGCCTGGGCGGCTCGCGCGTGTCGGTGGTGATGCGGCCGCCCCACAGCAGACGGTCGCCGTCGACGATGCGGTAATAGTCGCCGGCGCGGCGGGTGTCGGAGATCGAGCCGTGAAAGCGGACGGCCTCCTCGAGCCGATCACCGAGCTTGGCGGTCACCGCGACGTAGGTCGCCACCGGCAGCACGGCCGAAGCGACCTTGGCGTGAATGCCGCCGAGGTCGGCATTGCCCGCCAGCACGATGTCCCGGACGGAGATCTCGCCCGTGGTCGTGATCACCTTGTTGGTGTCGAGTGCCACGGCCTCCGTGTGCTCGAATACGCGGGGTAATTCCGCCGCCAGCGCCTGCGCAAGATTCAGCGGATGGACCTGGAACGATCTCGGATCGTGCACCGCCTCGAAATACCGGCCGGTCGACAACAGCGCGCGCACCTGGTTCGTCGTCCACGGCTCGAAGCTGGCGCCAAGCTTGTCGGCCAGCGCGCGCGTGCGATCGGCGAAGGCGGCACCTTGGTCGGTGCGCGCCACCGTCAGCTTGCCATGGCCCATCACGATATTCGGTCGCGCGCCGGCCGCCTCGCGCACCAGCTCGACGCCTTGTTGCGAGAGCGCGTAGAGCTTGCGCGCGTGCTCGACGCCGAGCTTGTCGACCAAGGCACCCGAGCGCTCGGCGTAGCCCGCGCCGACGAAGCCGCCGTTGCGGCCCGAGGCGCCCCAGCCGATGCGGCGGCGCTCGAGCACGACCACATCCTTGCCCTGCCTTGCCAGCAGCCGCGCGGTATGAAGGCCGGCGAAGCCGCCGCCGACCACCGCGACGTCGCATTCGAGCTTGCCCCGGAGCGGCGGCCGCTCGGGCGCGCTGTCGCGCGTCGCGGCGTACCAGCTCGCCGGGTAGTCAGTAGCCAATGGCGGCCCCGTCGCTCCGCGGATCGGCGCCGCCGGCGCGCACACCGGTCTGCGGGTCGATGGTGATGCCGTTGGCATGGCCCGCCATTTCGTCCCACGGTCCCCAGCGGTCGAGCACGTGGCCGCGTCGCTCCAGGTCGGCCAGCGTGCCCGCCGGAAAGCGGCTCTCGATATGCAGCGTGTCGCGCGTATCGAGCAGACCGAAGCGGCCGCTCAGGAACCGCGGCGTCTCGAGCGCCTCCTGGATGTCGAGCCCGTGGTCGATCATGGCGACATAGGTCTGCAGATGGATCTGCGGCTGGCCGTCGGCGCCCATGCAGCCCAGCACCGCCCACGGCCTGCCGTCGCGCAAGGCGAGCGAAGCGATCAGCGTGTGCAGCGGCGTCTTGCCCGGCGCCACGCAATTGTTGTGCTTTGGATCTAGCGAGAAATATGACGAGCGGTTCTGCAGCACCACGCCGGTGTTGCCCGCCACCACGGCGGCGCCGAAGCTGCCGTAGACCGAGAAGATCAACGACGCGGCGTTGCCATCCTCATCGACCACGGCGATGTAAGTCGTGTCGCCGGTGAGGCTGCCGTAGGACGGGATTTTGTCCCACGGCAATGCGCGGTTGCGATCCATGAGTGCGCGCCGCTCGCCCGCGTATTTCTTGGAGAGCAGCAGGTCCATCGGCACTTTGGAGAACCGAGGATCGCCCAAAAATCGATCGCGGTCGTTGTAGGCAATCTGCTTGGCCTGGACCATGAGATGCACGTAGTCCGGCCCGAGAAAGTCGAGCTTATGCATGTCCAGCGGCTCGAGCAGGTTCAGCATCTCGAGCACGGCGAATCCTTGAGTCGGCGCCGGTGTCTCGTAGATCGTGACGTCGCGATAGGTGCCGACGAGCGGCTCCTCCCAGCGCGCCGTCTGCGCCTTGAGATCGGCTTCTGTGAAGAAGCCTGAATTGGCCTTGGCATAGCGCGCCATCTCGCGCGCCACCTCGCCTTCGTAGAAGCCGGCGCGGCCATTGCTCGCGATGGCCTCAAGTGTGCGCGCAAGGTTGGGATTGCGGAGGATCGGGCCGCCCTTGAGGAAGATCGCCGCGGCATCGGAGTCCTTGGCGAGGTCAGGAGTGGCCGCCTCGAGCCAGTGGGAGAGCCGCGCGCCGATGGGAAAGCCGTCGCGGGCCCAGCCGATGGCGGCCTCGAGGCTGCGCTTCAGCGGCAGTCGGCCGTAGGCCGCGTGCGCCTCGCACCAGCTCGCCACCGCACCGGGTGTCGTGAGCGTCGCGGGCAATGGTCCCTTGTACGGCACCTCAGGGAGTCCGCGTTTCGCAAAGGCCTCGACCGTGCCGCTTGCCGCGGCGCGGCCGCCGCCGTCGAGGTAGCGCACCTTCTTCGTCTTGGCGTCCCAGATCAGCCAGAAGGCATCGCCGCCGATCCCGGTCATGTGGGGGTAGAGCACGGCCAACGCGGCGGCGGTCGCGATAGCGCCGTCGATCGCCGAGCCGCCGGCGCGCAGCACCTCGCAGCCCGCCTGGCTCGCCAGCGCATGCGGCGAGGCGACCATGGCCTTGGACGCCAGCGTCGCCGGCCGTCCGGTCGTGATCTGCATCGGCTAGCGCTTGTCGATGTTGGCGGAGCGGATGGGCACGCCGAACTCCTGCCGGCAGACCTCGGCCAGGGTCGCGACACCTTTGCGAATGGTGTCGTGGTCGAGATTGGCGAAGCAGAGGCGCAGCCGGCTCCTGGAGAACTCCTTGTCGGTCGACCATTCCGGCCCGGGATTGAGCGCGACGCCAGCCTTGGCCGCCGCCTGGTTCAGCTTCACCGTGTCGACATTGTCCGGCAGCTTGATCCAGAGAAAGATGCCGCCCGGCGGATCGCCGAACTCGGCCGAAGTGCCGAACTGCTCGGCCAGCGCCTCGCGCAGCACCTGCAGCTTGCCGTGCAGCTCCCTGGCGACCTTGGGGACATGCGTGTCGAAATGCTTGGGCAGGTATTCGCCCAACATCATCTGCTCGAGCGCGCCCGAGCCCGCGTCCTGCTTCAGGCCGAGAATGCGCGCCATGATCTCCCACTTGGCGACGACGTAGCCGACGCGCAGCGCCACCGCGATGGTCTTGGAGAAGGAGCCGATGAAGATCACGCCTTCACCATCCGCCATGGCGTAGAGCGACGGCGGGCGCTTCAGGCTCCACACCAGATCGGAGTAACACTCGTCCTCGAAGATCATGACGCCGGCATCGCGCGCGATCTTGAGGAACTCGGCGCGGCGCTTCTCCGGCATCACCGAGCCGGTGGGATTCTGCACGGTCGGGATGGTGTAGATGAACTTGGGCTTCACGCCCTTCTTGTCGAGATCGTCGAGCGTGCGCCTGAGCTCGTCCATGCGCATACCTTGATCGTCGAGCTTCACGCCGACGATTTTGGCGTGGAAGCGGGCGAGGCGGGTGATGGTGCCGCCATAGGTCTCCTGCTCGACCAACACGGTATCGCCACGGCCGACCAGCAGGTTGTTGATCAGATCGAGGCCCTGCAGCGACCCTGATGTGATCAGGATATTGTCGGTCGTCACGTTCATGCCGGCATGCGCCTTGAGCTTGCGCACCAGGAACTCGCGCAACGGCTTGTAGCCGAGGGGGCCGCTCTGCAGACCATAATTGGCGAGCGTCGTGCCCTCGCGCTTCATCACCGTCGTCACGGCCTCGAGCAGGTCGGCCACCGGTACATGCTCCGGCGCCACGTGTCCGCCGATGAAATTGTACTTGGGAAAGCCGTTCCATTTGGCAGCGGGCGCGGGCGTGTCGGGCGCCAGCAGCGGCGCGAAATCGAACGGGGCGGTCATGAGGTTTCCTCGGAACACTTATTTGGGACGTGGATCGCGCAACTTTGCATCAGTTCGAGGAAGCTTGCCACGTCGCATCAGCCGCACCGCCTCGACCAGCGACGCCGCGGCGTTTCGCACCTCCTGCTGCAGGGCCTTGTCCTCGTCGAGATCGTCGTGGCTGCTGGCATAGGGCTTGAAGTAGCCGATATAGCGGTCGAGCTCGGCCTTGCGGCCGGCCGAGACGAGCCCGATGTCTTCCAGCCAGTCGACCAGGCTGCGCCGCACATTCTCGACGCCCGCCGCATCGCCGTGCACCACGACAGAGAAGACCCGGCCGGCGAGGTGGCGCGGATAGTCCCAGCCCTCGAGCTCGATCTCCTTGGCGAGCTTGGGGTCCTTGCCCTGCGTCGTCGTGGGATCGGGATTGCCGCCGTCGGCGCAGACCAGCCGGTCGATCATCAGCTTCAGCGTCGACGGCGCCTGGTACCACTGCACCGGCGTCAGGATCATCACGCCGTGCGCGGCGACCCACATCGGATAGATGTCGTTCATCCAGTCGTGCACCTGGCCCAGCGAATGGTTGGGATAGCAGGAGCAAGGCCAGTGGCAGAGCGGCATCGCCGTCGACACGCACGACTTGCAGGGATGGATCTTGCGGCCGTATTGCGAGGTCAGCAGGCTGAGGTCGAGCAGCTCGGTCTCGAAGCCGCGCTCGCGCTCGATGGCGCGGCGCGCGATCTCGACGAGACGGAACGTCTTCGACTCTTCGCCGGGACAGGTCTGGTCGCTGCGCGGCGAGCCGTTGATCAGCAGGATGCGCGACGTCGACGAATGAGATCGCTGCCGGCGTTCGGCCGCGGCAATGGCGTCGCGCGCGGCGATCCAGTCGACCGAGAGCTCATATTTCGGATCGCTGTAGCGCTTGCCGGCGGGTTTGGTGCGCGGCGCCTTGCGGCCCTCGTGGTAGCCGTCCCACGCGGCCTCCACGATTCGGCCGATTTCCCGCTTGAAGGGCTCGAACGCCGGATCGAAGAAGAGCTCGTGGGCGCGTTTGGTGAATTCGGCTTTTGCTATGGCGACGCTCGGCATGCCCGTGCGCACCTTGATCGTCGCCATCGCGGCCTCCGGTCTAGCGCCTGTCGAACGAGACGCTCTTGATCACGGCATAAACGCTCTTGCCCGGCGATAGCTGCAAACGCTGGACCGACTTTGTCGTCAGCCGGGCGCTCAAGGCGGCGCCATTGCAGTCGAGCACCACGTCGGCCTGCGCACCCGTGCCGACCGGCTGGATGCGCGCCACCTGGCCTCCCAGCACATTGAGCGCGCTGATGTCCTGCGGCGGCGCCAGGCTCAGCATGACGTCGCGGGCGCGGATGTAGGCCCTCACGGAGCCACCCGGCTCGGCGGCGAGGCGTGGCACCTGCAGCTCGCCCGCCGCCGTCGTGAGTGTCGTCAGCTTGAAGGTCTCGTCGTGCCGGGCGATGAGGGCGTCGAGCACGGTGCCGCGGTCGCTGTCGTCGGCGTGGGCCAGCACGTCCCGCACCCGGCCGACCTCGCGCACCTTGCCGTCGGCCAGCAGCACGACCGTTGTGGCAAGCCGCGCCACCTCGGCCACCGAATGGCTGACATAGACGATCGGCACGCCCGCCTCGTCGCGCAGCCGCTCGATGAAGGGCAGGATCTCGGCGCGCCGTTCGTCGTCCAGCGCGGCGAGCGGCTCGTCCATCAACAGCAGGCGCGGCTTGGCGAGCAGCGCACGGCCGATCGCGACGCGCTGCTTCTCGCCGCCCGACAGCGAGGCCGGTGCTCGCTCCAGCAAATGACTGATGCCCAACAGCTCGACCACCGACGCAAGGTCGGCGGTGCCCGCCTCGACACGCGCGAACCAGTTTCCGTAGAGCAGGTTGCGGCGCACGCTCAAGTGCGGGAACAGGCGGCCTTCCTGGAAGACGTAGCCGACGCGCCTCTTGTGCGGTGGCATGAAAACCCCACGCTCGGTGTCGACCAGCACCTGGCCGTCGATCGCAATGCGGCCGCGGTCGGGTTCGATGAGCCCTGCCACACTGTCGACGATCGAGGTCTTGCCTGAGCCGGAGCGGCCGAACAGGGCGGTCAGGCCGGACTGCGCGGCAAAGCGCGCCTGAAGATGGAAGGCGTCGCGTCGATGATCGATGTCGACCTCGAGGCTCATGCCGCCGCCTGCCGCATGCCGATGCGCCGCGCCACCAGCTCGGAGCCGATCAGCGCCGCCATCGAGATCACCACCGAGACCAGGGTCAGGCGGAGCGCATGCGGGTCGCCCCCCGGCACCTGGGTGAAGGTGTAGATGGCCGATGGCAAGGTCTGGGTCTCGCCCGGGATGTTGGAGACGAAGGTGATGGTAGCGCCGAACTCGCCCATCGCCTTGGCGAAGCACAGGATCATGCCGGCGATGATGCCCGGCAGGATGAGGGGCAAGGTGACAGTCGCGAAAACCCAGGCCGGGCTGGCGCCCAGCGTGCCGGCCGCCGACTCGAGTCGCCGGTCGACCGCTTCCAGCGAGAGGCGCACGGCGCGCACCAGCAGCGGAAAGCCCATCACGGCGCAGGCGAGCGCGGCGCCGGTCCAGCGGAACGACAGCACGATGCCGAAGACGCTTTCCAGGAACTCGCCGATCGGCCCCTTGCGGCCGAAACCGAGCAACAGCAGGTAGCCGGTGACGACGGGCGGCAGGATCAGCGGCAGGTGGACCAGCGTGTCGAGGAGCGTACGGCCCCAGAAATTGCGCCGCGCCAGCAGCCACGCCACGGCGATGCCGAACGGCAGGCTGGCGAGCGTTGCCGTGCTGGCGACCAGCAGGCTAAGCCGCACCGCCGTCCATTCCTCGGCGCTCAACCAGGCTTCCAGGCGATCCTCCTCAGGAAGCCGCTATAGTCCGTGGGTTATAACGCTTCGTAAAGAGGCGCCTGAGGCCCACCGCGGCGATCACGGCGAGGCTCGCCAGCGCCACCTTGTGCACGGGGCGCGGCGCCAGATCGAGATTGATGTCGGCCAGCAGCACCCGCATCGCCGGCACCTTGTTGACGAAGACGTACCAGCCGAGCTCGAAGCCGAGCGTCGCCGCCGTCGCCACGACCGCCAGCAGCAGCAGTCCCAAATGGCTGGTGCGCAGCTTGGGTGGCAGGACGCGCCACAGCATCAGCCAGGCGAACAGGCCGGCGGCGATTGTGGCCTCGCCGACATTGACCTTGGACTGCAGGAAGAAATGGATCAGCGCCAGCACGGCCGCCGGATAAATCAGCTTGTGCAGGCGCTGCCAGTTGCGTCTCAGCCGCTTCTGCCAGCCGTCGGTCGAGGTGATGGCGAGGACGACGAGGACGAGCAGGGCGACGAATCCGATGGTGAGGTAGATGCGCTTGGCGATCTCGAGCGCCACCACGACCAGGTTCCATTTCTGGTCGTAGATGTAGATCGCGAAGTGGGCGAGCGCATAGAGCGCCGCGGCGACGCCGATGCGCCGGCGGATTCGCGCCAGCGGCATCCAGTCGAAAGTGGCGCGCGCCGGCGTCAGCGCGAGCGACAGCAGCAGGAAGATCACCGCCCAGTCGCCGGTGATGTGCGTGGCGAGCGTGACCGGCCGGGCGCCCAGCCCGTCGTTCCACCCGCGCCAGACCAGCTCGGCCATCGGCAGGCAGAGCAGGACGAGCGTCACGAGGCGCAGCAGCGCGATCTTCTGGCGAGCCGTCACGGGCGCACTTGTGGTGGTGGGTTTTAGCGGCTGTGCGAGAAGAGCAGGCGATAGCTGCCGACGACCGGTGCCTTGACGCCGAACTTGGCGAGCGCGGCGGGCTTGAACACTTTCTTCGCTGCCGCCTCGCCCGCGGCCACGTCGCCCGACTCGAGCATGACGATCCATTCGGCGCTTTCCGAGCGCGGATAGTCGAAATTCTTGCCCTTGCCGGGCGCGTTCGCCGTCTCGAGGTCGTTTTCCGCCGCCGCGGCGCCCACCATGCCGGGCATCGCCACCGCCTGCGGCAGCACCTTGCGCAGCCAGACCAGCAGGCCGGCGCGGCCGCTGGGATGAGGCGCCAACCGGATGCAGGTGAGGGCGCCGCCGACGCCATGCGTGAGGTCGAGCTGCACGCGCACCGTCATGCGCTTGAAGGAGGTGAACTTATTCATCACCCGCTGGCTCCACGCGCTTTGGTTGGCGAGCAGCGCGAGGTAGCCGGGCGTGGCGAGGTCGCCCACCTTGGAGCATTCGTAGGTGGCGAGGAATTTCGGCTTGGCGTTGACCGCGACGTAACGGCGGGCCCGCTTGAAGCCCGGCAAGTTGACGCGCTCGTCAATGTGCTCGCGGTTGTACCACTCGGTGAAATCCGGCTCGTCGCGCCGCTTCACCTCGTTGAACACGACAAGCATGCCTTTTCCGCGTAGCGCCATGATTCCCGTCCTTGCCGGTGTTTGGTCTATGCTGCCCGCATCGGAGGGGAGATGCCATGAAGATCGTCAAGATCGAGGACCTGCACTGCGACGCCGGCTGGCGGGATTTCTCCTTCCTCAAGATCACCACCGACGACGGCATCGTCGGCTGGTCGGAATACAACGAAGGCTACGGCAGCGCGGGCCTCACGGCCGTGATCCGCCGCATGGCGGCAGGACTGATCGGCGAGAACCCGCGCGCGGTCGAGCGCATCATGTCGATGCAATACGCCATCACCCGCCAGGCACCGGGGGGCTTGAACCAGCAGGCCATGGCCGCGGTGGAGAACGCACTTTTGGATGTCAAGGCGAAGTCGCTTGGCGTGCCGGTCTACGAGCTGTTCGGCGGCAAGGTGCGCGACCGCCTGCCGCTCTACTGGTCGCACTGCGGCAGCTACCGCTTCCGCAACGCCGAGGTGATGGGCGTCGAGCCCGTGCGCTCCTTCGACGATGTGGTGAAGCTCGGCAAGCACGTGAAGGAGCGCGGCTTCAAGGCGCTCAAGACCAACATCTTCCGCTTCGACTTGAACAACATGCATCAGCCGGGCTTCGGACGCACGCCGGGCGGGCCGGAGCTGAACGCCGACGTGCCGATCCTGAAGGCGATCAACGACGGGCTCGCCGCGTTCCGCCAGGGGGCGGGGCCCGATATGGGCATCCTTCTCGACACCAATTTCAACTTCAAGACCGAGGGCTACATCAAGGTGGCGCGGACCTGCGAGCCCTACAATCTCTTCTGGCTGGAGATCGACAGCTACGATCCCGAGGGACTGCGCCTGATCCGCGACCGCGCCTCGATGCCGATCGCCTCGTGCGAATCGCTGTTCAGCCGGCGCCAGTTCCGGCCGTTCTTCGAGAACCGCTCGGTCGACGTCGCGATCATCGACGTGCCGTGGAACGGCCTGGCCGAAGGCCACAAGATCTCGACCATGGCCGAGGCCTACGAGATCAACTGCGCGCCGCACAATTTCTACGGCCACATGTCGACGCTGATGAGTGCCAATCTCTGCGCCGCCATGCCCAATTTCCGGATCATGGAAATCGATATCGACGACGTGCCGTGGAAGGACGATCTGGTCACGCATCCGCCGAAGATAGAGAATGGCGAGCTGATCGTGCCCGACCGGCCTGGTTGGGGCGCCGACATCAACGAGGAAGCGGTCAAGGCACATCCGCCGAAGAATCCGCATCCGTAAGAGGGGGAATAGATAGATGGTCTACGAGCTTCGCACCTACACGCTGGCGCCCGGCAAGATGCCGGAATACCTCAAGGCCGCCGAGACGATCGGCCGGCCGGCGCGCGGCAACAATTACGGCGTCAACCACGGCTACTGGACGGCCGAGTTCGGCGCGCTGAACCAGATCTGGCACCTTTGGAAGTACGACAGCTACGAAGAGCGCACGCGTCTGCGCGGCGAGCTGCAGAAGAACAAGGACTGGACCGAAAAGTACGTGCCGTTCGTCAAGACCGTGGTGGTCCGCCAGGACCTGCGCCTGATGAATCCGGTCGTCGACATCAAGCCGAGCGACGGCACGACCGGCAACGTCTACGAACTGCGCATCTACACCTGCAACCTCGGTGGCGCGGTGCAGTACGGCAAGGACTTCAAGGAAGTGCAGGCCGCTCGAGAGAAGTACTCGCCGATCTGGGGCGCCTGGACGGGCGAGATCCCGCAGCCCAACGAGTGGCTCCACCTGTGGCGCTACAAGAACCTCGAGGAGCGCGCCAAGGCGCGCAGCGACGCGATGAAGGATCCGGCGTGGCAGGCCTATCTCGCCAAGGGCCCGTCGAAGCTGGTCTCGATGTTCTCCACCCTGCTGATTCCGACCAACTATTCGCCGCTGAAGTAGAGTCATTCCCCGGGGGCGCGCCACCAAGTGGCGCGCCCCCGGCTTTTTGAGAGGTAGTCATGAACGCGTTCGACGACACTGCGCTTGCCCTCATAAAGTTCGGTGTCGGCCAGCCGGTGTCGCGCAAGGAGGATCCGACTCTCCTGCGCGGACAGGGGCGCTACACCGACGACATCAACCTCGCGGGCCAGGCCTACGCGGTCATGGTGCGGTCGAGGATCGCGCACGGCATCCTGAAAGGCATCGACAGCGCTGCGGCGCTCAAAATGCCGGGTGTGCTGATGGTGCTGACGGCGGCCGATCTCGATGCGGCGGGCATCGGGCCGACCAAGTGCGGCATGAATATTCCCGACCGCCACGGCAAGCCGATGAAGACGCCGCCGCGGCACAGCCTTGCCAAGGGCAAGGTTCGCTATGTCGGCGAGGCGGTGGCCTGCGTCGTGGCCGAGACGGCGGTGCAGGCCAAGGACGCGGCCGAAGCGGTTGACGTCGATATCGATGAACTGCCGGCGGTGACCTCGCCTGCTGACGCGCTGGCGGCCGGCGCGCCGCAGATCCACGACGAGGCGCCGGGCAACCTCGTGCTCGACTTCCACTACGGCGACGCCGAGGCGGTGAAGAAGGCGTTCGCCGCGGCAGCGCACGTCACGCGGCTGGAGATCAATTCCAACCGCATCGTCGTCAGCCCGATGGAGCCGCGCTCGGCGATCGGCAGTTACGAGAACGACCGCTGGGTGCTGCGGCTGGGCTGCCAGGGCGTGATGGGCATCCGCGGCGGCCTTGCCAAGGATGTGCTCGGTACCACGCCCGACAAGGTGCGCGTGCTGACCGGCAATGTCGGCGGCTCGTTCGGCATGAAGAGCCAGGTGTACCCCGAGTACGGCCCGCTCTTGCTGGCGGCGAAGAAGCTCGGCCGGCCGGTCAAATGGACCGACGAGCGCTCGGAGAGTTTCCTCAGCGACCATGCCGGGCGCGATCATCAGCGCGTGGCCGAGCTCGCGCTCGACAAGGACGGCAAGTTCCTCGCCGTGCGTCTCAGCGGCACCGGCAACGCCGGCGCCTACATCTACCCGCCGATGCCGGCCACGACCAACGCGGTGAAGAACCTAATCGACGTCTATGCGACGCCGGCGATGGAAGTGAACTCCCAGGTGGCGTTCACCAACACCACCCCGGTCGCCGCCTACCGAGGCGCCGGCCGGCCCGAGGGCAACTACTACATGGAGCGCCTGATCGAGACGGCGGCGCGCGAGATGGGCCTCGACGTGGCCGAGCTGAGAAGGCGCAATCACATCACGCCGCAGCAGATGCCGTACAAGGCGCCATCGGCGATGAACTACGATTCGGGCGAGTTCACCACCGTGCTCGACAAGGCGTTGGCGGCAGCCGACTGGCAGGGCTTCGATAAGCGCAAGACCGAGAGCGCGGCGCGCGGCAAGCTGCGCGGCCGCGGCATCGGCCAGTACCTCGAGGTCACCGGGCCGCCGGCCAAGGAGTATGGCGGCATCCGCTTCGAGCAGGACGGCACGGTGACGATGCTGTCGGGCACGCTCGACTACGGCCAGGGCCACGCCACGCCGTTTGCCCAGGTGCTCTCCCAGCAGACCGGCATTCCCTTCGAGCGGCTGCGCCTGCTGCAGGGCGATTCGGACCAGCTCAAGGTCGGCGGCGGCACCGGCGGCTCGAAATCGGCGCTGGTGGGCAGCCAGGCGTTCCTCGAAGCGGGCGACATACTGATCGAGCAGGGCAAGCAGATCGCGGCCCACGTGCTGGAAGCGTCGGCGGTCGATATCGAATTCGCCCGCGGCCGCTTCACGATTGCCGGCACCGACCGCGGCATCGGCATCATGGAGCTGGCGGACAAGATCCGCGGCGGGCTGAAACTGCCGGCCGAAGTGCCGCAGTCGCTCGACGTCAGCCACATCTCCACGAATCCGCCGTTCTCATTTCCCAACGGCTGCCACATCGCCGAAGTCGAGATCGACCGCGACACCGGCACGATCGACGTCGTGCGCTACGCGATGGTCAACGACTTCGGCACGGTCATCAATCCGATGCTGACGGCGGGCCAGGCGCATGGCGGCGTGATGCAGGGCATCGGCCAGGCGCTGATGGAGCGCACGGTCTACGACGGGCAGGGCCAGCCGCTCACCGGCTCCTACATGGACTACGCCCTGCCCCGTGCCAGCGATGCGCCGCCGATGTCGGTCGAGAACCATTCGGTGCCGTGCAAGACCAATCGCCTCGGCGTCAAAGGCTGCGGCGAGGCAGGCTGCGCCGGCGCGCTGCCGTCGGTGATGAACGCGGTGGTCGATGCGCTGTCGCAGTTCGGCGTGACGCACATCGACATGCCGGTGACTCCGGAAAAGGTCTGGCGGATCCTCAGTCGTTAAACTTCATGCCTCCTCTCCTCCAAGGGGGAGAAGAATATGAGAGCGGCGCTACTCGACCTTGATGCCGGCCGACTTGATCACCTTGTCCCACTTCACGGTGGCCTCGGCGACCAGTGTGCCGAATTCGGCCGGCGTGCCGCCAACCGTGGCACCTCCCAGCTCCTCGATCCGTCCCTTGATCTTGGGATCGACGAGGGCGGCGTTCAGCTCCTTGTTCAGCTTGTCGATGATGTCGGCCGGCGTGCCCTTGGGGACGCCGATGCCGGCAAAGCCGCTCGCCTCGTAGCCAGGCAAGAAGTCGCCGATCGGCGGCAGGTCGGGGAATACGTCCAGTTTCTTGGCGGTCGTCACCGCGAGCGCGCGCAGCTTGCCGCCCTTGATGTGCTGGATCGCTTCTGACACTGGCGCGAAGATCAGCTGCACCTGGCCGCTGATCAGGTCGGCGACCGCGGGCGCGCCGCCCCGGTAGGGGACGTGCACCAGGTTGACGCCGGACATCATCTTGAAGAGTTCGCAGGCGATGTTCTGCGGCGTGCCGGGACCGGCCGAGCCGTAGTTGAGCTTGCCCGGGTTGGCCTTGGCGTAGGTGATGAGCTCGGGGATCGTCTTGACGGGCACCGATGGGTTCACCACGACGACGTAGGCGAGGCGCGCGAGATAGATGACCGGCGCGATATCGCGGACGAAGTCGAACGGCAGATTGTTGTAGAGCGCCGTGTTGATCGCGTTCGGCGTGACGACCTGCAGCAGCGTGTAGCCGTCGGGCGTCGCCTTGGCGACGGTGTCGGTGCCGATGTTGCCGCTGGCGCCGGGCTTGTTCTCGATGATGAATTGCTGGCCGAGGCGCTGCGTCAGCCATTCGCCCATCAGGCGCGCCATGATGTCGGTCGCGCCGCCGGCGGGAAACGCGACGACGATGCGGGCCGGCCGCGACGGATAGGCTTGCGCCCGCGCGACGCCCGGCAATGCAGCCGCACCGGCGGCCAGAGTCGTGAATGTCCGGCGTGCAAATTCGGTCATGTTGCCCCCCTTTAGCTTACGCTAGCAGAGAGACTACACCCGATGTGCAAGACGGTGGGAGCGTGCCTTAACGCATGGCTCGCATTCGGGCCTGTCCTCTAGGCACTACCGCGGCAGCGAGGAGGGGACCTTGGCCTCGGTCTCGATGGTCTTCTTGACCGCCGGGCGCTGCATCATCCGCTCGTAGTGCGCCTGGAGCGCCGGATAGTTCTCGGGCTTCAGCTCGAACCGCGGCCGGAAGCGCCAATAGAGGCGGAAGAGGTGGATGTCGGCGATCGAGTACTTGCCGCCGACGCACCATGGCTTGCCGGCGAGCTTCTGGTCGGCAATGCGAAAGGCGGTATCGACACGCTCCGCCCCCTGCTGTGCCGCCGGATGGATCGTCGAGGCGACAAACGACATCCACGAGACCGCCTCGGCCTCGCCGAGCGCGCCGGCCGGCATCAGGCCGGCGTTGGGGTAGGCGCGGGCGAGATAGACCAGTGTGCCTGCGACCTCGGTCAGCACCGTGCCGTCGACCACCAGGGTCGGCACCTTGCCGTTGGGATTGACCTCGAGGAAGTCGGGCGTGCGCGTGCCCTGCTGCAACGTCAACGGGCGCGCCTCGAAAGGCGCGCCCGTTTCGTTGAGGGCGATGTGCGTCGCCATCGAGCTCGAACCGGGGGAGAAGTAGAAAGTGATCATCCCCGGGACGATGGCGACTGCGCCGGCTACTTGTCCAGCCAGAACGTGTCGAAGCGCACCACGTCGTAGATGCCGAAGTATTCTTTCGGATTGTGGCCCTTCACGTAGTCGTACCAGATGTCGTTGATCTTCTCCCACGACAGCGGCAGCACCGGCGGATCGGATTCGAAGATCTCCTCGCACTGGCGGATGAGCGCGAGACGCTTCTTGGTGTCGACCTCGCGGTCGATCTGCGGCACGAGCTCGTTGAACTTGGCGTTGTCCCAGAAGCCGTAGTTCTGCGGGCCGTCCTTCTTGTACCAGGCGTTGAAGTAGTCCGACGGGTCGAGCAGCGTCGACACGATGGCGCCGACCGCGAGGTCGAACTTGCCGGTCTTGGTGTCGTCGAACCACACCGACTCGACCACGGTGCGCAGCGTGCACTCGATGCCGATCTGCTGCAGCATCGCCTGCACCGCCTGCGCCCACAGCTTGAACGAGGCGACGTCGCGCACCAGGTAGTCGAGGCCCTTGATGCCGTTGGCGTGGCCCGCGGCGGCGAGCAGCGACTTCGCCTCCTTGACCGCCGCCGTCGTGTCGTCCTGGTAGCCAAGACGCTTCTTCAGCTCGGGCAGCGGTGTGGCCCATTCGGAGAACGGGTAGATCATGCCGCCCATCATCATCGGCGCCACGTCCTTCACGACGTCGACCAGCACCGGCCGGTCGAGGGCGAGATGGATGGCGCGGCGGACCCGCGCGTCGTCCAGCGGCTTCTTCTTGTTGTTCATCCAGGTGCCCTGGATGACCGACTGGTAGAAGGCCGTGGTCTGCATGCCCTTCGTCTGCGCCGCCTTGCGCGCCGAAACAGGATCGCAGATGCGGGCGTAGTCGACGCGGTTCGACAGCACCGCCGAGCCCAATTCGGGCGAGAACGGCAGGGCGTGATAGAACTCGATGCCGTCGAGATACGGCAGGCCCTTGTTCCAGTACTTGTCGTTCTTCTCCATCACCCAGACTTCGTTCTCGACGCGGCGCTTGCTCTTGAACGGCCCGGTGCCGGGGATGTCGACCACCTTGCGCAGGTTCTGCTGGTTGTCGTCGAGCGTCTTCTTGCGGACGATGCCGTTCCAGCCCGAGGCAATGGCCGCCATGATGAAGCTGGCAGGCCGCGGCTCGGAGAGCTTGAAGACCACGGTCTTCTTGTCGGGCGCCGTGATCTCGCTCACCGTCGCGAACAGCGGCGAGCGCGGGATGCTGATGCCGGCCGGCGGCTTGCGAATGCGGTCGAAGGTGGCCTTGACGTCCTCCGAGGTAAGCTCGGCGCCGTCGTGGAATTGCACGCCCTCGCGCAGATGGAAGGTGTAGGTCTTGCCTTCCTTGTCGATCTCCCAGCTGTGCGCCAGGTCGGGGATGATGGTCTTGCCCGAATCGCGCGGATCGCGCCGCACCAGGTTGTCGAACATGCAGCCCTGGCTGCCCAGGCTGTTGATCGTGCCCGACTGATGGAAGTCGAAATGCGGCGGACGCATCGTGATGCCGTACTTCAGCACGCCACCACGCTTCGGATTGGCCTCGGGCGCAGCGAGCTGGAATTTCGAGCCGTCGAACTGGTTGGGCACGCCCTGCGCCAAGGCCTGCCACGGCATGCCGAACACGGTCGCCGTTGCCGCGGCGCCCTTGACGAAATCACGACGATTGACGCCCGGATCGCGGGTCTTGAATTTGTCAGACATCTTCACTTTCCTCCCATTTGGTCTTTTGCAGACCGCGCACAATGTGCTGTGATGGCTGGCCCATCACGTTGGGCCAAAAACTAACACGAGAGTTTTCAGGGAGTCTCGCGTGATCCTGCAGGTCGAGGGGCTGCAGACGCATTTCTTTACCGCAGTGGGTACGGTGCGTGCTGTCGATGGCGTCTCCTATTCGCTGAACAGCGGCGAGACGCTGGGCGTGGTGGGGGAGTCCGGCTGCGGCAAGAGCGTATCGGCGCTCAGCATCCTGCGCCTCGTCGCCAATCCGCCCGGCCGCATCGTCGGCGGCGAAATCAAATTCCAGGGAAAGAACCTGCTCGAGCTCTCGGAGCCCGAGATGGAACGCATCCGCGGCAACGAGATCTCGATGATCTTCCAGGAGCCGATGACCTCGCTCAACCCGCTCTACACGGTGGGGGGCCAGATCGCCGAGGCCGTCGCGCTGCACCAGGGGCTCGGCAAGAAGGAGGCGTGGGACCGCGCCGTCGACATGCTGCGCCGCGTCTACATCCCCGAGCCCGAGCGGCGGGCGCACGCCTATCCGCACCAGCTCTCGGGCGGCATGCGCCAGCGCGTGATGATCGCGATGGCGCTGTCGTGCAATCCCAAGGTGCTGATCGCCGACGAGCCGACCACGGCGCTCGACGTCACCATTCAGGCGCAGATCCTCGACCTGATGCGCGAACTGCAGGAGACCACCGGCACGGCGATCGTGTTGATCACCCACGACATGGGCGTGGTCGCCGAGAACGCCGACCGCGTCGTGGTGATGTATGCCGGCCGCAAGGTCGAGGAGGCGCCGGCCGACGAATTGTTCGAGCACCCCGGCCATCCCTACACCGAGGGCCTGCTGGGCTCGATCCCGCATCTCGGCGAGGCCGGCGGCAGCCGCCAGCGCCTGAACGAGATCAAGGGCCTGGTGCCCTCGCTCTTCAACCTGCCGCCCGGCTGCTCGTTCGCGCCGCGCTGCGCCAAGGCGACCGAGCAATGCCGCGAGGTAGCGCCGCGACTGGAAGAGCATCGCCCCGGCCACCTTATCGCCTGCTGGCATCCGTCATGAGCGCGCTGCTCGAAGTCTCCGGCCTGAAGAAGCACTTCCCGATCTACCGGGGTGTGTTCTCGAAAGTGTCGGGCCACGTCTACGCCGTGGATGGCGTCAGCTTCACCATCGGCAAGGGCGAGACGCTCGGGCTCGTGGGCGAATCGGGCTGCGGCAAGTCCACCGTCGGCCGCACGCTCCTGAAGCTGCTCGAGCCGACCGAGGGCACGATCAAAGTGGGCGACAAGGACATCACCGACCTGTCGCCCGACCAGATGCTGCCCTACCGGCGGCGCCTGCAGATGATCTACCAGGATCCCTACGCCTCGCTGAACCCGCGCATGACGGCGGGCGAGATCGTGGGCGAGCCGCTGGTGGTGCACGGCATCGGCACGCCTCAGGAGCGCAAGGAGCGCGTGGCGTCCCTCTTCGACCGTTGCGGGCTCCGCCCCGAGACGGTGAGCCGCTACCCGCACGAATTCTCCGGCGGCCAGCGCCAGAGGATCGGCATCGCCCGCGCCTTGTCGCTCGGGCCCGAGCTGATCGTCGGCGACGAGCCCGTCTCGGCGCTCGACGTCTCGATCCAGGCGCAGATCATCAACCTGCTGATGGACCTGCAGGACGAGTTCAAGCTCTCCTACCTCTTCGTGGCGCACGACCTCGCGGTGGTCGAGCACATCAGCCACCGAGTCGCGGTGATGTATCTCGGCCGCATCGTCGAGATGACGGACCGCAAGAGCCTGTTCGAGATGCCGCTGCATCCCTACACCGAGGCGCTGCTCTCGGCGGTGCCGATCCCCAAGGCGAGCGCACGTACCCGCAAGCGCGTGATCCTGACGGGCGACGTGCCGAGCCCGATCAATCCGCCGCCCGGCTGCCATTTCCACGCCCGCTGCCCCTACGCCATGCCGCGTTGCAAGACCGACGTGCCGGCGCTACGCGAAGTCGTGCCCGGCCACGTCGCCGCCTGCCATCTCCACGACGGCGGCGTGAAGTTTCCCTTAGGGAACTAGCCGGGGAACTAGAGGCGGCTAGACCGAGCCGCGCAGCCGGGGATCGAGCAGGTCGCGGATGCCGTCGCCGAGCAGGTTGAAGGCGAGCACGGTGAGCGTGATCGCCGCACCCGGGTACAGCACGAGCCACCACGGCGGCACCAGGCCCGAATTGAGCGCATCGGACAGCATGTTGCCCCAGGTCGGCGTGGGCGGCGGGATGCCGACACCCAGGAAGCCGAGCGAGGCCTCAATGACGATGGCGACGCCGAGATGCGTCGTGGCGAGGATGAGGTAGGGCGCCACGCATTGCGGCAGGATGTGGCGGAACATCATGCGGGTGTGCGAGGCGCCGATACCGCGCGCCGCCTCGACGTACTGCATCTCCTTCAAGGACAGCACGACCGACCGGATGACTCGGCCGCCGAACGGGATACGGGTGATGGCGATCGCCACGATCACCGTGGCGATGCCGCCGCCCAGCGCCATGGCGATGGCCATGGCCAGGATCAGGTCGGGGAAGGATTGCAGGAACTCGATGATCCTCTGGCTCGCCATGTCGAAGCGGCCGCCGAAATAGCCGCAAGCGAGCCCCCACAGGGCGCCGAGCGTGGTGCCGAACAGCACGGCGCCCAGCGCTACGATGAGCGACGTCTGGCTGCCGTAGATCACGCGGCTCAGCGTGTCGCGGCCGATCTGGTCGGTGCCGAACCAGTGCTTCTCCGACGGCGGCTTCTGCATGGCGCGGAAGTCCGACTTGAGCGGCGGGTAGGGCGCGACGACGGGCGCCGCGGCCGCCATGGCGACGATCAGCGCCGCCACGATGCCCCAGAACGCCGAGAGTGGCGCGCGCCGGAAGATCGAGCGCATGCCGTGGAAGAAGGCGCGCAGGCGCGACGGCGGCGGCGGTGCGACGACGATCTCGGGCGTGGTGGCGCTCATCGCAGACGGATCCTTGGATCGAGGAAGGCGATGGTGAGGTCGATCATGATGTTGATTGCCACGAACACCACGGCATAGAGGAACACGAGGTTCTGCATGACGAAGACGTCACGCTCGCTGACGGCGATGAACATGGCGAAGCCGAGACCGGGTGTCGCGAAGGCACGCTCGACCGGGATCGACCCCGCCAGCACCAGGCCCATCAGCACGCCTGACAGGGTGATCACCGGCAGGAGCGCGTTGGGCAGCGCGTGCCAGGCGATCACCAGCCGGCCGTTCAGGCCCTTGGCGCGCGCGGTGCGCACGTAGTCCTCGCGGATCACTTCCAGCAGGCTCGAGCGGCCCATGCGCGCGATGTAGGCGGCCTGACCGAGGCCGAGCACGATCGCCGGACCGATCACGAGCTGGAAATTCGACCATGGATCGCTGAACAGCGAAGCGCCGGTCATCGGCGCGCGGTAGCCGAACCAGAACAGCAGCCCGAGCACGATCAACATGCCGATCCAGAAGCCGGGCACGGCGAGGAAGAGGATCGACAGAAAGCGCGCCACGCTGTCGGCCGCGGTGTTCGGCTTGAGCGCGCTGATGATGGCCACGGGAATGCCGACGATCCACGACAGGATCACGGACAGGATCGCGATCTCCGCGGTGAGCGGCCCGCGCCGCAGCAGCATGTCGGCAACGCTCTCGGATCGGAAGAACGAGCGGCCGAAATTGCCGGCGGCGATGTCGCGCACCCAGTTGAGGTACTGCCGCCACAACGGATCGCTGAGCCCAAGGTCGGCCATCAGGCTGTCACGCTGGGCCTGGGTCAGCTTGGTGTAGCCCTCGGGACCGAAGATCGCGACCAGCGGATCGCCGGGCAGGATGCGCATGACGACGAACACCATGATCGACACGCCGACCACGGTGATGGCGCCAAAGCCCAGCCGGCGGGCGATGTAACTGTACATAAGCCTCCCTAATGCCGGCCATTCGGCCTTCTTGCTTGGCGGCCATCATAGGGCCGGATAGATTGCCGGCCAGCGAAATTCACCTGTGAAAGCAAGAGTCATGCGAGCGAAGAACGTAGCCGTCGTGGGCGCCACGGGCGCAGTCGGTGTGGAGATCCTGCGGGTCATGGAGCGTCGGAACTTCCCGGTCGCCAGCCTGAGGCTGCTGGCGTCCAGGCGCTCGGTCGGCAAGGAGCTCACGTTCAAAGGCAAGACCTACAAGGTCGAGGAGCTGACCAAGGACGCCTTCAAGGGGGTCGACATCGCCTTCTTCTCGGCGGGCGCCACGCGCAGCCGCGAGTTCATCCCGGCCGCCAGTGCCGCGGGCGCGATCGTGATCGACAATTCCTCGGCCTTCCGCATGGACCCCAAGGTGCCGCTGGTCGTGCCGGAGGTGAACCCGGGCGACCTCGCGTGGCACAAGGGCGTGATCGCCAACCCGAACTGCACGGCCGCGATCCTCGCCGTCGCGGTATGGCCGCTGCACCAGGCGGTCGGCGTCCGGAAGATCACCGTGGCGACCTACCAGTCGGCCTCGGGCGCCGGCGCGGCGGCGATGGAAGAGCTCGCCAACCAGACGCGCGAGATCGGCGAGGGCAAGGCGGTGACCAAGTCGGTGCTGCCGCACCAGATCGCCTACAACTTGTTCTCGCACAACACCAAGGTGGCCGATAACGGCTACAACGAGGAAGAGAACAAGGTGGTCGAGGAGACGCGCAAGATGTTCCATGCGCCCGACCTCGCCGTCCTGCCGACCTGCATCCGCGTGCCGGTGCCACGCGCGCACTCCGAGGCCGTCGTGCTCGAGTTGGCGAAGCCGCTCAGCCCCGACCAGGCACGCGAAATCCTGCGGAAGTCGCCGGGCATCAAGATTGTCGACGACCGCGCAGCCAACCACTTCCCGATGCCGCTCGAGGCGAGCGGCGATCTCGACGTCCATGTCGGCCGCATCCGCAGCGATCTTTCCAATCCCAACGGCCTCGCGCTGTTCGTGGCAGGCGATCAGCTGCTGAAGGGCGCCGCCTGGAACGCCGTTCAGATCGCCGAAGAGCTCGACAAGGCGGGAATCGCCAAACAGGCGGCTGAGTAATCTTGCCGGACCGCGGGCCTCCAGGCCCGCCTCATGAGAAGAGCGGGCCTGGAGGCCCGCGGTCCCGGAAGACTCAATCCTTGAGGATCGCCGCCTCGAGCGGCGCCTTGCCGCGCAGCATGTCGGCGGCCTTCTCGGCAATCATCAGCACCGAGGCGTTGAGGTTGGCCGACGGCATGGTTGGCATGATCGAGGCGTCGATCACGCGCAGCCCCTCAAGACCGCGCACCCGCAGCTGATCGTCGACCACCGAGGTGGGATCGCTCGCCGGCCCCATGCGGCAGCTGCCCATGAGATGGAAGGTCGTGGTGCCACGCTGCTTGGCCGCCTGCATCAAGCCGTCGTCGCTGGTTACCTCGGCGCCGGGGAATTCCTCGCGCACCACATAGCGTTTCATCTCGGGCGTTGAGATCAGCCGGCGCGCGAGCTTCATGCCGGCCAGCAGGACCTGCCGGTCGGTTTCGGCCGCCAGGTAATTCGGCTGGATCAAAGGTGCCACGAAGGGATCGGCCGACTTGGCGCGGACCCAGCCGGTGCTTTCCGGCCGCTGCTGCCACGAGGCGATGGTGACGCCGGGGAAGTCGTCGAGTGTCGACTGCACGCCCTCCTTGTACGAGGCCGGCGTGAAGGTGAGCTGCAGGTCGTAGTTGTCGACCCGCTCATCCGACTTCCAGAACACGTAGATCAGCGTCGGGTTGAGCGACAGGATGCCGGTGCGGTTCCAGGCGTATTTCAGCACCTCGCGCACCAGCGGCAGCCCATGGCTCTTTTCGTTGATGGTCGTGGCGCCCTGCACGCGGGCGACGAAGCGCGGCGCATAGTGGTCGCGCAAATTTTCGCCGACGCCGGTGAGCGCGTGCTTCACCGGGATGCCGAGCTCGCCCAAGAGCTTCGCCGGCCCGATGCCGGAGACCTGCAGGAGCTGTGGCGAGTTCACCGCCCCGCCGGACAGGATCACTTCGCGCCGCGCCCGAACTTCCGTTGGCGCGCCGCCTTTGCCGCCCTTGTTGTACTTGATACCGACGGCGCGCTTGCCTTCCAGCACGATCTCCGTCGCATGCGCGTTCGTGCGCACCGTGAGGTTCGGTCGCTTCATCGCGGGCTTCAGGTAGCCGCGCGCGGCGGAGACGCGACGGCCCTTCTGGATGATGCGCTGGACGTAGCTCACGCCCTGCTGCTTGGCGCCGTTATAGTCGCGGTTGAGCGGGATGCCCATGTTGACCGCGCCCTCGATGAACGCCTCGCAGATCGGATCGCGCCATTCGAGGTCGGTGATCGGCAGGTTGCCTTCGTTGCCGCGGAACGTCTCGTCGCCCGCCTGGCTGCCGGCACTCGCCAGCCGGTTCTCGCTCTTGCGGAAGTAGGGCAGCACGTCGGCGTAGCCCCAGCCGAGATTGCCGCGCTGCGCCCAGCCGTCGAAGTCGAGCCGCTGGCCGCGATTGTAGATGTGGCCGTTGATCGATGAGGAGCCGCCCAGCGTCTTGCCGCGCGGCGCCGCGATGCGCCGTCCGCCGGTCCATTCGCTCGGCTCCGACGTGTACATCCAGTTCACGCTGGGATTGACCAGCGTGTACATGAAGCCCGCCGGGATATGGATGAAGGGATGCCAGTCGCGCGGTCCCGCTTCGAGCACGCACACCGTTGTCGTGCCGTCCTCGCTCAGCCGATTTGCGAGCACGCTGCCCGCCGAGCCCGCACCCACGATCACGTAATCGAATGTCTCCATGACCGTGGCTTAGCGCGAGCGGGGCTCCTCTGTCACCGGGGCACGCTCGTCGGTCATGCACGTTTGTCATCCTGAGCAAAGCGAAGGACCTTTCGGGCAGCGGGAAAGGTCCTTCGCTTCGCTCAGGATGACAGCGTGGCCCGTTTCGGCAATCCTGCGTCCATGACGCGTAGTCTCGCGCTTGCCGCTCTCACCCTCATTGTCGCCGGGCGAGCGCTTGCCCAGGTGCCGGAGGGCTATGTCGAATATGGCGTCTACGCCAGCATCGATCCCAAGCACGAAGCGGGTTGGCGTGTGCTGATCGGCAAGAGCGACGCGATGCTGGGCTACCGGGCGGCCGACCGTCACTATTTCGGCATCGTCGTGCCCAAGGGCACGCCGGCCGCAGGCATCACATTCACGCAGACCGCGACGTGGTCGGATGGCACGACATACGATGGCAAGAGCGATTGGACCGGCGTGAAAGGCACGTTCGACGGCAGCGACCTCAGGATCGAGGGTACGCGCATCGATCTTGGCAGTTACTTCAGCAAACCCGCCAACGCCCAGGTCTCGGCGACCATGCGCCAACACCTCAAAGTCCATTTGACGTTGTCGGCATCGGGCGCCTGCAAGGTCGAGGGCGGCGACGAGGATCTCGAGGACACCACCAAGTTCTCGACCGGACGCGTGGACAAGAACGAGCTCGGCAAGCGCAGCTACAATTCCTGCGTCAAGCTCTCGAAGTAGCCGTCAAGGCATGATGCGCTCGGGCCGCTTCTCGCCCGGGCGCACGCGGCGGTCCTCGTCTTCCGGCTCGACGCTGCGTTCGACGTCATTGCCATCGCGGGCCGGCACGAGCGGATCGGGTTCGGTGCTTTCGATGCCGGTGTTGCTTGTGTGGTCGGGCTTGCGTTTGGGGTCGCTCGGCATGGTCGTCCTCCGCAAGAGTTGCGCCTGGGGTGAAAACGCGGCAAGGCAGGAGGCGTTGCGGGGGATGCTCATGAAGCAGATCGTACTTTTGGCGGGCGTCTTCCTTGTCGGCATTGCTTCCGGCGCAAGCGCGGCCGGCCTCGACGGCAACTATCGCGGCATTTCCGAAACCACCGAATATGCCGGCGATCCGACGGCCTATTCTCAGTGTGGCGACAGGGTCCAGATCACCCTGACGGTCGCGGGCTCGGCCATCACCTACGGCAAGCTGACGGGCAAGCTCGAGGCCGACGGCAGCTTCAAGATCGAGGGCAACACCGGCGCCGACAACGCCTCGCTGCTTGTGCAGGGCGTCATTCGGGGCGAGTCGCTGAAAGCGCGCTGGCTCCTCAAGAAGCAGAAGGTGGATTGCGCGGGCGATATTTCTGCGCGGCGTTGAGCCAGAGCGTCAACAGAAGCGTCGCCGCCAGCCCCACGCCCGCCATCGTCGCCACCGCGCCGCGCGGACCGATCTCCTCCGACAAGAGACCTGCCGTCAGCACGCCGAGCGGGCCGGTGCCGATGCCCACCGTCACCATGCCCATCAGGCGCGAGCGCATGGTGGCAGGCGCCTCGGTCAGCATCAGCGTCGTCTGCATGTTGCCGAAGCCCGCAGTGCCGAGGCCGCCCAGGATCAGCACGCTGAGCGCCAGCCAGTAGGAGGGTGAGAGCGCGAACACGATCAGCGCCACCATGAAGGCCGCCGAGCCGCCGGCGAACGTCAGGCGTCGGTCAAAGCGCACGAGGCCCGCGGCAATCAGCGCGCCGCCGACCAGGGCGCCGAGCGGCTCGGCCGCCGCCAAGAGTCCGACAAGAGTCGGCGAGACGTGGAACTCGCCGAGGCCCAGCGGCGCCACGAGGCCCGAGTAACAGAACGCGAAGGCGTTGGTGATCACGGTGACGCCCAACACCAGCATGATGATCGACCTTGTGCGGGCGAAGGCGAAGCCCTCGGCGATCTGACGCGGAATGTCGAAGATCGTGAGCCGGTGCGTCGCCTGCTCGTAGGCGAGGCCGGCGATCGCGAAGGCGCAGACGAACTGGACCAGCGCGGAAAATGTGTAGGCGCCCTTCATGCCTAAAAGCTCGAAGGCGACGCCGCCCAGCAGCGGGCCGATCAGACGGGTCGCGGCATTGGTCGCCGAGTCGAGGGCGATGGCCGGCACGATACGCTGCGGGCCAGCCGCTTCGCCCACCATGCGCCGGCGCGTCGACATCTCGGTCGACCACATCGTGCCGGAGAGCAGGTTGCCCAGCGCCACGTGCCAGAGCTCGAGGTGCCCTGTGGTGGCGAGCGTGGCGAGCACGGTCGAGATGCTGGCGGGCACCAGCAGCGCCAGCATGATCAGGAGCTTGCGGTTGACCGCTTCGGCGACGGCACCCATGAACGCGCCGAACAGGAGCTGCGGCAGCTGACGCACGGCCACGACCACGGCCGCGGCGAGCGCCGAGCCGGTCGCCTGGTAGGCGAACAGGCCCGAGGCGAGCAGCTCCAGCCAGCGCATCGCGTTGGCGAAGCCGCCGACCAGCCACAGCCGCAGGAAGTCGGGCTGGCGCAGCAGGGCCCGGAGCGGACGCTCCTCCGTCTGGTCCATTGGCGGGAGATTCGCAGGATCGCCGGTCCGGCACCACGGGCTTTGTTGCTGGGCAGCGCTGCTGCGGCCGCTATCATCGGGCGATGCGCTTCCTGGTCCTGCTTGTTGCCGTCGTGTCGCTTGCCGCGGGCGCCGCCGCCCAATCGGCTCTCACCATTCACTTTCCAGCACATTGGGATCCTAAGCTTAGAATTCCACGTGGACAAGTTGTCGCGGCCGCTTCTATAGTGTCACCTAAATACTAGTGACTCCAGCGTAACTGGACTGGCCACAGTTAGGCCGCAAATGTAATCACACTGGCTCACCT
>JADMIO010787533.1_pt1 | contig 70270 bp, 58 predicted proteins | sample 8958161 | NCBI WGS metagenome assembly JADMIO01 (sample SAMN16585339, study PRJNA669376) | soil metagenome | isolation source: Crop rotation soil | place: USA: Cullars Rotation, Alabama | collected 2011 | reverse complement strand
GCCGCGACTTCAAGTCACGTGAATTCCAAGCTTCGGATCCCACTGTGCTGGAAAGCGACGGCAATCCGAGCCGCCACTTTGGCCAGGGGAACGCCAGTGACCTTGGAGACGAAGGGCACCGTGCGGGAGGCGCGCGGATTCACCTCCAGGATGAAGATCCCGCGTCCATCACGCGGGACGGCGAACTGGACATTCATCAACCCGCGTACGTTCAGCTCGCGCGCCAAGGCACGCGCCTGAGTCTTGATGGCGTCGATGACCTCCGCTGACAACGAATAGGGAGGCAGGCAACAGGCGGAATCACCTGAATGGATTCCGGCCTCCTCGATGTGCTCCATCACCCCGCCGATCACCACGTCCGTCCCGTCGGCGACCACGTCGACATCCACTTCGATGGCATCGGGTAGAAACTGATCGATCAAGATGGGGGCGTCGGCTTCGTCGGCGCGCGACGACAAGCTCTCGCGGCGTGATGCTTCCATCGCCGTCAGCACGAAATCATCGAGCCCCGATGGCTCGTGCACAATCTCCATGGCCCGCCCGCCAAGCACGTAGGACGGCCGCACCATGACGGGATAGCCGATGCGCTCGGCGACCTGACGAGCCTCTTCCAACCCATGCGCAGTTCCCCAGGCCGGTGCGCGCAGGTCCAGCTTCTTGAGCAACTCTCCGAAACGTTTGCGATCCTCGGCGCGGTCGATGGCATCGGCGCTGGTGCCGAGAAGATTCACCCCGGCGTTCTGCAGCGGCACCGCCAGACGAAGCGGCGTCTGTCCCCCGAACTGAACGATTACCCCATGGGGCTGTTCCGCGTCGAGAATCTCGAGGACGTCTTCGCGCGTGAGGGGCTCGAAGTAGAGGCGATCGGCGGTGTCGTAATCGGTCGATACGGTTTCCGGATTGCAGTTGACCATGATGGTCTCGTATCCGTCGGCGCGCAGAGCCTGCACCGCGTGGACGCAGCAGTAGTCGAACTCGATTCCCTGACCGATACGATTGGGGCCACCTCCCAAAATGACGATCTTTTTCTTCTTGGTCGGATTGACCTCGCTCTCGACCGCGGCCGGCTCGCCGATGGTTTCCTCGACGGGACGCTCGTACGTCGAATACATGTAGGGCGTCTGCGCATCGAACTCGGCGGCACAGGTGTCGACGCGCTTGAAGACCGGGCGAATCCCGTGCTGCAAGCGGGCCTGACGTACGCTGTCTTCAGACACGCCCGCCAATTTCATCAACCGACGATCGGAGAACCCAAGTCGCTTGCGTCGTTCCAGGGCCTCGACATTTTGTAGACCGGCCGCCCCTTCGCGTCGCGCGGCCTCGTCTTCGTTGATGATGTCGCGCAGGTGTCGCAGGAACCAGGGGTCGATCTTGGTCAGCGCATGCGCCTCTTCGTCGCTGACTCCGAGACGCATCGCTTCGGCGAGCTGCCACAGGCGGTCGGGTCCGGGGCGTACGACCGCGCTACGCAACTCGTCGATGCCCGGCGGGTGATCAAGGTCGCACAACCCCCAACGCCCGACCTCCATCGATCGCAGCGCTTTGCCGAGAGACTCCTTGAAGGTTCGGCCGATGGCCATCACTTCGCCCACCGACTTCATTTGCGGGCCGAGCTCGCTGTCGGCGCCCGGGAATTTCTCGAAGGCGAACCGCGGCACCTTGGTGACTACATAGTCAATGGTCGGTTCGAAACAGGCCGGTGTCTCGCGGGTGATGTCGTTCGGAACCTCGTCGAGGGTGTAGCCGACCGCCAGCTTGGTGGCGATCTTGGCGATGGGGAATCCCGTCGCTTTCGACGCTAGCGCCGAGCTCCGTGAGACGCGCGGGTTCATCTCGATGACGATCATCTTGCCGTTCGCCGGATTGACGGCGAACTGGATATTCGAGCCGCCGGTCTCCACGCCGATCTCGCGAATCACCGCCAAGGCGGCGTCACGCATGATCTGGTACTCCTTGTCCGTCAGGGTCATGGCCGGCGCGATGGTGATGGAGTCGCCGGTGTGCACGCCCATGGGGTCGAAGTTCTCGATCGAGCAGATGATCACCGCGTTGTCGTTGGTGTCGCGCATGACCTCGAGCTCGTATTCCTTCCATCCCAGGATCGACTGCTCGACCAGTACCTCGCCCCGCGGGCTCTGCGCCAATCCCCAATTCACCTTGGCGTCGAACTCTTCCGCGTTCCAGACGATGGCGGCGCCGGAGCCGCCCATGGTGAAGGATGGGCGCAGCAGCACCGGATAGCCGACGCCGTTGGCGACCGCCATCTCGGCCTGGATACTGCGGGCGTCGGACAAGCTGCGCGCGTAGCCGGACATGGGGACCGACAGGCCAATTTTCTTCATGGCCTGCTTGAACAGCTCGCGATCTTCCGCCTTCTCGATCGCCTCTACCTGCGCGCCAATCAGCTTCACCCCGTACTTGGCCAGGATGCCGGCGCGGTTCAGCTCCAGCGCCAGGTTCAGGGCGGTTTGACCGCCCAGCGTCGGCAGGAGGGCATCAGGCCTTTCCCGTTCGATGACCTTGGTCAGCACGTCGACGGTCAGCGGTTCGACGTAGGTGCGGTCGGCCAGCTCCGGATCCGTCATGATGGTGGCGGGATTGGAGTTCACCAGGACTACGCGGTACCCCTCTTCCTTCAGCGCTTTCACGCCTTGGGTACCCGAGTAGTCGAATTCGCAGGCCTGCCCGATTACGATCGGACCTGACCCGATCAGCAATACGGTCTTTATGTCGGTGCGGCGGGGCATGAACGGGTTTCGTCGTCCTTTCCTAGTGCGAGCGTCCGGGGGAGAAGAAAGGGCCTATGTGGCCGGCGCGCCCTTCTTTTTGAGGCGGCCGTCGCGGTCGATACTGAACTGATCGGGAAGCTTCTTGTCGAAGGCTGGTCGATGGGATTTCACGAGCCAGCCCTTTTCCACCAAGCCGTCGGCAATAACCAGGCGGACACGCAGGCTCTCCTCGGTGTCGGAGACGAAGTGGGCGACCAATGGCTCGCGCGCGACCTCCTCTTGCCCGAGGCGAACCAGCGCTTCGGCGGCTGCATAGCGCACGCCCTCGTTCATGTCGCCGAGATAGGGGACCAGGAGGGGGGCGGCGTTGCCATCCTTCACGCCGCCTAGGTGATTCAGAAGCTGAATTTTTTTGGTTGGGTCGCGCTCATATCCCGGCTCGTGCCGCTCGAGGATGCGGCTGAGAATTTCCAGCTCATGCTCCTTGCCGGCGACCTTCGACAGGAGGCGCAGGGGCCAAGAGATCGATTCGGCAACCTGCAGGTAGCGCTCGATTTGCGGCAAAATGGCGGCGCCCTTCTCCGCCAAGTTTTCGAAGAGCCACTCCTTCTCCTGCTCGTCTTCGATGCTCTTGTCGTACATCATCCCGAACCGCTTCATCACCCCGAAAATGGCGTCGGGAGAGCCATCGTTCAGCAAGGTTTCCATCGATTTGTAGCGGTCGGGTGACTGGGCGTATTTGTTCGTCACGCCCTTCATGCTGCGATCCAGGCTGCGTCGCTCGCGCCCTTCTTTGCTGAGAAAACCAAATAGGCCCATGGGATGCGGGGGAGTCTATACACGCCCCAGGGCTCATCACGGGGAAAAAACGTCGGCCGCTGCCGGCAGAGAATTGCGCCCGGCAAATCGGTGCGGATACCACCGGGTGCCGACGTCTCTGCCGGGATAGGCGGAGTGCCTCAATCGGTGGTCGTCTCTCCGTCGGTTCCATCCCCGTCCGTGGCATCATCGGTGCCACTCGCGTCCTCACCCTGACTGTCACCGGCTTCCGGCCGAACGTCGTTGAGCGCTGCGCCCCCATCGGGCGGCGTCAATCCGCAAGTAGCGGTCGCGCCGTTTCGGTGGCACAGGCCGTCCGTGCCGCAGGCATAGCTTTCCGGACAGCGATGGGGCGGTTGCTGGCACGAGAAAGCACAGGCGGGCTCCTTCAGGGAAAAGCAGCCGCCTGCCGCTAAGCCGGTCGCCAAAGCAAGCGCAAGCGTGGACAAAGCGGCAAAGAGGTTGCGGGCGGCGGTTTTGCGCTTGCTGGAGCGGTGGAGCTTGGGATTTGGGTCAAAAGGTGTGTCCCTGTTCATTAGAAGCTCCATCCCAACGTCAAACCGGCACCCCGGCCGACCGCGCCACCGGGTGAATTGGCCGTGAGCGTAGGCCCCCGGCGACGGGTAGGGACGTCTCCGGCTATCTGGTGCGGGCGAACGGGTCTTTTCAGGCGGGTGTTGGCACTTTGGCGAGGCTCTGGCTGGGGGTTCTCGGAGTGACTATCGAGCACGAAGAGAACGGTGGAGGCGACCGCGGTGACGCCGGCGGTGAGGAGGAGTCCCAGGGCGATCTTCTCGTCGCGACGGCCGACGCGCAGATCTTCCTCGAATTGGTCGGCCCACCTCCCGTATTCCTGAGGCATTCCGGTGACCCGATCGCGGTACGTGAGTAGGCGATTGGCGTCCCCAGCCTTATCCGAGGCGGAGGCGCCGAAGAATGCGGCGACGGCGAGCGCCACCGTGGTGGTACCTACGCCGACCCATCCGGCCACGTTCAAGCGCGATCGCTTTCCGTCACTGGGGAACAAGGGCGCGGGATCCGCATCCTCGTCGAAAGCCTGTGGCGCTGTTGAAGCGGTCGGAGCAGGGGCCCGCCCGGTTGCGGGGGGCCCTGAGCCGGAGGGCAACGGCTCCGTAATGGCTTCCCGCTCGCCAGGGGAGGCATTGCTGCCGGGCGCTCCGCGCATTTCGCCTGGCGCCTCCACCTCAATCTGTGGCTTCGGTGCTGCATTGGGGATCAGGCGGGCGATGCGCGCCGCGATTTCCGCGCGATCGGCGGCCCGCGGACTTTCGGTTAGATACTGCCGGTAGGTCTGCGCGGCTTCCGTGGGAGCGCCCGCCTTTTCCTGGGCTTCACCGATGCGCACCAGGAAGGCTGGATCGCGGCCGATTGCGTACCCGGCGCGCCAGGTGCGTTCGGCACCGCGAGCGTCACCGTTGTCGAAGAGCCGCAAACCCGCGCTGAACGCCTTCTGTTCCTCGGCGGTGGGGGGCCGAGTCGCGGGACCTTCGCCAGGGGCGATCGTCAACAGCAAAGCCAGGGTAGTGGGCACCAGTCCGAGGAACGGCATGGGGCGGGACTATAAACGAAGCGGAACGTCTTTCAGTCTACGCGCGCCTTGACGGCGAGCGCGCGCACGATATACCCCTCGCACCTTCGAGGAGGTTCACGTGGCACGCATGGTCAATTGTAGAAAGCTGGGTAAAGAGTTGCCGGGCCTCCCGTTCAAGCCGTTCGAGGACGAGCTGGGGCAGCGTCTGTACGATGAGGTATCGATGGACGCCTGGCAGATGTGGCTAAAGGATTCCGTCAAGTACGTGAATACCTATCGCCTCGACCTCACCGACAAGAACGCGCAGGCGTTCATGCGCAAGCAGATGTCGATCTATTTCGGTTTCGAAGAAGGGGATTTGGCGCAAACCGCCTGGACCCCCACCGAAGGCCGCTGACGCGGCGACCCGCCGTCACTCCGTCACTCCGGCAGCCGCTCGACCTTGCGGGCCGCCATCGATCGGCGTGCCCAGCCGGTTGTTGGAAGCGTCGTTTTCTCGCCACAGTGTTTTGGCGATGCATGTGGTGATTTCGATCCACGCGATCGATGACGACCAAGGTTTCCGAGGGCGAGGATGAGGCGCTCGCCCACCACCAATGGCATCGCAATTGCCTGGGTGCCGGAACGTGAAATGCGTCGAGCGCTCACTGTTTCTGTTCGTTCTGCTGGTGGCAACGCCGATGATCGGTTGCTTCGCTCCCGCTCCGTTGATCTCCCTTCGCCCGCATGCGGCACCGGTGGTTTGGGTTGCCGGGCGAGCGGCCATGAGCATGGAGAACGAGGGCGTCCGAGCGGCGGCCGCGTTCGAATACCAAGATGGGGCGCTGCTGGCTATCCGCGTCGAGGTGGAGAACGCGACCACTGAACAGTTCGATTTTGGCCCCGCGGACGTCCTGTTCACGACGTGCGCGGGTGAGGCGGTCCAATCGTGCTACGCCGCACAGCCGGTGGTCGATCCCGAGGAGGTACTGGCGGATCTCGACCGAGCGGCGTCGCGCGAGCAGGCCAGCAACGACAGCGCCATGGTCGTGGCGGCGCCTCTGGTTCTCTTGTCGGCGCTGGCGGACGTCGCCGCGATCGGCACCGGCAGGGCGGACCGAGCCGATTTAACAGAACGATCTTTAGATGACATGCATCGACTGGATACGCAGCACCACAACGCGCAACAGTCATTGGGTCAGGCTCGCGTGCGGTGGCGCGACATCGCCGTGCGACGGACCACGCTGTTTCCTAATCGGGGTGTCGCCGGTTTGGTGTATTTGCCCGTCGACGACAAGGCGAAGTTCGTCCGTTTGTATCTACGCCGTCCGACCAAGCGGTGGTTCAAGTTCACCTTCCGTCAAACGATTACGCCGGTAAGTGCCGGCTGAATGATGAGCGAACGACCAGCACTGGACGCGGCGACATTCGCGCCCTATGACTGGCCCCTCAATGAGCAACAAGGGTTATCGAAGCCGGACCTCCACTCAGGGCCGTAACATGGCTGGAGCGCGCTCGTTATGGCGCGCGACCGGGATGACCGACGCCGACTTTGAAAAGCCGATCGTCGCCATCGCCAATAGCTTCACCCAGTTCGTTCCGGGGCACGTCCATTTGCATGACGTCGGGCAGCGGGTGAAGGGGGTCGTGGATGCCGCTGGCGGGTGGGGCGTCGAATTCAATACCATCGCCATCGACGATGGCATCGCCATGGGTCACGGCGGGATGCTGTATTCGCTACCCAGTCGCGACCTCATCGCCGACAGCGTGGAGTACATGGTGAACGCGCACTGCGCGGACGCTTTGGTCTGTATTTCGAACTGCGACAAGATCACACCCGGGATGCTGATGGCGGCGATGCGTCTCAACATCCCGACGATTTTCGTTTCCGGCGGACCCATGGAGGCCGGAAAGCTCGTCGGCACGCACGGCCGCGACGGCAAGCCAATCGTGCGCAAGCTCGACCTCATCGATTCCATGATTGCGTCGAGCGACGCCAAGGTGTCCGATGCCGAGCTCGGTCAGATGGAGCGGTCGGCGTGCCCGACGTGCGGTTCGTGCTCGGGGATGTTCACCGCCAACAGCATGAACTGTCTGAATGAGGCGCTGGGCCTGGCGCTGCCTGGCAACGGAACACTGCTGGCGACACACGCGCGGCGGTGGGAGCTTTTCGAAGCCGCTGGAAAGCGCATCGTCGAAATGGCGAAGCAGCACTACGAGGGCGGCGATGAAGGTGTGTTGCCGCGGAAGATTGCCACCTTCGAAGCCTTCGAAAACGCCATGGCATTGGACATCGCCATGGGGGGATCCACGAACACCGTGCTGCACATCTTGGCGATCGCACACGAAGCGGGCGTCCGTTTCACCATGGCCGATATTGATCGCTTGTCGCGTCGCGTGCCCAACATCTGCAAAGTGGCGCCCTCATCGCACTACCATGTCGAGGACGTGCATCGCGCCGGGGGTATCGCCACCATTTTGGGCGAACTGGCGCGCGCCGGTCTGATTCACACCGAGGCGAAGACGGTCGCGGCGCCGACGATGGGCGCGATGCTGGACGAAAATGATCTGCATCGATCCTCGGCGACCCCGGCGGCTCGGCAGCGCGCGTTGGCGGCACCCGGCGGTGTCCCGACCAAAGTGGCCTTCTCGCAGGATAAGTACTTCGCCGAGGCCGACCTGGATATCGCCAAGGGTTGTATCCGCGACGTGGCTCACGCTTACAGCAAGGATGGCGGGCTGGCCGTTCTCTACGGAAACATCGCCGTCGATGGGTGCATCGTGAAGACCGCCGGTGTGGATGAATCGATCTGGATCTTCGAAGGTCCCGCCCGGGTATTCCATTCGCAAGAGGCGGCGTGCGATGCCATCAACGGCGATCAGGTTAAGGCTGGCGACGTGGTGGTGATCGTGTACGAAGGGCCCAAGGGTGGGCCAGGGATGCAGGAGATGCTGTATCCGACCTCGTTTCTGAAAGGCAAAGGGCTCGGAAAGGCGTGCGCGCTCATCACCGACGGCCGCTTCTCTGGTGGCACGTCAGGCTTGAGTATCGGTCACGTCTCGCCAGAAGCGGGCGAGGGAGGTGCCATCGCCCTGGTCGAGGAAGGGGATCGCATACGCATCGACATTCCCGCCCGGCGCATCGATCTTCAGGTCGACGACGCAACCTTGACGAAGCGGCGGGCGGCCATGGAGGCGCGTGGCGCCGACGCCTGGCTGCCCAACCGCGACCGCTCCGTGTCGCTCGCTCTGAAGGCGTATGCCCTCATGACCACCAGCGCAGCGCGCGGCGCGGTCCGTGACCTGACGCAACTGAGTAAGTCGACCCCGCCGAGCCGGGCCTGATGCCGACGATCACGTGCCGGCCCGAGTGGTTTCGGCGGAGCTGACCGATTCGGTGGTGCATTGAACTTTCGAAAGTGAAGTTGCCGCACACCTGTACGGGGCTATAAGGTTAGGCGAGTCAATGGTTGATCCCGGCGGTACTAGCGACGACGAAGACGCTGGGCTGCCCCCCGGAACCCGCCTCGGGAAATACGAGGTCGTCCGCCTGCTGGGCATGGGCGGGATGGGCGCCGTATACGAGGCGGTGCACGTCGATATCGGCAAGCGGGTGGCGGTCAAGGTGCTGTCGCCGGCCATTGCGGCGGTCTCTGGCGCCCGTGCCCGCTTTCTGCGCGAAGCCCAGCTCACCTCGCGCGTGCGCCACCCGAACATAGTTGACGTCACGGATATGGGCAGCGACGGTGGCCAAACCTATCTGGTCATGGAATTGCTGCGCGGCGAGGACCTTTGCCAGCGCGTCCGGCGCGTCGGGCCCCTGCCGCCGGAACAGGTGGCCGACATCATGCTGCCGGTCTGCTCAGCCGTCGTCGAGGCGCACAAGGCCGGTATCACGCACCGCGATCTGAAGCCTCAGAACATATTTCTGGCGGCGGGGCCGCACACGCTTCAGCCGAAAGTTTTGGATTTTGGGATTTCGAAAGGAAGCGACCTCGGCGCTTCGGGTGGTCTTACCGGCACCGGTGCGATGATCGGAACGCCGTTCTATCTCGCCCCCGAACAGATCGTCGACAACCGAGCCGCTGGTCCGGCAAGTGACCAATACGCGCTGGGCGTGATCATGTACGAATGCTTGGCTGGTCGGCGTCCCTTCGAAGCCGAAAATCTTTTCGTCGTGTTCCAGGCGATAGTCGCCGGGAACCCGCTTCCGCCGTCGCATTTCCGACCCGGGATCCCACCGGCGCTGGAAGGGGTGGTGTTGCGCGCCATGCATCTCGAGCCGACCGCGCGGTTCCCGAACGCGGCGGCACTTGGTCGTGCCTTACTGCCGTTCGCCAGCGCGCGCACGCGGTCCATTTGGGAGGACGCCTTCGTGACCCCGCAGGACACGACCGAACCGGCGCTGGCGGCACCGCTCCTGACGACGACCCTGGGCGGGGCCGCGCGGAAGCCCTTTTCGGGGGCCGCTCCCATGGCCACGCCAACGCCGCCGGGCATCGTGCCCCGCACAACGCCCATGCCGGTTCCGGGGGCGCGACTGGGCGGCCGACGGCCGGCGAAGGCTGGTGACGGTGGGCTTGCCGCTGGCGCGCCGCGGCCGGGCGCTACCATCTCCTTCGACGAAGCAACGAGCGACCGCGAGTCCGCGCCCTTCGAGGATGCGCCACCGACGCGGTCGCGATTCGTGCGGTTTGCCGTGATTGGTGGCGGCATCCTCACGGTGGTAGCTGTAGCGCTGGCTTGGCCTCGAAGCGGCGCGCGCCCGCCCGAGGGGCCGGCGAATGGCGGAACCATTCAGACGCTGCCTCAGCCAACCGTTCACGCGCCTGTTGGAACGTCGACGCGAGCGAGCACTTCAGCTGAGGATGTCACCAAGACCGGTGCGGCCGATGCCTTGGAGCCAGGTTCCGCCTCCGGGACTGCGGGTGAGCTCAAGGCCGAGACGACTGGTGGGCTTCCGTCCGCTCCGAGGGAAGGGAGCTCCTCGACGACTGCCGCGGCGCCGGCCGACCACTCTGGCATTGCGTCGCCGGACGTCGCGCCACCTGGGCCCCAGAACTCCAACGACGCGAAGGCTGTCGAGCTCCCCACGTTCTTCGTTTCCATATCCGTCGAGCCCAGTGACGCCACCATCGAGCTCGACGGAGAAACGGTGGGGCAGGGACGCTTCGAAACGACTCTCCCGCTCGACCGGACGCGCCACAAACTGCACCTCTTCGCCGACGGCTATCAGGACCGGGTGATCTCCTTCACCGGGCGCCCTCCGCCTGCATTGGTGAAGCTAATCCCCAGTGATGCCCCGCCATTCGCTCGCGATCCGTATCCGTTCACGCGGCCCGGGCGTCGCCCTCGGTCGCCGGAGCCAGCGAATAGCCAGATGCTGAATCCCAACGGCGCGCCGGTTATCGACTGAGGGAAATGCGCCGCTAGCGGCCAGTCGAGCGAGCGGCATCGTCATTTTCGAGATTCGCTACCATCGCTGGAGCGGAGATGACCAGCTGTCCGACCGCGGTGACGAAGCAGGATAGCGCCACCGCAAACGCCCAGAAAAGTGCGAAGGGGAGCATGTCGATAATCGCCAGCACCATCCACGCGAAGATGAAGACATCGCGGCGACCTAACGCCAAGAAGAATCGCGCGATCGGGTTGATGCCTCCACCGGTCTTGTGGGCCATCAAAGACTTCATGTCTATGCCGCGCGGCGCGAGCTTCCATTTGATCTTCAGTAGCTCGCCGCCAACACCCTGCCGCATCAACTCGCGATAAGAGACAACGTTGTAGGCAAGTAGCATGGCGCAGGTGGCGACTGCGCCGACCGCTATCAACCATCCTCCGCCCGCACGATGCAGGCCGATGCCGAGCGCGGCAACCAAAGAAAAATTCAGGAGATCGTCGACCAGAGTGTCCAGCCATTCACCGATGGCACTCTGCTGAAAACGGACACGCGCCAGCTCGCCGTCGCAGCCATCCAAAATGGACTGCAGCTGCGCCAGGACGAACCCGGTCACCATGCCCGCGTAGTTGCCCGAGGCTATCAGGAAACACCCGAACAGCCCGATTGCGGCAGCGCCCAGAGTCACCTGGTTTGGTGTGAGCGGCGTTCGGCAGAGCCAATACCGCGTAATGCGGAAGGAAATTTTCTTGTTCAGGTGGCGCGCCACAAAACCGAGATCGCCGCGCAACAGATCGTCAAAAACTGCGTCTTCCGCTCGGCCACGATCGGCTTCGTCGATGACCCGCATTCCACCGGTCAGCGGCTCACCCTGGCGGCGGACCATGTCGGCGCCAGTCTCCACCACCGACGTCGCGGCGCCTTGGGACCAGTGACGCACCAATTCGGCGACCGTCGCGTGGGCGTCCGGTCCCGCGGCGTGCAATTCGGCTACCGGAGGCAACCGAGACGGCAGCGCAACCGTTCCGTCGCTGACCACCAACACCCGAACGCCGGGGAGACGTGCCAGCTGCTTGACCGCCCTTTCACCAATGGTGAGGCCCGCCACGCGCAAGTTTGCCCCTGGGGCTTCGTCTTTGGTCGCCCTCAGGATGACCACGGACAATGGAACAGTCACTGGCGCTGCCGGCGCCGCCGGCTCGGCGTTTTCAGAAGGGAGGTCGTTCATGTGACGGACCGAAGCTAACCGACGGGTCTGGAGGTAGCAAAGTGCGCACGGCGTCCTCTAACGCGCTGGTCACTTGCGGGTCACCGGGGGGACGCCCAGCAGGGCTCTGACGTCCAGCGCGAACGAGCTCCAGGCGGCCTAGTTGCTCGTGAGTGACCAGCAGGTCGGCGCGCGTCAGGGGCGCGCAGTCTCGTACGTACTGTTCATGCGCGGGAAAATATCGGGCCCCGATCCGGTGCTCCACATCGGCGCTGCTCCTCCCGCGTGCCATGTCGCGCGCCAAAATGCGTCGCCGCGCCTCTTCGAGGCTGGTCTGGACGTAGATGACCGTCCCCAATCGGGATACGGTGGGAATTCGCAAGGCGAACACGCCTTCCACGATGATGGCGCGGGCACCCGCGAAACGAATGGTGGAACTGCCATCCAGGCGGTTGCGCGTGGAATCGAAGGCCGGGATCGTGAGCTCGGCCGCCCCCTCGGCGAACGCGGCCAACCCTGCCTCCACGGCCGCCAGGTCGTAGTAGCGCGCGTAATAGAGCTCGCCCTCTCTGCTGGGGTCCGCGGCGAAGTCAACGGGACGTCGGAAGTCATCGATGGCGAGCAGAGCGGCCTTTACACCCGTGCGCTCGAGCGCGGCGGCGAGAGCGCGCGCCAACACCGATTTCCCACTGCCGTCGATGCCATCGATGGCGATCAGCAATCGTTCGGTTGGCCAGCGGGTGAGGCCGCCCGCCGGCGGTGGGGTCGCGCTGGCGCTCACGCGGGAGATCCTGCGGGCGGGTCGTCGTCGCTGGTCGGCGGCGCCGCTGCGGGGATATAGGGGCGGACCAATTCCAGCACCGCGGTATGACAGTAGCCGTTGCTGGCGATGCTGCCCCGGTGCACCGTTTCGGCCTGGTTGTAGAGCAAAGCACGCCCATCGACGTCGGTGAACAGACCGCCAGCCGCCCGGATGATCGCCTCGGGTGCGCAGGTGTCCCATTCGCCTTCCAGACCGGTGAGATTGATCACCGCGTCCAGCTCGCCAGCGGCCAGCGCCATCAACTTCACCGAGGCGCCCATGATGCGCACCCGCGCGCCCAGCCCCGTGGCAGCCAGCATCTCTTTCAGGCTGTAGGTCGCGTTGGCGCGACTGACACCCACCCGCAGCGATGCGGTGTTGGCGACGGTGGAGGTGTGGAGGGTGGTGCGTTCGCCCCCCTCATCCTCAACGAACGCACCTGCGCCCGGCGCGGTGGCATAGAGTCGGCTGCTGAGTGGGTGGTAGACCACGCCGACCATCGGGACCCCGTCGATTGCCAGGGCGATGTGGACGCAGAAGTCACCCGTTCTCGAAATGAAATCGCGCGTGCCGTCCAATGGGTCGATGATCCAGAGGCGACGGGCGGAGAGGCGAGCGCCATCGTCCGGTGATTCCTCCGTCAATATGGCATCGTTGGGAAAGGCGGCGCGCAGGCGGGAGACGATCAGGGCGTCGGCTTCGCGGTCCGCGTCGGTCACTGGAGACTGATCTTCCTTCAGCTTCACAGCCAGGTTTCCGCGGGCGTAATGGCGCAAAACGACGACACCCGCTTCCCGGGCGGCGGTCATCGCTACGGCCAGTTCTGTGGCGAAATCGGACACGCTCGTAACGTATACTCCGCCTCCCTTCGAATGGCAGCCCCCGCAAAAATTACCCGAGTTCGCAACATTGGCATCGTCGCCCACATCGACGCGGGCAAGACCACCGTCAGCGAGCGATTCCTCTTTCACTCTGGACGCATTCACAAGATCGGCGAAGTGCACGATGGTGAGGCGCAGATGGACTGGATGCCTCAGGAGCGAGAGCGCGGCATCACCATCACCGCCGCGGCGACTAGTTTCGCCTGGCGCGGGCACGACATTCACTTGATCGACACGCCGGGACACGTCGACTTCACCATCGAAGTCGAGCGAAGCCTGCGCGTGCTGGATGGCGCCGTGGTGGTGTTCGACGGTGTCTCGGGGGTGGAACCGCAATCCGAAACGGTGTGGCGCCAAGCCGACAAGTTTCGGGTGCCGCGCATCGCCTTCATAAACAAGATGGATCGCGCCGGCGCCGATTTCGGCAGTGCCGTGGAGGAGATTCGTAGCCGACTGGGGGCCCGGCCCGTTCCGGCGCAGCTACCGATCGGCGCCGAGGAGAAATTCGAAGGTGTGATTGATCTGGTGCGTATGAAGGCATTGACCTTCAGCGGCGACGAAGGAGAAGAGCCCGAGGAGATAGCCATCCCTACGGGGCTGGTGGCGGAAGCGGAAGCCGCGCGCGAGAAGTTGATCGAGGCGGCGGCGGATTTCGACGATGCGATCGCCACCGACTTTCTGGAAGGTCGGCCTATCGAGGAAGCGGTATTGAAGGCGGCGCTCCGCAAAGGGACGCTGCAATGTGGTCTGGTTTTGGTGCTCACCGGGGCGGCGCTCCGCAATAAAGGTGTGCAGCCGTTGCTGGATGCGGTCTGCGACTACTTGCCGTCACCGCTCGACGTGCCACCCGTAGAAGGAGTGGTACCCGGGACCGAGGAGAAGACTTCGCGGCCATCCGAGGATACGGCGCCACTGTGTGCCTTGGCCTTCAAGGTGGCAATGGACGAAGGGCGCAAGAGCGTCTATCTGCGCATCTACTCCGGCGTCCTGAAGCCGGGCGAGGACGTGCAGAACGCACGCACGCGCAAGAACGAGAAGATTGCGCGACTATTTTCGGTGCACGCAAATCGGCGCGAGCGTATCGAGAGGGCCGGTGCGGGAACGATAGTCGTCGCCATGGGTCTACGCGACGCGGGGACGGGGGACACGATCTGCAGCCCGCGGGCACCGATCCTGTTGGAGCGGATCGATATCTACGAGCCAGTGATCGCCCGGGCCATCGAGCCCAAGACGCAGGCAGAACGGGAAAAGCTGGATTTCGGTCTGGCCAAGATGGCGGACGAGGACCCGACTTTTCGGTTCGGAGAGGACGCCGAGACGGGCCAGATGATCATTCGCGGCATGGGTGAGCTGCACCTAGACATCATTGTGGATCGGCTGCGCCGTGAGTATGGCGTCGATGCCAACGTGGGGCGCCCGCAGGTGGTCTATCGCGAGACTTTGGCGGGCGCGGGCGATGGTGAAGCGCGGTTTGAGCGCACGATCGAGGACGAAGCGCTGTTCGGACACGCCCGGGTGCACGTGGCGCCGCGTGCGCGTGGCGCGGGCAACCTGCTGCGTATGCAAATTCCCAAACCGGTGGTGGCATCGGGAGCGCCGCGAATCCCGGAGACACCGGCTGCAATTGTCGATGCCGCGATGGAAGGGGCACGCGAGGCCATGCGGTCCGGGCCTGAAGGATATCCCTTCGAAGATATCGAGGTGGTCGTCACCGGTATCGAGTACCGGCCAGAGGCATCGTCGCCCGCGGGTGAGAAAGCGGCTGTTGGCGAAGCGCTCCGGAGCGCCTTTCGCGAAGCCGGTACGCGGCTGCTGGAGCCGATCATGCGCGTGGAAGTGACGGCGCCGGAGACGAACGTCGGCGACGTGCTCGGGGATTTGAATGCGCGTCGCGCGCAGATCGAGGACGTAGGATTCCGCGGACAGCAGCGCGTGATTGTGGCGAAGGTGCCGCTGCGTCGCATGTTCGGCTATTCCACGGATCTGCGATCGGCGACGCAAGGCCGCGCGACCTACGCGATGACCTTCGACATGTACGGTACGCAGGAGGGATAGACGGACACGGGAGGGATGACGGACACGGGAGGGATGACGGACACGGGAGGGCTAGCCCTCCCGTGGGCCCACCCGCTTGACGACGAGGCCGGCCCAGCGAAGCTGGGCCTTCCGGTGCTTGGCGGGTGGTGGGGTCGTCGGAGGGGGAGGCAGAGGGCGGCCTCAGCGAAGCTGGGCCTTCAATTGCTTGCGGGAATGGACGAGGGTTGCGGTTGGGGCGGAGGCGGGGGAGGGTAGAGACATGATTCGAGGGGGCGCCGGCGTTTGCGCGATTGTTGTCGCGGCGTTGGGCTGGCCGGGTGATGCGGTGTCGGCGAGCAATGGGCACGCTCGGCCCCGCGCGGTTGCCGTCGACGCTGGAGGCAAGCTGGTTTATGTCGCCCTGTCGACCGCGAATGCCTTGGCGGTGCTGGAGGTCAGCGATGGTGCGCCGCATTTGCGTGCGCGGATCCCCGTCTGTGAGTTTCCGAATGGGTTGGCGGTCCTCCCGCGAGGAGGTGTTGTCGTCTCTTGTCGTTTCGATCGCGCGTTGCGGGTCGTCGTTCCACGCGTGGCTGGCGCCGGTTCATCAAGGGAAGCCGCTCGAGCGTTTGACGTGCGCGCCGTCGACGCTGGACCGGAGCACGGTCACCAGGGCATCGCCGTCGACTCCGCTGGTCGGTTCGCCTATGTGGCCTCTCCTCCGCGGGGTGGCGTGAAGATCGTCGACCTGCAGGAGCCCAACGGTGTTCCTCGCTTCGTGGCTACGGGGCTGTTCCCTCGTGTCGTCCGGGTGGTGTCGCGTCCCTCATCGGATCCGTCGCGGACCGATCGGCCCTTGTTGCTGGTGTCGAATGCATTCGGGCACACGGTGACCGTGCATGCCATTTCCGTGGACGGAGGGATTTCGGCAGCCATCCAGACCATCAGCACGCATGCACCGGTGTTGGACATGGCGGTGGTGGGGCGGGACGACGCACACGCGTCAAAGCCAGCCGGCGGCGTGGCGCGCGAATCCCTTTGGCTGCTGACCTACGAAGACCGTCCGCTGTCGCGGGCGCAACTGGCGGTGGAAGGGCTGGATAGTGTTGTGCTGGCGCTGCCGCGGGACACTCGACCGGGGGCAGCCCTGCCGTTCGTCGATGCGGGTATCGGTCGTCGAGAGTCGGTGAATTTGACGGAGCGCTCGACCGCCGCGCTGGTCGGACTAGAGACCATCGCGATAGATCCCCTTCGGGGCCAGGTGGCGCTAGCGGGCGCGGGCTCGGATAACGTACTTCTGTCGGCGCCCCTATTGACGTCGCTGCGCTCTTCGCCAGCGGCAACGGTCGGTGCCAATCCAACCTCGGTTGCCTTTTTGCCCGACGGCACGATCGTTACCGCCGACCGGCTGAGTGACACTGTCTCGATGGTCAAAGCGGCCTTTGATGGCGCGGGCCAAGGGGAGGTCGACGCCCTAAGCACGCGCGGCACAATTTCGGTGGGGGAACCCGCTCGCCGCAGCAACGCGGATCTCGGTGAGCTTCTGTTCTATAGCCGCGCGCTCGTCCCTCACAACGTCGCTACGGGGCCTCTGTCCGTCTACACGTGCGCTGCGTGCCACATCGACGGTCAGATCGACGGGCGGCTCCACCCATCGAAGCGGAATCGATTCTTCTCGATGACCAAGAGTTGCCGCGGCCTGCGGGGGACGGAACCGTTTTTGAGCTTGGGCAAGCCGGCCACTTTCGCCGCATTCGCCGACAACATTCTGTCGACGCATGCGCAGGGCGCGCTGACCGCTCCCGATTCCTACGACCAGTATTCCGTTCAGCTACGCGTTCAGCGGCATGAGCGCCTCGGTGGGCAAGCCGAGCCGCCTTCGTCCATCGTGACGCTCTCTCCAGGGCGCGTCCGTTCGGCTCTTGCCGCTTATCTGACCGCGATCCCGCGGGAACCATCGCCCTACGTCGACCGCGACCGCCTTCTTCTGCACGACGACGAGCGGCGGGGCTTGGCCCTCTTTCGTGAGAACTGCGCCGGCTGCCATCAGTTGGCGCGATCGACAGGGTCCTCGCCGATACGCGGTGGGACGACCCTCGAGAAGGCGCTGCTATCGGGCGAGGTGACTCTGACCAGCGCCCAATCATACGATGTCGGCACCCCGGTTCTCGGGGACGGTGGAAACAATCCACCGTCGCTGCGAGCGGTCTGGGCCGCCGCGCCCTATTTCAGCGATGGGAGCGCACCTACGCTCGATGCGGTCCTGTTGCGAACCGACCCCGACGCGCCTCGGGTCCATGCAGCCGAAAACGCGCGACGGCCTCCGGTGCTGTCCGCCGCCGCGCGCCGCGACCTGCTGGCTTTCTTGCGCGCACTGTAGCGCACGACCGAACGGCCTACGGCACGTCCGGTCGCTGGAAAACTACCAGCCGGCCTTTTCTTCCTTGCCGCCTGCGCCGTCCTTCTTCTCCTTCTTGCCCTTCTTCTCCGCCTTGGTCTTTTCAACGGCGGGCGCGGGTTCTTCGGCACGTACGGTGGAAGCGACGGACAGCGAGAAAGTGGTGGCTACGAGGGCTACGAACAGAGTTTTGATCATGGAGTCTCCTTCGGGTCTGTTTAGTTTGGAATGCGAGCCAGCGTGGCTTCAGCGGCAGCTGTCGCCAGTATTGGTCCGGGTCCCGTTTATCGCGGACGCGCCGCAGACGCCAATCGTGCCAATCGGGGCGCCGCCGCCAACATGGTGTCATCGCGCTTGGCAAAACAAAACCGCGCGAGCGGCGGTGCGGTCAGCGGGTCGATATAGAACGCCGAGGTGGGAATGGCGGCAACCCCATATTCGGTAACCAGGCGGCGACAGAAATCGGCGTCGTTGGCAAAGCCGCGCTCTCCAACATTCACCAGCAAAAAATAGGCTCCGCCGATCGGAAGAGGCTGCAGGCCGGCGTCGCACAAAAGTCGAGTCAGCAGGTCGCGTCGTCGGCGGTAATCCGCACGCAAGCCCTCGTAGTACCCGTCTTGCGCCGCGCGCGGCAGGATGTCGGCAAGGGCTTCCTGAAACGGGGCGGCATTGGTGAAGGTGACGAATTGATGAACCGCGCGCAGCGCCTCGGTCAGTGGGGCCGGCGCGAATGCCCACCCCACCTTCCACCCCGTCACGCTGAACGTCTTTCCCATGCTGTCGATGGTGATGGTCCGTTCGAACATGCCGGGCAAAGTGCCGATTGGTGTGTGAACCGTGTCGTAGGTGATCTCGGAGTAGACCTCGTCGCTGATCACGATGACGTCATGCTCCTGACAGAGGCCGGCTATGAAAGCGAGCTCGTCGCGCGTGAAAACCTTTCCGGTCGGATTGTGCGGCGTATTCAATATGAGGGCGCGCGTGCGCGAATTGAACGCGTCCGCCAGTGTCGAACGGTCGAAGGACCACGTCGGTGCCATCAGGGGCACTGTGCGGACCACCCCGCCTGCCATCAACACATCCGGTACATACGCGTCGTACGCCGGTTCGAACACGATGACCTCGTCACCCGGATTCACGATCGCCAGCACCGCGTCGTGCAGCAGCTCCGTTGCACCGGACGCGACTGTAATCTCACCCATGGGATCGACGGGCACGGCATCCGGGTGTCGCCGTCGCCAATCGTCCGCCAACGCCTGCCGCAGTCGGGGCAGTCCCGGGCTGGCGGCATACTGATTGTGGTCTTCGTGGATACTCCGCACGGCTGCTTCCTTGACGAAGGCCGGCGCACTGAAGTCGGGAAAGCCCTGGCCCAAGTTGACCGCACCGTGCCGCACCGCCAGCGCGGTAATCTCCGTAAAGATCGAAGTTCCGAATCCGGCAATCCGCTCCGCAGAAGCCCTGGCCCGCATAGCGGCTGGTCTATCAGCCTAGGAAAAACCGCGCAACGGAAGCAGGGCCGGTCGATCGAATGCGAGTCACGCTCCTCTTCCAAGCCAAATGCGAAGGCCCTATCCGGTGTTTTCCTCGCACCTATTGCGCGACGGTGATCGCCAGCACGATGGCTGCACCCGCCATGACACCGATTGCCGTGAGGAGCGGCCAGTGATCGCGCGACCAAGCGGCCGGATCGTCGGCGAAGCGCGCGCGTGTCGGGTTGGGGGCGACGAGCACCGGCGGCGGCATCGAGGGATCAGGGGGCGCAACGCTCACTGATGGAACGATGGGAGCGCCAGTGCCCGTTGCATCGAGCTGACGCGCCTGCTCGTCGAGGCGCATCACCGCTGCATCGAATGCGCCGGCGTCGCCCGCGATACGCTCGACGGCGGCGTCGCGTCGTACGCCATTCGAGTCGACAAGTCGTAGCGCTATCGACAGACCGCCATCGCGGCCCGGGCGCGGTTCAGCCACCAGTGCGAACTTGGCGGCCATGCGGCGTGCGTGTGCCCCTGCTGTTGCGTCATCCAGACTCAGCATTCGGCGCTGTGGAACATGGAGCTGCACGGACGGCGCATTCACTGAGACTGTTGCTCCCCACGGCGCCCATCCTGGCTCCTCGATTCGGATCAGATGATCGCCCTGGGTCAGCCCTGCAAACGTGGCCGGCCCTGAGATCGGCGCACCGCCGTCACATGTCACCAGTGCTTCTGGAGCGGTCTGTACCAACAACGTGCCCTGGGGTCGGGCGGCCGCTTCCGCAACCGCGCGCCCCCAATCCTGAAGAACGACGGGAGGAAACTGCTGGGGATTCAGGGCGCGATTCGGTGTCAGCATCACGGCTCGCAGAAGCTCTGAGAATGCCTGTGCCCGTGCGGTTGGCTCCGGCACATGTTCCTTGTTGAAGTCGGCGCGCGCGATGGCCCACGCTCGGTAAAGAAAAAGATCCGACAGCGCGGCGGCATCGAGTCCGCCGCCACCCGACGCCGCCACCTCCGCGGCGGCGTCGTTCAAGGTCGCCAACCCTCCGGCGAAGTCCAACCCACGCACACGCGTGCTCCCGTCGCGGATCTTCTCAGCCGTGCGTGGCAATGGTTCAGGATCGGTGGCGACAATCTCCACCGGTCCCAATCCAAAGCGCCGCGTTGCCGTCCGAAATCGCTCGATCGCCAAATCGTTCTGCGGCGCATCGGCCAGCCGAGAGAAAATCGGATGCACGCCAGCCGGCGCATCCGCCCGCGCCAAATTCTCAGTCAGGCCGACAAGCAGCAAAACCCCCAGCGCGTTGACGAAGCCGCTTCTCCACACGGCGGACCCTCGGCTCTTCCTGCATCCCGACATCCCGCCATCTTGACCCCCGCACCCCCCCCGTCAACTTCCAACCCAGCACCAACCTCCGTCCAGAAACGTACTGGTCGGCCCGGCCACGTGATTTCCCAACACGTGCCGTAACTACCCTCGCTCCCATTCGCACTCCCATCAACCGGCCTGAAGTACGAAAACTTCGAACACAGTCGGGGGAGGGCCGCGCCGGGGGGAGCGCGTCCGCTGGTGGGGACCTTGGAGCGCGCTCCGCGGCGTCCGCGCCGCGGTTGCCAGCGCGACACGGAGCGACGGTGCCCGTCCCCGGGCACCTCAGGAGCGTTCCCCACCAGCGGACGCGCTCCCCCCGATGCAGGCCCGACCAGCCAACGCCTCAACCGAGGCAACCCTGGCAACGCCTCAACCGAGGCAACCCTGGCACCGCCTCAACCGAGGCAACCCTGGCACCGCCTCAACCAAGGCACCCCTCGCAACGCCTCACCCAACCCAAACCAAACCAAACCAAACCAAACCAAACTTAAACGGTGGTCTTCACCTTGAACGACCGCTTGATCATTCCGAACCAGAATCCGGCTCCCAAAATAATCGTCAGCAGTAAGGCCGGCCCGCTCATCGCCCCGAGATGCTGCGCGCCCAGCATTCCAAACAGCATCGGTCCCGAAAGGTAGGTGTTGATTCGCGACGCCTTCCCTGCGGTCGCCGCCATCTTCGCCGCGTCGGGATGCGGCTGTCCGGCCGCCATGCCGCCCAAAATCTTCTTCTGTCGCGGCCAGATCACGAACCAAACGTTGAACCACATCACCGCGCCCAGCAGCATGGCCCACATGATCCACATCGCCCGGCTGGTCACATGGCCCGTGGTCGGGTCTTTCAGCGCATGAAGGTGAACGTAGTCGAACAGGAACAGAGTCAATCCAAAGATCAGCGTGTACATCGATCCCCAGCGGAACCACCAGAACGCCCGCAGCAGCAGCGCCGGGTTCACTCTTGGTTTGAGCTCCTTGTCCAAGCCACCTTGGAAAGGGACGTTCACCAGGTTGAAGAAGTAGAGGTGACCCAGCCAAATGATCCCGAAGATCACATGTCCCCAACGCAGGACGAGATCGACGAAGGCGTAACTTGCAACGGTTTCCATGGGTAGTCCTTTCGTGGGTACAGCCGGATCCGGACTCTTCCGAATGCGGCGCGCTACATTCCCGCGGCTGCACGAAGATCGCAAGCGGCTCGCCGCAAAGCGCGTTGCCGGCACACCTGCCGGACATTTACTATTGAGCGATGGGGAAACGGATTCAGGGTGGGGGTTACAAGCCTGGTAGCAACCGTGAACCGCGTAGGTGTTGGGCGGCTTTGATTTCGGCGCTGACTCTCGGTGGACTGGCAACCAGTTGCGGCGTCAGCAGCGCAACACCCGACGGCGGCGGGGTTTCCGACAGCGCGGCCGCGACCGGTGGTCACGTTTCCAGCGGTGGCCAATCCGGCAGCGGAGGTAAGCCTGGATCAGGAGGCGCCAGTAACGTGGGCACCGGCGGAGCAACCAGCTCTGGCGGCGCTGTCGGCGGCGGCGGCGCCACGGTTTCGGCATCCAGCGGCTGCCTGTTGTTCACAGCGGACGACCCTTGGAACGCAGACGTCTCGCAGGCCGCCGTCGACGCCGCTTGGACGACGCGGCTACAGGCCTTGGTCGGCAGCGTGAAGCTCCATCCGGATTTCGGTACCCAATTCGGCATCCCAATCAACATCGTCCCCGCGAACCAACCAGCTCTGCCGGTTGCGTTCGACGACTATCCCGAAGAGAGCGATCCCGGACCCTACCCATTTCCCGCCAAGACGAACGCCCGTGTCGAGGGTACGTCCGACCCCGCGGATTGCGATGGCGACTGCCACGTTCTAGCGGTGCAACGCCAGACCTGCTTGCTGTACGAAGGTTTCGCCTGTCGTTACGCCACGGACGGCTGGCACTGCGGCAACGGCGCCAAATGGGATTTGAAGCGCAAGAGTGTCGGTCAGCGCACGAACGGATGGACGTCGGCGGATGCGGCGGGGCTTCCCATCTACGCCGGTCTGGCCCGCTATGAGGAAGTGATGGCCGGAGCCATTACCCACGCGCTGCGCTTCACCGTCACCTGCACCAGCAAAGGGGCGATCTCTCCAGCCACTCACGATGCCGTGCCGCGAGACTGCGTCGGAAACGCCAACGCGCCGCCCATGGGACTGCGCGTTCGATTGAAGGCAACGTTCGACATCGGCGGATACAACCCCACGGCGCAGGTATTTCTACGCGCCATGAAAAAGCACGGGATGATTCTCGCCGACAATGGCAGCAACTTTTATTTCCAGAGCGAGCAGGACTCGCGGTGGAAGGACAGTGACCTCGATGCGCTGAAGAACGTTCCCGCCAGCGCCTTTGAAGCGCTGGCGCACTAACGTCGGGGCTCCGGCGGGATCTCTCCGTCAGCGTCGCGCGGACGGGTTCTTCTTCAAAGGTGTGGTTTTCCCGCCCTTCCTGGCGCTTCCGGTCTTGTTGCTCTTGGCGATCTTCCCGGTCTTCCCGGTCTTTCCTGTCTCAGCGCTCTTGACGCTCTTGCCGTCCTTGCGTCCGCCTTCCAGGGGGTGCGCCTTGACCATCGGTCGCGCGCGCGCCACCGTCTTCCCGGCCGCGTCGGTTTGCCAGTGCCGCGCAAACAGGGGTGAGCGCCGGTATTCGTCGCGCAATGCCGCAACCAACGTCGGCAGCTTCTTGAACAGACGTCGCTGGCGGCGCGGTTTGCATCGGGTCATTACGTACGATGCAATCAGGGGCATGGCGATGGTCGAGTCGACGTAACAGACCACCGTGTCGGGTAGGCGATCCGGATCAATCTTCCCCCACGACACCGCTTCACTCGGCGTGGCGCCCGACAGTCCGCCGGTGTCGGGGCGGGCGTCCGTAATCTGGACGAAATAGTCGTGCCCCTTTTCGGCGACGCCCAATATTTCCTGCAATTGCGGTTCCGTCTGCAAAACGAAGTTTTTCGGAGCGCCACCCCCGAAGATCAGCACGCCAGACAAGCCCGACTTCTGTCGCTTGGCATCCAGAACCAGTGCCGACATCTCCATGACGTCGGCGGCCGGATCGACATGCGGACCGCGATCGGGATCCGCCGTGTGAATCGCCGAGAAGTTCAACCCAATCGTGGAATCGGCGGGTGATGCCACCCAAACAGGTACGTCCAACTCGTGGCAGACCGCCAGCAGTGAGGGCTTCTGGACACCCCGCAGTCGCGCCGTCTCCAGCGCATACTTGCCGATCTTGTGGTGAAGCTCGGAGCCAGACATGCGTCCGGCAAACTCCGGCGCCATCATCACCTGGTAGACCCACTCGTCCGTTTTGTAGAGCACATCAGCGGGGAAGAGGACGTCGTACACGCGGATGATGCCGTCCTCTCGCAGCTTCACATCGTGCGTGCCTGACGCCACATCGGGCGTGCCGCGATAAAGGGGCAGCGCCAAATCGAAATGAAGGTCGTGATAAAGATTGGCGCCGGTCGACACCACGTAGTCGACGAAGCCCGCCTGCACGAGCGGCGTCATCACCGATGACAATCCAGCAGGCGTCAACGCTCCCGTCAGCGACATTCCGATGGTGGCGCCACTATCAATCATGCGCGCGAAGGCCTGGCATGCTTCCCGCAGTCGGGCCGCGTTGTAGGCGTTGTAATAAGTGTCGATTAGGTACGCCACGTCGGGCAACGCCGCATCGAGGGGCGCCGGTCTGATTCTCCGCTTGGGATGCAACATGATGGTGCGCGACGCTAACACAGGCCCGAGCGCCGGCCAGACCGCCGGACAGGTCCCCTTTGGTGCTGTATAAGCGGTCCCCATGATTCAGTCGGCGCCTCTCATTCGGCGCACCGTCGGTGGTCGATGGGCCCTCAAAGGGGACGTTGCGGTCGGGGCGGAAGCGCGCAGGCGCCCGCTCGCGTGCATCGCCGCCACCGTGGTGACTATTGCGGCCGCCGCCCTGGTCGCCGGATGTGCGGCTGGCGTGAAGGCGGGGACGGCAGGTGCGACGAACGCCGGCGCCGGACAGGCGGGTGGGCCCAGGATGCCCCGGCTGGAACAGACATTGCCGTTTTCGGGCAGCTCGGCGTCGGTGCCACCGGGGCTGACGGCGCTGCGGGGAGAGCTCACCCGCGCAATGACGGAGCTGGGCCAGAAGGCGCAACCGCCGCCGTACTTCATCTCCTACGAAGTCTTCGACCGCCAGGAGACTCTGGTTTCGGCAAGCTACGGTGCGCTCGTGCAATCGACCGTTCGCCGTACGCGGCTGCTGGATACCGACGTGCGGGTAGGGGACTATCAACTCGATTCGACGCATCCCCTCCGTTCGGACTCTTTCGATTTCGGCGACGACATGGGCGGCGACGGGCGCGCGGTTGCCTTGCCGTTCGCGGACGATGTGGGGGTCCTGCGGGCAGTAGCCTGGCTCGACACCGATCGTAAGTACAAGGCGGCTGCCGAGGCCTTGGTGAAAATCCGAACCCAGCGCTCGCTGAAGACCGCCGAGGAAGACGATTCGGACGATTTTTCCCGCGAAAAACCGGTGACGTTCATCGGTCCGGTGGGAACGGTTGGCTTCACCGGCCTCGACAAGGAAAAATGGGAGCAGCGCCTGCGGGCCTTGTCCGCCCGCTTTCGGGGTCATCCCCGTATTCACGATTCCCAGGTGACGCTTCATGTGTCGACGGTGAATCGATGGATAGCCAACTCCGAAGGGACATTGGTTCAGGACGGCCGCGACTATGTGCGCGTCTTTTTTCAGGCCGATACGCGCGCGGACGACGGGATGGATTTGGAGCGATTCGAAGGGTTCGATGCAGCCTCCTTCGACAGCCTGGCAGGGGAGGCGGAGATGGCCCGAGCCGCCGACGGGATGATCGCCGACCTCGAGGCGCTGCGCGTGGCGCCGCTCGCGGATCCTTACATCGGACCCGCGATCCTCGAGGGGAAAGCGGCCGGCGTCTTCTTTCATGAGATATTTGGTCACCGCGTGGAGGGTCACCGGCAGAAGAACGAAGACGAAGGCCAGACGTTCGCGCGGAAGGTCGGCCAACCGATCATGCCCGACTTCATCAGCGTCTACGACGATCCCACGTTGACCCGGCTCAACGGAATCGATCTCAGCGGCTTCTATCGTTTCGATGATGAAGGCGTGGCCGCCTCGCGCGCCGTCTTGGTGGATCACGGCGTGTTGAAAGGATTTCTTCTCAATCGCTCGCCGACGCGCGGCTTCAATCACTCGAATGGGCACGGTCGCCGCCAGGAGGGGCGCGCCACGGTTTCGAGACAAGGCAATTTGGTCGTCCAGCCGGCGGTGACGATCACTCTGCCGGCGCTGCGCGAACGTCTGCGTGCCGAGGCCCGGCGCCAAGGGAAGCCCTATGGCCTTTTGTTCAAGGACATCTCTGGTGGGTTCACCAATACCACCCGCGGCGGACCGCAGGCCTTCAAGGTGCTACCCATCCTCGTCTATCGGGTGTTCACCGATGGGAAACCTGATCAACTGGTTCGCGGCGCCGATCTCGTGGGAACGCCGCTGGCGTCACTGACGAAAATCCTGGCGGCGGCGGACGATTTTCAAACCTTCAACGGAATGTGTGGCGCCGAGTCTGGCTTCGTTCCCGTGTCGGCGACCAGTCCCAGCCTGTTGGTGGAACAAATCGAGGTGGAGCGCAAGGACAAAGGAAACAACAAGCCGCCGGTATTGCCAGCGCCCAGCGTGAGCCGCTCCGCTGGTGGCCTTGGTCGGGCAGCTGTTCGTGGGGAAGCGGTTCAATGAGGGCGCGCCTGTTTACGGTCCTGAGCGCGCTCTTCTGTCTTGCTGGCAAGGAGGTGACGCTCACGCCGGCGCGTGGCTTCGTGCAGAACGATTCCGCAGTGGCGCGAGCGGTGACGGGCGAGCTCGCGCGTTCGATGAAGGAGCTACAACTTCCGCATTCACCGCGCCCCTACTACATCGCCTACGCACTCTCCGATGTCGAACAGGCGGTTGCATCCGCCGCCTTTGGTGCCCTCACCAATGCCTACGGCTACCGCGGCCGAACGTTGCGTACGGATGTTCGGGTCGGCGATCCCAGCTTCGATAACAGCAATACGCCGGAGTCGATGTTTGGTGGGAACGTCGAATCCTTACCGGTGGACGACGATGAACCGACATTGCGGCGCGAGCTGTGGCTTCGTACCGACGAGGCGTACAAGACGGCAGTGGAGACGCTAGCGAAGAAGCATTCCGCGGCGGCAGGCCAGGCGAGCCGGGACGATGAAGAGAGTGTCGCCGACTTCGCGGAAGCCAAACCATCGAAACTGGTTCTTCCTTTTCCCGCCGGCGCGCCGGAGCCGGATCAATTAGCCGATGTGGTCACCCGCCTCTCGGCTCTAGGGCGCGAGCTCGCCGACATCAGCAGCTTTCGTGTGACCGGCACGTACGCGACGGTGCGCCGGCGCTTCTTTTCAAGCGAGGGAGCGGCCAGCGACGAAGGACAGGGGACGGTACGCGTTGATGCTGTCGCGGAGACCCAAGCGCCTGACGGTATGCGATTGGTCGACTTCGTTTCCTTTACGGCCCTGGCGCCATCGGGCTTGCCCCCCTTCGCTGAGATGGAGAAAGGGGTTCGTCACATGGCGACAGAGTTGGCGGCGATGCGCAAGGCACCGCTGGCCAGCAATGGCGCCGCCACAATCCTATTCGAGGGGCCTGCCGCCGGTCAGATCGTCAAACTGCTTTTGGGAGACAACCTCGCGGGCACGCCGGCGCCCCGAACCGCGACCGGCGGCGAGGAACGTGGGCAGACCAGCGAATTCGCGGAACGGCTGGGACAGCGGGTTGCCGCGCCGCTGCTGAACGCGCTCGACGATCCCTTGCGAGAAGTGGGTCCGGGCAAGGTACCGCTGTTCGGCCACTATCGCATCGACGATGAGGGGATCGCGGCTGAACGCGTGCCGGTGGTGGAAGCGGGGATGTTGAAGGGGCTGCTGATGACGCGCACCCCGCGCAAGGAGATCCTCCATTCGAACGGACACGCACGGGCAACGCGGTTCTCTGGTCCCCGTGCCGCGGTCGGCAATTTGATAGTGAGCGGAAAGAGCGGCGCCCCTCGGGCAGCACTGTCGCGTGCCGCGCTGCTGGCGGAGATGCGCAAGACGGCGCGGGGTGGCGCGTACAGCAGCTATATCGTGCGACTGCTCGATGATCCGTCGGTTCCCGGAGTGGCAGGTGGCGACGGAGGGCTGTCCATGATTTCCATCGGGGGCGGAGGTCGCAGTGCCCCTTCGGTCAAGCCGCTGGTGGTTTATCGGCTCACCCGCGACGGGAAGGAAGAGCTGGTGCGCGGCCTCACGCTGGAAGGTCTGGTACCTCGTTCGCTCAAGGACATCGTGGCGCTGGGGAAAGATGGCGTGGTCTACAACTACCAGGAAGGGGGCGCCGGTTTCGTAGGCATCCCTTCGTCAATCGTGGCACCGCCGCTGCTGTTCGCCGATGTGGATGTGCGACGGACTCTGGGGAAGAACCGTCGCCCGCCGCTGTACCCTCGCCCGAGCTTCTGACCGCCGGCGCGATGATGCGCGCTGGCCAGTTTAGAGAATGCCGCGGCTGCCGGCCATCCGTCCGCCATCCACGCACAGCACGGAGCCGGTCACGTACGAGGCGCTGCACAGGTACCGCACGGCTTGGGCGACGTCCGATGGCTTGCCGGCACGTTGAAGCGGGATCGCCGCCAGAACACGCTGACGGTCCGCCGCTGGGTATCCAGGCGGGAACGCCACAGTCCCAGGGGCAACGCCGCACACCCGCACCCGCGGCGCCAACTCTAGCGCCAAGACGCGTGTCACCATCGCTAGCCCCGCCTTTGCTGCCGCGTAGTGCGCGTACCCCTTCCAGGCGTGAAACGCGGCTACATCCAAGATGTTGACGATAGCTCCGCTTCGTCGGCGCAACGCCGGCGCCGCAGCCTGTGCCAAGCGAAATGGCGCCTCGAGATTCAGCGCCAGCATGTCTCGCCATGCGGACTCATCGATGAATTCGAAGGGACGCCGATCGAAGGCGGCGGCGCTGCAAATCAATAGGTCCAGGCGACCAGCCCATTTGATGGTGTCGCGTACCAACGACGTCGCGGCTTCGCTTTCGCGCAGATCCGCCTGAAAGACCGCGGCCTTGCCTCCTTTTGCCACGATGGCGCTTTCGGTCGCGCGCGCTCCGCTTTCCGAGCGGGCGTAATGAACAGCGACGGTCGCTCCGGCTCGACCCAACTCTTCCGCAATGGCCCTGCCGACGCGTACACCGGCGCCGGTTACCAGGGCGACCCGGCCACCCAGCTCTGCCGATCCGGATGATGGTCTCGATGCTGGGGAGCGAGCTGACTTTCGCTTCATCGCACCCAGCATAACCAACTCGACTACCAGCGACAGCCGGCAACCTTGTGCTAGACGGGACCCGACTTTCTTTCCGTGTGCGTGGTGAAAACGCTGATGTAAGGTAGTCCGATGGCGCGTCGTCAATATTCCGTGGCGGAAGTGGAGAGCTTGATTCCGAGTCTAGAGAAAATCTTCACGCAAATTCTTCAACTGCGGGTGGGGTTGCGCGCGGTCGAGCAAAAACTCGAGCGGGCCGGAGTCAGCATCGAACTGGAAGAAGATGATGCTCCCGATGAGAGCGTGCTGGCGCAGCCCACACGTTCGCCCGAGACCACCGAAGTGCGGCAGGCCCGCGCTGTGTTTCGCGGATTCTATGAGGCCCTGTCCGATGGCCTCGAGCAGATTCGTGCGCTGGGTGGGGACGTCAAAGACCTGGACATGGGCCTAGTAGATTTTCCCGGTCGCCGGGGGGCCGAAGACATCCTCCTCTGCTGGCGCCTGGGTGAAAAGCGAATCGAGTTTTGGCACCCCGTGGACGGCGGTTTCGCCAATAGGCGACCCCTCGACGAGGGCAGCCCCGGGACACCATCGCGTCTGGACTGATAGAACTGCCCATGTGAGGTTGACGTGAGCGGACGTTCGACACCCGTGCAGCCGCTACCTGAGGAAGCGGCATTGGCCAGCGCGGTGAGCGCTTTCTTGGAGGCGTGTGGACGCAACCCCGCCACGGAGTCGGACCTTCGCGACACAGCGGCGCGCGTCGCTAAGTTGTGGCGCACCGAATTCCTGGCGGGCTATAGCATGGACGCCGCGGCCATACTCGGTGATCCGGTATTGGGAGAGCCCGATCCTGATGTAGTGGTGGTGGGTGGTCTTCGTTTCCATGCCATGTGCCCGCACCATCTGCTGCCTTATCGGGGGATAGCGCATGTGGCGTATATCCCCGCGGGAAAGCTGGTGGGGTTCGGTCGATTGGCCGAGTTGGTCGACTGCTTTACCAAGCGATTGACTCTGCAAGAGCGCGCGACCTGCCAGATTGCGGAGGCGTTGCTGACTCATCTGGGCGCCAAGGGGGCCGGTTGTGTCATTGAAGCCGAACAGCTGTGTCTGGCTCTGCCTGGTGAGAAACACGATGCTTCTGGCGTCGTCACCAGCGCATTCGTCGGCGAAATGCGCGAGCGCCCAGATTTGAAGTCGCGGCTGCTCGAGGCGGCGAAGCTGGGGGGGCGGGCGCGGTGAAGTTGAAGGGTCGCGTGGTCGTAGTGACCGGTGGTGCGCGAGGCATCGGGCGGGCCATCGTCCAGCGGTTCGAGGCCGAAGGCGCTACCGTGGCGGCGTGCGCCCGCCATGCCTCGCCTGGAATCGAGGTTTGCGATGTGCGGCGCGCTGACGAGGTAGCGCGATTTGCTGCGTCCGTGAAGGCCAGACTGGGCGTACCCGACGTCATCATCAATAATGCCGGCGTGGTGGTGCGCTCGCGGCTGGATGATCTGCAGGAGAGCGATTGGGACGAGGTGGTCGACTCGAATCTGAAGGGATCCTTTCTGGTGACGCGCGCGTTTCTTTCGGAAATGCGTGCGCGAAAGAGCGGTCGCATCATCAACATCGCTTCCATTTCTGGACGACTAGGCACCGCCGGCTTGACTGCCTATTGCGCCGCCAAACACGGTGTCGTGGGCTTGACCCGGGCCTTGGCGGAAGAGCTGCGGCCGGAGGGGATCGTCGTGAACGCCATATGTCCTGGGTCGGTCGACACGGAGATGCTTCGAGTCGGTATGCCCGGCGCCGAGCCGCGGATGAGTCCCGACGACATAGCTGGGGTAGCGCTTTTTCTGGCAGCTGACGCACCGGTGGCCCAGACCGGTTCTTGCGTCGACGTTTTCGGTTGAGGAGGTTGAGCCATGTCGTCATCGTCGCCGCCCTCCGTGCCGCCTTCGAACGAGGCGCCGGACCACAATTTCCAGCAGGCGTTGCAACGGCTGCCGATGTTTCCGTTGCCGGGGGTGGTGCTGTTTCCGCACGCGTTGCTGCCATTGCATGTTTTTGAAGAGCGCTACAGGAAGATGGCGCGCGATCTGCTGTCATCGCACCGGCACTTGGCGGTGGCCATGCTCGAATCACCGAATGATGCCCTGTCGCCGGGGCGACCACCGGTTCGGCCCATCATGGGGGTAGGGGAGGTGATCGTCGCCCACGAGCTTCCCGACGGTCGCTTCAATATCGTCGTACGGGGCCGGGCGCGCGTGGAGCTGAAGGAAGAGCTGGACACCGAGGAGCCGTATCGACTCATCTCGGCTACTCTGCGCAGCGATTTTCCAGTCACCAGTCCAAACGAGTTGTACGACGCGGATCAGTCGCTGCGTGCGCTGGTGGGACGGCTGGCGGAGAAAATCCCTGAAGGCGGAGAGCTGTTGCGGCAACTCGTGGCGTCGCAAGCAGGACCATATGAGCTATCGGACGCGTTGGCGGGTGCGCTAGTTGTGGATCCACATAAGCGACAACGACTACTGGAAACCCGCGATGGACTTCGCCGGATCGAGGCCGTGACCGGCGAGGTGGTGTCGATGATCGGGCGCGTGGGTGAGCCCGGTCCCGCAAACTGAAGCCGCGGCTATTGTGTCATCGGTCCGCTGTCGTATCGGCGGACGGTGGAGGGGCAGATGGAGCTCGGTCTCCCGCAATCGAGGTCTCGGCGATATCGTCGTCGTCAGGCATGTCTGCGGCGCGCGATAGCTGGCGCAGTCGGATGACGTAGTACGACCAGACGCCGGTCAGGGCAACGTAGGTAGCCAACAGGGCGAATGCGCGTGAAGGTGCGCCGCGACCAATGGCGAAGAGAAAGGCAACGGTGGCACCGGCGGCCACGAACAGATTCATTCGCGTGATTACCCGATGCGCGGCCATGCCGAAGTGGCGAACGCGCCAGCTGGCGGTCCCCACGACGATGAGGCCGGCACCAAAAATCCTCGGCACCACCGCGCCGGCCGAGCCGCCCAGCAACCATTGTGGCGCAACCAACAGCGGGACAGCCGCCGCCCAGCAACCAAGGGCGTGTCCCATGAGCCAGAGCCGCAACGAGGCCGGAACGTCCATATCGCACTTCTAGCACCGCTCTGAGCGCCACTTCGATCAGCGTTCACGTTGCATGGGGATGGTGTTGTCGCGCGCTAAGGAAGGTCTTCAGGGGCGGGGGTGGCGTGGTCGGGGCTGCAACGGGGGTGGGGCAGGATCTGGCGAGGAGCGCTCCTGAGGTCGCCGAAGACGGCGACCGTCGCTCCGTGTCGGGCTAGCAACCGCGGCGAGGACGCCGCGGAGCGCCCTCCAAGGTCCTCGCCATCTCCAATCCCCACCCCCTGCGCGCCCCTCCAACCTTCTCACCACTCCCTTCACCTCCGGCGTCTACAGCCCCAGTATTCCAGTTCAGGAGGCTCGGCTTTGCCGAGCCGGCGTCGACATGAGCAATCCGAGGGGGGGCTCGTGGGGGGCTTTCCTAAGCCCCCCGCGTCCGACGCTCGGCTTTGCCGAGCCGGCGTCGACATGAGCAATCCGAGGGGTCCGAGGGGGGCTCGTGGGGGGCTTTCCTAAGCCCCCCGCGTCCGCTTTAGCCCCCCGCGTTCATTCGGTGAGGATGGGGCCGCGGGTGTCTTGGCAGCTGCCGGCGCTGCAGGTGGCGCCGGTGGGCTTGATGCAGAGGACGAGAGGGCAGAGGACGATCTGCTTGTCACACCCCAGCTCTTTCCACTTTTGCTCGATTTCGCGCAGGTTCTTGTCGTTATCAACGTAGGTCACGCAGGACGAGCAACCAAGTGTCGTTGGGACAACGATGTCGCAGGTTGCACGCGTGAGCACGGTGCAGGCTTTGGCGTTCGGAATCTCTTTTTTGTACTCGGCGGCCAAGGTGGCGCACCTCGGTTCGGTGGATCCGCCGCTTCCCGCTCCACCGGAGCCGACGGCACCACCGGAGCCTACGACACCACCGGTTCCTACGACGCCTCCACTCCCGATGGCGCCGCCTGTGGTGACGGCACCGCCGGTTCCCGGGCGACCGCCGGTTGCCGTGGCTCCACCGGAGCCTGCGCCACCCGTTCCCACGCGACCTCCGCTACTGGTGGTGGTGCCGCCCGTTCCGACGCTCGTGCCGCCGCGTCCGCCCAGGGGACCCCCGCCGGTCCCTAGGCTGCCGCCCGAGCCGACTGCCGCGCCTCCACTCCCATCGATTTCTCCACCCGCACCACCGTTGCCGCCCGTGTCGGTCACACCGCCGGTTCCGACAGCGCCTCCGCTGTTGGTTTTATCAGTCACACCCCCGTCACCAGGACCGGCGTTTGTTCCCTGTCCGAATCCTCCATCGCTACCGAATTTTCTTACCCCTCCATCACCTCCGCAGGCAATGAATCCGGCCACGATGAGCGCCGCGGATAACGGCACGAGGGAACGAGACAATCGGGAGCGGCTCTTCATGATGCTGAACCTCGGCGAAAGAGAGCGGATAAGGCGCAAAATCGAACTACGACCATCGGCCGAGAGCCGCGCCAACCGAAGCGCTGCCTCATGCGTGATGCGCGAAAGTTCTAAGGATAACAACCATTGGTTAGAGTGTCGGTGTGCGTCTTGTGGTGATCCTTGTGGTCGTGTGTGGTTGTCGCGCGGCGACGTCGGGCCCCGTCATCGACGCCAGCACACCACGTGGGGACGGGCTGGTTGACCGAATCGTGACTGATGCGGCCCTTTGGTCGGATCTGTCCGCTACCGACAGCACCTCTGACGGCCGCATTGTGGATGCGCGCGACGGCGCGCCCGCCGATCGGGCGGTTGCCGACGGCAGCACTGTCACCGATCTCTCAACGGAACCATCGTGCGCCCTGTTGGGTAAGGAATGCGTGGGGAGGGAAGGCTGCTATCCATTTCCGTTCGAGGGAAGTCCCAGTGGAACCCGATGCGCTTTTCAGGGCATCGGCGCGGCGTCGATCCCTTGTCAGTCGCAGCTCGACTGCGACGCGACCACGTTATGCACGGCGCCTGGCCAACCCGACTCGATTTGCGCTCAGCGCTGCCCGATCGCCGATTCGCGTTGTCCGACGGGATTCCGCTGCGTTCCATATTACGGATACGTCGGTGTGGGCGTGTGCCTCTAATCAATGCGCGTCGACGCCGCGAGCGGGCGAAACGGGAGCCGGCGTGGGCACCGAAAGACGCTCAGCGACGGCGGCGGCATCCACGTAGGCGAGGGCGAGTGCCAAGCCATGCTCGAGCAATGGCTCCGCGGCAATCAACCTACGTTCTACGAAACCGGCGGCGTCCAATCGCGGGTGCATGGCCAAGATCGCCAGCGCCTGCCCAGGGGATTCGCGCACAGGCAGCGCGTGCCATGCCAGGACGGCGCCGCGCGTGGCGCCTTCAATCACCATCGCACGTCCGGGAGGCCGAAGATCAACGGACCAGGTCGCGTCCAGATCGACGAGCGATACGTCGTCCTCGACGTCGATGAGCGTCGTTGGCCCTTGCGATGCGGGTCCTACGCTCACGCCGCGTGCGATAGTCCGAGGTGTCGCGCGCGCATCCTCAGCCGGTTGCCGGGCTGACGGGCGCCGCGCGACTTTCTTCCAGCCCGGAAACGCCGACCAGGTCTCGGGGGTCGCCAGGCGCGACGCTAGAGCGGGCAGGTCTCCAGCAACCGACGGCGCGACCGCTGCCCAAACCAGTCGCCCACCGGCGCCGCGCCTGACGGCTCCCAGCACACCACGCGCGCGGGCCGCCGCCAAGGAGGGCGCCGCCAAGAGCGCGGCATCCAGGGAAGCGGCTGGCGGCGGTTGTATTGACCCCTTCGGGCGTGCTGGAGGTTGACCGTCCGGCGCTTCCGCACGCAAAGCGAGCGAGCGAGCGATGACCCACGACGTTGCGGCAGTCATCGCGGTTTCTGCCCAAGGATCGTGGCGCGCCACTTTGCGAAAGATGAAATTGGTCGTGCGCACTTCCACCCGTAGAGCACAGGTGAGCGTGGTGCCCCGACCGTCCGGGCTCGCCGCCACTTGGACGCGAATCACCCCGGGAGCGAACGCCCCCTCGACCAATGCCAGTTCCGCTCCACCTGCTCGCTGCCTCAGCCACGCGCGCCCCTTGAGGTTGAAAAGGGGAATCTCCAACTCCCAGGCCAGCAATCGGTCGGGCCAGGCATCGGGACGCGGGCCAGCGCGGGTCTGGATGACATCCGCGCGAACGAGTGCCGGCACGGCTTCCCGTAGCTTCCCTATGTCGAGCAGAGTTGCCGACACCACCGTAGGCGGGGCAGCCACGCGCGTTGCCACGATGACTTCGGGTCGGGGCTGCGGTCGGGCGGCCCTGGGAAACAGCACCAGATCGGTATCCGCAGTCAGTCCGGGGTCGAGCAGCGCGCCATCCAGGGTGCTGGTCGGCTGGGATTCACCGATCTCGCTTGCCCGAGAGGTACCCGAGCAGGCGAGAGTGAGCAACGAGACGAGCGCTGGAAGTGGGACGACCAACCGGGAACGGTGGCGCGGGATTCTCGCTCTCCCCCTTATCCGCCGCACACGCATGCTGATAGTGGCCGCCCTGCCATTGGCGGCGGAGGCCAGGTGACTATGAATACCTTCGGTCAGGCCTGGGGCTGCTGACTCACGTTGCTCGAGCGTTTCATCGCCATGGCCGAGCGGAGACCGTCGACTCCCGCTTTGGCGCGGGCCCGGACGTTCTTCACGACCATTTCCGTCACCACCGGTCGTGCCGTCTCCCATTCGCCCCGAACCTGGGCCATGAAGGCCGGCGATTTTGCCGCCCACTGCGCCCGCAACGCCGCTACCTGGGCGGGGGCAGTGCGCAACAATTGCCACGCTCGGGTTGCCGATGCGCGCGCCTGATGCACCCGCATCTGCATGGGTGTCTTTCCGATGAGTGGTGCCACCTCCGCCAGACGATCGGCCGCCGTGCCTGCAGCGGCGTGAGGCGAACGACGAAGCCCGCTGGCGAATCGAGGGTTCTCTTCATAAAACGTTCGCACTTCCTCGACCGTTCGTCCCAGCCGCGCCAACGCCTCCGCGTACTCGCGCTGAGCGGCCAGCCGCGCCTTGAACAAGAACATTTGGACGCGGCTCTGAACGTTGACCTTTCCGTCACCCGAGGTCTCGATCGCGCAGAAAATACTCTCGGGGTAAATCCCCGTAATCAGACTCTGGATTCCGTCAGACACTCCCGACGAAGGCATGCAGCCAAACGGCTTCACCGACAAGGTCATGTGCGACTTGTTGTGGAGGACGTTCAAAATGAACTTGCCCACCTCCATGTGCCCTTCACCGCCACGAACATTGTTGTCGTAGTACTGGTCCGCGGTTTCGGCGACCTCATCCATGTTGGGCAGGTGATAGCCCCGATACCCAATAGCGGCGCCGAAGGTCTGAAAGACCACGCGAATGGCTAGATCGGCAACGAAGAGCCCCGCCAGCTTCTTGCCGACGTTTTCGTCCTTCAACCCCTTGCGGGCTTCGCTGTCCAGCCCGCGCAGGTCGGCGCGCAGCTTGGTGTCGAATCGACCTTCCCACAACATGAACAACAACCAGTTCGTCACGAACTGGATATCGCACTCGGCACCCTCCGACTCCAGGAAACGCTGCAACTGATAGTTGCCGTCACCTTCGGTGGTCATCGCCCAGAACTCGCCAATGATAGAGACGCGGGGTGCAGGTCGCGTCCAGTCGAGCTTGATCGTCTTGAACTCGCGTCGGCCGCGCCACAGCGCAGCGAGCACCGACTTTCGAGCGACCAATGCATCGTGAACGTAGCGCTTGGTGTTCTCGATGGCGCGGTCCGTGGCCCCCGCCTCCACCTCGAACGGCCGCAAGCGATAGCCCATGCCATTGATGACGTCACCGGCGATGATCGCCCGCAGCAAACCCAGAAAGAAGGGCGGGTTCATGACCAAGCCCGCCTCTTCACCCGTGGCCTGCTTCAGTCCGCCCTTCTGTTGGAACAACAGCACGCGGAAGCCGTCGAAGCCGCCGTCGCGCAGTGCCTTACGATATTCAGTCGCGTACATTCCGAACCGGCAAGGGCCGCACGCCCCCGCGGTCAGAAACACGTACTTATCGACCATCTCTTTGGCGTTCAATCCCTGGTCCCGCGCGCGCTCGGTCAGAAACTTCACCAGATTTCCGACGGTGAAGTAGGTCGGATTGCACTGTCCGCGGTTGCCGAATTCCTTGCCGTATCTCAATGCTTCGTTGTCGGGCATGTCGATCACTTCGACGTTGTAGCCGAGCCCGGTGAGCGCGCCTTTCACCAAGTAGTCGTGTGCCGCCGTCAATCCCGAGACCAACAGCGTGGTGGTCGCCCGTTGCGACTTCTTGAACTGCGGATCGATCATGGGGTCGAACCAGTGTTTCGTATCGATCTTCGCACCGCTGCCAACCTGCTCGGCCTCGGCGTCAAGTCTCGCCAACTCGGCATCCAGGTCTTCGATCTTCATCGAGGCTAGGGCGTCGCCGTTGATTCCGTCGAATGAGTTGCTCTCATCCAAGACGGGCAGTTTGAATGGCTGATTCTTTGCGGTTCCCATGTCGACATCCGATCTCGCGGTCTCGTCGACCGCACCGTTCGTTGCGTTGCTCAACTCGCGACTGGGGCAGACACCCGGTCGCCAAGCTTCTGGATTTCGCCGTCGGGAGTACGAATGCCCAATCGGACTATGCCGGCCTTTTTCATTTCCGCCTGCGCCACGGCACGCAGCTCTTCGGTGCTGGCGGGACCGCGTGCATCTTGATACGCCCGGACGCGCGTGGTCAGATCTTGAATCTGTCGCTCCAGCACCTCGTCGCGTTGCGACCGCTCCTTCAGCTGTTGCCGCTTCAGCGTCAACAACGCCAGCCGCTTTTGATCGATCTGGTGCAGCATCTCCTTCTTCTGAGAGCTGACATCCTCCAGTCGTTCCTTGTGCAAGGTCAGACTGTGCGCGTAGGTCTTCACGCGAATCTTGATTGAACCGCCCGGTTTGTTGGCGTCGATATCATGCAGCGCCGAATACGGGGTGCCAGCCGCCCCGATGATGCTGTCGATGATGCCGTAGGTAGGGGCGTCGTGACCGCACTTGAAGGACGAGAGGTCGAGTACCACCACGTTGGGATGATGGGCGGCGAACTTCGCCCCCCACACCTTCATTGATGAATTCGACGAATAGTTCTCCGGCCAGACATCCGAGATGTCGAGAGCCGATTTGATCCGCCCCGCCTTGAGATCCTCGGCGAAGTAGCGCCCGAGGTAGGCCTCGTCCTTGGGCACGGAGCGCAACGACAGCACCGGGTAACCCAGTACCTGGAACTCTTCTAGAACGCTGTGGTTCAGGCCGGGGTCTAAATGATAGGGCCGCCCGAGCAACAGGATGGCGATGCGGTTTTCCTTCTCCACCTGGTCCAACACCGCTCGACCCCGCGCCTCCATCTCCACGTCGAGCCGACGCAAGGCCTCATAGGCCTCCTCGCAGGCAAAGTCGGATTCGTCCTCGGTGATCTCCAACAAGTCGCCGAAGGTGCCAAACAGCTGCCGGCGCAGGAGGTTCGGTTCGATGAGCGAGCAGGCGGGATCGAGGTACTTGATCCCGCGCGTCGCGAAGAAGTCCACCTCTTTGGTGAACGCCGCCTTCAACACGTTGGGCGCGCCAGCGACGATCGGACAAGACGAGTAGTCCATGGCGTTCTTCACGAACGACGGGATATGGGTCAGCGTCGGGAAGAAGATGTACGAGAGCGGACGCTCGGGCGTGTGGTGATGGAACAGCAGGTTGTGAATGTGCGCCTGACCCACCTTCGACGGATAGCAGGGGTCGATCGACCCGTACTTTCCGCCCTCCATCCACATCTCCTCGGTCGTGTCGTCGGAGAACACCACATGCTGCTTCTGAATGCCCAACGCTTCGAAGTAGGTCCGCCAAAACGGCGCCGTCGACCAGATATTCAGCACCTTGGGGATGCCGATTCGCAGCCGCGCCCGTCGTTGAGCGGCCGCGCCGCTGGAGCGTTGAAAGGGCCGTTGCACCTGCACACGGCGTGCTCCGAGCAACGTTTTCTGTAGTGCTACGTCGGTCTTGATTGAGTCTTGATCGGGTAGCGGTCGCGGATCGTAATAGTGACGGAACAGCATCTTCGCTTCCGTGTCGACCAGATTGGGGAAGCTCTTCATCAGCTTCTTGCGGTCTGAAGTCAGCTCCAACATCGCCTCTTCCGACTCGACGGTCCCCTTTTCGCAGGAGAAGCCGCTGATGTAGCGGGCGCTCTGCCCATCGGGCGTTTGGGTGTCGATGAAGGTGCGCGCGCACAGATTGGGACAGAAATGGCAGCGTGTGGACTCGTCGTTCGTCGAGGTAAAAGTCAGGGCGATGGCGGCATCCAGGCCGATGAAGGTGGAATAGCCCCGCCGCTTCACCACACGCAACGTTTCGAACGCCGCGCCTATGGCGCCTGCTTCGCCGCAATGTGGATGGACGAAAACCTCCGCGCCCGGCACCCGCTCCTTGATGTAGTCGACCTGCGCCTTCACTGCCGCCAGGTTGTATTGCGTCCCACCCTGAAGAACGTACTTGGTGCCCAGCGCCGCCATGCGCGGGATCTGCACCACGTATTGCCAGACATTCTTGGGCAGCACCTGCGCTAGCCCCGACAACAGCTCCTCTTTCGAGTAACCCTCTTTTTGAAAATTGACCCGATCGCTATCCAGGAACACCGCGCAGCCGTAACTGAAGTTCGGCGAAAGGTCAGCGGCGAAAGCGGTATCGGCATAGTCCGTGATCGGCACGCCGAATTGATCGGCCATCGCCTGCAGCAGCATCCCGTTGCCGGCGGAGCACTGGTTCGACAGGCGGAAGTTCTTGATGTCGCCGTTCTGCATGAACAGGACCTTGATGTCCTGCCCGCCAATGTCGCAAACGACGTCCACGTCCCCGAAGTAGCTGGTGGCCGACATCATGTGCGCCACTGTCTCGACGATGTTCACGTCGGACTTCACGGTCTTTTCGAGCACGTCGGCCGCGTAGCCCGTAGCGCCGAAGCCGAGAACTTCCAAGGTACAGCCCTGGTCGGCCACCCATTGGCGGAGGCGTGCCAGGATTTCGCGCACGTCCTGGATCGGGTTCCCCTTCGAGAGCTGATACTCCTTCTTCAGGATCTTCCGCTCTTCATCGACCAGCACCGCCTTCGACGAGGTCGATCCCCCGTCCATCCCAATTACCGCGCGGAGCTTCGTTCCCGGGGTTAACACCGCGGGCTGGAACTTGGGTATGCGGTACTGCTCGCGGAAACTTGTCAGCTCGTCATCGGAACGGGACAGGGGAGGGCCAGCTGATTCGCCCAGCTTGCTCTTGCGGCCGCTCTGAATGAACTCCTTCAGCGGATCGAGACCACGGTAGGCGCCGACCGACGCCTCTTCGTGTAGGCCGTACATGACGGCTCCATAGGCGGCGTAGTACTGGGCATTTTCCGGGACGATGATCAGCGACTCGATCGGTACGTCCTTCGGGTAATCGTAGCCACGAGACGCCCAGGTTTCGGGGATGCGCTTGCGCCAGCAGTCTTGCAAGAACGGCAGATAGGTGTTGGGCCCGCCCAGCAACAGCACCTTGTGGCGCAAGGTATTTCCCCGCGTCAGCACCGATAGGTTCTGCATCACGATGGCATCGGCCAGCGAGCACATGATCTCGCGCGATGGAATGGACGCCTTCACCAAATTCACGATGTCGGTCTCGGCGAACACCCCGCATTTCGCCGCCACATGGTGCAGCTTGCTGTCGTCGAAGCGGAGCTGACAGGCTTCCTCGGCGGGCATACCCACTTTTAGGAAGCACTTGTCTATGGTCGCGCCGGTCCCCGAAGCGCACTTGTCGTTCATCGATGCGATGGCGGTCTTGTTCTTCCGGGTGACCTCCGCGGTTTCCGTCTCCTCGCTCCGCCAGTGGCCCTCGGCGTGACTCTCTTCGTCGGTCGCCGCGGCGTCCGCGGGAGCAGGTGCGGCGGCTGGGACGCTCGCTTCGACCTTGGCCTTCGCTTCCTTGAAGATGATGATCTTCGCGTCCTGCCCGCCCAACTCCACGACGGAGCCGACGTCGGGGTGAAGCTCTTCCACCGCCAAGGTGACGGCATTCACCTCTTGCACGAACTTGGCTCCGATAGGCTTCTGAAGGGGACCAGCGCCCGATCCGGTGATGAAACAGCGGATAGCCCCCGGTGGCAGCCTGGGAAAGTCTTGACCGATACGCGTCAGCAGCTCCGCGACCTTCTCGGCCTGCTTGGTCATATGGCGCTGGTAGTCCGCCCACAGAATCTTGCGGGTGACCGGATCGACCACCGCTGCTTTCACCGTCGTGGAGCCGACGTCAATCCCGATCATGACGGGATCGGTGCGAAGGTCGGGATACTGGGGCGTCTCGGCTTCCTTCGGCATCACAGTCCTATCTGCCAGCGCGAAGAATCGCGGATCTATTCGGCAAGGCCTCGAAGGTAGGTCCGTGAATGAGCGAAGTCAATCAGGCGACCGGGGTTTCCGTGCCTCGCCTTGACGAACCCCACGATCGTCTAGTCTTGGTAACGGCTGGACCTGCTAGGCTCGCTGCGATGATCACAGCCGCTGTCACCGCTGCCGTCGGCGGTCTTCTCTCCCTGTTCGGAATAAAGCCAGGGCCTTACCTGGTCGTGGTGGCGGTGGTCGTGAAGGTCGCGGTGGTTGGCGTCGGACTGGTGTGGGGCGGGCGGGCCATGCGCCGCCGCTCGGCGGAAAAAAATGCGAAGGCCGACCAGGCTAAAACGTTGCCTGACCCGGCGCGCGCGGGAACGGAATGACGTCGCGGATGTTCGCCATTCCCGTTGCATAGATCAGCGTCCGCTCCAGGCCCAGACCAAAACCGGCGTGTGGCACGGTGCCGTAACGACGAAGGTCGCGGTACCACCAATAGGATTTGGCATCCAACTTCGCCTCAGCCAGCCGCTGGTCGAGCACATCCAGGCGCTCTTCCCGTTGCGAGCCGCCGATTATCTCGCCAATTCCCGGGGCAAGCACGTCCATCGCCGCGACGGTCTTTCCATCGTCGTTCAAGCGCATGTAGAACGCCTTGATCTCCTTCGGATAGTCCGTGACCACCACCGGGCGCCCCACGTGCTCTTCGGTCAGCCAGCGCTCGTGTTCCGACTGCATATCGATCCCCCAGCGAACGGGGAACTGAAATGATTTCCCGCTCGCTTCTAGCGCTGCGATCGCTTCGCTGTAGCTCAGTCTCTCGAAACTAGAGGTAACGAACCGTTCCAGTCGCGTGATGCAGTCCTTATCGATGCGCTCAGCAAAAAATTTCAGGTCGTCCGCTCGCTCGGACAACAAAGCTTGGAAGATGTATTTCAAAAATCGCTCGGCGAGCGCCGCATCCGCCGCCAGGTCGGCGAACGCGATCTCGGGTTCGATCATCCAGAACTCGGCCAGGTGTCGGCTGGTGTTGCTGTTCTCGGCGCGGAAGGTGGGACCGAACGTGTACACCTTCGACATCGCCAAACAATACGCTTCCACATTGAGTTGACCGCTTACGGTCAGAAAGGCTTCGCGTCCGAAGAAGTCCTGAGCAAAGTCGACTTTGCCGGCGGGCGTTCGCGGCAAATTCGCCAGGTCGAGCGTGCTGACGCGGAAGAGCTCGCCGGCTCCTTCGGCGTCACTCGCCGTGATGATCGGCGTGTGAATCCAAAAGAAGCCTTCCTGGTGAAAGAATCGATGAATGGCCATGCTCAGGCAATGGCGCACGCGGGTGAGCGCACCCAGCGTGTTCGTCCGCGGACGGAGATGCGCCACTTCCCGCAGATATTCCAAGGTGTGGCGCTTCTGCTGGATCGGATAGGTCTCGGGATCATCGACCCAACCCACGACCTCGACTGCCGTCGCCGCCACTTCGACGGTCTGTCCCTTGCCCTGACTTTGCACCAAGGTGCCGGTGACAGAGACGGCGCACCCGGCGCCGAGCTTCAATATTTCGTTCTGGTAGTTGGCGAGTGTCCCCGGCACAACCACTTGAATGGGGTCGAAGCACGAGCCGTCGTGGATGTGAACAAACGAAAGGCCCGCCTTCGAGTCGCGTCGGGTGCGGACCCATCCGTTCACGGTGACCGTGCTTGCGATGGGAAGCTCGCCGCGCAAGAGGCCAGCGACGCTGACAACGACCGTCCCCCCCGGGGCGTCGGAGGCGTCTGGTGCCCGAGTCGTCACGCTGCTCCTCCCGGAGGGGCCGATGCCAATGGCGCATCGGTCGCTTCGGTTCGGCCGACCGCTGCAAGCAGCTCGGGAACTGAGATCTCGCCCCAGAACCGCGTCTGATTTCGAATGCTCATCATCGTGCGCGAAAGCATGCGATCGATACACAAGACCCCGCGCAGGTGATCGATTTCGTGCTGCAGGATGCGCGCGGGCCATCCCTGCCAGGAGAGTGTCACTGGCGCGCCACGATGATTCAGCGCCTCGACCTTCACGCCGCGCACGCGCGGCACCACCATCACAAAGTCAGCCACGCTCAAGCATCCTTCGAATAGCGCCAACTCGGTCGGCTCCACGACGGTCAGGCGAGGGTTGATGAGGACCTGGAAAGGAACCGCGCTCCGCTCGCGTGCCTTTACCTCGTCGGGATCGGCGCTATCAATGTATTCGGCGCGGTCTTCGACCACCACCAATTGCAGCGGCAATCCCACCTGCGGAGCCGCTAACCCCACCCCCGGCGCATCGCGCATCGTCTCCCGCATTTCTTCTATCAAGCGGGCGACCTCGGCTCCTTGGATTTCCTCGACGGTGAGGGGGCGCGCCTTCTGCCTCAGCACAGGGTGGCCCGCCTGAACGATCTTCAGGATGTTTGCCATGGCCCACAAACGTTAACATCTACTCGAGCGCAATGAGTGCCTAGGGCCGGAGCGCGCTCTCGTCGCCCGCCGCGTGCATGCAAGCACTCGCTCCTGCGACCGGGAGCCACTGCGAAAAATATGCATCGTTGGGTACGCAAACCGCGTAGAGTGTCTGCGGAAAGGGCCCCCCTCATGCCGCGTTCTTTTGTTCTGGTCTTCCGCCCCCGGGTGGAAACCGCCGTGATAGCCCTAGTTTCGTCCCTTACTCCCGCTAGCCCGTGCGCGCTCCATCGCTCGGGTGGGCGCTGATGTCTGTATCTATTACCGACAAGCTCGCCACGGCCAACGGCAAGCTCCCCACCGCGACGTATCTTCCCCGAACTGCCTTTGGACGTGAGCTCGAGGAGCGCGTCGATCAGTACTTCATCACTACCGGTCAGCGCCGTCGCGATCTCCCGGGCATGTACCTGAAGACCGCGGTGATGCTGGTGTGGCTGGCGTCGTCGTATTTGCTGCTGATGTTCGCGGTGACGAATGTGTGGCAGGCGGTGCTGGGGGCCATTTCACTAGGTTTCGCCATGGCTGGGGTCGGCTTCAACATCCAGCACGATGGTGGGCACGGCAGCTATTCGGATAGGCCTTGGGTGAATAAGGCCATGGCGTTGTCCTTGGACCTGCTTGGGGGGACTGCGTACTTCTGGCACTACAAGCACAACATCGCGCACCACACGCACCCGAATGTCGAAGGTCATGACGACGACATCAATTTGGGAATCTTGGGACGGGTGTCGCCGCACCAGCGCTGGCTTCCCGCGCATCGTTTTCAAGCTATCTACCTTTGGGCGATCTACGCGCTGTTGGCTCTCGAATGGCAGACCACGGGCGAATTTCGCAACCTCATTTCGAAGCGAAAGGTCGGCAGCACGCGGGTGCCCTCTCCGCGGGGCCGCGAGCTGGTCATTTTCTGGGTCGGCAAGCTCGTCTTCTTTGGGCTGGCATTCGGGTGGCCGCTGTGGCGTCACTCCGTCCCGCACGTTTTGGGCGTCTACGTCCTCAGCGCGGCGACTTTGGGATTGGTACTGGCGACGGTGTTCCAGCTGGCCCACTGTAGCGAGGAAGCAATCTTCCGTGTGCCGGCCCCCGGCGGTTCGCGCGTCGAGCGTCCTTGGGCGGAGCATCAGGTCGAGACGGCGGTGGACTTCGGTCGGTCGAGCCGCGTGCTCTGTTTCTATCTCGGCGGCCTAAACTTCCAGGTCGTGCACCATCTTTTTCCCAAGATTTGCCACCTGCACTACCCAGCCCTGGCACCGATTGTCGAAGAAGTCTGCAAAGCGCATGGCGTGAGATACGTCGCGTTTCCGACGGCGCGTGCGGCGTTGCGGGCCCACGTGCGCTGGTTGTCGATCATGGGACGTCGGCCGGATGACTCGGCCGCGGCTTCCGCCGTGACAGCCGTTGGTGCTGTCGGCTGACGTGTGACTGACATGGCGCGCCGCTTGGTAGCGGGGCCGCCATGGTCAGCGGGCGCTTGGCGATCGGCGTCGGCGTTCGTCCGCCTGGGACGGCCGCACTTTCTGACGGGCGGCTTTCTGATGTACGGCCTCGGGGCGGCGGTGGCTCGTGGACTGCCGGGAGCTCCTCCATTGGACGGAGGGTCGTATCTGTGGGGGCAGGGCGCGATCACGGCCTTTCAGCTGATGACCCACTATGGCAACGACTACTTCGATCAGGCGGCTGATAGCGCGAACGCCACGCCGACACGCTGGTCCGGGGGCAGCCGTGTCCTCGGAGCTGGGGCCATTCCCGCAGCGGCGGCGATGATTGCGGCGCTGCTGTTTGCAGCGACTGGATTGACGTTGTCGCTGGGCCTTTTGCTACGCGGGTCCACCGTGTCCGCGGCGTCGCTATTGCTCGCCGGCGGCCTCGCCTGGTTTTACAGTGCGCCGCCGTTGCGGCTGCATTCGCGCGGGGTCGGTGAGCTGACGACGGCGGTGGTGGTCACCGCATTGACCCCGTTCGTGGGTTTCACTCTTCAGGCCACGGCTCCCGAGGCGCGTGCGGCAGGGCTGCCGATTCTGGCCGCGACGCTATGGCCCACCTTCGCACTACAATTCGCCATGTTGCTGGCCATCGAGCTGCCCGACGCCGCGGGAGACGCAGCGGTCGGAAAAAAGACCTTGGTGGTTCGATGCGGGGGGGCCATGGCGGCGCGGCTGTCATGCGCGACACTGATTGCGGTTTACGGGGCGCTGCCCTTGCTGGTCCGCTGCGACGTCGCGCCTGCTGTTTTACTCGCGGCGGCGCTTCCTTTCCCACTCGCGGTCTGGCAGTTCGTTCGGTTGGCGACTGGGGCGTGGCGTTCGCCCGCGGCGTGGGAAGGGATCGCCTTTCGAGGCGTGGCTCTCCTGGTGGCGACCGCGGCCGCGCAGCTTTGCGCGCAAGTGGCTGTAATTGTGAGCGGGCACAACTACTCCCGCTGAGCCCGGCCACGCCGCCGTTCTTTTTGGTTTGCAGAACGAGAGACCCGCTTATGATACCGGGCTCACCAAGGAGGCCTGCATTGCGGTCCCAGCCGATTCGAGAGAGGTCCGCGACCCTTGAGTCCAGAACTGTCCTGTGGGCGATCGTGGTGGCGGGGTGGGGCATGGTTGGGTGCGCCACGGGCAAAGCTCTAGAGGTGAAGAAGGTCGACGCAGTGGCACAGCCGCCGGCGAATGTCGCGCTGTACTTGAAGATCACCCGCGAAGATGGTCAGCCCGTCACGCTGTTGGCCAACGATTTCAAGGTTTACGAGGACGGCAAACAGGTGAAGAAGGCGCGGCGCGCGCTGTTGCCGGTCAAATATGCGGTCGACCGCTATGTGATGGTCTTGGTCGACCTCAGCGGGCCCTTGGTCGACTCCGAATATCTGCCCAGCTTGCAGGACGCGCTGTCGGATTTGGCGGAACGGGTGGGCAAGGACGCCCACATTGGATTGTCCGCCTTCGACGGTGAGGGGACTGTGCCTTTCGTTCGTTTCGACGATGAAGATCCGCGCCCCGGACTCATCGCCATGCGTAAGTTTCGGCCGCGCAGCCGCAATATCGACCTATGGGGCGCCTTCATGGCTGCGCTCGACGAGGTGGATGCCGCAATGAAGGAGGGCGCGGCCCCGCACCAGCAGGCGACTTTGCTTTTCGTTACCGACAGGCGCGACAAGGCCGGCCGGCATTCGGCGGAGGAGGCGTTGAAGCGGGCCCAGAAATCGCGCGCCGACGTATACGTGATCGGCATCGGCGACACCATCAATCGCGAGGAGCTGGAGCCTTTGGGCAAAACCCGGGCGCTGTTCGCGACCGAACCGCGGGAGCTTGGCAAGCCTTTCTCCGAGCTATCGGAGCAGATCGAATCGCAACTGGGACAAGATTACCTTTTCTCGTATTGCTCGCAGCAAAGCGGCGGGAAAAAGGCGGGCAAGCACACGGTGGAAGTCCGGATCGCGACAGCGCAGTGGCATGCGAGCATCGAGCACGACTTCTCCACGCGCGGCTTCAGCAAGGCGGCGTGCGATCCCATGACCACTCCCGAGTTCAAGGACTCCGGCAAGGAAGGTGCGGGTGACCGCGGCGGCGATGCGAAGGGCGACGGCGAGAGCGAGCAGAGGGTGAAGCCGAAGAAGATGAAGAAGCGGGTCAGCGAAGAGGAAGCCACCGCCGAAGAGTGAAGTGTGAAGCGCCGGTCGAGCGCCTTCTGGCGCGGCCTGCGCATCGATCGGTTGGTGCGGTGTCAGATCGGGCCAGAGGCAAATGGACGTGGCAGCAATGCGGCCGTGCCTGCCGCCACTCCGACCAGACGTCGCATCATCGCCGGTTGCGCCCGCATCGTTCGCAGGGCGAAACGCGCGGTGGCGGCATGACGCGACATTGCCAGCAGGCCGTTCGTGAGGACCACGTAATCGCGAAAGAGCCGGCGGCGCGCCCGATCAAAACGCCAGAGCCACTCGTCGTCCCCGGGGCTGGTAGCCAAGAGCCGCGGAAGATAATTCGCCAACAGCTCGGAGGCCATGAGCGCCTGTGACATGCCGCCGCCGGTGATGGGATCGCAGAATCCAGCGGCGTCTCCGACGAGCACGGCGCCAGGCGCCACGCCCGCCACCGCCCGGTGTCGCAGCGGAAAGCAGCCACGCGAATTGGTGATGGGCAAAGCGCCATCCAACAGCTCGGCCAGTGCCGGGTGTCGCGAGATGACGGCAGCGAGGTCAGAGATACCGGTATCAATCGACGATTTCGTTTTCTTCGAGGCCGCGTCCGGAGCTTCGTCGCCGCCTGCTGGGCGTTCTCCCAATGCCGCCACCATCACCTGGCCGTTGGGTAGCGGCGTCAGGTAGACCTCGTGATCGGCTCCAATGAAGACCTCCACCAGACGGGGCATCATCTGCCGCGGACTGAGTTGGAAATGCCGGCGAAGCCCCATGCGCGGCCGGCGATCAGGGGCGCCGTCGAGAGCCAATGCGCGCCGAACCGGCGAGCGTGCGCCGTCCGCACCGACGACGAGCCGGGCGCGTACCACGGTTCCGGCGATGCACAGCCCCACGGCCCGGCCCCTTTCCATCGCCACATTCTCGACAGGCGCGTCTTCGTACACCTGAACGTTCGGCGTATCCCGCGCCGCTTGCAGCAAGGCGCTGTCGAACACCATTCGACGCAACCCCAACCCGGTCGTTATTCGATCGCCGTCAGAGGGATGCTTCCGTGAGTCGCCCGCTGCGAACGTCGTTTCCGCGCAGATTCCAAACCCTCGGTAGCGTATGCCGTGGAAGGGCTGCCCAGCGGCGAGAGCCGCATGCAGTCCCAGTCGGCGCAGCACGCCCACGCCAGCGGGCATCAACCCCTCACCGCAGGCCTTGTCCCGGGGGAATCGCGCCTTGTCGAACAGCGCGACACGCAGACCCATCCGGCCGGCGCAGATAGCCAGCGTCGCTCCCGCGGGACCCCCGCCCGCCACCACGATGTCGACGCTCGGCAGGTTCATGGCTGCTGACATTGTTCCATGACCGCCTGGCGTGCAGTCACAGAGAGTGGTCTCGGTCCGTTGACAGGTTCGCTCTGTCCGTCACTAGCGCGGGTACGCGTCGAGAAGAAGAAGGCCAGGGGATGAAGCGCGGCTTGGCGGACATGAGGGCGCGATAGCCGGCATCCGCGAGCAGGACGCGGTCCTCGAGGCCAATCCGCCGCGCCAAGATGAAAACGTGCGCCGCGGTCCCCACGATGGCCGTGACGTAGGCGGCATGGATCAAAGGCAACGCCATCAGCTCGAAGAAGACAGCCACGTAGTTCGGGTGGCGCACCCATCGAAACGGTCCGCGGGTTACCACACCCATGGACAGCGCGTTCACGATCTGCACATTCCAGTGCTCCGCCATCGATCGGATGACCCACCATCGCAGGGCATTTGCCAGAGCGAAGGTCACCAGGGCAACGGTCGCCAACGGGGCCGGAACGACCCGGGGCCAGAGCAAGACCTCCAGGGCGGCGCCGACCAGCACGCCCGTGTGTACGGCCACCATCAAAGGAAATCCCGGCTCTGCTTGCCGGGCGAATCCACGCGCCATGAGCGCGCGCTGGTGCCGCCGTGACAGGCGCATCTCCAGCAAACGGCCCACGCCCACGGCAGCCAGCAGAGCGATAAACATGTTGGTCGAGGTCATCTCACGCGCCTTCCCCACCAGCTTCGACCGGGTGGAGTCTCATCAACTCAAGTCCATTGGACCAGCAGGGACTCTGCTGTCAACCCCGGTCCAAACGCTGCCATGACCCCATAGCTGCCTGACTCCGGCCGGCGATCACATTGCCAGCGTTCCAGCACGAAAAGCACGGACGCGCTGGATTGGTTGCCATAGTCGCGCAGAACGTCCCAGGATGGCTTCGTCTGTTCGCGCCTTAGGCCGAGAGCTTCTTCCACCGAACCCAAAATCTTCTTCCCGCCCGCATGGATGATGAACGAGGTCAGGTCTTCCGGCGTCAGACCCGCCGATGTCGCCAGCCGGGTTACCAGGTCGGCGACGACCGCGCGCAACAGTGCGGGCACCTCCTTGGACAACACCGCGTGAAAGCCGTCGTCATGCAGATCGAATCCCAAGGCGTGGGTGGAAGCTGGGATTGTGTGGCTCAGCGTTGCGACAACACGCACTCCCGTCGTTGGCACGCCAGCCTGCAGCGAAGCGGTGTCTTCGCCGGCCAATACCACCGCCGCGGCACCATCCCCAAAGATCGCCGAAGAGACGATGCTGTCGGGCGACACGTCGGCAGATTGCAGGCTGAGACTAGGCAGCTCCACGGCGATGACCAGGACGCGGCTTGCGGGATGGCCGCGCAAATAGTCGTGCGCGTGCGCGAGCGCCGCGGCTCCGCCAAAACAGCCGAGCTCGGTAATGGGCAGTCGGCGGACGTCACGCCGAAAGCCGAGCTCGTCTATCAGCCAAGCGTCCAACGACGGAATCATGACTCCGGTGCATGAGACGGTAATGATCAGGTCGATGTCGCTAGCGGCGATCGCGGCCTGACGCAGACACTGGCGGGCGACCCGCCGTCCCAACTCGCGCGCGTTTTGCGCATAAAGCAGCATGGTCTCCCTCAGCGCTCTCGGGCGACCAATCTCCGACAGCGCCAAAACGCTGTGGCGCCGCCCGACCTCGGCATGATCGAACAGAGCCATTGCAGCGTCGAGGCGACGCCCGTCGAGTGGAATGAGCGGCCGAAACGCTTCCTTGACCTCCGTCTGGCTGGCCGAAAAGCTGGGTACCGCTGTGGCTACGCTGACAATCGTCGACACGAGATTTCTGTCCTCCCCTCCCGGCCGACGCTGCGCCGAGGGGTGCAACCTGACACGCGCGTAGGTCCGGCTCAACTGGCAAGAACGGATGCAGCGGTTTCAGCGGTGACGGAGGAATTTGTTAGAGTGCGTTCCCTCATGTCAGACGCCGATGCACTCGTCACCGCGGGGAAGCAGCTGTTGCTCAATAACTACCGGCAAGCGCCGGTGGTGATGAGCCGCGGGGAGGGTTGCGTGCTGTGGGACACCACCGGCCGTCGTTATCTGGATATGACCGCCGGTGTCGCGGTTTGCGTTCTTGGTCATGGCGATCCCGGCCTGGCGCACACGGTCGGTGAGCAGGCTCGTCGCCTCGTTCACTCGTCCAACCTCTATTACGTTGAAAACCAGATTCGTTTGGCCGACGCCCTGGTCCGACGCGGCTTTGCTGGACGCGCTTTCTTTTGTAACTCCGGCGCGGAGGCGAACGAAGCGGCATTGAAATTGGCGCGTCGCTATCAGGTGACGACACAAAATCGGCCCGCCCGCATCGAGATCGTGGCTTTCGAAAACAGCTTTCATGGTCGAACCATCGGTTCGCTGTCGGTGACCGGACAGGCAAAGTATCGCGACGGATTCGGGCCGCTATTCGGACCCGTGAAGTTCATTCCATTCGGAGTGGCGGAGGCGGTACGCGCCAACGTGACCGACAAAACCTGCGCCGTCATCATCGAGCCTGTGCAGGCCGAGGGCGGAATTTTTCTGCCGCCTCCTGGTTTTCTGCAGGAGCTCCGCCGCCGGTGCAGCGAAACGGGAACGGTACTTATCTTCGACGAGGTGCAAACGGGGGTGGGACGCACCGGCACCTTCTACGGCTTCGAAAAAGAGGGAGTGGTCCCCGACGTGATCACGCTGGCGAAAGGCTTGGGGGGCGGTGTCCCCATTGGCGCCATGCTGGCCAACGAGGAGGTAGGCCGCGCCTTCGAGCCGGGAACCCATGGCTCGACTTTCGGTGGAAATCCCTTCGCGACGGCGGCCGCCCTGTATGTGCAGGAGGCCATCGATCGAATGGGATTGCTGGAGCGTTGTCGCGAGGCCGGCGCCTACCTTGGAAACGCTTTGACTCGTATGGCGGAACGCCGACGGCCGCGAACGCGAGGCGCGCGTGGGCGCGGGCTTCTGCAGGGCTTGGTATTGGACGGAGATGCCACGCCGGTGGTCAATGCGGCACGGGAACGCGGACTATTGGTATCGGTGGTTGGCGGGAACGTCATACGGTTCGCGCCCGCGCTGATCATCAGCAAGACGGAAATCGACGAAGCGGTTCACATCCTGGAAGGAGTTCTGAGCGATGGCTAACGGACCGCGACACTTCCTATCTTTCTGGGATTTGCCGGACGGTGGGATCGAGAAGCTGCTGACCCGGGCCGAGGAGTTTCGACTTTTGCGCAGCCTGTGCGAGCCCCATGCGACCCGCCCTGGGCGCGTGCTTGGCATGATTTTCGAGAAGGCCTCGACCCGCACCCGGGCCAGTTTCGAGATTGCGATGTTCGAGCTTGGCGGACACGCGCTTTACCTCGGCTCGCAAGGGACGCAGTTAGAGCGCGGAGAGCCGATTCGGGATACCGCCCGCGTGCTGTCGGGTTATTGCCACGCCATCATGGTGCGTACCTTCGCGCAGACACGTGCGGAGGAGCTAGCGGCGTATGCGAGCATTCCCGTCATCAATGGCCTCACGGATCTGCTGCATCCCTGCCAGGTGCTCGCGGATTTGCAGACGGTGTTGCAGCAGTTCCATGCGACCGGCGGAGACGTGGGCCAGACGTTGCGTTCGGTGAAGTACGCCTGGATTGGGGACGGCAACAACATGGCCAATTCCTGGATCGAGGCGGCGGGAATCTTGGGGTTGGACCTGGCACTTGCCTGTCCGCACGGGCATGCACCCAACGAGGACATCGTGCGTCGCGCACGCGGCACCGAACGGGGCCGAATCACCTTTCACGCCGACCCGGCCGATGCGGCACGCGGACGCCAGGTGCTGTCGACGGATGTTTTCGCGTCGATGGGGCAGGAGGGAGAGGCAGAGCAGCGGCGCAAAACGTTTGCGGGCTTTTGTCTGGACGCGCGCCTGGTGGCTGTCGCCGACCCCAGCGCGATCGTGCTGCATTGCCTGCCCGCCCATCGGGGCGAGGAGATTACGGACGACGTCATAGAAGGACGGCATAGCGTGGTCTGGCGCCAGGCGGAGAACCGCCTGCACGCGCAGAAGGCGCTCCTCGAGTCTGTTCTGTAGGCCTGTTCCGTACCGAACGACTCAAGTTCGAAGGCCGCGGGCCGAGGATCAATGAAGATGTCCAGTCGCCGGAGCGTGCCCCCGACCACTGGAGCCGACATGGTTCCGGTGCGAACGAACAAGAAGACGCTGGTCTCGCCCATTCCGGCGTTGTTGGCGGCGCAAATGACGAATGTCATGGACCACGCCGCCCAGCAAGAGGGGACGAACGAGGAACACAAGGAAGCGGGCGTCGCCGATGGCACGCCGCTGCCGTTCGACATACCGGCTGATGCCACTGATCGCGTTTCGGACGACCAGCAGCAGCTGATGCTGAGCGAGGACGACGAAGCGGACTACGTCGTCGAGCTGGTGGAAGGCATCAAAGTTGGTGCCACTGGCCGCTAAGTGCCAGGCACTTCACGTTGCCAACTTCGTCGTAGGGCGGCGCGCCGACGCTTCTTAAACCTTCGGCTTCGGCTCAGCGACCAAGGTTTTCAGGAGCTCGGTGACCTCCTGGGACAAGCGCGCCATATCCCCGTCGTTCTCGATGACCGCCGTGGCCACGGCACGCTTCGCAGACATGGGCAGCTGTGCCGCGATGCGCGCGCGTACCTCGGCCGGCGTCACGTGATCGCGCGCCACGACCCGAGCCACCCGCGTCTCGACCGGTGCGTCGACGACCACCAGGCCATCGAGCTCTCGATAGCGTTCCGTCTCGACCAGTAGGGAAGCCTCGTAAAAAACCAACGTATGTCCCGATGCCGCCAATTCGGAGACGCGTTGGCGGGCACGCGCCACGATGCGGGGGTGCATGATCGCTTCTAGGCGCGCCCGTGCCCCGGGATCGCTGAACACCGTTGCCGCCAGCTTGCGTCGATCGAGGTGTCCGTCAGCGCCGACCACGCTTGGCCACGCGGCGGCGATCTCGACCAAGGCGGGGCTGCCCGGCTGGGCGACCACCTCACGCGCCAGTTGATCGGCGTCGACTATCGGTATCCCGTGCTGTGCGATTAGCCTAGCCACGGTCGACTTGCCGCTGCCGATTCCCCCCGTCAAGCCGATGAGGCGCAGACCGTCCGTCACGCAAGCAATGCTAACCTACGCGCCTTGAGCCGCCAGATCAGCGCCCCCGAGGTCCGCTCCGCCACGTTCATCGCCGAAACGCGTACGCTCGGTTCACTGCCGCCGGCCGGTCCACCCGAGATCGCCATCGCTGGGAGGTCAAACGTAGGAAAGTCGACTTTGCTCAACCGCTTGGCGGGGCGACACAGCCTGGCGCGCACGTCCAAGACGCCGGGCCGCACGCGCGGGATCATCTTCTATGACCTCAGCCTGGCTCCTACCGCGGCAATGCCGCAGGGGCAGTCGCTGCGCTTAGCCGACCTCCCGGGCTATGGATACGCGCGCGTCTCTCATGCGGAGCGGCAGTCCTGGCAACAACTGCTCGAAGGGTATGCCGCGCGCCGTCCGACTCTGGCCTTGTTCGTGGTGCTGGTGGATGCGCGTCGCGGCGTCGAGGACGAAGAGCGGCAGTTGCTCGAGTGGCTAGCGACGTTGGCCATTCCGGCGCGGGTCGCCTACACGAAGGTCGACAAGTTGGGTGCGTCGCAGCGCGGCCTGCTCAAGAACGCGCTGCGTTCCTCCGTTGCCCAGTTGGTGGCCGGTGCTCCCTTTCTCATCTCTGGTGAAACCGGGGAAGGTGTCCCTGAGCTCTGGCAGGCAATCCTTCGTGCCAACCCTCTCCGTTTGGAACCCGGCGCGGACGCGAAGCAGGAGTTTGCGGCCGACGATTGACCAGCGTTATTTTGATTCGGCACCGATGGCAATCAGCAAGGCTCCGCAGCCGTTCTTCATTTCACCCATGCAAGTAAGCGACATCGATGCGGTGATGGAAATCGAGAGGCTCTCGTTTCGGGCGCCTTGGTCGCGGAACGTATTCGTGGAGGAATTGGCGCGCGACTGGGCGCGCTTGGAGGTGGTGCGGGATAGTGATTCGGACGAAGTGGGGGCATTCGCCAACTATTGGTTGGTTGCCGACGAGCTCCATATCCTGAACATTGCCACTCACCCCCTGCAGCGGCGATTGGGACACGCGACGCGTCTGCTCGCGCACATGTTGGACGTCGCCCGCGAACGTGCCTGTCGCCTGGTGACCCTGGAAGTGCGCCGATCAAATGCCTTGGCGCAGCGGCTGTACAAGCGCTTCGCCTTTCGCGCGGTTGGCGTGCGACCAAACTATTACGCTGACGATCAAGAGGACGCGATTGTGATGTTGCTGGAGCTGACGTAGATGTCGATCGCTTCGACATGGCGGTGCCCCCTCCGGAACGCCATCGGTCTGTTCCTGGGAGTCGGGTTGGCCTCGCTCGCCGTGGAGAGTCCTCCGCAGGCGCAGGCAGCGCTCTTTTCGGTCCCGTGGGACGCCGCCCGCGACATCGCCGCCTTTCGCCGAGATGCGGCAGCGGCGGCGGCGGCAGCCGCGGCAAGCAGTACGGAAAAAGGACGGGGCGATGCCTCTCCTCTTTCGTCATTGCCCCCCGTGAAAATCATCCGGCGCGTCGAGAACCCCTACAACTGGATCGCCATTACTTTTGATGCCTGCGCGACACAAAGCCAATCGAACAGCTTTGACGAACCCCTGTTCGAAATCTTGCGACGTGAGCGTATCCCCGCGACGGTCTTCACTTCCGGCCGCTGGGTCGAGGCTCATCCCGATGCCATGAAGCGGTTGGTAGCCGAGCCCCAGTTGGAATTGGCAAACCATTCCTACGGCCATCCTCACATGAAGAAGCTCTCGGCACTGGAGATCGCCGACGAGCTGGAGCGCACGGAAGAGGCGCTCGGCCGTTACGGGCGGCAAAGCGTGGCATTTCGACCGCCTTTCGGAGAGTTCAATGGCCGGGTGTTGGAGGTGGCACGCAACAAACGCATTCCCTCGGTCTTGTGGGATGTCGTCTCAGGCGATCCCAGCGCCAAGGTAACCGCGGAGGGCATGACGCGGTCGGTGCTGCGCCAAACCCGTTCAGGGTCAATCGTGATCTTTCACATCAATGGCCGCGCCGCTCAGACGGCGACCGCGTTGCCGGGTATTCTGCGACAGCTCCGTGAGCGCGGGTTTCAGTTCGTTCCCTTGTCCAAGCTGCTTGCGGCGAAATCCTTGGAAAATACCGGGAAGGTGCTTGCCGGTGCCGCATCCCGGGATGGAATAATGCCGCTCTCCGAGGTTTCGACTGAGGCTGCCACCCCGGTCGCCACCCCGGTGGCCCTGATACCTGCCCATTCTGCTGGCACCCCCGCTGGTCTGGTGCCGTCCGTCAAAGCAAATGCGCTCAGGCCCGAGACCAGTCCAGGTTCTTTCGTGCCGCCGTCAATGGGCGGGACGTCATCCCCGAGCGCCAGCGATGCGTCCCCTCGCTGAGCGGCAGTCCCCGCCGTTCCGAATCCGGCGCGCTAGCCCAGTCGAAGCGGCGGCACAGGGCAGCTGGATTGCCGCCATGGATCCATGGCGCGAACTCGGGTATGGCGCGCAGTCGTTGTCGACTTTTCTGCGGCGCCAGGCTGACGAAAAGCAGGTTTGGGTCGCCGCGCAGGGACGCCCAGCGACGGTTTCGGGCGTGCTCGTTCTTCAGCCAGGCGTGTTGTTGGGGCAATTCGTGGCCCTCCTGGCCGTGCGCCCCGAGGTCGCCGGAATGGGAATAGGTGGCGCGCTGATGAACGAAGCAGAGAAGCGGACCTTTGCTGACCGCCGCTGGCTGTTCGTCTCCGCGGATGCTTCGAACCACTCAGCTCTGCGGTTTTACCGGAAGCGCGGCTTCGTGCGCGTGGGGAGATTGCCCGACCTCGTTCGCGCCGGGCGCGACGAGATCCTGTTGCGCAAGCCACGACCCCTGTAGCTGTCGACGGCTTCTCAGGCTTTTTGTGCTTTCTTCTTTTTGTGGCGCGTCTCCGCCTCTTCCACCGAATGCGACTTGCGCAGATCGGTGTCGCTCTTGGCCATCACCGCCAGCTTTTGGTAGTGCCGATGAAGGACGCGTAGCTCGTCCTCGGTCAGCGATTCGACGTCGATGAGGCGATTGCTGGCGCCCTGAATGGCGGCGACAATCTCATTGAGCTTCAGGTGCAGCGCCAGCGCGTCCTTGTTCTGGGCGCGCTGGATCAGAAACACCATCAAAAAAGTGACGATGGTCGTCCCCGTGTTGATGACGAGCTGCCAGGTATCGGAGAAATGAAAGAAGGGCCCGCTGACCAGCCAGGCTAGAATCACCAGCACGGCGCAGGCGAACGCCCACGAGCTGCCAGACCAGGCGGTCACTAGATGCGAGATGCGTTCCAGCAGGCGCCCCATTTTTGAGCGCGGGGCGGATTGAAGATGGCGCATTCCATAATCCATGCGCGCGATGGTACCCCGGCTTTCAATCAGAATTCCGTCGGCGAATGGCTCGCCGACGGGAAACGCGTGCATCTCCCACAGGGATGTCTCAGGCGTGCCCTGCAATCGCGCCCACGAGCGAAAACCGCTATTGTGGCGCGGTGATTGGCCAGCGGTTCGGGAACTACCGCGCCCTGTCGCTCCTGGGTGAAGGGGGGATGGGGGCCGTCTATCTGGCCGAGCATCCGGAAATCGGCCGCCGGGTCGCCATCAAAGTGCTCCGCGCGGAGCTGACCAAGGACGCCTCGTTATTGCAGAGGTTCCTCAACGAGGCGCGCGCGGCAAACGCCATCCGTCATCCCAACATCATCGAAATCTTGGACTCAGGCACCACGGCCGAGGGGACGCCGTATTTGGTGATGGAGCTGCTGGAGGGGGAGGTGCTCTCGGAACGCATTCAGCGCCTTGGCCACCTGCCGGTCGGGGAAGCGTTAGAGCTCGCTTATCAAGCCGCTTCGGCGCTCTCCGCTGCGCACGAAAAAGGAATCATTCACCGCGATCTCAAGCCCGATAATCTTTTTATCGTAGGGGATCCCGACGGCGGGGCACGCGAGCGCATCAAGGTGCTCGATTTCGGGATTGCGAAGCTACAGACCTTCCCGAACGCGAGCGGCATGCAGACACGAACCGGCACGTTGATGGGGACGCCTGTCTACATGTCCCCCGAACAGTGTTTGGGCACGAGGGTGGTCGACGCCCGCAGCGACATTTACGCGCTGGGTGTCATCATGTTCGAGATGTTGGCGGGTCGACCGCCATTTCTTTCGGAGGGATTTGGAGAGCTGGTCAACATGCACCTGAACGTGCAGCCGCCGTCGCTTGCTCAGCTGCAGCCCGCCATTCCGGAGCCGGTCGCTCGGTTGGTTCACCGGGCGTTGGAGAAGAAGCCCCAAGCGCGGCCGCAGTCGGCGTCGGAGTTGCAACGGGCGATTCTTGACGCCTGCGAGAATGGGAACGTTGTTCGTGGCTCGTGGTCGCATGACCTGCACCGGGGGCAAGTGGGGGGCTCGACCAGCCTTGGCGGGATGTCGGGCAGAGGCATGGTTGACGCGCAGGAGAGTGCGAGCAGCCGTGAAACGGCAGGCCCGCGCGCATTCCCAGGAGCAACGACTTTGTCGACGGGCGTTGGTGAGCGCGAACCTGACTCACGGGCCAGCCGCCGTCGCAGCGGCAGTCGCGTGGCCTTGCTTGCGTTGGCAGTTATCGGCGCGGGCCTGGCTGTCGTTACCACCTTGCGCAGTAGGGGAACGCAGTCAGCAGCCGAGGAATCTACGAAGCCGGCCGCCGGGTCTACCACCGCCGGGAAAGAGGTCCGGCGAGAACCGGCAACTTGGCCCAGCGCCAGCTTGCATACCGACTCCGTGAAACAGTCAGAGGCACCTCGCATTGGCATCGCCATTCAATCGCAGCCGAATGGAGCAGATGTCACCGATGTGGATTCTGGCAAGCGCGTAGGTGTGACCCCGCTGGTGTTGGAACGCCCTGCTGACGGAAGGCCTCTCACAATCCGTCTACAGAAGGACGGCTACACACCCTTGACGCGCACCTTCAGTGTCGATCGCGCTCGAAACGAGACATTGACGTTGTGGCCCACCACTTCTCCGGAGACCGGGCGCCCGTCCGGTGACGCGTCGAGGGCGCGCCCTGGCGTCGCGCGACCCGATGAGCGACCCAAACGAAATGGCCGGCCACGGCAGGTGGCCGCGCCCGACGACGAACCAGCGAAGTTGTAACCATTTGAGGAAATTAATGAGACAGAGGTTTTTGCCGGGCTTGGTCATGGCGATGTGGCTGGCGGTGGTGGGAAATGCGATGGTGGGAAATGTCGCCAGAGCGGAAGCCGATCCCCGCGATATTCAGGCCCGCGAGGCGTTCGCTGTGGGTCGTTACCAGCAGGCCTTGGACATTTTCGTGAAGCTGTACGCCGAGAAGGTCCACCCCAATTACCTGCGCAACATCGGCCGCTGCTACCAAAATCTCGGCGAGCCCGACCAGGCAATCAGCAGCTTTCGTGAGTATTTGCGGCAGGCACGAAATGTTCGTCCCGACGAGCGGCGGCAGGTCGAGGCTTACATTCAGGAAATGGAAGCGTTGAAGCGGCAAAATGCGGTGGCAGCAGCGGCGGCACCACCACCGCCACCAGCAACGGCGGCATCGGCCGGGACGTCTTCGGCGGTCGGATCGACACACACTCCGGTCGGCAGCACTGAGGCGCAGACCGCCGGCACCAACTCTGGGATTGCGAGCCCTGGCAAGGTAGCGCTCGCGGCACCCGTTCCTGCCGCGCCCCATGCTGGCAATGCTGTGCTGCTCGAAGTCCCTGCTTCAACGCCTGTCGAAGAGAGCGACAAACCGTTGTATGCGAAATGGTGGTTTTGGGCCGTGGTCGGTGGCGCGGTGTTGGGCGGGCTGGGCATTGCTGCGGCAGCCGGGGCGTTCACGACCACGAAGGATGCGCCGTGCTCGGGAGAGTGCAAATGACCCCGAGTCTGCGAGCGCGAGGTCTGTTCTCGGCGGCACTCGTCGTGGTGATGGCTGCCGGCATAGCCGGTGGCTCTTCTTGCACGAAAGCAGGGCGCTCGGTCCTGCGCGCCAAGATCGAAGTGGACTCCGCCCTGGCCTCGGTGCAGAGGGTTCAGCTGATCGTCGCCGCAACCGGCGGCACGGTGCTTCGCCGTGTCGACTTCGCGTGGACCGCCACCAAGAACGGTAATGAATTCGGGGTCTACCTGGATGCCGGTATCGAGGGACCAGTCACCGTATACGCAAACGGCTACGGTCCTATCGGTACTGGCACCGACGGCGTGTCGAGCAGAATGACGGTTCAGGTAACGCCTGGCGAGGAAACCTCGGTTGTTCCTCTGGTTATTGCGCCAGGTGTACCGGATGCCCCTCCCGGCGGCGGCAATGGCTCCGGTGGCGCCGCGGGCGGCGCCGCGGGAGGTCGGGGGGGCAACACGGGGGCAGCGGGCGGCGGCCCGGCGACCGGTGGCTCGAACAGCGGAGGCGGGGGATCGGCCGGGGCCCCGGTCATTGGCGGTACGGCGGGTCAAGCGGGCCGCGGCGGCAACGGTGCCGGAGTCGGAGGTGCGGCGGGTGCCGGGATCGGCGGAGTCGCGGGAAGCGGGACGGCGCGAAGTTGGCGTACTGCCACGCGTCCCGATCCCGCCTCGCTTCTCAATGACACGGTTCCGGGCGTTGCCGTGGATGACCAAGGCAATGTCGTCGTGGTCTACGTTCACGGCGGCGGTATTTATTCCAGCCGCAACTTGGCCGCGACAGGAAGCTGGGGAAGCCCCGCGCCCGTGGATGGTCGCTCGGGTGGCGTGGCGTCATCCCCTTCGGTCGCCGTCGACAAGAACGGGAAGTGGTTGGCTGTCTGGCAGCAGGCCAACGACAACACCTTGCACGGGATTTGGCAGAGCACGTCGGCCGATGGTGTGGCCTGGGCGGCTCCAACGCCCATCACCGCCTCCGCCGGCGCTTACAACCCAATACTACGGATGAACCGCGACGGGGTTGCCGTTGCCGCCTGGAACGAAACCATCGACAACAAGGTGACCGCCAGCGCGAGCGTAAGGGCCTCAAACGCCTGGAGCGTCCCGCGCGTTTTGCGTCCCGGGCCCGATAATGGCGATCGTTTTGTGGCGGCGGCCGTGTCGAGCAAGGGGGAGGCCTTCGTCGCCTGGGAGCAGACTGACGGCGGAGTGGCGGACAAAGATAGCGTCTGGTTGGCTCGATTCGCCGGTGGCGCCTGGGGCACGGCGACGCTTCTCGAGAGCTACGACGGAGGACTGTCGTACTCTCCGGAGATCGCCGCCAACGCCGCCGGTCAGGTCATATTCACCTGGATTCAGAGCACGACGACGACCGCCGAGCTGTGGGTGCGGCGCCTCGGCGCCGACGGTACGCTGGCCGCAGCCTTTCGCGTGGCCGAAGCATCGGACATCTCCTGGGCACCGGCCCCCTCCGTGACCTTGGACGATGCGGGAACGGCCACGGTGGCCATGGCCCTGGAAGTCCGCAACAAGAACAATACGTACGCGGTTCGCGGGCCATGGAGCGCCACCACGTGGCCTGCTCCCGTCGCGCTCGAGACCGACAATGACGCGGCCGACGATCGCATGGATCTGTACGAATGGGCCACGTACCCGAACGTCGGCAGCGATGCTGCCGGAAATGTGGTGCTCACATGGCGTAAACGGACCGGCCCCCGGTTCGACATGTACGCGGCGCGGTTGGCTGCAAACGGTACCGCCTGGGGCACGCCAACGCTGCTCGAGACGCGTGACACCGCCGGGGTCGCATTGCCCGTCACCGCCGTCGGTGCGAACGGCGTGGCGGTTGCCGCATGGGTTTACTTCGCCGAATTTGAAGTGTGGGCCAACCTCTTCAGATGATGCCCAAGCAAGGCGCGCGCATTTCGCTGATTCTGGCGTTGGTGTTTCCAGCCATCGTCTGCGCGACCCTCGCGCTCTCGTACTACGGCTATCGCTACGCGAAGACCACGTCTGAGCGGAGTAAGGCGTCGCTGATGGAGGGGAACCGCCAGCTGGCTCAGGCCCTGGCGGGAAGCATCCAGCAGCGAATCGACACCGCTGATTTCGATCTCTTCAAGCAGGTGGAGTGGGACGACGCGCGGCTGGGACCGCCGGAGCAGCTCACTTTGCCCGAGGCGGTCGAATCAGTGGTGGTGTTGGACCGGTCGCTGCGCATCCGGTCGATGTACCCGCAGCCCGATCCGCGCCGCCGAACGCGCGAGCTCGACCGCTGGCAAGACTACGTGCGTGGTCTGGACTGGAAGTCTCTGCAGCCTTGGACCGCGGCGCAGCCTGGAAACTTCCGCCACCTGCACCAACTGTTCGAGGGGAAGTCGGTGCTGATCGCCTACGCGGCGAAACAGTCCGAGGCGGGGGAAGAGTACTTCGTGGCGGCGAAGATGAATCTGAATCTGATCGCCCGACGCTGGCTGCCCGAAGAAATTCGTGCGCTCGGTGGCGATCGCAAGATAGCCATCCTGGACGAGGTCGCTAGGCCCATCTTTGGACTGCCGGTTCGTGACCGCGATCAGCGCTTTCTGCACGAGGCCTCCTTCGGCAAGACGCTGTACGCCTGGCGCATTCAGCTGGCGCCGCAGAATGTGGAAGAGCTTCAGGCGCAAGCTGAGACGGAACGGCTGCTGGGGCTTTTGCTCATCCCGGTGTCGACCTTGATCATTGCGGTCGGACTGGCAGTGGTCTGGCTGACGGTCATCGCGGAACGGCGGACGTCGCGCATGAAGAGTGATTTCATCGCCAACGTGTCGCACGAGCTGAAGACACCCCTTTCGTTGATTCGAATGTTCGCCGAGCTTCTGGCGACGGGTAAGCACAAAGGTGAGACCACCTCGCGCGAGTACGCGGAGATAATCACGCGTGAGGCGGAGCGATTGTCGCACCTCATCGACAACGTGCTTGATTTCGCCCGGATCGAGCGAGGCAAGGCCAGCTACGACTTTGCTGAAGGTCGGCTGGAGGAGGTAATCGAGCGCGCTCTGGACGTGTCACGCTATCGAGTCGAAAAGGAGAAGATGCGGCTGCGAACCGAGGTAGAGCCGGATTTGCCACCGGTTCGCATGGACGAAAATGCCATGACCTTGGTGCTTCTGAATCTGGTCGACAACGCCGTGAAATACGCCGCCGACGGCAAGGAGGTGGGGGTGAAGCTTTCACGTACGCCGGGCGGCGTCGCTCTGGCGGTGCGGGATTTTGGTCCCGGGATTCCGGCCGAGGAGCAGCCGCGAATCTTCGAACGCTTTTATCGCGCGCGCACGGCCCGCGACCGCAACGTGCGCGGCAGCGGCATCGGTTTGGCCTTGGTCAAGCACATCGTGGAAGCACATGGCGGCCGGCTCACGGTAAGCAGTGTGCCGGGAGAAGGCGCTACGTTCGTGGTGGTGTTGCCCGCGGCGCCACCGCCTGCGGCGACTTGGTCAGATGGAACAACCGTTGACGCTGGGGGCGCGAACGCGGGGGCGGTGACGCCGCCGCCGACGAATCGGGGATCGGCAGGGCAGGTTGGCGAGGTTGGCGAGGTTGGCGCTGACCCGGTGACCGCCACCACCTGGCGATCGGTGAAGCCATGAGCGTAGCTACCGGAACATTGAGCGCGGGTCGTCGCCGCGTCTTGATCATCGAAGACGAGCCCGACCTGGTTCGCGGACTACGGGATGCCCTGGAGTTCGAAGGCTTCGAGACGGTATCGGCTGGGCAGGGGCGCGAAGGGGTGGACCTGGCGCGAGAGCGCGGTCCCGATCTCGTGCTCCTCGATTTGATGTTGCCCGACATGAACGGATTTGCGGTCTGCGAAGAGATTCGCGCCTTCAATCCCATCATCCCCATCATCATGCTGACCGCGCGCTCGCAAGAGAGTGACAAGATTCGCGGGCTGGAGGTGGGCGCGGATGACTACGTGACGAAGCCGTTCTCCGTGGGCGAGCTGGTGGCGCGGATCAACGCCATTTTCAGGCGACTGCAGCGGGCGGCCCCGCGTGAAGAGGAAATTGTGATTGGCGGAGCCTCGATCTATCCGCGCAAGCACGAGATGTCGAAGCGCGGAAAGACGATGGCGCTGACGTTTTATGAGGTCGAGCTGTTGCGCTTATTGGCGGAACGGGACGGACAGCCAGTTTCGCGCGAAGAGATCCTCGAGAAGATTTGGGGGGTTTCCAGCCATTCGTCGACCCGCGGCGTGGACAACGTGGTCGTCAAGCTGCGACGGAAGCTCGAAGACAATCCCGGGGATCCCAAGCACATCGTGACGATCTACGGGACCGGCTACAAGCTCGTGCTCGACTGAGCGTCTTGATGGTGAAGGGATCGAAGCAAACGCCGGCGCTGGCAACCAGCCGCGACCTGGCTCCCGACGGAGCGCGCGAACGAAAATCGGCAGGAGCAGTAGAGGTTCCGGTGGCGGCTCTGCGCGGTCGACCCGCTGCTCCCGATGTCTCCGTCGGTGAACTTGCGGCCGCCGATGTGATGGGGCTTTACGTGCATTTCCCCTTTTGCGGCGTGCACTGTCCGTATTGTGATTTCGCCGTCGATGCGCGTGCCGATATCCCGCACGATGCCTATGCGGATGCCATCTGCGCCGAACTGACGGTGCGTGCGCCTTGGTTTCGTCAGCAAAGGGAGGGGGGACACCTCCGGGAACCGGCGTCCCCGCGCTTGGTGTCGATCTATTTCGGCGGCGGCACGCCCGGGCTCTGGCGGAGCGAGGCGCTGGCGCGGGTCATCGCCGCGGCTCGAACAGCGCTCTGTGACCCCACCGCCGCGGGCGCCACTCTGGAAATTACGGTCGAAGCCAACCCAGGGGAGGTCGATGCGGAGAAATTGCGGGCGTTGCGCGCGGCGGGGGTGAATCGATTGTCCCTGGGCGTGCAGTCGTTCGACGATCGCTTGCTGCGCGCGCTCGGTCGCAATCACTCCGCCGCAGCGGGACCGCGGGCCGTGGCGATGGCCCGTGACGCCGGCTTCGAAAACATTTCGGTCGACCTGATGTTCGCCCTTCCGGAGCAGTCACAAGACGATTGGCGGCAGGCACTGGACGAACTCGTGGCACTCGGTCCACAACACGTGAGCGCATATGCTCTGACCATCGAACGGGGGACGCCCTTCGGCGCGCTGGCACGGAAAGGCGAGCTGGTTGTGCCCGACCAGGAGCAGGCCGCGATAATGCAAGAGCTGGCGCGAGATGTCCTTGCGCAGGCGGGCTTGGTCCAATACGAGGTCTCCAGCTACGCCGCTCCCGGCCGCCGGGCGGTCCATAACAGTCTCTATTGGACGGGCGCGCCATATCTGGGGGTGGGGGCATCGGCGGCGTCATTCCGACCGCTCGCCGACGGCGGTGGATGGCGGTTCTCGAATCCAAGGGCGACGGCCACCTACTTTCGCGCCAGCCGCCTCGGTGGTGGCTCCCCGACGCCGGCCCAAGTGGAGCGACGCACCTCTTCCGACTTGGAAAACGAGGCGGTGTGGCTGGCACTGCGGACGTCTGACGGCCTCGATCGGAGGGCCCACGCACGGCGCTTTGGTTTTGATCCGGTGGAGCCCCGTCGGCCGGACGTCGACGCCTGCGTGGCGCGCGGCTGGATCACCGTCGACAGCAATGCCATCCGTCCAACGGCGAGCGGCCTGCTATTCGCGGACGAGATTGCCACGCGCCTTTGGCGGTAGCAGCCGACCGCACGCCGGCTGAACGAGCTCTTCGTACAACCGCGCGGCCGCGCCGCTGGGGCACGGCTAGCGGCGGCGGTCATCGAGGGCGAACGGGATGACGGGATAGGCTCGTTAACGTTCGGGCCCACAGCGCGTAGCCGCGTCTCTCCGCCGGGCGATCAGCGCCCAGCAGGCGAACGGCCGCCAAATGCAACAGCGGCGCGAGCAGACGGCCCCGTAGTCCGGAGTCGAGCGTCGATGCTGCACTTGCCACGGCAGCGCGAAACGAAGTGAACGGTGGCTGAAACGGGGGGGGCGGATCGTCGGCGAGCAAGGTGCGCAACAGGGAGTTGGCACCACGAAATGCCCGTCCGTCGGCATGCACGGCCTCATCCCGCTCCTGATCGCTCTGATTGCCATCGTGCGCGTCGAGCCTCCGCTCCGCCAGTTCCACACGCGCGCGCGCGTCCAGTCCAAAGCCGCGCGCCAGCTGGTCGAAAACTGCCACGAGACAGATGAGGCGGGCGTCGTCCCGCTCGAAGATCGCGACGGCGGGATCGTCGCCAATCCCTGGATTGTCGGATTCGGTATTGTCCCCTTGCAGGGCCAACAACGCGCAGACGAGCGCGCTGTCCGCTTCAAATACCGCGTGCGCGGCGGCCAGGCCGAGCGGTCCGCCATATCGCGCGAGCTCTGGGAAATAGGGCGTGCGCTCCACCGCAACGACTTCACCCGCGTCCTGCGCGTGAGCAAGGAGATGCGCCAGGCGGGCCGTGAAGCTGCGCTCCGCCGAAGGAGTGTTGGCCCGAACGCGCAGACGCAGGTGCGGGCGATTGCCTGGTCCGTCCACGTACCGCAAGAAGAACCACGCACTAATGTCGCCGGCTGCACGCGCGGCGGTGATGGCGGGGGCGATCACATTCAGGATCACTTCGTCCTGCGCGGCCGCGGTTCCGAAAAGCTTGTAGGTTTGCCAACCCTTCGCGGCGCTGCGCACAGATGGATCGCGCGGCGGGGGTGCGGCCCCGCAGTCGGCAGTCGCGGAGATCGCCGCGGCGACATGTGGAAGCTCTTGATCGTCCTGCGCGGCTACCAGTGCCACCACTGCCTCCACGCGACGTCCGGACGTGTCGGGGGTGTCTTCCAACGGGGGCCAGATCTCGAACACCCGCGCTTGACCCGCTAGATCGGTGATGGCCGTCGGCGCCGCCAGGTCGACCGGTAACAGCTCGTCTTCCGCGCCCACCTGAACGAAGCGAGGCACTCGGGCTGTTCGGCGCCAGACAGCGACCGCCGAGCTCGCGTCGGGCGGATGGGTGGACGCCAGGGTAGGCGGGATACGCCAACTGGCGGGCGCTATCACGAATCCGTCGAGGGTTATACGGGGCGTCCAATCGAGGTCCATCAACGGTCCCCAAGTCATGGCCCAGGGGGCGTGTTGCCGATGCAGTGTCCATCCCGCCAGCAGTCGCCACAATCCCGTGGGGGCCAAAGAGGAACGCACGCGTTGCAGAGGGGTTGGCGAAACCGGAAGGCCCGTCGCCGTTCGCAGCGCCGATGGTTCCAGTCCCGTCGGGTCGGCGCAAAGCTCCAGATCGTCAACCAGGACTGCTGCTTGCTCCTCTGAAGGCCACGCGGTCAGGGCCAGGGCCGCCGCGCGCACGGGCGGATGTGTGCAGACGTCCGCGACGCTGGGCGCGGGGACGAACACCACATCCAGCGCCTGCTCGCCCGGCCGCACTGCTGCTTCGGCCCGCGTGAGCGCTTCGAAGAGCGGTTGCACATCCTTCCCCAAGGCATGTCCAAAACGTCCCCACGATGCGCCCGCAGGTGCGTGCAGGCCCAGCAGCCAACCCTCACCAGCGCGGCCCTCGGGTACGGCTTGTGACGTGGGTGTCAGGAAGAGCTCGCAGGTGGGCGGTAGGGATTCATCGGGCAGCAGGGATGCGAGCTTGTCGCTGTCGAGCTCCACCGTTGAATGGCGTGCGCTGGCGGCTGCAACAACTTCGTTGACCAGAAAGGCCATCAACGCGGGCGGCGGAGGAGACGTGTCGGCACTAGCCGGGACGCTGTCAATTGGATCCTCAACCAGTCCGCGGCTCTCGGCGTCGCTGACCGTTACTCCGTAGGCGCCAGAAATCAGGGCGGGCACCGAGAGGGCACCCGCGCCGAAAAGCTCGGTCGTGGCATCGAGTGCGTCCGCCAACGCAGGCGTCGGAACGCGCTCGGCCACCGGGAAGGAAAGCGCGTTTTGTAGTCGGAATAGGAGTGGCACCAACTCTGCCGCGCGTGCAACAGGCCCGCGCGACAACTCGAAATGCGCTTCGTTGAACAGCAGCGTCGGCGTGAAGGCCGCGGCGGCTTGGCCTTCGCCCGGCAGTTGCTGCGACTGCCGGTCGATGGCCTCCCAGTCCAGTGGTCGGTCTGCAGACGCGCGGGCCAATTCTTTCAGTTGGTTGGCGAGGAGCCAGGCGGAGGGGATTTTTTCCAGACGAGCCAGAAACCACGCTTGCGGGTCGGGCCCCACGATGGGAGGCGTCAAATCCGTGTGCAGGAGGCCATCGTCGATCATGACGAGCAATAGTTCGTCGACCTCATCGGGATCTGCCGCCTCGGCCAAGGCGGACCGCACCGCAGGCCAAGGTTTCCAATCGACGGTGGCCGCCAGAGCCGTGGAGATGACATCGTCCATGTCAGCGTGCTTTTCCACGAGCGTGGTGGCCGCGTCAGTTGCGGTTGAATCGAAGCCCAACCAGATCACCTCACGGGCACCGGCGATCAACGAAGGCGCGCGACGCAGACGGACGACCGTACGCGCGTCGCGATCCTCTAGAACTGTGCGTGCGAGCTCAGCCAGTCGCGCCCACGAGAAGCGGAGGTGAGGGGAGGGGGCACCGGTATCAATCCGCGAACGCGGCGCCAAGGCGCCCAGGCCTACGCCGGCCCACAGCCCATGTGGTGTCGGACGAAAGGCGGCGCGGCGTCGATAGCGATCGAGGGCAAGCAGCGCTCGGGTCTCGCCTCGACGACCGGGAATGCTCCCCTCGAGCGCGGAGGTGAGGTCGGGACTGGCCAAGTTCAAGGCCAGTCCGGCCAACGGTTGTGTGCGAAACGTACGCGCTCCCTTGGTGACCATGCGCGCGGGCAAGAGGGGCGCGCGGAAAAGAAATCGGGGGAGCGGCACGTACTTCATCGGCGCAGCCTACTCCTGCCTCGGATATTCCGTCGTGGGTCGCCTCCTCACCGCGCGTGGCATCGAGTGGCGTGGCGTCGAATGGCGTGGCGTCGAATGGCGTGGCGTCGGTTTGTCTCGTTGGTCTGGTGTGAATGCGGGCGCGGCGGTGGGTAGCCTCGGTTGGAGGGTGGCTGGGTCGGGGCTGCAACGGGGGAGGCGCGCGATCTGGCGGGGACCGCTCCTGGGGTGCCCGCGGACGGGCACCGTCGCTCGGTGTCGGGCTGGCAACCGCGGCGAAGACGCCGCGGAGCGCCCTCCAACGTCCCCGCCATCTCGCTAGTCGCCTCCCCCTGCGCGCCCCTCCGTCATCTCAATAGAAGCTAGAGGTGCATCGTCGGGCAACGGGGTTGGCGAGATTCGATGGGACGAACGTTGTCTCGCGTACTCCCTTCCCCGTGCGCGCCCCTCCGTCACCTCAATAGAAGCTAGAGGTGCATCGTCGGGCAACGGATTGGCGGGTTCGGATGGGACGAGCCTTGTTTAGCGTGCTCCTCCCTCCTGCGCGCCCCCCGTTACTTCAATAGAAGCTGGAGGTGAGTCGTCGGGCAACGGGGTTGGGGAGGTTCGGATGCGACGACCGGTGTCTCGCCTACTCCCTCCCCCGGCGCCCCTCCGTTATCTCAATAGAAGCTGGAGGTGAGTCGTCGGGCAACGGGGTGGCGAAATTCGGATGCGACGAGTGGTGTCTCGCGTACTCCTCGCCCCTGCGAGCCCGTTCGTTGCTTCAATAGAAGCTGAAGAGTCGTCGCAACCAGGTAACAACGGTTCGGACGCCACGAGCCGTTGTCTCTAGGTCAAAGCCGGTCCATGTGGCTCTGTCCCGCGGGGGTTCATTGCTGGTTCGCTATCCGATCGTGATGCACCTCTCCGAAAGGTCGCAGTCTCTGGTGCACAACTCCTCGGTGAAAACCGAAGCCAAGATGCGACCCTTGTGGCCTGCGATGAAGACAAGGGAGGGGCGCGCAGGGGGAGGCGACTAGCGAGATGGCGGGGACGTTGGAGGGCGCTCCGCGGCGTCTTCGCCGCGGTTGCCAGCCCGACACCGAGCGACGGTGCCCGTCCGCGGGCACCCCAGGAGCGGTCCCCGCCAGATCGCGCGCCTCCCCCGTTGCAGCCCCGACCAGCCACCCTCCAACCGAGCCGACCCAGAGCCTACGCCGCCCCGAGCTCGACCCCGAGCCGCCCGCTTCTATTGAGGTGACGGAGGGGCGCGCAGGGGGAGGCGACTAGCGAGATGGCGGGGACGTTGGAGGGCGCTCCGCGGCGTCTTCGCCGCGGTTGCCAGCCCGACACCGAGCGACGGTGCCCGTCCGCGGGCACCCCAGGAGCGGTCCCCGCCAGATCGCGCGCCTCCCCCGTTGCAGCCCCGACCAGCCACCCTCCAACCGAGCCGACCCAGAGCCTACGCCGCCCCGAGCTCGACCCCGAGCCGCCCGCTTCTATTGAGGTGACGGAGGGGCGCGCAGGGGGAGGCGACTAGCGAGATGGCGGGGACGTTGGAGG
>JADMIO010852308.1_pt1 | contig 70294 bp, 81 predicted proteins | sample 8958161 | NCBI WGS metagenome assembly JADMIO01 (sample SAMN16585339, study PRJNA669376) | soil metagenome | isolation source: Crop rotation soil | place: USA: Cullars Rotation, Alabama | collected 2011 | reverse complement strand
CTTTCCCCGGCGGGCGGCTACATCTACGACCGCCACAAGCAATCCGAACAGGAAAACTACCAGCGCGGTTATGCGGAAGGCCAAGCCTCGCGCTCGACGCCGCGTCAGGCCGCGCAGCGCCAATCTACGACACCACACTAACGGCGCTTAACCGCCGACGTAGCGCACCAGCTGATCGATTTCGAACTGCTTGTGCGCGAGTTGATGTCGCACCAAATCGGCCAACGTCACCAGCCCAACCACTTCGTCCTTCTCCATGATGGGCAAGTGACGGATCCGCTTAGCCGTCATGATCTTCATGCATTCGTCGACGGTCGCGCTGGGTTCGACGGCGACGATCGTGTTCGTCATCACCTCCTCGACCGGCACTTCCCTCCCGTCCCGCGCGTCCAAGGCGACGCGGGCGGCGTAGTCCTTGCCGGAAAAAATGCCGCGGAGCCGACCGTTTTCCATCACGAGAACGGCGGCGATGCCCTTGGCCGCCATGATCGCCAGAGCGTCATACGCCGTCGCATCCGGTCCGACCCAATGCAGCGTGGGAATGCGATCTTTCAGCATCGATTTGACTTGGATGGCCATGCCTCGCTCGTTGCTCCGCGCAGTGAACCAGTGCGCGAATTAGAGTCCTCTGACGACGGACGCCGCCATCCGGGAAATCCCGGGTCAGCCGGCAGGGCAAAGCGTTCGCGTCAGGACGGATCGGCAATCCGGTAGGGCGCCGGGCTGCGCTTACCGGTAAGGCGCCGGATGGGCGAGGTGGCGGGTTCCGCAGGCAAATGGTCGCGTGATGCGGAAAACAAAAGGGACGAAGCGCGGGCAGTCCTTATCCAATCGGGGCGACGATCCGTTGGCCGGCGAAATCGCTTCGGCCGCCCTCGTGCGCATGCGCGAGAGTAATCATCGCATCAAGAACCATCTCCAGCTGCTGCGCTCCGTCCTCGCGCTACAGTCGCGCCACAGCGTTGACGACCCCGCGCGCGAGGCGCTGTTGGATGCAAGCAGCCGAGTTGCGGCCGTGGGACGCTTGCATGAGCGTCTAGAGGAGGCCGAACACGGCGACAGCATCGACGCCGGCTTGTTTCTCCGCGGGCTCTGCTCGGACCTGCGCTCGACTTTCGCCACGGCGTACGACGGCGGCTTGAAGCTGGAAGTCGATGTCGAGCAGGCAAGCTTTCCTGCCAAGAGAATGTTGCCGATCGGATTGATGGTCAGCGAGTTGGTCACGAACGCCGTCAAGCACTGCGGCGCGGAGAATGCCTGCAGAGTCCATGTGCGGCTGCGGCGAGCAGAAGCAAACTGGCATCTCACCGTCGCCGACGACGGGCCAGGAATGGACGCAGACGCGCTTGGTTCTCGTTCGCGTCTTGGCGGTCGGCTTCTCTTGGCGTTGACCCAGCAAATCAGTGGCTCGATCGGGCTCGACAAGACCGAGAAGGGTGCATCGATCTCCGTGCTTTTCCCGTCGTGAAAGCCAACGCTGCTGCAAAGTGTGCGCTTCGTGCGAACGCTTGCCCAAATAATGAGAGCCTCGCATCGAAGATGCGAGGCTCTCACGTGGACGAACCCGTCGCTGGAAGGAAGCGCGAGTTCAGCGACGGCGGGGGGGAGCGGGCGTCGCTGAAGATCAATCTATTGCAGCGCCTTCTTTTCCACGATCAGGTTTCGACCCCAATTGAATGATCCCGTCGCCCCATGAAGCATCGGCAATCGCCTCGCATCTCCTTAAGGGGTGCGCACCGAATAGCGTCCCTGCCGGAATTCCTCATGGAATCTGGACGTTTCTTCCGCCTGCAAGCGGCGGAATTGGGTGATTTGCGGCTCGGAGAGGACATCTCGCAGCGTCACGACAACGCCGCGTCGCTCCAACTCGAATTGGTTGCGCAGGCGCGTTCTTTCATCATTGTCGAGCACGCCGTCCGTCCACGCAGCGCTGAGCGCCGACCAGCGCCGCATCAAGCTGTTGCGGATGACAGGAAATGCGCGCTCGCGTTGCGTAGGCGTCAGCGCCAGGCGGTCCGCCATGCGATCCGCGCGCTCGCGAAGATCGGCCGACAGCGCCGCGCGATCGATGCGCGGAGGCGCCTGCGCGCTCGCAACGCCGAGCGAACACACCGCAAATAAGATCGAGCTCAGGAGAGTCTTTTGCACCCTAACAATCTGCCGGGACGCGATCGGCGTCTTAATCAGGTGAAGCCCGGGAATTTCTCGGGCCATTACGCGCATCGCTCGGCGTGTCCGCGGCGAGGCGTCCTGGCTCGATTCTCTGCACGAAGTCGTCCAGGCTCAATGACGCCGGCTGATAGGGCGGGGTGACGACCGTGTAGATGACGTTCAAACCCGAGAACCGCGGCTCGTACCAAACATCACCGCAATTGTAATACGTCGTTCCGAGCCGGCCGCCCGCCACACACGCCTCCGGCAACACATAAGCGATCGAACCGACCGTTCCTGCCGGAGTGGCCGCGGCGTTGCGGTCGTACGGATGGACGTCGCCGCCCGCATCCGCGACCAAGAGATTGACTGGGATGCGCCGATCTCCGGACGATGGGCGAAATGCGAAGTTCTCCGCATTGAGATCCGGGTTCACATTCCAGCTCAGCAGCGCTGTATAGGTGCGCGGCTGATGATCGAGGTCCGTGATGGTGATCTTGCTTGGCAGGGGCTGCGCACCGGATGCGATCCAAAGCTGCCACTCTCTGTCGCCTTCACGAAATGCATACTGTGCGGTGTCGACACCGCCGACACGTGCGTGGCCCATCGTGGCCGCGCGCGAGAAGTGGTGTGTCAGTGAACGCGGCGCGCTCCAAAAGAAAAGATCGGCCAGCGGCGTCTCGATGCCATAATCGTTTGCCGCAACCTGAAGCGCACCGGCGATGCTTGGCGGCGCCGAGATCTCCGCATAGAAGCCCACACGCGGCGCGAAGACCGTCAGCGTGCGGCCGTCATAAAACAATTGCCGCTGACGGCGACCTTGGATGTCGACGGAAAAAGCATCCGGATTGCGCACCCGATAAAGCGTGCGGTCGCCGCCTCGTTCAGTCGTCGTCTCGCTAATGAGTTCAAAACCTCGCAGCGTCCGCACATAACTGGCCATACGCGCCAACGCACGCACGGCGTCCGGCTCGACTGCAGGCGAAGCGATAGCGGAGCCTGTCTCGGAAGCAGGAACAGGCAACGTGGCTTGATAATGGTTGTAGGCGCCGAGCGCTGCGCAAAGGCCGATTGCCAACACAAGGCGTATGCGCATGCGACCCCTCCCGCAGACAGTGTTGGAACGCGGGGATTCTTCAGCGCAGGCTCAGGACGAGCAATGAGGTAGAACCCGCGTTCGCTAAGCGGGCTCGTGCACGCGTCGAAGCTCCGCGCGCATCGCTTTGGGCGATCTTCCGAACCACCGCGTGCAGCTGCGCGCCAGCGCCGATTGGTTGGCGTAGCCGAGAACGGCCGCCACTTCCGAAAGCGGCACGAGCGGATTTGAGAGATGGCGCATCGCCATGTCTTTGCGGATGTCGTCGCGCAGTCGCTCGAAGCTAGAGCCGTTATCGGACAGACGCCGCTGCAGCGTTCGAGGATGCATCCGCAACATATCCGCGACGTCTTCGATATTGGCTGGCCCGAAGCGCATCACTTGCGCCAGCGCTTCGTAGGTGCGGTTGGCGACGGAGATACTCGGTTTCGGCGCGCAGCTCTCCAGATAACTTTCGACCAGCACCTGCAGGCGTCGATTGGCGTTCGCCATCGGTAACGCCAGCACATCCCGGTCCAAGTAGACGTAGTTGGCCTCCGCGCCGAACTGGGGAACGACGCCGGCGAAATATTCGGCATACCCTGCTGGGTGCAGGAGCGCCTCGTGCTCGAAGAGTATGCGCGAGGGACGCGCGCGCCCGTCCGTGAGGTGGCTGAACACGCGGCAGAACAGGCAGACCGCGTGCTCGATCATCTGCCGGTCGCCTTGCTTGAGCGGCGGCGTTCTGAAGACGATGCGTTCCTCGCGGCTGCCGGCGATGGGCTCGACCGCCAACGTTCCCTGGCGCGCTTGGAAATGTATGTGGCGCGCCGCCGCGGAGATCGATGCGCGCACGTCTGTGGCATTACGGATCGCGAACGAGAGCGCGCCAAGGATATTCACGTCCTGCACACCAGCGAGGCGGATGCCGAAGTCGGGGCAGTCAAGCTGCGTCGCGGTCAGCTCGAGCAACCCAACCACCGCTGGCCGTGGCAAGTAGGCGTCGGGATTGTCGAGATCTTCCGGCGTCAGTCCGACTTGGGCGAGAAGCGCAGCGGCATCGTGGCCCAAATTCTGTGCGAGCTGGATGTAGCCCCACAATGCGCCGGCGCGAACAATATCGGCCATCGCCGCCTCAAACCGAAACCGCCTGCGTTTTGTCGCGAGGCGACAAAACTCTGTCGAGCTGGGGAAAGACTTGAGAGGCCGGCGCGGTCATCTTGAGCTCACATCGTTTGCAGGAGACAGCACGTGAATAACGAAAACGAGATCAAGAACTGCGCGCCGGCCGACATCGCGACGTCGTTCCTCAAGGCAGCGGATGAAGTCGAACTCATCGCCGACGCGCTGGCAGCCGACATCGAAACGTGGGCCGAAGAGTACGCAGCCGCGCTGCGCCGCAGAGCCTACGCGCTGAGTTCATAAGAGTTGCCGTGAGCGGGCGCGCCCTTCAACTGGACGGCCATGCAATGCCGGCAACGACACGGCGAGCATGGTCGCTCCAGTTGAAGCGGCTTGCACGCCAAGAAAGGCGATCGGTGCAGCGTGGTGGGCGCCGAACGCCGTCAACACCATCAATCCAAGGCCTAACGATGCAGCCCCTGAAGCAAAGAGCAAACCCGTACGCGCCCGTGCTGCAAACCATGCGCCGGCGATCACGGGAACTATCGCGGCGGCGCCGTTTAATGAAGTTAGCGATAGACTTCCGCCTATCAGCGCGGTTGCGCCAAGCAAAAGAAGCCACCAGCGAGCACCCCGGTCCGCCTTCGTAAGCGCGGTGTGAAACTCGACCGTGGCGATCACAGCCGCATGCGCCGCTACCAGAAAAATCAACGTGAGCACGACAGCGCCCGGCCATCCGACGCCAAGGCTCACGATCAGCACCGCCACCGTCGCGTTAAGAGCCGCGACGGATAGCGCGCGCGTCGGCGCGACACGCGGCATGGCCGCGACGCACACCGCGGGTTTGGCGCTCAACCCGAACGCTGAAGTAATGTCCGTCATGAAGTCCTCTATCCCTGCGGTAAGGTGCGCTTGGCGCCGCGCTCCTCGATGACGAGCGTGAGCAAGCGGCGCGGCGGGCGCGGCCGAAGCAACGCGCGCAGCAGCCAGACCAAGACCACGACGCCGGCGACGACGACGAAGAGGAGGACGATGAATTCTACGACTGGCGTCATGCTGACCCTCGGCGCCCAGCCTTTTGGCGTCCGCAGATTGGCGGGGATGACCCCAATCCCGGAATCCGGTTGGACCCCTGAGGCCTGGCGTCGAAGACCCCAATGGGCAGTCACGTTGTTCTTAGGGCCGGTGGGACCGCGAAATGCGGGTTACCGCAGAGCGCGTTGGGAACCCGATGCGAGCATGAATGACGCGATCGCTGCTTGAATCGCGCGGTTGCAAACATACGGGCGCGCGTGATCCCGACAGAGCTGCATATCAAACTCGTGGTGTACAACGCCGACGCTGCGGATGGACTGCACGCGGCCGCGCTGAAAATCCTCGACGAAGCTGAAGCAACCGTCGACCCCGATAAAGCCGAATATCTCTACCGCGCCTATTGGTGCGTTCTGGCCGTGGACGCAGCGTACGCACGTTTCCGGGCGTTTTCGCTCGATGCTCAGACAGAGGCCGTGCATGCGCTTCCCGACATGTATCTCGAGTGGCGATTGCTTATGGAAGATCTGAAATGGATTGGCAGGGAAGAGGAAGGCCCGTTTCAGCGGCTGGCGATGCTTTCGCCGGGCGCTATGGCCGGTGATCTCGTGCAGCAGACCGCGGAGCAAACCGCTACGAAGGAGGGCCTGCAATTCTACATCAGACGCGATGAGGAGGGCGCATGGACAACCGCCGTCGGCGGAATCGCGCCGCCGCAGCGTGATGAAGGCAGGTTGCAGTCGATTTGGCGCCGCCTGCAGAGTGCGATCACATGGGCGTCAGAGGCTGCCGCGCAAGTCGAGGTCAGCGTCGCGCCAGTCGCCATCTCAGCGCCAACCTGCGAGTGGCGCCACAACGATCTCGTCAGCGGTGATCCGATAGCGACTGTCGCTCCACAGGCCTAAGCACTTCTGGCACTCGCGTGATCGCTGTGAAGATGGCGTGCACACCGAGCGCAATCGTCAGTAAGAGCGCAGCGACAGCGGGTAGAAACGGCGTCAACACAAGAAGCGCGCAGGCAATCGCAACGGATCGTGACGCGGACTCCCGCGAACTAGCTTCGCTGTCGCATAACGCCGCCCCAAACGTCGTAATCGTCCAGGCAGCCACCGCGGCGATATAGATCCAAGCAGCAACGGCCGGATCGCCCAACGCAACGCACACAGCGAAGCCTCGTGCCTATGGTGCTAAAGTTATGGAGCCCTGCACGAGGGCTGTGCAGGGCTCCGGCGGGGATAACGCCAAGCCTTTCGGCTGGTGGTCGCGCGACACAGGGGAGCAGCGCGCACCTGGAAGCCTAGGTTGACATACCCTTGGCGCGATATCGGGTTGATCCCGGATGCTTTTCGCTGGGATGGTTTTTAGCGCGGCCAGTTACGCGCTGATGAACTTGTTTTTCACCGCAAACCGCACGAATTCCGCGGCGGTATGGACGCCGGCCTTACGCAGCACCGTGGCGCGGTGGCTTTCCACCGTCTTGACGCAAATGCCCAAAGTTTCGGCGATCGCCTTGTTGCCGTAGCCGTCCGCGATCAGTTGCGCGACTTCGAGTTCGCGCTGGGTGAACATCTTGCGCGGCGACTTGTCCCGATTGTGCAGCGCCACGTCCATCAGGAATTCCGTGATCGCCGGCGAGAAGAAGTGGCGCCGGCCGCTCAGCGCGGATATCGCGGCCTCGAGCTGCTCAGGGCCCTCGCTCTTCAGCACATAGCCGTGGACGCCGGCCGCCAGCGCGGAGCAAAGCGTCTCCTGGTCGTCGTGCATCGTGAAGATCAACACAGCGGCCGTCGGCAGCTCCTCATGCAGTTGCCGCGCAACATGCAAGCCGTCCGTCGGCGGCAAGCCGATGTCGAGAATGACGATGTTCGGCTTCAGCGCGAGCGCCATTTCGTGGCCGCTGACGCCGTCGCTAGCTTCGCCGCAAATCTCCCAACCCGGATGCGCCGCCACGAGATGGCGTATCCCGTGCCGAACGATCTCGTGATCATCCACGATGAGGATGCTCAGCATAAGTGGGTCGCAGGTTTGTGATTGTGGGAGGGAGCCCATCTTACCTTCGTCCAATCACGCGCCATCTGGGGTAGATTCCTCATCAAGCAGCGCCCGATCGAGTCTATGTGCATGTGTCTTTGCGCTGACGCCTCGTATGCGCGAAGCATGCGCCGTTGAAGCAAGTACACAATGCGGAAGAGGCGTACGGTAAGCCTTTGGGCGCCCCAGTTAGGACGCGCAAATCACTTAGGAGGAATTTGTCTTAGTTAGCTAGCGCGAAGCGCAGGACCGCATGTTTGCGACCTTGCTTGTCGCGTGAAGCAACATCTGTGCGAACGACGCGCACTGATTTCACAAATCATAGAGTACATCGCGCAACACAAACGCGCGCGCAGCGTCGCGTTGGGGGTTTACCCGATGTTGCGCGATCAGATCGCCCGATAGAGAGCCGCCGCTGCGCCATTGAGGGGCAATGGGCGTGCTTCGTCTAACGCAGAAGCGTCCCCGCGCTATGGAAAGGGAATAAGATGATCTCGCGTCTAGTAAGGGGTCTTGCTGTCGCCGTCGCGGCGATTGCATTCGCCGGCGTGGCCTACGCACACGATGGTCCTTACGTCCGAGGCGACCTAGGATGGGTCTTCGACGGCTCGTTCGACATCAACGACAACGATCCAGTGGTGACCCCGCCTATCCCCGGCGTCATCACCAACGGTGAAATCGAGTTCAACGGCGGTTGGCTCGCTTCGTTCGGCGGCGGCTACGCCTGGCCGTCCGGATGGCGCGCCGAGGGTGAAGTTGCTTATCGCTTCAGCGACCTCGACGAGGACGAGATCGCCGACCAGGGCGGCGACGTAACGACTTGGGCGCTGATGCTCAACGGCTATTACGATTTCAACAAAGGCGGCACGTGGGAGCCCTACATCGGGCTCGGCGTCGGCTACGCCAGCGTCGACATCAACGCCAACGACGTCGATCCTGTCCCTGTCGGCTTCGACGACGACTCGCAAACCTGGGCGTGGCAGGGGATGCTCGGCGTTGCCTGGGAAGTCACCGATCAAATGGCGATCGACTTCTCGTATCGTTATTTCGATGCGCCCGAGATTGACTTCAACACGACCGCCGGCGCCAGCCGCGAAGGCGATTACGTTGAGCATGCGGTCTTGGCCGGCATTCGCTACACGTTCGGCGCGCCGCCACCACCGCCGCCTCCGCCAGAGCCGCCGCCGGCCCCGTACGTGCCGCCGCCAGCTCCGCCGCCTCCGGCCGCGTGCCCGACCTCGGAATTCGTCATCTATTTCGAGTGGGACCGCTCCAACCTCAATCAGGCGGGCCAAGACACGATCAACCAAGCGATCAGCCGTGCGCAACAATGCAACATCACGTCTGTCGATGTTGTTGGGCACACCGACACGTCCGGTTCGACCGAATATAACATGGGCCTCTCCGAGCGGCGCGCGTCAGTGGTGCGCGATGCGCTCGTCGCCGGCGGATTGAATAGCTCGATGATCCGCACAGAGTCGCGCGGCGAAACGGATCTCGCCAAGCCGACGGCCGACGGCGTACGCGAGCCGTTGAACCGCCGGTCAGCGGTGTCGATCATGTTCCACTAGAACAAGTCGCCTCAAAGCGCGGCAAGGGCGTCTGCATCCGCAGGCGCCCTTGTTGTTTGTCGGAAACCCAATTCGGTCGATGTCAGCGCGTACCCTGGCTAGCCGCCACAACAGAGGCGTTTGCAGCGCCCATCGTCGCGCGGCGCGCATACTCGGCGAACGCTACGTCGATCAAATTGGCGGCCTGCGCATCTCGTCCCGCCGCGGAGTTGCCGCCCATGACGACGACGATCACGCGTCCTCCGTTGCGGTAGGCGGAGGAAACGATGTTGAAGCCCGATGCGCGCGTGTAGCCGGTCTTAATTCCATCCACGCCGTCGACCGCGCGCAGCAAATGGTTATGATTGCGCACGCGCACGGCGTTCCAGCTGAAATCCGCTGTCTGGAAATAGGAATAGTAGTCCGGAAAATCGGTCCAAAGCGCGCGGCCCAGCCGCGCCATGTCCCGCGCCGTCGTGGACTGCGCCGCATCGGGCAGGCCGGTCGCGTTGGTAAAGCGCGTGCTGTTGAGCCCCAGATAGCGTGCACGTGCGTTCATCAGCGCCGCAAAGCGCGTTTCGCTGCCGGCGAGGCGTTCCGCGACGATCGTTGCGACGTCATTCGCCGACCACACAACCAGCGCGAGGATGGCGTCCTCCACGGAGATCCGATCGCCGGCCTGCAGTGCCAGATGCGTGGACGGTTGTGCGGCCGCAGCTGCGGATGCGGTCAGGACTTCATCGGCGCCTATGTCGCCATGCCGGATCGCATCGAACAAGAGATAGAGCGTCATCATCTTGGCGAGCGAAGCAGGATAGCGCGGCGCGTCAGCCTGATCCTCGTAGAGAACGTCGCCATTGGCCGCATCGAGCACGATGGCTGAATATCGATCTTGCGCCGCGGCGGGTCCGCTTACTGTGAGCGCAAGAACAGCGAAGCCAATTGCAGCAAGCAGAATCGAAAGCCGTCGCATCGAGTTTCCTCATCGCAGCTAGAGGCGATGCGGAGGATCGATTTAGGGATGCGCGCGCTCCATCCGGCAAATCCCGAGCGGCTCGCGCTTAGGCGCCGATCAAAATGTGGTTATGCGCGGATCAAATTGTGCCGAATTGCGAAGCGCACGAACTCAGCGGCCGTATGCACTTGCGCTTTGCGCAGCACAGCAGTGCGATGACTCTCGACTGTCTTCACACTGATGCGCAATTGCCGCGCGATCGCCTTGTTGCTGTAACCTTCGGCGATGAGATGCGCGACCTCGAGCTCGCGTGTCGTGAACAACTCCAATGCGGACCGCTTCGGCTCCGACAACGACGCGCTCACCAGAACCTGCGCAATGCCGGAAGAAAAATACGGTCGTCCAGCGCCCAAAGCCGCAATAGCTTCCTCGAGCCGCGTTCCGCCTTCCGATTTCAGCACGTAGCCACGCGCGCCGGTGAGCAAGGCCTGCTGCACTGTCTCTTCGTCATCGTGCATCGTGAAGAGCAGCAAGCGCGTTCGCGGTGAGCTCTTGCGGATCAGTCGCGCCGCGGCGATTCCGTTCAACAGCGGCAGCGCGACATCGAGCACAGCCACATCAGGCTGCGTCTTCGCCGCGATCTCCGCGGCCTGTCGCCCGTCAGCGGCTTCGCCGACAATCTCCCAGCCCGGGTGCGCGCCGATCAGATTGCGCACGCCTTGTCGGACAATTTCGTGGTCGTCTGCGATCAGCACACGAAGCATGAGTCCGGCCCCCTCGTCTCATGTTGGACCCTCCGGTAGTGGGACGTAAGAAACACGACTGAGCAGACAATTATCGTTGAAGGTTCGCAGCGCTGATCTCTTGGCTTTCTCGCTGTCTCTCAGTTCACCATGCTCCGCGGTGCGCAGGCGCGCACCAAAGTCCCACTGCCGGTGTTTTCAAGGGTTAGCACCCCACCAACTTCTTCCAGACGTTCGCGCATGCTCTCGATGCCGACGCCGAGACGTCCTTCGCTCGCATCGTCGATGCCTTCGCCATCGTCTTCAACTTCAAGGATCGCGTTGCCCTCGCGCTTATAGAGCCGCAGAGCGACGCCGCTTGCATTCGCGTGCCTGCGCACGTTCATGAAAGCTTCCTGGCAGATGCGGAAGAAGATCAACTCGACCGCCGGGGGGAGTTTGTCTTCCGCGGAATCGATCTCGACCGTGAGCAGGAGGTTGCTCCGTTCGGCAAATCCCCGCGCGAAGCCCTGCAGGAATTTGACGAAGCCCGCTCTCTGTTCGCCAGGGGGGTGCAACAGGAATGACAGGGTGCGGATCTCCCGCAATGCTTGACTTAGGTTTTCACGGGCGGTCGCCAAGGCGTCGTCCGGCTTGTCGCCCCGTTCGATGAGGTGCGCGCCGACCATGAGGTCGGCGGCCACCAGGTGCTGTGCGGTCGAGTCATGCAGCTCGCGCGCGATGCGCCGGCGCTCGACTTCTTCGACCTTGAACACGACCTCGGCGTTCGCCGCGCGTTCAGTGAAGACGTCGCGATCGGTGATGTCGAAGGCGCAGCCGATGATGTTTCGCACGGTCCCCGAAGCATCGCGGGAGAGCACGGCGCAACGGTTCTCGATGCGATGCCACGTGTTGTCGAAGCTGCTGAGCAGCCTGAATGCATGCTTCGAGACTTGCCGATCGATCAGAGTGGGAAAGGCTCTCTCGTGGTGGATCAGGTCTTCGACATCTTCGGGGTGCACCATCCGCGCGATCTCGGAGAAGTGCAGAGACGTTTCAGCTTTCACGCCGAGCAAGCGCGCGAGATTGGAATTCATGAAGCATGTGCGCTGCCTGACGACATCGTAGATGTAGATCAGCCCATCGGCCAACGCGCCCACCTCGTCCAGAAGCGCATCTCGCCGCGACGTGCGTTTTGGCGCATTCTCGATCGCCCTCAAGTAGGCAAGGTTGGACGACAGCGGCAGCGCGAAAACGCGGCGATCCAAGAAACGAGTTGTCGGCAGATCGCCGCCGGAAGGCGCAGCAGCTTCGCCGCTATCGTTGGCAACGGCCGCGCGGCCGACGTTCATCAAGCGCGCGGCGGTGGCGGCGTTGAACAGCCGATCGAGTGGGCGACCGAGTGCGGTGTCACGATCGAGATGGCAGGCGGAAAGAAGTCCATCCGTAGCATCGATAAGTCGTCCCGGTGGTCCGACTTCAATGATCGCAGCTATCTCATCGGTCTTCCGGAAGGCGTCCCGATAAATCGCCTGATTGCTGCCATTGAGCGACACAGGTTTAGCCCGCACACAATCCTTTGAGGTGGTGAATTGTTAAGTTAAACTACTGATCGCTTATATGGGTTACAACCCGGAGGAGAACGGGTTTGACCGCTCGATACTTGCCGCAAGGGCCGCATACCTAACCGTGTACCGCTCTTGCATTAGGCGAGAATTGCAATCGCCAACGCCCGCAGCGGGTCGGATTTGTGCGCCGAAATAGCGGTTTTTCAGAAGCGGAACGTGGCGCCGAACGCGGGTCCGCTCAGGTCCAGATTCTCGATCAACTTCGAGTTATCCTGTTCGTAATGTAGGCCGCGATAGTACGCGCCGAGATCGCCCCAGCTGAAGCGATAGGCGACGCCGGCCATGGCCTGCCACGTCACGTCTGACTCGCCCGCGCCGATGTCGAAATAGTACGGAAAGGCCCAATGCCCCATGTGCGCGTCGCCGCGCACGCCGACCAGGCCATCCCAAACGTTTTCGTCGCCCTCGATGTGGCCTGTCTGCGGAAATTGATTGAGCGGGCCTGCGAGCGACCAATCTGCCGACGCATCAACGTTGAGATTTCGCGCGCCGGCGAAAACTTGCACGCGCCAGCGCGAACTATCGATCACGTCGTATCCGCCCGCGATGGTCCAAAGCGTCCCGCTCATGCTGGTGTTCGTGCCGACGTCGATGGGAATTTGGATCGGACCGGGACCAGTGACCTGGCGCACTTTGCCGTCTTCATTGTCGAAATCGAGGTAGATGAAATCCGTGACCGCGCCGAAGCGGCCGTAGCGGGCTTCCGCGGCCACCATGAACACGCCTTTGAGATTCTCGAGATAGTCGACGGGACCTACTTCGATCGTCGGTCTGTTCGTGCCCGCCGGCGGATCGAAATTCAGATCTCCATCGAGCGTCGGCAGCCAAAGGTACGGCGTAACGGAAAAGCGCCAATCGTCCTGAGCGATTGCCGACGGCGTCGAAACAACCAGCGCGAGAAAGCCGATCACCGCAGAGGAGAGAATTGCACGAAGGCATACGAACCGCGTCATCGATTCCGGAGCTCCCATTAAGGCGCCCGACTATCTCGATATCGAAGGCCCCTCACACCCAGGGAAACCCCGCAGATTCGCGGATGAGGCACACCAGCCGCTCAGTGACCGCTGCTCGATAGGTTCGGCCCGATAGGAAAAACCGCGCGGGTGGTTCCACTTGCCATGCAAACGCATGGCGAGCATCGCATGAAACGCTCATGGCTCTTCGCACTGTCCGCACTGACTTTGGCGGCGTGCCAAACCGTCCCCCAGGTTTCGACCAACCTCGATCCCTTGGTCGATTTCCAAAACTACACGACGTATCGATGGATCGATGTGGCGCAGCCAGCTGACGTGAATCGATTGAACTACGATCGCATTCACGCGGCCATCGACGCGCAATTGGCGGCGAAGGGGTATCGCCAGGTGGACAAGGGCGACCTTGCCATCGCGTTCATCGTCGGATCGAGCGCAAAACTTCGCATCACCGATTTCGGCACGTACGGCGGCTATTACGGCGACTATCTCTTGTGGGGGCCAAGCGTCGACTACCACACGGAGCAGACGCTCTCGATCAATGCCTACGACGTCGCCACACAGCGTCCAGTATGGAGAGCTGTCACCGCACAAAGAGCGGATGAATTGGGCATGAGTGCAGATGCGCTCAACGTCGCCGTCGCCTCGGCGATGATGTCTTTCCCAGCGCGCGCGTTAGCGCCGGTTCGGTAGATGACTGAGAACGCCGCGCAAACACCGCATTTGATTGGTTATGCGCCGACTGACGACGGGGGTTCTACCGGATGGGGTGGTTTCGCGATCGTGCACACGATCCGCGCCGTATGTTCCAAGGTGGAGCCACTTGCATGAAAACGCCCGCGGCAGCCTTGCTGCTTCTGTTGGCCGCTGCGTGCGGTCCCGCAAATCAAGGCGCCAAGACATCGCCGCCTGCTGCGCAAAACACAGCGGTGACGTCGACAGCCTCGGCTGCAGTGATCGACCCAGGCGCCATTCAAGCGCTCGAGCGCATGGGCAATTACTTGCGCGGAATCCAAACTGTGGAGGTACGTTCGAAAGCCACCAGAGATGAAGTGCTGACCGACACTGGCCAGAAGGTCCAATTCGGCGGCGAAGCCGTCTATCGAATTCGGCGGCCCAACGCATTTTCGATCGAGTGGAATACCGACCGGAAGCAGCGGACTTTCATTTACGACGGCTCGACCTTCACGATCTATTCCCCGCGCATGCACGTGTACGCGCAAGCCGACGCGCCCGGCACGATCGCCGAAATGGTCGACCAGATGGAAGATCGATATGGCATTCCCGTTCCGCTCTCGGATTTGTTCTATTGGGGTTCGGAGCCGGTCACCGATCTTCAGCTCGCCTCGCGCATCGGCTACGCGCGCGTAAACGGGCAAGAGACGGATCAGTATGCGTACCGCCGCGGCGACATCGATTGGCAAGTCTGGATCGCGCGCGGACCGCAGCCGCTGCCGGTGAAAGTTGTCATCACGACCCGTTCGGATCCCGCACAGCCGCAGTTCACCGCCGAGCTGTCGTGGAGACTCAATCCGAGTTTCGCCCCCGCTACGTTCGCTTTCCGCCCGCCGGCGGATGCACACGAAATCGAACTGACTGAACGCGGTTAGGAAAACACCATGCGCAAGCGTAATTCGCTCGGTTCTTGGTTAGTCGCCGCAATCTTCGCGCTGGCCATGAGCTACCAAGCCTACGACTCTGTTGCTGACGCCCGCGGCGCCCGCGGCGGCGGCGCCTCGATGGGTTCTCGCGGCGGCGGCGGCGGCTTCTCGCGCGGGGGCGGCGGCGGTTCGCGCGGCAGTTTTTCGAGCGGTTCGCGGGGCGGGTCCCGCGGCAGCTATTCCGGCGGATCGAGGGGCGGCTCGCGCGGCGCTTCTGGCGCCGGCAATCGGGCCACAGCGGGCAATCGCGCAGGCGCCGGCAATCGCGCCACGGCCGGCAATCGCGCGGGCGCGGGCTCACGCGATATGGCCGCCAATCGCTCCGGCGCTGGCAATCGCGCCACGGCAGGAAATCGGCAAGGCGTAGGCAACAGCGACCGCGCAGGCGATCGTCAGGCCAACCGCGGCGATCGTCAGCAAACCCGCGGCGACCGCCAAGGCGACCGCCAACAAAATCGCACCGACCGCCAAGGCAACCGTCAGGACAATCGCGGCGATCGTCAGGCCAACCGCGGCGACCGCGATCGCAACACCAACATCAATAACGACATCGACATCGACGTCGACGATGGTTGGGGCGGTTGGGGCGACGGCGATTGGCCCGTCGGCGCCGGCCTCGCGTGGGGCATGACGGCAGCCGCGATCGGCTCGATGTATTATCACCTGCCGCCATCGTGCTCGTGGTACTCCGCCTACTCGTACTACAATTGCGGCGGCACCTGGTACAATCCGCAATACCAGGGCGACGACGTCACCTACGTGGTGGTCGAAGCGCCAGCCGGCGCGAATGTTCAAGAGCAATCGACGACCGTGATTGCGCCTTGAGCCCGGAATGCGCGCCGGCTACGGCGGCAGCGTGGCGCGCATTCTTTCCATAGGCGCTTGAGACTCGGCGATCGCCCCGCGAGAGGGCTGGTCGACATCGATGATCACCAGCAGGAACGACAGTAGAAGCGCCAGGAAGACGCAAGCCTCTGCGAGCGAGCGTTTTGTCGAAGCGAAAAAAGCCAAGCAGGGCCGCGACGACGGCGATGTAAGCGAACAGCAGAATGAAGATGACCGGCGGCACGCGCGCCAACCGCGCGGATTTGCGCGACGCGTCCAGATCGATCAAGAGGTTCACGCTGTCGTAAAACGTGCTGGAGAAGTCCAATTCCTTTATCGACGGGAACGCTGCCGCGCTCGCGGTCCAGAAGTCGCGCAGCAGGCCATCGTTCCTCTCCAGCAAGCCTTGGGCCTCACCCGGCTGAGCCTTCGCGGGCGCAATTCTGTTGTCGGCGTAGTCGATCAGGATGCGGCTGATCTGCGTCCGGTGCGGCTCCTCGAGGAGCTGCGCGCGCAGATACATCGTGCTGATGGCGTTGGCTTCGTCCTGCACCAGCAATCGCCGCGCCTCGTAGCGGTCGACGGCCAGCGAATAAGTGAAGCCGAGCAACAGGGCCAGCAGACCCAGCACGGCGGACGTCAGCAGCGGATCGCTCTCTTTATGCTCGCGACGCAGTTTTGCGCCGAAGAACCATCCAGCGCTGAGCGCCGCCGCGAACGCGGCGAGCAAGATGGCGGCAATAAAGAGAACCGGCGTCGAGCTAAGCCAATCGCTGAACGCGTTCACTGACTTCCCCGTGCTTGTCTCTCCAGCACGGTCGCTGACGCCAACTCAGCGAACCATGAGGGAAAGCCCGGAGAGTGCGCGACGTCGGTCGCACGCGTGCCTCGGCGAGGGTTATTACCGGCAGTGAGAACCCGCACCGCGATTCAGGTGCGAACCCGATAGTCCCCTAAGGCGCAATCGCCAGAATGCGGCGCGTAAAAACCCGAGGGGGATTCTCGTGCGCACTCCATGGCTCAGCATGAGCGCCATGCTTTTTGGCGCTATCGCGTTCAGCGTTCTCACATCGCAAAGCGCGCGAGCGCAAGACTCCAAGACAACCTTCGAGATCTACGGCGCGGCGCAGGCCGATCTCGTGCAAGATTTCAACCGCGTCGATCCCGCTTGGGACGATACGCTGAGACCGTCGCGCATACCGACGATCACCGGGCAGTTTGGCGACGACGGGCAGTCGATCATCAGCGTGCGCCAAAGCAAGTTCGGCGTGCAGATGAATCGCGAACTCGCGGGCAGGCCGTTCACGCTGAAGTTCGATTTCGACCTGTTCGGCGCCGGCGCCAACGAAGGCGAGACGACCTTTCACCTGCAGAACTTCTACGGCCAGTGGGGTCCGATCCTGGCGGGTCAGACCTACAGCACGTTTATGGATCCCGACACGTTTCCCAACACGATCGACTATTGGGGGCCGCCCGGCATGCCGTATGTGCGCAACCCGCAAATTCGCTACACCTACACAAGCGGCGCCAACGAATTCGCCGTCGCGCTCGAAAAGCCCAGCGACGACATCGATCCGGGCCAAATCCGCATCATCGATCCCGCCATCGGCTTGAATATTCAAAGCGACGAAGAGTTTCCCGATCTAACGGCGCACTATCGCTACACAGGCGATTGGGGTCATTTCCAGATCGGCGCGCTCTTGCGCACGATTGGCTACGAAACGCTCGGTACGCCGGGCAACGAACCTGCCGATGACGCGATGGGCTGGGGCCTCAACGCCAGCGCCAACATCAAACTCTTCGCGAGCGATGTGATCCATTTGTCGGTCGTGTACGGCGAAGGCATCGCCAGCTACATGAACGACGGCGGCGTCGATCTTGCCCCGGACGGCGTGCTCGGTTCGCTGACCGGCGAGCCGCTGCCGCTGCTGGGCTTCGTGGCCTATTACGATCACACTTGGAACGACGAGCTGACGAGCTCGATCGGCTACAGCCGCACAGAAGTCGACAACACCTCGTTCCAATCCGCCGACGCCTTCAACACCGGGCAATACGCATCCGTGAACTTGCTCTACAAGCCCGACCCGAACCTGCTGATGGGAGCGGAATTGCTCTGGGGCCAGCGCGAGGACAATGACGGCGCGCAAGGCGACGACGTCCGGCTGCAGGTGTCGTTTAGGTACAGTTTCTCCACCAACGACTTCTTCCGTCATCGCAGTTAGCGCCGCCTCCGGCTGATCGAGAGGGCGTTATGAGGATTTCACCTCATAACGCCCTCGCGCATCGACACGGATAGCTGGTTCCAACGTCGCACGAACACGCGGCGCGCCAGGAGCTGAGTTTGTCGACAGCAACGGCATCGCAAACGGAGGCCGCTCCAGCGCCGCCCGAAAGGGCGAAGCTAACGCTGCTGCCGCTGGTGGGCCTCGTCGTCGGCTCGATGGTCGGCGCCGGCCTCTTCAGTCTCCCAGGCGACATGTCGGCGCGCGCTTCGCCCGGCGCCATCGCCATCGGCTGGACCATCACCGGCGTCGGCATGCTGATGCTGGCGTTCGTTTATCAAGGCTTGTCGCTGCGCAAGCCGGCGCTCAACAGCGGACCGTACGCCTACGCGCGCGCCGGTTTCGGCCCCTACATCGGCTTTCAATCCGCGTGGGGCTACTGGATCTGCGCGTGGGTTGGAAATGTCTCCAACGCCGTCGTCATATGCGCCTCGCTGTCGTTCTTCTTTCCGATGTTCGGCCAAGGCAACAATCTGCCGTCGGTGATCGTCGCCTCCTGCGGTCTGTGGCTTCTGCACTTCTTGGTATTGCGTGGCATCAAGCAAGCTGCGTTCATCAACGCCGTCACCACGTTCGCGTTGTTCGTGCCGCTGGTGGCGTTCGTGCTGATCGGCATTTTCGCGTTCAACTACGACAAGTTCACGCTCGACTTCTGGGGCGCCGGCCAAGACCAGCTCCCGAGCGTCGCAGAGCAAATCAAATCGACGATGACCGTAACGCTTTGGGTGTTCATAGGCATCGAGGGCGCTTCGGTTTACAGCTCCTACGCCGCCAAACGTCCCGATGTCGGCAGGGCGACGCTTCTGGGCTTCGCCGGTGCGCTCACGATCTACGTCCTCGTATCGATGATCTCGACCGGCGTTCTGCGCCAGAAAGAACTCTCTGAATTGGCGCCGCCGTCGATGGCCGGCGTTTTGGAAAGTGTCGTCGGCCCCTGGGGCGGGGCTCTCATCAGCGCGGCCTTGGTCGTCACCGCCAGCGGCTCGTTCTTGTCTTGGATATTGCTCTCCTCGGAAATCCCGCACGCCGCCGCCAAGGACGGCAGCTTTCCGCGCTGGTTCGCCGCCGAGAACACGGCAGGCACGCCGGTGAACTCACTTTGGATCAGCAATCTGATGATTCAGATCTTCCTGATCGTCACGTTGTTCAATGAGTCCAGCTATCGGCTCCTCTATTCCGTCGCCTCCGTCTCGATCCTGCCGGCCTACGTGTTCTCCGGCGCCTATGCGCTCAAGCTCGCCATCACAGGCGAAACCTACGCAACCAACGCGCCACGGCGCACGCGCGACCTGACTATCGGCGCCATCGCCACGCTTTATGGCCTGTGGCTCTGCTACGCCGCGGACCTCGGCTATCTGCTCGTCGCCACCGTTCTCTTCGCGCCGGCGACGATCATCTACATCATCGCCCGGCGCGAAAGCGGCGCGCGCTTGTTCACGCTGCCCGAAATCATCGCCGCGATCGCCATCACCGCCGCGGCGCTGCTCGCGATCTACCTCCGGGTCACAACCGGCGTTCCCTTGGCCGATTACCTGTAGCGCCCGTACGGGACCATGGCCTGAGCCGTCCGGGATTCCACGCATATCGCTCTGAGGCCCCGCAGCGGAGAATCAACCTCAAGCCATCGCGCCCGATCGAGGAAGCACAAGTGACGACGTCATCGCTGCACGCCGACGCGGGAACGGCGCCGCCGGAAACCACGCAAGGATCGTCGAAACTCTCGTTGTTGCCGCTCGTGGGCCTTGTCGTCGGCTCGATGATCGGCGGCGGCGTCTTCAATTTGCCGAGCGATATGTCGGCGCGCGCCTCGCCAGGCGCCATCGCCATCGGTTGGGCGATCACCGCGCTTGGCATGCTGATGCTCGCGTTCGTCTATCAAGGCCTCGCCCTGCGCAAGCCGATGCTCAACAGCGGGCCTTACGCCTACGCCCGCGCGGGCTTCGGCCCGTACATCGGCTTCCAATCCGCGTGGGGGTATTGGGTCAGCGCATGGGTCGGCAACGTTTCCTATGCCGTCGCCATCTTTGGATCGCTGGCGTTCTTTTTCCCGTTCTTTGGCGCAGGCAACAACCCGGTCTCGATCCTGGGCGCCTCGCTCGCGCTCTGGGCTCTGCACTTCCTGGTGCTGCGCGGCGTGAAGCAAGCCGCTTTCGTCAACGTCGTCACGACGGCGGCGAAGATGGCGCCGCTCGTGGCGTTCGTGCTGATCGCGCTGTTTGCGTTCAACATGGACAAGTTCACGCTGAACTTCTGGGGCACGGGCGCGGAAGGGCTCGGCAGCGTGGTCGATCAAGTCAAGTCGACGATGATCGTGACGCTTTGGGTGTTCATCGGCATCGAAGGCGCCTCGGTCTACAGCTCGCGCGCCGCCAAACGCTCGGACGTCGGCAAGGCGACCGTCATCGGCTTCCTTGGCGCACTCACGATCTACGTTTTGGTCTCGCTGCTCTCGACCGGCATCCTGACGCAGAAGGAATTGGCCGACCTGCCGGTGCCGTCGATGGCCGGCGTTCTGCAAAGCCTGGTCGGGCCGTGGGGCGCTGCGTTGATCAGCCTGGGTCTCGTCGTCAGCGTCGGCGGCGCCTTCCTATCCTGGACGATGTTGTGCGCGGAAATTCCTTACGTTGCCGCGAAGGATGGGAGTTTCCCGCGTTGGTTCTCCGCCGAGAACGCCGCCGGTTCGCCCGTGCACTCGCTCTGGATCACCAACATCATGGTCCAGCTCTTTTTGTTCGTGACGCTGTTCGCGAACTCGAGCTACCAGTTCCTCTACACGATCGCCTCTGTCGCGATCCTGCCGCCGTACGTCTTCTCAGGCGCCTACGCGCTGAAGCTCGCGATCACCGGCGAGAGTTACGAGCGGGATGCCTCACATCGCACGCGAGACATGATCGTCGGCGCGGTGGCCACCATCTACGGCCTCTGGCTCTGTTATGCGGCCGAACTCCGCGCGCTGCTGTTGGCCACCATCCTCTTCGCGCCGGCCACGCTCGTTTACATGTGGGCCCGCAGCGAGCGCCGCGAGCGCCTGTTCTCCACCACCGAAGCGATCATCGCCGCAGCGATCACCGCGGCGGCCCTCTACGCCATTTACGGACTGATCACGGGCGCTCTCACGATCTGAGGCGCGCTTCGCAAACGAGGACAAGGCTATGGAACGGAAGTTCGGCGTGCACTCCGAAGTCGGCAAGCTGCATACCGTGATGGTGTGTCGCCCGGGGCTCGCCCACAAACGTCTCACACCGGGCAATTGCCACGACCTGTTGTTCGACGATGTCATCTGGGTCGAGCAGGCGCAAAAAGACCATGACGACTTCGTGCGCAAGATGCGCGAGCGCGGCATCGACGTCCTCGAATTCCACGACATGCTGGCCAAGACGGTCGAGGACAAGGTCGCGCGTTCTTGGATCCTCGATCGCCGCATCACCAAAAACAGCGTCGGCCACGTCGCAGTCCAATCCATCCGCCCCTGGCTGGATGAGCTCCCAAGCGCGCGGCTCGCCGAACTGCTCATCGGCGGAATCGCCATCGACGATCTCCCGAAGTCCGAAGTCTCCGAACTAATGCTGAAGCTGCTCGGCGGAACGTCGTTCTTGATGCCGCCGCTGCCGAACTCGCTGTTCCAGCGCGATCCGTCTTGCTGGATTTATGGCGGCGTCACCTGCAACGCGATGTATTGGCCCGCGCGCAAACCGGAAATGCTACTCCAGCGCGCGGTCTACAAATTCCATCCGGACTTCCGCGGCGGCGACTTCAAGTTCTGGTTCGGCGACTCCGATGCCGATTTCACCGGCGCGGCCATGGAAGGCGGCGACGTGATGCCGGTCGGCAAGGGCATCGTCCTGATCGGCATGGGCGAACGGTCGACGCACCAGGTCGTGGGGCAAGTCGCGATCGAGCTGTTCAAGAACAAAGCCGCCAGCCGCATCATCGCCTGCGTCATGCCGAAGAGCCGGGCCGCGATGCACCTCGACACCGTCTTCACGCTCGTCGACAGGGACGCGTGCACCGTCTCCCGCGACGTCGTCGATCAAATCACCTGCTTCAGCATCTATCCGAAAGGCGACAGCCTTGAGGTGCGCGAAGAATCGCAGCCCATGCTCGACGTCGTCCAGGGCGCGCTTGGGTTGAAGAAGTTACGCGTTGTGCAAACCGGCGGCGATGCCTGGCAAGCCGAACGCGAGCAATGGGACGACGGCAACAACGTGGTCGCGCTCGAACCGGGCGTGATCGTTGCGTACGACCGCAACACCTACACCAACGAATTGCTCAAAAACGCCGGCATCGAAGTGATTACCGCGCGCGGCTCGGAACTCGGACGCGGCCGCGGCGGTGGGCACTGCATGACCTGTCCGATCTGGCGCGAGCCAGCCGACTAACCACCCAACTGGAGACGCAGATGAGCTTCAACCTGCGCAATCGTTCGCTGCTCACGGTGCAAGACTACACCCAGCGCGAGTTTCAGTACTTGCTCGATCTTGCCCGCGACCTGAAGCGCGCCAAGTACGCGCACACCGAACAGCAGCACCTCAAGGGCAAAGAGATCGTGCTGATGTTCGAGAAGACCTCGACGCGCACGCGCTGCTCGTTCGAAGTCGCTTGCTACGACCAGGGCGCGCACGTCACCTATCTCGATCCTGCCGGCTCGCAGATGGGCCACAAGGAATCGGTCAAGGATACCGCGCGCGTGCTGGGACGCATGTATGACGCACTCGAATTCCGCGGCTATGCGCAGGAGGCAGTCGAGGAGCTAGCCAAATACGCGGGCGTGCCGGTCTTCAACGGGCTAACCGACGAATATCACCCGACGCAAATGGTCGCCGACATGATGACCATGCGCGAACACAGCGACAAGCCGCTGCACGAAGTGAAATACGCCTATCTCGGCGATACGCGTTCGAACATGGGCCACTCGCTCATGATCGCTGGTTGCCTGATGGGCATGGATGTCCGCATCTGCGGCCCCAAATCGCTTTGGCCATCGGACGAATACTCCAAGATCGCGAAGCGTCTGGAGAAGCAATACGGCGCCAAGCTCACTGTCACCGACGACCCGGACGAAGCCGTCGACGGCGTCGACTACATTCACACGGACGTCTGGGTCTCGATGGGCGAGCCGAAGGACGTCTGGGCGGAGCGGATCAAGCTCCTGTCGAAATACCAAGTCGACATGAAGCGCATGAAGTCGACGGGTAATCCGCGAACCAAATTCATGCACTGCCTGCCGGCCTATCATAACCTCGAAACCAAAACTGGCCGCGACGTGCACGAGCAGTTCGGCATCACCTGCATGGAGGTGACCGAAGACGTGTTCGAGTCCGAACTGAACATCGCCTTCGAGCAAGCCGAGAACCGCATGCACACGATCAAGGCGATCCTCGTCGCCACGCTGGGAGACTAAGCCCATGCGCATCGTCGTAGCGCTCGGGGGCAACGCACTGTTACGGCGCGGTGAGCCGATGACGGCGGAAGCGCAGCGCGTCAACGTGCGCATCGCGGCGGCAGCGCTTGCACAGATCCAGCCCGGCAACGAGCTCGTGATCACCCACGGCAACGGCCCGCAGGTGGGCCTGCTTGCGCTACAGGACGAGGCCTACAAGCCAGAGGAGAACTTCCCGCTCGATGTACTGGGCGCCGAGACCGAGGGCATGATCGGCTACATGATCGAGCAGGAGCTGGGAAACCTGCTGCCGTTCGAGGTGCCGTTCGCGACGCTGCTGACCATGGTGGAAGTCGATCGCAACGATCCGGGCTTTGCCAATCCGACAAAGTTCATCGGTCCCGTGTATAGCGAAAAGGATGCATGCCGGCTCGAAGTCGAGCGTGGCTGGACCATGAAGCCGGACGGCGACAAATGGCGCCGTGTCGTAGCTTCGCCCGAACCGAAACAGATCTTCGAAACGCGGCCGATCCGGTGGTTGCTGGAAAAGGGGGCGGTGGTCATCGCTGCGGGCGGCGGCGGCATTCCCACGGTCTACGACGGCAATCGAAAACTCTCCGGCATCGAGGCCGTGATCGACAAGGATCTCTGCAGCGAGCTGCTCTCGCGTCAGCTCGACGCCGACGTGTTCATCATGGCGACCGACGCCGACGCTGTTTACATCGATTGGGGTAAGCCCTCCGCCAAGGCATTTCGCAAAGCCAGTCCGCAGGCGATGGGCGAGTTCAAATTCCCCGCAGGCTCCATGGGGCCGAAAGTGGCGGCGGCGTGTCGCTTCGCGGAGAAGACGGGCAAGCGCGCGGCGATCGGCGCGCTCGAGGACCTCGACGCCATTCTGAACGGGCGCGCCGGCACAACCATCGATGCGAAGGCGACGAGCATCGAATGGGCATGACGAAGTGCAACGAACGACATCGCTCTGATGTCGGGCATTATCCTGAAAGCAATGTTGTGACGCCGCGACCGACATGCGTGCGCGACCGCATCTGTCCTCTGCGTGGTTCCGCCTAAGCATTCTGGGGCTATGACCCGATACCTGCCTAAGGAGACCTCGCGATAGCGTCCGAATTCGCTAGGCGAGGAGCCAAACATGAACGTGGCAGTCCATGCCAAGGACAGTGGCGAGCGAGTGAGTCTTAGGCAGCGTGCAGCTGCCGCATTCTCCAAGGAAAATCCGAAGCGCAAACGCCATATCTTCACGGCGCTCGCGATCGTTGCGGCGCTCGTCGTCGTGATTTGGCTGATCATCGCAAGCGGCGGATTGCCCGCGGGCATCGCTTCCGGCAATGGCCGCCTCGAAGCCAACGAAGTGTACGTCGCTTCGAAATACGCCGGTCGCGTCCGCGAGGTGCTCGTCGATGAAGGCGCCACCGTGGAAGCGGGCCAGGTCATCGCCCGCATGGATATTGAATCCCTGCAGGCGCAGCTCCGCGAAGCGATGGCGCGCGTGCGCGAAGCGCAATCGTCGCGCGAAGTTGCAAATGCGCAGATCGCCGCGTCGCAAGCCAATTACACGTACGCCGAGCAGCAGAACCGGCGGTCGCGCGCCCTGGTGCGCGGCGGCTCGGTCAGCGAACAGGAAGCACAAGCCGATCTCGCGCGCAGCCTCGGCGCCCGCGCTGAGCTGACCGGCGCCCGCTCACGCTCGGTCGAAGCGACGTCGAACATCGAAGCAGCGCAGGCCGAGGTCGAACGTCTGCAAGCCGAAATCGCCGACAGTGAGTTGAAAGCGCCGATCAGAGCGCGCGTGGAGTCGCGCCTCGCAGAACCTGGCGAAGTGCTCAACGCCGGCGGCCGGGTCTACTCGCTCGTCGATCTGAGCGACGTCTACATGTACATCTTCCTGCCCGAGCGCGTGGCTGGACGCATCCCCATCGGCTCGGACGCGCGCATCGTGCTCGACGCCGCGCCCGATTATCCGATCACGGCTTCGGTATCGTTCGTTTCGCCGATGGCGCAGTTTACGCCGCGCGCCGTCGAGACGCAGGAAGAGCGGCATAACCTCACGTTCCGCGTCAGATTGCAGATCCCGCGCGAACGCCTGCAGCGCTACGAGGCGCTCGTCAAAACCGGTATCCCCGGCATGGGCTATGTGCGCTTCGACCAAAGCACGCAGTGGCCCGCTAATCTTGTCGGCGGACGTCCGCCGCCGGCGAACATTTGGGCGCCGACCGCCGCGCCGCCGCGCCCGCAAGCCGTCGCGTCGGACGACACGCCGGCCCAGCGTCAAGAGGGCGAGCGCGGAGGAAACAGATGAGCGACGGCGACATAGGCCCTTATGTCGTCACGGTCGAACATCTCGTCCAGCGCTACAAGACGGCAGTCGCGCTCGACGATGTGACGCTCAGCATTCCGGCCAACAAGATGATTGGCCTGATCGGACCGGATGGCGTCGGCAAATCCACACTGCTCGGCATCCTGGCCGGCGTGCGCAAGATCCAGTCCGGGCGCGCGATGGTGCTGGGCGGCGACATCGCCGACACCAAGTTCCGCAACTCGATCGCCGCACGCGTTGCGTATCTCCCGCAGGGGCTCGGCAAGAACCTCTATCCGACGCTGTCGATCTTCGAGAATTGCGATTTCTTCGGGCGCCTATTCGGCCAATCGAAGGAAGAGCGCGAATGGCGCATCGACGATCTCTTCCGCAGCACCGACCTCTCGCCGTTTCGCGACCGTCCAGCGGGAAAGCTCTCCGGCGGCATGAAGCAGAAGCTCGGTCTCTGCTGCTCGCTCATTCACGATCCCGATCTGCTGATCCTCGACGAGCCGACCACCGGCGTCGATCCGTTGGCGCGTCGGCAATTCTGGGAGCTGATCGACCGCATCCGCGAGCGGCGACCGACTATGAGCGTGCTGGTCGCCACCGCCTATATGGACGAAGCCGAGCGCTTCCAATGGCTCGTGGCCATGAACGCGGGCAAGGTGCTCAAGACGGGGACGCCCGCGGAATTGCGTGAGCAGACCGGCGAAACGACGCTCGAAAAAGCGTTCATCAAGCTGCTGCCCGAAGAAGCGCGGCGCGGACACAAAGAGCCGCAAATCACGCCCTACGTGCCGAGCGAAGGTCCGCCCGCGATCGAAGCGCACGGCCTGACGCAACGCTTCGGCGCCTTCACCGCAGTGGACCACGTCGAATTCCGCATCGAGCGCGGCGAGATTTTCGGATTTCTCGGCTCCAATGGCTGCGGCAAGACCACGACGATGAAAATGCTGACGGGCTTGCTGCCCCCAACGGAAGGGACAGCGCTCTTGTTCGGCAAAGCCGTGAAAGGCGGCGACGTGGAGTCGCGCCGTCGCGTCGGCTTCATGACGCAAGCTTTCTCTCTCTACACAGAACTGACCGTGCGGCAGAACTTGATGCTGCACGCGCGCTTGTTCGATCTGACGCCGGAGAAAGCCGAAGCGCGCATTGCGGAGTTGCTCGAAGCGTTCGATCTCGGCGCCGACGCCGACACGCTTGCGGAAAGTCTTCCGCTCGGCATCCGCCAGCGCCTCTCGCTCGCCGTCGCAGTGCTGCACGAACCGGAAGTGCTGATCCTCGACGAACCGACGTCGGGCGTGGATCCCGTCGCGCGCGACGGCTTCTGGCAGTTGCTCATCCGTCTGTCGCGCGAGCAAGGCGTCACGATCTTTCTGTCGACGCACTTCATGAACGAAGCCGAGCGCTGCGACCGCATGTCGATGATGCATCAAGGCAGGGTGTTGGCGCAGGGCAAGCCCGCCGACCTCGTGAAGGAGCGCAAGGCGAACGGTCTCGAGGAGGCCTTCATCGGTTATCTGGAAGAAGCTGCGGCGAAGCAGGCGGCGGCTGGAACGGTCCAGGCCGGAACGGCGGCAGCTCCCGTCGCTGCGGCCGTGCCGCCGCCCGAGCAAGTCACGGCGCCGGCCCAACACAAGGCCGACCGCTTCAGCATCGCGCGCATCTGGGCGTTTGCGCGGCGCGAAGCCATCGAGATTCGTCACGACATGGTGCGTCTCGCCTTCGCCATCGTCGGGCCTTTGCTGCTGATGGGCGTGTTCGGCTACGGCATCTCGCTAGACGTCGAGCATCTCAAGTTCGCGGTGCTGGACTTCGATCAAAGCAACGCCAGCCGCGCTTACGCCGACTCCTATCGCGGCTCGATCTATTACGACGAACGACCGCCGATCACGAACTACGCCGAGCTGGATCGCCGGCTCCGCAACGGCGAATTGCGTTTCGCGCTCGAGATTCCGCCCGGTTACGAACGTGACCTCGCGCAAGGGCGTCAGCCAACCGTTAACGCCTACATTGACGCGGCGATGCCGTTCAGAGCCGAGACCGCACGCGGCTATATCGAGGGAACGCACAGTCTGCATGAGCGCGTCGCGCGCGACATGAACGGGCTTCCCGCGGTCGCAACGGCCGTCAATTTCGAGACCCGCACGCTCTACAATCAGTCGTTCGAGAGCGTGTACGCCATGGTCCCCGGCGACATCATGCTCCTCCTGATGCTCATCCCCAGCATGTTGACCGCGCTCAGCGTTGTTCGGGAAAAAGAGCTGGGTTCGATTGCAAACTTCTATGCCGCGCCCGCCAGGAAGATCGAATTCCTGCTCGGCAAGCAGCTTCCGTATGTGACGATCGCGATGATCCAATTCGTGACGCTCGTGCTGCTCGCCGTGCTGATGTTCAGCGTGCCGATCAAAGGCAGCATCTTGACGCTCGCGCTCGGCGGCCTTCTTTTTGTTCTCGCCAGCACCGGCTTTGGGTTACTGCTCTCCGTCTTCGCATCGACGCAAACGGCGGCGATTTTCGCGGCGGCCATCATCGCCATCCTGCCGGCGGTACAATTTTCGGGCATGTTCGTCCCCACGTCGTCGCTGGAAGGCAGCGCCGCGTTCGCCGCCAGGATTTTTCCCAGCACCTACTTCCAAGCCATCAGCGTAGGCACGTTCACCAAAGCGCTTGGCCTTTCCGCGCTCTGGCCGAACCTCGTCGCGCTCGTCGTCATCACTCTCGTTTATTTCGGCCTGTCGGTTTCGATGCTGAAGAAGCAGGAGGCATGAGCCGATGCGCCACGTCTGGCATATCTTCCACCTGGGCATCAAAGAGCTGCTGAGTCTTGCGCGGGATCCGGTGCTGCTGATCCTGATCGTCTACAGTTTCACGTTCTCCGTTTACACGCCGTCGAAGAGCGCGGTGATGGATGTGCGCAACGCCTCCATCGCGATCGTCAACGAGGACGATTCCGAAGCGGCGCGGGACGTTCAGGACGCGATGCTGCCGCCGCTGTTCCGCCGCCCCGCGCAGATCGATTTCCGCGACATCAATCGCGACATGGACGCCGGACGCTTCACCTTCGTCGTCGACCTCCCGCCCGATTTTCAGGCCGACCTTGAACGCAACAACCGCCCCGATGTGCAACTGATCGCCGACGCCACCGCGATGAGTCAGGCGGGACGCGGCCCTTCGTACATCCAACAAATCATCAATCACGCCGTACAGCCTTACTGGGCAGGCGCGAGCACGGCGCAGAACGCGCCAGTTGTGCGCCTGGAGTCTCGTGCGCGCTTCAATCCCAACATGATCCAAGGCTGGTTCGTCGCCATCAATCAGGTAATCAACAACATTTCCGTGTTGGCGATCTTCCTGACCGGCGCCGCGGTGCTGCGCGAGCGCGAGCACGGCAACATCGAACACCTCCTGGTGATGCCGCTCCAACCGTATGAACTGATGTTCGCGAAGATTTGGGCCAATGGCCTCGTCGTCGTCCTCGCCGCAATGGCGTCGCTCCTGCTCGTCGTGCAGTTCGCGATCGGCGTACCTATCAGGGGATCGATACTGCTCTTCGCGCTCGGGCTCGCTATCTACCTGTTCTCGGTCACCGCGCTGGGCATCATGCTGGCGACGCTGGTGCGCTCGATGCCGCAGTTTGGGCTGCTCGCATTTCCCGTGTTTATCGTGATGAGCTTGCTGTCCGGCGGTCAGACGCCGCTCGAAAGCATGCCGCCGCTCTTGCAGAAGGCCATGCAATTCGTGCCTTCGACCCACTTCGTCAGCTTTTCGCAAGCCGTTCTCTTCCGCGCCGCGGATTTCTCGATGGTGTGGTGGGATCTGCTGAAAATGCTGCTCATCGGCACGGCGTTCACGATCTTCACGCTCACCCGGTTCCGCAAAATGCTCGCGGCAGTCCAATGATGGAGGCCAAGATGCGCCCGCGTTCGTCGAAGCTTGTCGCGGCCGTTTCGATTATGGCGCTCGCCTGCGCCAGCTGCGCTGTCGGGCCAAATTATGCGCCGCCGCCAATCCAACCGCCGTCCGAATTCCGCGGACAAACCGGCGCGTCGAGTGGGCAGTCCTTCGCCGACCTCGCCTGGTGGCAAGTGTTCAACGACCCAGCGCTCAACGGTCTCGTCAACAAAGCGCTCGCTAACAACACCGATCTGGCCGTTGCGGTCGCGCGCGTAGAGCAGGCGCGAGCGCTGCTCGGCGTCTCGCGCTCGCAGCTCTTCCCGCAGGTGGAGTACAACATCACTGGTGGAACGCAGCAGGCGGCGTTTCCGCAAACCAATCGCGTCGATGAAATCCAATACGATTCTCTCGGCGCCTTCCTGAGCGCGGCGTGGGAGCTCGATCTTTGGGGACGGATCAGGCGTTCGAACGAAGCCGCCGAAGCGCGCTTGCTTGGTGAAGAGTATGCACGCCGCGGCGTCATGCTCACGCTCGTCACCGATGTTGCGCTCGGCTACTTCCGGCTCTTGCGGCTCGACAAGGAATTGGCGATCGCGCGCGAAAGCAACGGCGTCTATCGCGACACCGTCAGTCTCTTCCGCGTCCGTTTCGAAGCTGGCCGCGACAGCAGGCTGCCGGTCGAACGCGCCGAAGCCGCGTTCAACAACAGCTCCGCGCGGATCGCCGAGGTGGAACGACAGATTGCGCAGCAGGAAAACGCGCTGAGCGTACTGGTCGGCGCCTATCCGGGCGATGTTCCGCGCGGCCGCACGCTGATCGAACAAACCATGCCACCGTCGCCCGTCGGCTTGACCACGGACCTATTGAAACGCCGCCCTGACATCGTGCGTGCGGAGCAGCAGATGATCGCGGCCAATGCAGAGGTCGGCGTCGCCGTCGCGAACTTCTTCCCGCGCGTGGGGCTTTCCGCGCTCCTCGGCGGGGAAACCTTCCAGGCCGATGACTTCGATGGTGACGTGGGCGTTTGGAATATCCTCGGCAACGTCGCCGGCCCAATCTTCACCGGCGGCCGCCTGCGCAGCATCTACGACGAGCGGCGCGCGTTCTGGGATGAAAGCGTCGCGTCCTATCGGCATACCATTCTGGTGGCGTTCCAGGATACGTCCGACGCGCTGGTCGCACAGCGCACGCTCGCCGATCGCCGCGCCGCGCAGGAACGTGAAGTGCAGGCGTTGCGCAATGCGGTCGACTTCGCGTTCACGCGTTACCGCGCCGGTCTCGCCAACTATTTCGAAGTGATCGAAGCGGAGCAGCAGCTCTTCCCAGCGCAAGACGCGCTCGCGCAAACAACCGAGGCGCAGCTCGTCGCAACCGTCAATCTCTACAAAGCGCTCGGCGGCGGGTGGAGTCTAACCGACGAGCAATGGTCGCGGCCGAGTTGATCTGACGCTTCAGTGTTTCACCTGACTGGCGCCATCGCGCGAGTGTCGTATGGCGCTTCGCGGCGATGCAAATCTTGTGGGCAAAATCTTGTGGTGAGCAGTCAATGGCAAGTGAGATGACGGGGACCCCGCCGGCGCTGACGTTCGCTCAAGACTATTGGATCGATGCTTTTCAACGCAGCGTGCTTTGGCTCGACATTCTACGTCAGCGCGGTAACGCCTATCGCGAGCGCTTGAGTGAAACCGCGCCGAACGTGCTAAGCTTCGGCGCAGAATTGGTGCACGACGGTCGCACACTGCCGCGTCCCGTGAACTACGTCCTCGTCAGCATCAAGCCGCCGGAAGGCGTCGAAACCGATCCCACCAAAGCGCCGTTCATCGTCGTCGATCCGCGCGCAGGGCATGGCCCCGGCATCGGCGGCATGAAAGCGGACAGCGAAATCGGCGAAGCGCTGCACGCGGGCCATCCTTGCTACTTCATCGGTTTCCTACCGGCGCCGATGCCTGGGCAAACGATCGAAGACGTCTGCGTCGCGGAAGCGACGTTCGTCGAAGAGGTCATCGCACGTCACCCGCAGGCGGAAGGCAAACCCATCATCGTCGCCAATTGCCAAGCCGGTTGGCAGATCATGATGATGGCGGCGACGCATCCGACGCTCACTGGGCCGATCCTGATCGCGGGCTCGCCGCTGTCCTACTGGGCTGGCGTGCACGGCAAGAATCCGATGCGCTATCTCGGCGGCAATCTCGGCGGCTCGTGGCTGACGGCTCTGACCGGAGATCTCGGCGACGGCGTGTTCGACGGCGCGCATCTCGTGGCGAATTTCGAGTCGCTCGATCTCGCCAACACGTATTGGACCAAGCCCTACAACGTCTATGCCAAAGCCGATACCGAAGGCGAACGCTTCCTCGAGTTCGAGGAATGGTGGGGCTCCCCCGTCCTGCTGCGCGCCGCGGAGATGCAATGGATCGTCGATAACCTCTTCATCGGCGACAAGCTGGCGACCGGAGAGCTGCGCACATCGGACGGCGTACAGGTCGATCTCCGCAACATCCGCGCGCCGATCATCGTGTTGTGTTCCTGGGGCGACAACATCACCCCCCCGCAGCAAGCGCTCGACTGGATCACCACGCTCTACAACGACGAGGAAGAGATCGCCGAGAACGGGCAGACCATCGTCTACTCGCTACACCAATCGATCGGGCACCTCGGAATCTTTGTGTCGGGCAAAGTCGCGACCAAGGAACATCACAAGTTCGTCGGCTGCATGGACATGATCGATCTCATGCCGCCGGGCCTTTACGAGGCGGTGATCACCGACGTCGGTCCCGAGGAGCACAACGGCCATCTAATCAATGGGCGTTACATGCTGTCGTTGCAGAAGCGCACGCTCGACGACATTCGCGCCCTCGGCGCCAACAGCGCCACGGACAATCGCTGCTTCTCGGCAGCCGCGCGCATCTCCGACGTGAACCTCGGTCTTTACGACACGTTCCTGCGACCAACGGTGGCCGCGGCGGTGACGCCATCAACGGCGCAAGCCATGCGCGACCTGCACCCGAACCGGCTGCGCTTCGCCATGTTCTCCGACCAGAACCCGCTGATGCGCGGCGTGGAGAAACTAGCGTCGGATGTGCGCAAGGATCGTCGCCCAGTCGCGGCCGACAATCCGCTGCTGGCGCTCGAGCACATGCATTCGAAGTTGATGACGACTTGGCTCGACACGTGCGGCGCCATGCGCGACGCGATGTCGGAAGTGCTTTTCTTCAGCACCTATGGCTCGCCGCTGGTGCAGGCCCTAAGCGGCGCCACGCAAGAGGGGTCGCAGCGCCAAGCCGAGAAGGACCTGCTACGCGAAGCCCTGATGCGCAGACGGCTCGCCGATCTCGAAGCTCGCATCGAGGTGGGCGGCACGCCGGAAGCGATCCTTCGCGCCATGATCCACATCGCCGCGCCCGAAGGCGGCGTCGACGAGCGCGCTTTCACCATGCTGCAAGAGCTGCGCGCGTCCCTGCCGCGCGGCGCGGCGCTCCCCATGGCGAAGCTCAAGCAGGTGCTGCGCGAGCAGTCATTGCTGATGCGGCTGGATGAAGAGCGAGCTCTCGCCGCGCTGCCCACGCTGCTTCCATCCGATGCCGACGCGCGGCACGCCGCATGGGACGCGCTGCGCGCGATGATCGGCGTTCGCGGCTCGCTTTCCGACGAAGGCAAACGCCGCCTTCGGCGAATGGAAAAAGTGTTCGACGCGGACCCGGACGAGCCGGCGAAGTTAGGAGCGGTCCATGGCCGACGCGCGCAAAACCAGCAAAGACCGCACATCTGAGAAATACCAGGCGCTGATCAAGGCGGCGCAGCGGGAGGAGGCGGTTGTCACCGCCGTCGCGCACCCGTGCGATCAAGTCTCGCTGGAGTCCGCCGCGGAGGCCGCGCGGATCGATTTGATTACGCCGATCCTTGTCGGCCCCCAGGCGCGCATCCGCGACGCTGCGGACCGCGCGAACGTCGACATCGCATCGTTCGAGATCGTCGACACCGCGCACAGCCACGACGCCGCCGCGAAAGCGGTTGGTCTTGTGCGTGCGGGTCGCGCGCGTGCGATCATGAAGGGAAGCCTGCACACCGATGAAATCATGGCCGCGGTCGTCTCGCGCGAAAACGGTCTGCGGACCGAGCGGCGCATCAGCCACTGCTTCATCATGGATGTGCCCACCCACGAAACCGCGCTGATCATCACCGACGCCGCGGTGAACATTGCCCCGAGCTTGGAGGACAAGGTCGATATCGTTCAGAACGCGATCGACATGGCGCATGCGCTGGGCATGGAGGAAGTGCGCGTCGCGATCCTGAGCGCGATGGAGACCGTGAACCCCAAGGTGGCGTCCACCTTGGAAGCGGCCGCCCTGTGCAAGATGGCTGATCGCGGCCAGATCACAGGCGCCCTCATCGACGGCCCGTTGGCGTTGGACAACGCGATCAGTCCCGAAGCCGCCGCGATCAAGAACATCAAGTCGCCCGTAGCCGGGCGCGCCAACGTGCTTGTGGTTCCCGATCTCGAGGCCGGCAACATGCTCGCCAAGAGCTTGACGTTCCTCACCAACGCCGACGCCGCCGGCATCGTTCTCGGCGCGCGCGTGCCGGTGATCCTGACAAGCCGGGCCGACAGCGAGTTGACGCGCTTGGCGTCGTGCGCAGTGGCCGTGCTGCTCGCCGCAGCGGCGCAACGCGCGGCGCAAGCCCGCACCGTTTCCTGATCTGAGCGAAGGAGTAGTTCATGGGTGATTGCATCACGGTTCTCAACGCCGGCTCGTCCAGCATCAAGTTCGCGGTCTACGAAGTCGGCCCCGAGAGGCCGGCGCTGTTCCGCGGGCAGATCGAGCAGATCGGCGTCTCGCCGCGCATGCACATCAACAATGCCGAAGGCCAGCGCGTGGTCGAGGCCGCGTGGTCAGCCAACGAGCTAGATCATCGCAGCGGCGCCAAGGTGATCTTTGAAACGCTGCGCGACATGCTCGATGGCGCTACCCTTGCAGCCATCGGCCATCGCGTCGCACATGGCGGCGTCGATTACGCCGCGCCGGTGCGCATCGACGCCAACATACTGAAGGATTTGACCAAGCTTGCGCCGCTCGCGCCGCTGCATCAACCGCACAACCTGGCGCCCATCGAGGCAATTGCCGCCGCAATGCCGAAAATGCCGCAAGTCGCGTGCTTCGACACCGCGTTTCACCGCGCTCAGCCGGCGCTCGCGCAAATGTTCGCGCTGCCGCGCAAGTACACGGACGCCGGCGTACGCCGCTACGGCTTCCACGGCTTGTCGTACGAATACGTCAGCGGCCGCTTCAGCGAACTTGCGCCGGAAGCGGCGGCTGGGCGCGTGATCATCGCGCACCTCGGCAATGGCGCGAGCCTCTGCGCGCTGCAGAACGGCCAAAGCGTCGCCACCACGATGGGCTTCACCGCGCTGGATGGTCTGATGATGGGAACGCGTAGCGGATCGATCGATCCCGGCGTCATCCTTTATCTGATTGACACGCACAAGCTCGACGCCCGCGCTGTCGAGGACTTGCTCTACAAGCGCTCCGGTCTTCTCGGCGTCTCGGGCATTTCATCCGACATGCGCAACCTGCGTTCCTCGAACGATCCCGCAGCGCAGGAGGCCATCGCACTCTTCGCCTATCGCGTCGTCCGCGAAATCGGCTCCCTTGCGGCAGCCGTCGGCGGTGTCGACGCACTCGTTTTCACCGGCGGCATCGGGGAGCACGACGCGGAAATGCGCGCTGCGATCGTCGAGCAGTGCGGCTGGCTCGGCGCCGAACTCGATTCCAGCATCAACGCGCGCGGCGAAGGCTGCATCAGCGATCGCAAGTCGCTTGTGGATGTCTGGGTGGTGCCGACCGACGAGGAGCGCATGATGGCGCGGCACACGTCGCGCGTGCTGTCCCTATCAGCGCGCCCCCGCGTCAAGTCCCCGCGCCCCAAGGTCGAGTACGGCGCGCATCCGCACTAATCGGCGTCAGCTGCCGATGTAGTGCAGCAGCTCATCGATCTCGGACTGCTTGTCCGCGAGCTGATGCTTCATCACATCGGCTCGCGTGACCAACCCGACGAGCCTTCCATCATCGACGACGGGAAGATGCCGAAAGCCGTTCGTGGTCATGATTTGCAGGCACTCGCCGGCCGTGGCGCTCGAGCGCACCGCCAACACCGCCTTCGTCATCACCTCGCGCACCGGCGCCTCTTTCCCATTTCTCCCGTTGAGCACGAGCCGAGTGAAATAATCCTTGGCTGAGAATACGCCATGCAGCCTGCCGTCTTCGGCGACCAACACCAGCGCGATGCCATGCGCATCCATCCAAACGAGCGCGTCGAACGCCGAGATCTCCGGGCGCACTGAGTAGAGTGCAACCCGCTGGTGTTTGGCGATAGATGCAATTTTGTCAGTCATCTCGGTCCTGTCTTAAGGGCGTGAACTTCGGGATGTGCGGGAATTGTCCGAGCGGCAAAGCCGTCCTCCGCGCATCGCGCTATCTTTGCGCGAACGACATCCGGCAAATCCCTCGCTTCAGCGCGGCGCACGCCCGATCCTGTTCATGGGGTGGGCGTTCGCCGCCGCCTGCCGACTTCACCCGATATCGGCGCCGGTGCGGCTCCGTACTTTCGTGGGTCATGGAGTCAGGTCGGCCAGCGCCAGGAGCGGCAAGATGAGCGATGACATTCGCCCGATTCTTGCGGGCAAGAAGGCGCTTGTCGTCGGCGTCGCCAACGAGCACTCGATCGCCTATGGCTGCGCGAAGGCGTTTCGCGCCGCTGGCGCCGATCTCGCGCTAACCTGGCTGAACGAAAAGGCGCGGCCGCACGTCGAGCCGCTCGCGCTCGATTTGCAGGCGCCGATCACGGCGCCGCTGGACGTCTCGATCCCCGGCCAGCTCGAGGACGTGTTCAAGCTCATCCTCGAACGCTGGGGCAGGCTCGATATTCTGGTGCATTCGATCGCCTTCGCACCGAAGGAGGACCTGCAAGGCGGGCTGCTCGACTGTTCGGCCGAAGGCTTTGCGAAGGCGATGGACGTGTCGTGCCACTCGTTCGTGCGGATGGCTAGGCTCGCCGCGCCGCTGATGAAGAACGGCGGCGCCATGTTCGCGATGACGTACTACGGCGCCGATCGCGTCGTGGCGAACTACAACGTGATGGGTCCGGTGAAGGCTGCGCTCGAATCATGCTGCCGCTATCTCGCGTACGAACTCGGCGACGCCGACATCCGCGTGCACGCCATTTCGCCGGGACCGCTGAAGACGCGGGCCGCGGGCGGGCTGAAAGACTTCGATCTGATGCTCAACGAGGCCGCGCAGAAGGCGCCGCTCGGCGAACTCGTTGACATCATGGATGTCGGCTTCACCTGCGCCTACCTGGCTAGCGACTTTGCCCGGCGCGTGACGGGCGGCATCACCTACGTCGACGGAGGCGCGAACATCGTCGTGTGAGGAACGCGACTGCGCAGTGAAGCATGCTCAAAGAGAAAACGGCCATCATCACCGGATCGACCAGCGGCATCGGTCTCGGCATTGCGCGCGCACTGGCCGAAGCCGGTTGCGACGTGATGCTCAACGGCATGGGCGATGCCTTCGAGATCGAACGCGTACGCGGCAAGATCGTCGAGGATTTCGGCGCCGGCGCCTACTTCAATGGCGCCGATTTGTCGAAGCCGGCGGAGGTGAATTCGCTCGTCGCCGCGGCCACGCGCGAATTCGGGCGCGTCGACATCCTCATCAACAATGCCGGCATTCAGTTCACGGCGCCCGTCGAGGAGTTTCCCGCTGACCGATGGGACGCGATCCTCGCGATCAATCTCTCCGCGGTTTTTCATGCCACCCGCGCCGTGCTGCCGCAAATGTGCAAGCGCAACTGGGGCCGCATCATCAACATCGCCTCCGCGCACGGTCTCGTCGCATCGGCGCAAAAGTCGGCCTACGTCGCCTCCAAGCACGCTGTGCTGGGATTGACGAAGGTCGTGGCGCTGGAGACGGCGCGCACCGGAATCACCTGCAATGCGATCTGCCCGGGCTGGGTAAAGACGCCCCTGGTCGAGAAGCAGATCGCCGACCGCGCGACGCGCGAAGGCATATCCACGGAGCGGGCAACGACCGAGCTTCTCGCTGAGAAGCAGCCCTCGCAGCAATTCGCCACGCCTGAGCAGATCGGCGCGCTTGCTGTGTTCCTATGCTCCGACGCCGCGCAGGAAATTCGTGGCGCGGCGCTGCCGATCGATGGCGGCTGGACCGCGCAATAGCATGAAGACCGTCCCGCCATCGCAATGCGTCGCTCTGATCCCGGATGGCGCGAGCCTGATGATCGGTGGTTTCATGGCCGTCGGCACGCCGGAGCGGCTGGTCGATGAGCTGCTGAAGCAGAATAAGCGCAACCTGACCGTCATCGCCAACGACACCGCCGCGCCTGGGCGCGGCATCGGCAAGCTCATCAGCGAGAAGCGCGTTCGCAAAGCGATCGTCAGTCACATCGGCCTCAATCCGGAAACGCAGAAGCAAATGCTCGCGGGCGACATGGAAGTCGAGCTCGTGCCGCAAGGTACGCTGATCGAGCGCATCCGCGCGGGCGGATTTGGCCTCGGCGGTGTGCTGACGCAGACCGGCATCGGCACGGTAGTCGAAGAGGGCAAGCAGCGCGTCGAGATCGACGGCAAGAGTTTCCTGATCGAGAAAGCGCTGCGCGCGGACTTCGCGCTCGTGAACGCGTTCCTCGCCGACTATCGCGGCAATCTGAGCTACGCGCTCACGGCGCGAAACTTCAATCCGATCATCGCCATGGCCGCCGACACCGTGATCGCCACCGCCGACAACGTCGTGCCGGTCGGCCTAATCTCGCCCGACCACGTCGTCACGCCAGCGCCGATCGTCGATTATCTGGCGGCCAACGCATGAGCGCACCGATGTCTCCGCAAGAGATCATCGCGCGCCGCATCGCGCGGGAGCTGAAGTCGGGTATGCTGGTCAATCTCGGCATCGGCATTCCGACTTTGGTCGCGAACTACGTGCCGCACGATGTCGACGTATTCTTCCAGTCTGAGAACGGCCTGATCGGCACCGGCGCGCCGCCCGCCGAAGGCATGGCGCATCCGACGCTCACCGACGCCGGCGGCCGCCCTGTCACCGCACTGCCGGGCGCCAGCACATTCGACAGCGCGACATCGTTTGGTTTCATCCGCGGCGGGCATCTCGACATCACCGTCTTGGGCGGCCTGCAAGTCGATCAACAGGGCCGGCTCGCGAACTGGATGATCCCCGGCAAGATGGTCCCCGGCATGGGCGGCGCGATGGATCTCGTGACCGGCGCAAAGCGCGTGATCGTCGCCATGCAGCACACGTCGAAGGGCGCGCCGAAGATCGTGCGGTCGTTGACGCTCCCCGCGACGTCGCTACGTCCCGTCGATCTCGTCGTCACCGAACTCGCCGTGATCGGTTTTCGCAAGGGCCACGCGCTCTTGCTGGAAACCGCGCCGGATGTGTCGGTCGCGCAGGTGCGCGAAGCCACCGCCGCTGAACTGGAAACGCCAAAGCAAATCCCCGAGATGCTACTGCAGTAGAGAGCGCAACGCGCGTCGTCCGACAACGGAGTCATGGCTTCTCAGTTCTTCGCCACGGGTTGTGCCTGAGTGGCCGTCCGCCCTTTCCGTGCTCAAAGCGCGCGCTTTCAGGAAGCGGACGGAGGCGACGCAGACTGCGCGCCGTCATGCAAGGGAGAGGCAAATGACCGATCGGATCATCGTTGCAACTTTCGACAATTCCAATGCGGCGTACGAAGCGGCGGGCGCCCTCAAGCGTCTGATGGAAAGCGGTGCAGTCGACTTTAAGCCGAAGGCAGGCGTGATGATCGCGAAGGACAAGCTGGGCAACGTGTCCTTGCTGGAGCAGAAGGGCCGACCGCTATTCGGCACCGTGGTGGGAACGACTGCCGGCGCGCTCATCGGCCTGATCGGCGGCGCACCGGGCGCCGCGCTGGGCGCTGCACTGGGCGCCACTTCAGGGCTTGCGGGTGACTCGATTACCGCGGCGCTCGATGCGGACTTTGTCGACTCGGTATCGGCCGACATGGTGCCTGGCGCTACTGCGCTCATCGTCGAGGCCGATGAAAAAAGCACGCGTCCCGTGGACGACATTGTGAACAAGGGCGGTGGGCACGTCTATCGCCAATGACGCACAGTTCAGCAGCGCGTTTCAAACCATGAGGATCAGAACATGTCTCTCGATAGATTTGTAGTCATCGCCAACGAATACGAGTCCGAAGCGGACGCGCTTGCCGACTACGACGCCGTGCGCGCGCTTTATTCCGAACTCGGCGTTGTCGACACCTATGATGCAGCCGTCATCACGAGGAAGCCGAACGGCAACGTCGACATCGTCAAGCGCACGGAGATTCCGACGCGGCAAGGAGCGGCTAGAGGCGGCTTGTGGGGCCTCGCGGTCGGCGCCGTTGCGGCGCTGTTTCCAGGCGTCGGTCTTGCGGTAGGGCTCGCCGGCGGCGCTGCCGCCGGCGTGGGACTCGGCGCGGTCGCTGGGCATGTCGCCGGAGGCATGCGGCGCGCCGATCTCAAGGACCTCGGGGAATTGCTCGACGAAGGGTCGAGCGGACTGATTGTTGTCGCCGCGACGGACGTAGCGGCGCGCGTCGAAGCCGCCGTGACGCGAGCAAAGAAACGCGCGAAGGCGAGTCTGCAGTCGGACACGGATGCGCTGAAGCGCCTGATCGATGCGGCGTAGCCGGCCCGCGTAGACGAGACTCAGAGGATACGCGCTCGATCCCGAGCGCCGAACAGACTTGACAGTCCGACCTCATGCGAGGGCGGCGCGTCCACGGCTTGAGTTGAAACAAACAAGGCGCTTCCCAACGGAAGCGCCTTTAAATTCAGCACGATGCGAAAAGGAGATGGCTCCCCGGGTATCTTCCAAACCTAGCGGACATCTGAGGACAAGAGCGGAAGTCTGCTCCATGTGAAACGCTGTTCGTTTCGGTCTTTCTGATGCTCTGAACGGAAAGCAACGGACAGAAGCGGACACCTGCGGAAGTGTACTTCTGTGGGATACAATGTAGGATACGCCCGATGAGCAAGGGCGGAATCCATAGGCTAACGCTGCCTCAAGTGCGCCACGCGAAGAGACGCGGTCGCTTGCACGACGGGGGTGGCCTCTATCTCCAGATCACAGAGCGCGCAGACGCGAACGGCGCCAAGCATGCGCGCAAGTCTTGGGTGCTGCTCTACACGCCACCACGGGGCGGCAAGCGTCGCGCGATGGGTCTAGGTGGGTTTGAACAAGTCGGGCTGAAAGACGCGCGCGATGCAGCGGACGCGGCCCGCAAGCTTCTGGGCGCCGGCGTAGACCCCATGGAGCAGCGCAAGGCGGATGAAGCGGCTGCGGCGCTCGCTGCCGCGCGCGCTCTTACGTTCAAGGCTGCAGCAGAGCGCTACATCGAGGCCCAGCGCCCCGGCTGGAAGAACGACAAGCACGCTCGGATCTGGACAACGAGTCTCGAGACCTACGCTTACCCCAAGCTTGGCGGGTTGCCCGTAGCGGCCATTTCCGTTGAGGACGTGCTGCGAGCGATCGAGCCTGTTTGGAATGAGAAGCCGGAGACCGCTTCTCGCGTGCGCGGCCGGATCGAGGCCGTTCTAGATTGGTGTTCTGTGCGTGGCTATCGCGACCGCGACACGCGCAACCCCGCCGCATGGCGAGGCAATCTGCAGAAGGTGCTCCCTGCGCGCTCCAAGGTGCGTCCTGTGAAGCACCACCCCGCGCTGCCTTATGCGCAGGTGGGGGCGTTTCTGCGCGATCTCCGCGCGCTCGATGGTTTGGGCGCGCTTGCGCTTGAGCTGACTGTTCTGACGGCTGTGCGGACAACGGAAGCGCTCGGCGCCCGGTGGCCGGAGTTCGACCTGGACGCCGGGCTGTGGACCGTTCCGAAAGAGCGCATGAAGGGCCATCGGCCGATGCCGCATCGCGTTCCGCTCTCACGCCAAGCAGTGGCGGTGCTGCGAAAGCTCGAAGCTGCCAACCCCAAGGGTAAGGGCTGGGTTTTTCCTGGCCTAGGGACGAAGCGCCACCTTTCTGGGATGGCGATGCTGAAGACACTGGAGCGGATGGGCCGGGAGACGATCACCGTTCACGGCTTCCGCTCGACCTTCCGCGACTGGGCTGCTGACGCCACCAACTTCCCAAGCGAGATCGCTGAGGCCGCGCTTGCGCACGTTGCGGGCGACAAGGTGGAGGCCGCCTATCGCCGCGGCGATGCGCTGGAGAAGCGCCGCCGGCTGATGCAGGCCTGGGCCGACTACTGCGACCGTGCCGCGCCAGCCTCGGCTGAAGTCGTGCTGCTGAAGACAAAGCGGGACGCGCGCTGATGCTCGCCCGCCAGTGGTCCGCGTTATTGCCGATATTGCCAGAATGGGCGCGCTCTGCTCGACACGCGCCCGGCATGGCTCCGCGAAATTGTCAGAATTGCCAAAATGGAGAAGCGCGCGGCAGTGCTGCGTCCTGTCACGCACGAAGCGATTTGAGTTAGACTCTGGCCTGGCGGGATAGGCTGATCCCCGAAAGCGCGCTTCCGCGGCGCGTTGCCCGCCGATCATCTCGCGGTGCGTCTGCGGAGGCGCCAATGGCGGATTCGTCGCCACTCGAAGTGCCACCTCACTATCGCTTGCAACTCGACTTGGGCAATTGGTCGCCCAAATGCGATAGCGTTGAAGTCCTGAACAAAGCGATGGGCGATTTCGTGGAGCCACAGCACGTTGGAACGGCCGTCGAAGTGGCGATGAACGCTGCGCGGCGATTTGTTGCATCGACCCGCCTGCTGGAGGAAGCGCCCAGGGCTGTCGTCGCGCAACGCTTGGAAGAACTCGAATCCGCGTTGGAGTCGTTGCGCAGGGGATGCTCGACCTTGCGCGGGCTCTCTCCGTTTGGTTTGGGGCTTGGAATAGACGTGCGAACGTTTGTACTGCTCAATCAAGCGAGCGGTGAGTTTTTCGACGGTCCAAATGAGTTAGATTTCGATCGGCTGTCCGTCTGGGCAGCAGAGAGGTTAAGTGTCGTCCAACGCGCGCGAGAGGAGGCTTTTCATCGAGGCGCGAAAGAGGCCGATCCTAATGACGACCTTGCGCTATCCGCAGGCGAAAACTGGACGTGGCTCAAAAAGCATTGTGGTGCGAAAGGGTCTTTGAGGAGCTTCGTTAAGGTCGTTCACGGCCTGTTGATTGCGAACGGCTTCAAGCCAAACTCACCGAGCCAACTGTTAGAAGCGCGTAAGGCGCGAGGCCGGCGCGCTCGCGGCCGGACCGAGCCTGTGGTGGAGCAAACCGCCAAGAAGTAGACAGTTTACTACACGCTGCCCCCTCCGAGCTTTGAGCGTATCTGCGCGGCCAGATAGGCCCGAATACGGCTGCAAAGGCGGAGGGTGAGCATGTCGGAAGTTGTCGTCCGACCAGATTACGAGTCCATTGCGTCGTGGTGCCAGCGGACGGGCATGAGCCCGGCGGCTGTGTACGTTAAACTGCAATCGGGCGACCTCGCAGCAATCAAGTTTGGCCGAAAAACTCTGATCGATGTCCAAGCGGGACTTGCGTGGCTCGGCGCGCAGCCGCGCTGGAAGCCATCAACGCCGGTCCAGAAGAGCCCGCGCCACAAGAGTGCCGACCAACAGGTTGCGGCAGCGTGATGCAACCACAGCCCAACGCGCCGCTTGTCTCCGACAACGTGACTCAGGAAGCCTTCAGCTATGCGCAGTTGGCAAAGCGTTACGGCGTCACCACGCGAACGCTTCGGCGCTGGCGCGCTGACGGACGATTGAAGCCGGCGCTCACTACGGGAGCGCGCGTGACCCGTCTCATTCCTGTTCAGGCAGATCATCCGACAAACGAGGCGGCGTCATGAGCGTCGGGCCGCCTCTCCTCCAACGAAAACCGCCGACCCTGCAGAGCAAGGGCCGGCGGCAAACTTCGTTTCAGACAATGCAGACACTACCGAAGCTGGCAACCCCGGAGCACCACCAACATGGATCGCCAACGCACGAAACGCAACACTGATCCGCCGCGCTACCTATTCGACGGTTCAGCATCAGTCACCGCGCATCAAGTGCGGACACTTGCGGACATTGCGAGCCTAGGAGCGTGCTGCGCTCCTGATCGAATGACGCGGCAGGCGTTGCTGGAGATGGCCGCCACCGGCTTTGACGCGGCATCGCGTTTGGAGCGTCGCCAATCTTGCGGGCGCGGCCTGAGGGGTGCGGCATGAACCTCGCGCTCGCTCCGCAGCGTTTCAGCGCTTCGCAAATCGCAGCGGCGAAGGCCGCGGGCTCCATCGTCGCTGTTGCCGAGCGCGGCGGCATCCAAATGGATCTTCGCAAGTCGCGCCCGTCGAAGGGCGACTATTGGGCGCTGTGTCCATTCCACGCCGAGAGGACACCAAGCCTCCACATCGTCGAGCGTGGCGGGCAAGGTTGGTTCAAGTGTCACGGTTGCGGAGAGGCTGGCGACGGTATCGCGCTCGCGCAGCGGCTTTTCGCGTGTGGCTTTCCAGAGGCGTTGCGCATTCTTGGTGGAGACGTGGAAGTCGAGCCGAGCGCCGAGCTTCTCGAACACATCGCACAGCGTCGCCGAGAGCGGGAGGCCGAGTCCGAGCGCGAGCGGGTGGTGCGTCGAGCCGCGGCCGTTGCGATTTGGGAAGCGGCCGAGCCGATCGCAGGAACGCCGGCCGCGCACTATTTGCGCCACGCCCGAAAGATCACAGCACCGCTTGGTGGGGCAGAGCTGCGCTTTCATCCGCGCGCACCGTTGTCGCCTTACGATCCGCCGAAGGCAGGGCGCTGCGCTGCCATGCTTGCTGCAATCCGCTATGCGGAAGGCGAGCACATCGGAACGCACGCGACGTTCATCAAATCGGACGGCAGCGCCAAGGCGACGCTCGCGCACTTACCCGGCTCGCGTTTGATCTGCGGCGATCATGTCGGCGGCTTCATTCGCCTTGGCCACGTGCGCGATAGCGCTGTAGCGGGCGAAGGCATCGAGACGACGCTCAGCGCCTCAGAGGCGTGCAGCCTCCCCGGGCTCGCGGCGATCAATGCGCCGAACCTAGCGGCGTTGATCCTGCCGAAGAAAATCCGTCGTGTCGTTATCGCTCATGACGTCGACCCAAAAGGCAAGGACGGCAAGCGAGGCGAGGCGGGACAACTCGCAGGGCTCGCGCTTGCCGAGCGACTTTGGGCCGTTGGTTTGCAAGTCGAGATGCTGCCCCCTCCTGAGGGCTTCAACGATTGGAATGCGGCGGCGCAAGCGACTCCGATGGCGAGGGCCGCGGCATGAGCGACCTGATGGCATCCGCCCCGTCCGCCGGTCCAGCTCGCGCAGACCGCACGCCGCGCGCTTTTGATCCCACCGATGTATGGCCGGCACCGGATGCGCGCCTGCTTAACGGCGGGCCGCGCAAGGCGCCGGTGTTTCCGGTCGAAGCGCTGGGCGCGATCGCGCCGTGGGTTTGTAATCTCGCGGCAGCGAAACGCGCGCCCGTGGATTACGTGGCCGCGCCATTGCTTGCTTTCACTGCTGGAGTTGTCGGCGCGGCGCGTGACGTTCGCATTGAGGACGGTTGGCGCGAGCCGCTTATTCTGTGGGTGGCGAGCGTCGGCAATCCATCGTCGGGAAAATCGCCGCCGCTCGCCACGCTCAAGCGCGCTGTGCTGGCGATGGAGCGGACCGAAGGGGCAGACCTTGGTGAGCGCAGGCGAGAATACGAGGCCAAGCGCGTTGAAGCAGAGGCCGTGCGCACGCATTGGGAAACAGCAGTCAAGGATGCGGTCAAGAAGGGCTCCAAGACACCGCTGCGGCCGGAAATGGCTGACGATCCCGAGGAGCCCTATGCGCCGCGGCTTCTCGCAGCGGACGCCACACGTGAAGCCGCGGCCCGCCTGCTGGTGAAACATCCGCGAGGGCTGCTACTGGCGCTTGATGAGCTCGCGGGCCTTATCGGCAATTTTGGCAAATACGGCGGCGCAGACGAGCCATTCTACCTCGCGGCATACGGTGGTGATTTCTCGCCAGTCGATCGCGTGAAGGGCGACACGCTAACGGCCGATCGCGCTTACCTCTCAATCGTCGGCGCAATTCAGCCCGACCGTATTCACGCGCTGCTGAGCGGGCGCGCTGATGACGGCCTGGTGTCTCGCTTCCTTCCGGTGTGGCCCGATCCGCCGCCGCAATGGCTGCGCGAGGTGCCGGCCGGTGACGAGGTCTTTGCGGAAGCGCTCTTCGCGCGGCTGCGTAGTCTGCGAATGGGTGACAGTGACGGCGATCTCCGGCCGCGCGAGCTGAAGCTCTCACCGGACGCCAGGGACATCTTCTTTGCCTGGTGCGCCGAACAGCACGCCAAGACGAACGAGGCGCATGGCTTCATGGCGGGCTTTCTCGGCAAGAGCAAAGGAACATGCGCGCGGGTGGCTCTCGCGCTTGAGCTTCTCGACTGGGCGGCGACGACTGCAGGCGCTCCCGATGGACCAGAAGCGATTTCCGCGGACGCGATGGAGCGCGCCTGTATTCTCTTTGCCGACTATTTCGAACCGATGGCGCGACGCGTCTACGCGGACGCCGCACTTCCCGAGGATGAGCGTACAGCGGTCGCGCTGCTGAAAGAGATACGCCAGCGCGGCGTGCGTCGCTTCAACGCCCGTACAGCGCAGCGAGAATGGGGCGTTCCAAACCTTTCGACGGCGGCGGCCATGTCGGCTGCGTGTACTCTGCTCGTCGAGGGCGATTGCGTTCGAGAGGTAGGGCGCGAGCCCGGAAGCGGCCCTGGCCGAAAAGCAAAGGACTATTTCGTAAATCCGCGACTGCTTCGTGAGGTGGCGCCATGAGCTGGCGAACGATCGCCCAACGCGCGCGCCAACGCGGCGTAGATGACGGCCTACAAACGACATCGGCGGATGACTACGCGGCGCAGGAACGCGAGGCGATCTCACAGCATGACGGCGGCTTGCCGGAATCTTGGGCCGTTTCCCTCGCGGTGCTCCAGTCGTCTCCCCGTCCAGAAGGCATCAGTCAGCGCGATTGGGAGACGCAGCTCAGCGCCGTGTGCCACCGGGTCGATCAGTACGCCAACCAATTCGAGGCCAACGGCTGGACATTCGAAGAGGTGTTTGGCGTGGGCGATTGCTGGCTGCGCCTCGATCAGCGAGGCGCAGCGTGGCTCGCGCCCGGCGCGCGCATCGTTGAAATCACACCGGAGCGCATTGTTTTCGAACGCGGTGAGACACGCTCGACGCACTGCAAGCAGAGGCCGAATTAAGATGGAGACGAAATTGCAGCACCAGATTCCAGCGCCTGTTCGGCGCACTGACGATGACGACGTTCGGATAACCGACGCAGGCGAGCCGCGTGCGCTGCAAGAGGCGCCAGAAAACCCAGTCGAACAACAGACGGCCGAGGAGCGCTGACGCCATGGCGAGAAAAGTACGAGACGGCTCCCCGGTCGAGAGTCTCGACGGCACGGAAGCCTTCGAGGTTAGCAAAGGCGACACCACGCAATGGTACGCGCTCTTATCGCAGCTAAAGACGTTTGCTCTCGGTAGCGTGGCTGCAGAAGCATTCGCGGCCACGCCAACGAGCGCGAACTTCAAGGCCTTGCTCTCGGATGAGCTTGGTGAGTCCGGCGGTCTTGTGCCCTTCTACAGCACAAACACGTGGATGCCTGCCGTGACGTTCGCGACGCCCGGCAACTTGTCGGTGGCTTATTCGTTCACGCCCTATGGCCGGTATGTGCGCATCGGCAACTTGGTGCACGCACGGTTTTGGCTTGTCACATCGACGTTCACGCACACAACGGCATCGGGCGCATTGCGCGTCACCGGGCTTCCGTTCACGTCGGCCTCGGACGCTTCGTCGCTGACGAGCGTAGGTCCGCTGATCTGGGGCGGCATCGCGAAGGCGACTTACACCAACGTCGTTGCGCGCGTGAACGACAACGTCAACTATGTGGACTTTTGGGCATCTGGTAGCGCCGCTGCTGCCGCTGCCATTGGAGCGGCCGATGTACCCACCGGTGGCACTGTGCATCTTCAGGGTAGCGTGAGTTACTCCGTGTAATGACTGACGCCCGCACACCGTGGAGGGGTCTGATCCCCCAGGAAGAGCCACGCAGCGTCGTGCTCACGCTGAATGACGGTCAATCCGTGACGCTGGACTTCAAAAAAGGGAGCGCCGCCGGTCGTTTTGTCGGTGCGGCCAAAGCGGCGACGAACGTTCGAGATGTCACGGTCGCGCGACCGCGAGATTAGTTGGACCCTTGGCTTCAAGCGCGAAGAGACGAACATCGAGGAACGGCCGCGGCTGGTCCTGAATTGTAGCCACATGGACATTCAGCCGAACCAACCAAAGACGCGAACGAGCCGCCTTGAACTTCTCGTGTGGGGTGCGGTGATCTTCCTAGCTGGTGCATTCGTGTACGTCGGCTTCTTCACCTAGGCGCATATTCGGGTGTATGGGCGCGGATCATTTTTGCGATTTCTTGGACCCATCGACGCCGGCCACTTGATCGATATGAAAGTCAGGCGGCAACGCTGGCATGTCCGGCGGCTTCACGTCGTTGCACACCGGGCAAGGCATGCCCGCGCCGCACTCGCAGCCTTCTTTGTTCGAGGGCTTGTCGGGATGGTTTTCGCACACCCAGCGTTCGCCCATGCAGTTAGGGCAGGTCGTCATTTCTTCTTCTTTGGCCGATCGCCTTTGTCACCTTGGCCGCGCTTCGCCGCCGTCTTCGCTTTCTTGCGCCGGTCAGTGGCGAGTGACCGGCCTACGTCGTCGCTTTCCTCGAAGCGGCCCTTCGACGTCCGGCGCACAAATCGCTTGTCGCGGCCGGTGTCGATCAATTCTCGCTTCGCTGCTGTCCGTTTCTTCGCCATGGATCCGGCTCCTTCACTCTTGGATGTAGCGCGATCTTCAAGCGCGACAAACAGCGGCGCGCGCGGCGCCCTACGCCAAGAGCCAGGCAACCGGGAAAAGCGAACCCGTCGGCCGATCACGTCGGGAGCAAGCTTGCCGCTCAAACGATGGAGTTCGAGGCTGAAGGGCTCGGCCCATTCGGGATGCGCCACCATCAAAGCCTCCAGTCTGCCGCGGCGCTCAACCACGTCGACGATGTCGCCGATCATTTCTTCGCGACGCTTCAGCTTCAAGAGCGTCTGTCCATTCGGGTCGACGCGACCGAAGACATAAGGGGCGTTCGGATCGCGTAGCACGACGCCCTCGAAGCGCATGCGAAGGATGCGGGCTTCGACGCGCACGAGATCGGCGGCGTCGTCGACAGGGAATTGCGGGACCATGGCGACGTCACTGATCTTGGCTCGTTTCACGGCGCGCTCAGCCGCCGCATAGCGTTCGACGAACGGCGCGCGTGAATCCGCGAAGCTGTCGAACACAAAGAAGGTCAGGCCCGCGTGCGGTGGCGGGCCGTTGCGGGCGTTGCCGGCCGCTATCGAACGCTGCACGACGCCGTCAGCGACCGGGTCGCCGAAGATCAGCTCACCATCGAGCCCAACGAGTTCGGGGCGCGTCAAATGCTTGCGGAAGGCTTCGTTGGCCAGCAGGCCGCCACCGCGCGTGACGGGCCCGCGCTGCGTGATTGAAAGCCGCATGCCGTCGAGCTTCGGCGAAGCGAGCAGGGGATAGCGCAACCGGCTTAAGTCGCGCACCGGCACGGCGAGCATGGGCTGGAACGTCGCTGCCATGCTTTCGGAACACACCAACCCGCGCTAGGGTTCAAGCGCCATGCACGCACAATCCATTCCGCGCACCGTGACGGTGGTGCTCGACAAGCATCCCGACAATGGCGGTCGCTTTGTCGAAGTTGAAGACGGAAACGGGCACAGCATCGCCGCAGGCGAATGGCATGAGTTTGAGCCGGGGCGTTGGTCGCTCGTGATGTTTCCAGGAGCCGGCCTGGCCGCGCGCTATCTCTTCGTGTTCGATGCGCCGCCGGGCCCAACGCCCGGCCGCTTGATCGAAGTGAAACGCATTCAGCACGGAACGGTCGAAACGTCCCCGCTGCAATGGCGTCAGAAAGCCGACGGCTTCTGGGAGGCGGAAGTGCCGACCTAGCCCGGCTTCCGCTCCTGGCCCGGAGCGGACATAAGCGATATGCCGAAACAAGCGACCATGAACTCACGCGTGCCCACGCCCGCTATGGTCGTCTACCTGATCACTGCCGTGATTTTGATCGGGTCGATGATCAATCCATTCGATTACACCACCAGGGCATGGATGCTTTGGTGGCTAGGCGTCTGCATCGTGGCGATGCTGTGGGTGATTGCGCTGGTTGTCGCGTTTTTGGTGAGTGTTCGGGCCGGCTGCTTTGCTTTGTGTAGCGCACCGGCTGCTCTCTTTTTTAGTTACGGCCCCGTTGCTTGGTGCATGGGCTGGTGGATGTGGTGACTGTCCGTTGCCGGCGAGAAACGGACAACGGACGGTCATTCAACCTTGCCCTCAGGCCGCACGTCTGCAATGGCCCGCGCTAGTCGGTCCACCGGCGTCATTGCATCACGCACGCGCTCCCCCACCGTGCGGACCGCATTGTCGCGCACGATCTCCACCGACACCCGTCGACGCCCGCATCGCCGACACTTGAATCGCTTCAGCACGTCGGCAATGTTGCCTTCCTCGCCCCAGCGTCGCACGCACTCGTCGCGATCGAACCGAGTGCCGCGGTGACAGCCTCCGGACGCACAGCGAACCATGAGCGCGTAGTTCCGCTTGAGCTGCCCGAAGCGCTCTGGGAGAGGCGGTATCCAAGTCGTCGCCATCGGTCGCGTGGTTTCTCCACTGCGACCCCAAAACCCGATGCGGATATAGGCGCGCACGCCATCGGTGTGCTAGGGGACCGGCAAAAGGCGTGAAGATGGAAGAGGGCGGGGTCCAACCTAGCGAGGTGGCCCTATGCAGGAACTCGAAACCGAAGCCGCCATTCAGTCGGCGAAAGAACTGGTGGCGCGCGCACGGTCGTCGAACAACGGACCGGATACGGTGTTCTATTCCCATCAGGCCAACGTCGTTTTGCTGATGGCGCTGCTTCGGGAAGTTGCCGCGCTTCGGGCCGAACTATCACCGAAGGATCAGCCGCGTAGTTAAGGCGCGAGGCCGCCAAGAAAGCTGAACGCGACCACCAACGCAGCAAAGCCGGCCGCAAGCAGAGCGGCAGCGGCGGCTATGAAAAATCGGTCCTGATCAATTACCGCCGTATTCATGCAGCGAGGATTACCGCAAATGCGCGCCGTTTGCTATTGAGCTACACGCGCTATGCCGAATGGACACCCCCTGGAAATCCAGGGTGAAGATCGTAAACAGACCGTTCAGTTTTCGCGAACGCTCCAGGGTGGGGGGATGCAATGAGCTGGGAAGACAGCCCGGACTACGGCGTGAAGGTCGGCCCTGTCAGCATTGCGCTCACGATCGCACTGCAGGTGTTGATCCTGTTCGCCTATGCGTCTTGCTGGAGCGCCGCGAGCGCGCAGGCCAGGCAAGTCTCCGGCGTCGCCACCGTCACCGACGGCGACACGATCCGCATCGGCGAAGATCGTATCCGCCTCAGTGGCATCGACGCGCCCGAGAACGGCGCCATGTGTGGCGGTGATGACGTGTATGCGCAGTCGCGTGCGGCGTTAGCGGCGTTGACCGCGCAGAACACGGTTGAATGCAACGTCACCAGCACCGACCGCTACGGGCGCTTGCTCGCAATCTGCCGCGTGAACGGTGAGAACCTCGCAACGCAAATCGTGGAGCAGGGATGGGCTCGCGACTGGGCGCGGTACAGCGGCGGCGCCTACGCACAGAACGAAGCGAACGCTCGCACGGCACATCGAGGGATTTGGGCGCATGACTGTCCGGAGATTTGGGGCAATCGGAATTACTCGCGCTAGTGTGCAATCGCTACGCCTCCGACATCCGTAAGGCGGGTAAGCAACGCGAGTACTACGGCTTCGATGAGTGGAGTGAGACCCGCATCAATCCGGTGCTCGGCAACACCGTGTTGGAGGTGTTTCCCAAAAGCATTGGCCCGGTGATCAGGTTACGCGACGATGGTTCTCGGGAGTGGGCGCGCATGCGCTGGGGACTTCCGGGGCCTCCGCAGTTTGGCGGCGCACCAGTCACGAACATTCGCAACGTGAAGAGCGCTCACTGGCGGCCGCTGCTCGGGCCGGCGCATCGATGCCTCGTGCCGTTCACAGCGTTCAGCGAGTACGAGGACGACTCGCCGAAGGGTAAGAAGGTCATCCGCTGGTTTGCGCCGCCTGCCCGCGGCATCCTCGCGTTCGCGGGTATCTGGCGTACGTGGAGGGGGGACTTCGGCTCGAAGAAAGAGCCGAACGTCGGCGAGCATAAGCTGTTCAGTTTCCTGACGACTGAAGCGAACGCCCTTGTACGGCCGGTGCACGCGAAGGCGATGCCGGTTATCTTGCGAACCGAGGAAGAGTTCGGAGAATGGCTTTCGGCGCCGGCGGACCAAGTCGAGTCAATTCAAGCGCGCGTATTGCCGACGGATGCGCTAGAGATCGTGCCGGATGATGAAGCTGCGCAATATGTCGGCGGCTACATCAAATAGCGACGACCACGTGTCCGTGAGGGGCGCATGCCAGACCAGAAAGCCAAGCGCGCGCGGGCCGAGAACGAACTCCACTTTTCTGCGCGGATCGACCGCTGCACGGCGCAGTATTCCTTTGGCCTTGGTCACGTGAAATTCGACAAAGCGCCGCTGAGCGAGGCGTTCTTGCTCAATCTCTTCTGCACCGTGACCGCCCCTGCGCGACAATCGGGAAGGGATATGATCGCGAGCATCAGCGTCAACGAGCACTTTGCAGATGCTCTGATACCAGGCGCGCGCTTCGAGCCGACGGCCATCGGTCAGTTCATTTGGGGCCGTTCGCGAGGGGCTCATTTGTGGCTGCCGTCACGCGAGAGCCTTGTTCACCTGATGATGCCGCTCTTTGCGAGGCACCTGGATCGTATCCACGTTAAGATTATGCCACCGCTCCGCGGCATACGCGATGTGCTCGGATTCCATCTGACATCCGGAGCTGAAGAGAGCGACGAGGTGAGTCAGGATGCGTAGCGCCATGCGTAAGCGGAGGCGCTGAGTCTCACTCTGAAAAGAGGGGCGATTGCGTGTTAGTGGCGTTTAGGGCAGCCGGGCCGTATGCTTAGCGCTATGGATGGCCTGATAGACCTTCTGCGCCGATTGCACCGTCCAGCCTTGCTACTCATCGTTGGGTTGGTCGCTCTGATACTGGTGAAAGCCTTTGCCCCCTAAAGGCCCGCGCAAATCCATGGCGGTCTACGCGGCCCGCGATCTAGCCCAGAGCGGCGCCTACGCGAACGCCAGCGCGATCAAGGCCGTTCTGAAGGGCGAGCCGACTATGGACGTAAGCGGTCTAGATGACCCTTACGTTCGCGCCGATCTCAACGACCTATGCGCTAAGCAATTCAGGAAGCCAGCAAATACCTGAGCAATTGCGGCTGCAGTCGTCGCGAAGCTAGCGCTTCTTCTTCGCCTTCGTGGTTACGCGCTCCGTTCTCGACTTGACCAAACGCGCGCCAGTGCCTTCGCCGTTGGTGATCTCGACGCCGTGAGCGGCGAAGGCGGCGACGATCTTGGCTTCAGTGGCTTCGCGTGGTGGAGCGCCGGCTTCAATGCGTGAGACCGTCACGTAACTCAGGCCAGCCTCCTCACCCAATTCTCTGACACCCCAACCCAAAAGGGCGCGACCTGCGCGGCATGCGGCGGGTGTCAACTTGGCCATATCTCAACGCTAACACGGTTAACTTTCGCTTGACAAGGCTTTCGGTGAGCGTAACGCTAACGGTGTTAGCTTTACGGAGGCCACACAATGAATACGCCACGCCGCAACTTGCTGGGCGCAATCGCCTTCGCGCCGATCCTCACCGGCCCTGCCGTTGCCCGCGCTCCGGCGCGCAGCGATCTGTCCACGCTCGATGTTGGGGCGCTGTTGGAGCGCGCCGCGCGCGTCGATACTGACCGGACCTTCGCAGACCTTTGCGCGTCCGCGCACGCGGCGCTGTTGCGCTCCGATGCTGCCTATGCTCTCGCCGGGGACGCGGACAGGAACGCCGAGGCCGCCACACCGGCGTTCCCTGCGCCCCTTTGCTACAGCGTGCGCTATCCCGCGCGTGAGGGCGAGAGTGACAGCGAGCGGCGCGTGTTTGAGCGCCGCTGGAGCCCAGTAGACGACAAAAGCGGCATGCTGCTCTGGAACCTCGCGCACCGCTACGCGCGTACAACCGGCGTTCCGTATCGGCGCGATCTGCAAACGGAGTTGCGTGCCAACTACGATGCATGGGTTGCCCAGCGTACGGAGATCGAGGCTGGCTTTCAGTGTGACGAACTCGACGCGGCAGCGTGCGCGGCCGGCAGTGAATTGAACCGCCTGATCGACGCCGTGCTGGCGTATCGACCGCGGACGCCGGACACTCTACTAACCCAGCTTCATCTGCGCTCCGCTGAGTGTTTGCTGCCTGACGGAGAAGCCGGTTGGCGCGCGATCGTCGCGGACGTGGCGCGAGTGCTCGCGGCCTGACAGCTGCCAGCGAACCATCGCGGCGGTAACGGCGTTATGGTCGCGGAGGTAATCCCGCCTCCGCATCTTCTCTCACGCGAACGGGGCGGCTCTCCGGAGCCGCCCTTTTTCGAAGCAGCTACCGCGGGCGGACCAAGGACTGGCCTAATCGGTGCGTTTGCCGTGGACCGGCCCGCTCAATGTCAGATCATATCACCGTCCCATCGGTCGTTGGACGCGAGGGCGTCAGAGTAGCCTGCTCACCTTGTCGCGCGCAGTTGCCGTAAACGCGCCGTTCAACTCGCGGCGGGGCCGCACCAATCTGCGTTACGACGATGCTCTCGCCACAAAGGGCGCCAGCGTTCGCAATGGTATCGATCGTGGGCTCTTCGGCGTCAGGCTGTAGCCGAGCCAGGTCGGCTAGCATCGCCGCCATTTGCCGGTCCATATCGGCAATCGTCTGGACCTCATCGCCTGCTGAATCGTCAAGAACGAACCGCCATGGGCTCGTCCCCCAAAAGCTCGCCGTAACAGTGCTGACCTCCGGTTTCGGCGCGGGCTTCGGTTTTTTGATCTTAACGCTTGGCGCCGGCGATGCTGCAACAGGCTTACGCCCAGCGTGGGCGGCGGCGGGGGAGGCATGGGCGACAGCGACTGCCGTCAGCAACGTCAGGCTTGCGCCCGCTATCAGCGCTCGAACGATTTTGCGCATCTGAAGCATCTCCTTGAGTTGAACACCCTGAGTGATCAAAGCCGAGGTGATGCCTTCGCGTGAGCAAAGGCTCGCGCGCAAATTCAGGAAGACGAGCAGGAAATTTCAAGGGGGAAGAATGGAAACGAATAGACGCGCTTCGCGCAGGCCGTCGAACATGAACTGCGCTGCAAGCGCGCCCAGCAGAATGCCCGATAAGCGACCCACGACGTCTGCGCCCGTAACGCCAAGCACACGCGCGAGCTGCTGCGACACAAGCAGAGCGGCATAAGTTACCGCCAAGCAGAGCGCGAGGGCCGAAACGACGATGCCTGATCGCAAGACGTCGGCACGGCCCATCAGCAAGACAATGGCGGCAAGCGCGCCCGGTCCTGCGATGATGGGGAAGGCCAGCGGGAAGACGGCGATGTCTCCCGCCTTGAGCGCCTCGCGGGTCTCCGCCGCGCTGATCGAGGACAGACCCGCGCGTCCGCCGAACACCAAGCTCAGCGCTTGCAGCAAGAGCATCAGACCGGCCGCAAAACGGAAGGCCGGCAGCGTCACGCGCATCCAAGCGAGCACGGGGTTTCCGGCAAAGGCGAAGGCAAGCATCAGGAGGCCAGCGATAAGCACCGCCCGCCAAGCCAAGCCGCCGCGCTCTGACAAATGGATGCCAGAGGTGAGGCCCGCATAGATGGCGGCGGCCTCAATGGGACCGATGGTGACGAACAGCGTCACCAGCGCCGTCAGGGCGAAGGAAAGCAGGTCGGGCGAGCTCATCGGAAAATCCGAAATAGCGGCTTTCGGGGGGTATTGAAGTCGTTTTCGGTTTCCCTAACTCAAGGTCGCCGAGCGCCGAAAGGGTTCGGCCACGGGCGCCGGCAGACGTCCGGCGCGCCTCGTGCCCCATGTTGCTTCGCAAGAGGATATGGAAATGAGGACGATCGACTTTTCACCCTTCTACCGGTCCACGATCGGTTTTGACCGCATGCTCGATCATCTGGGCGCGATGACGCGGCCCGAGACCGATGAGAGCTGGCCGCCTTACGACATCGAGCGCATAGGCGAAGAGCGCTACCGCATCACCATGGCGGTTGCGGGCTTTGCACGCGACGAGCTTGCTATTGTCGCGGAACCCAATGCGCTTCTCATCGAAGGACGCAAGCAGGACGACGACAGCGAGCGCCACTTCTTGCACCGCGGCATAGGCCAGCGCGCTTTCCGCCGGCAGTTCGATCTGGCCGACTTCGTCAAGGTCTCGCGCGCCTCCCACGAGAACGGCCTGTTGTCGGTCGAACTCGAGCAGGAAATCCCCGAAGCGATGAAGCCGCGCCGAATCGAGATCGTCGCTTCGCAAAAGGGGCTGAGCGTCAGTAGCGCGCGACAAGACGAAAAGCGGATCGAGGGCAGCAGCTCGTAACCGATCGCATGTGGAGGAAAGGAGTACGACAGTGAAAGACCTGATCCCATGGGGTCGGTCGCGTATGCCAACGCGCTATGAGGACCGATCCTCTGAAAACAGCTTGAGCCCGTTCTTCACGCTGCGGCGCGAAATGGACCGGCTCTTCGAAGACGCCTTCCGCGGCTTTGGCCTAGGTTCGTTCGGAGCCGGAGCCAGCCCGGGTTGGCCCCATGTCGAAGTCATCGACAGAGAAAAGGAGGTGCGGGTCACGGCCGAACTTCCGGGTCTGGAAGAAAAAGACGTCGAGATCCGCGTCGAGGACAACATGCTCGTGCTTCGCGGCGAGAAGCGAACCGAGTTCGAGGACAACGAGCGCCATTATAGCGAGCGCTATTACGGCCGCTTCGAACGTCAGGTCGCGCTGCCTGCGGAAATCGACGACGAGCGCGCCAACGCCACCTTTCGCGATGGTGTGCTCACGGTGACGCTGCCGAAGACAGAGCGTGCACGGCAACAAACGAAACGCATTCCGATCTCTCACTAGCGTTGGTGAAAGATCGCCATGACCAAGGTCGCGCACCGCCTCAGGAAGGCTCCGCGTTGCTCGAAGCGGCGGGGGCGAACGCCGAAGACGGGATGGGGCGGCCTTGAAACCGAGGGCGCCGCGTTGGTTCGCTGGCGCGGCGCCTGTCTTTTGAAAGGAGGAAAGTCCGTGGAGTATGCAGCAGACCTCGTCCGGCTTCATCCGCGCCTGCTGCCGCGGCGCTGGGGACGCGACCGCGCACCTGCTTGGTGCGCCGACGCCGAACGCCCGGTTGGCCCGATTGGTGAGATTTGGATCGCCCACCCGTACAACATGACCTCAAGCGGCGTGCATTTTGGCGCGCTCATCGCGCAAGAGCCGGAGGTCATGCTTGGCGAGCTTGGCCGAGCGCCGCCGGATCTGCGCCTGGTTGTCACGGGCGAACCGAGCGATCCCATCGCCTCGGAAGGGCCGGTTGCGGTTTGGCGTATGCTAGAGAGCCCGCTTGACGCCGTCGTCGATCTATATGGACAAGAAGGAGCGCCCCCGCGGGAGATGCGCTGCCGGCGCGGCGATCTGTTACGCGTCAGCGATCAGACCCGCGTCGTCTTACCGGCTGGCATCACCGCTCTCGAAGCGCGCGCCAAATTCATCCCGCACAACCAGGCGCAGCTCGAGCGAGCGCAACGCGTGCGCCCCGCCAACGAGAAGAAGCACCGAACCACGTGGTTGCGTGATGCGGCCATGAGTGTCGAGGTGTGGACGCTTCCCGAACGGAGTTTCCTCCAGCCCGACGGCGAAACTTGTCACATCCTGATGGCGCTTACGCCCGGCGCCATCATCGATGGCGAGGCGTTGTGCCGGGGCGATGCGGTGTTCGTGCCCGCGCAGGGCCGGCGCGCGCTGCTGAGCGGCGAAGGCGCGCAGGTCGTCGTCCTTTACCCAGACCTCGTTCCGACACAGATTTGGAAACACATGCACGCGCCGAAGCCGGGAGCGCTGGCGATCGATACGGCATTGCTCGAACAAGCTCGGCAGAGTGTGATCACGGGGACGCATGGACCGCTGCGAGCAGCTGCTTAGCGAGCGCATGCGGAGCAATGCCGATCGACGAAGAGACCGTGCGCAAAGTTGCCCGTCTGGCTCGGCTCGAGCTGGCGGAAGCTCGCGTAAGTGCGATGGCGTGCGAACTCAATGGCATTCTTGCTTGGATCGAGCAACTCGAGGAAGTTGACATCGAAGGCGTTGCGCCAATGATGAGCACAGTGGAAAGACGGTCGCTGCCGATGCGCGAAGATGTCGTAACCGACGGCGGCGATCCCGCGGCCATCCTCAAAAACGCACCAAAGTGCGAAGCGGGTCTCTTTGTCGTGCCGAAGGTACGGTCAGGCTTGGCGACAGAAACATGAGGACGCTTGAAGCGCCAGCTTGATTCGCCCCCTTTGCACCAGCGCGCAACTCGCCCCTCAAGCGCGCGGGTTTGCGGAAAATCCGACAGAATGTATTCCGCATGCTTGGAGTTGGAGAACCATGCGCCAAATTGATCCCCGCACGGTCACAGAAGTGGACAAGGCGATCGGCGCCCGGATTCGCGAGCGGCGGAACGAGATCGGCTATTCGCAGGCCTATGTCGCTGACGTGATCGGCGTCACCTTTCAGCAGCTCCAGAAATATGAAGCGGGACAGAACAGAGTCTCTTCGGCGACGTTGTTGCGCATCGCGGAGGCGCTGAACACGGATGCGGGTTGGCTTATGGGCGTCAAGAGAGCAGCCGCGCGCCCGCGGAGCAGGAAGGCTGACGCCGATCCGATCATGAAGCAGCTTGAACTGGCGTTCAGCCGCATCGTGTCGCCGGCAGACCGAAGGCTCGTTGTAGAGATGGCGCGCAAACTCAGCGCACCGGTAAGGACTCGCCGACGGAAGCCGTAGCGCGCCGATGGGCCCGGCAGTGCGGTCGGGCCCCGCCCGCGCACTCTAGTCAAACGAAGGCGGCGCCAGGAAGTGACCAGCGCTGACTCAGAGACAAGCCGTCGTTTCTAGTAGGGCCAAGTGCTTGTCGTCGAACGCCGTTCGCCGCTGCCATACTGCGATCGATCCTGATCGTCGCGGATGCCGTCGTTATCGTCGTCGTTGTCATACATGTTGGCTATCCCGTCTCGGTCGGCGTCGCGTGTGCGCGGCGACACAGCTGACAGATCGGGGAGCGTGTTCGAGTAATAGGGCGACGTTCGCGACGACCCATAATTATCGCTTGTGGTGTTGTTGGGGGCTGATCGAACGTGCGGCCTGACGTAAGTCCCGTCGCTTCGATAGTAGCCGCGGACATGGACCTGGGCGTCGGCCGCAAACGGCATTGAGGCGATTGCCAAAGCCAACGCCGCCAGGGCGATCTTGATTTTCATGGGGCCTCCCTTGAGGTCGGTAAGGTAGGCAATGGTTCAGGTTTGGGTAGATCGGGCTTAAATTGATAACGAAGAATACGCTTCAGTTGTGGACCAGCAGGGGTCAGCCTGACAAAAACCGAAAGCGCTAGGGCTTCATGCTGGCGCTTCGACGCTCCACGATCCGAAGTAATAGACTCGCCAGCATCACGATTTCCGCAGCCTCGGCGGCTTCATCGAGGTTCACGGCGCGGTGCGATTGCGGATTTTTGAACGCACCGATGGCGCCAGCGAACGAGTCCGCTAACGCGCTCGCTTCGCCTTCCTCCGCCGCTGCGTCCCGCAACGGCCCGGTTGGACCAAACGCCCGGCGCATGAGTTTCACGCCGACAAGGTCATCTGGAAACCCGCAAGCCGCGCGCACGGCAATCTCCACTTCCCGCATCGCCTGGAAGACGGCCGTGTCGTATTCTGCGCGCACGAAGCTCAGCCAAACGCGTTCCGCGATCGCCGGATGCAGCATCGTTTTGGGAAGGCGCAGCGACGCGGTGTAGTCCGCCAACGCGGCCTCATCGAGAAAGCGTCGGGCGCGTCGGCTCAAACGTCGCCAGCCATTAGGGCCGTTCGATTCGTCGGGCCAAACCAGATGTCCCTGGTTCTCTAGCCAACTCCAAGCTTCAAAAATAGCCGTCCGGATTTGAAACTCGAATTGCGGCGGGTAGAGTGGCTCAGCTCCGGGTCGAACCAACGCACTCAGCAGAATGTGAATCGTGAACTTGTCGCCGCCGTGATCGCGCAACAGGAACAAGAGCCGCGAGCCCAGCTCTTCAGGCTCCAGCGCAATCATCACTTCGGCATCCGGGATTGCGGTCTTCAGTGCTCCAGCGACCATGAGTTATCCTCGCTGTGGCCAGGCACGCCTTGTGTCACCGTAGCTCAACGAGTGAAAAACCACCACAACACCACAAGAGCGAGCCCGGCTAACAGCGCAAGCAAAACGGGTGAAGTCTTTTGCGGCCCCTTAGCTGGCGGCGGTGCGTCGCTTTGATACCATTCCTCCTGCGTGCGCATGCGTGCAGCACCTTCATCAGGCGGTAGTATTCGACAACCAGCTTCGATGCTTGTGGCCAACGCGTTCACCACAAGCTCGACCGTCTTCGATAGCGCTTCTTCGAGAGCGACTCCTCTGCAGACTATCGCGTCGGGTTGTCGTGTGCGATCCACAACTGCAAAGTACGGAAGGGCATTGCCAATGCGTTCTAGGCCGTCCATTGCGAGGATTCGAATCTCGCCAATGGGCTTTCGAACTACTTTGTCGAACATCTCCTTGTAGAAGAAGACGCCTACTGCTTCGCGCCCGAGGTCCCACCCGTCGCCCAGTATGTTGGTTGCTTCGCTCCTTCCTCGCACGATCTCGACCGGGTATCTGGTAGCGGTCTGAATTGCGTCCGTCAGCTTCTGAGACAGACTCTCCATTGCCTGAACGCGGTCCTCCTCGCGTTCGCGAATCCATCTTGCGCGCTCCGCGCGACGCTCCACTTCTTCGGAGACCCGGTCCCGCTTCTCTTCGTCTGACATGGGAGCAAACGCTCAGCGCAAAGGAACCTGCTTGGCAAGAGCTCGAGGGCCCCGCGGTGGCCTGATGTGTTCGGATTTATGGCCCGCGCTTTGGGTGTCAGTTGCGCAGCAAAGAGAACGTGACGTGCAACGAATGCGCCGACCGCGCTAGTGCGTCATGATACCAACCACGAGGAATATAGAGCACATCTCCGGGGAGCATACGGATCTCCTGCGCGACCGCGCCGGCCTCGCGTCGAAAGTGCTCGCGCACTGCTGCGGTGTCGCCAGGCGGAAAGGACACTGCCTCCGGCACGCAGCCCTCATACAGCCGCCAGACCTTTTCGCCCTCACAGTGAAAGGCGAGCACGTCTGAGAGATCGTAGTGCGGACCAAAGCCGCCGACGTTCTGAAACGACAAATACACATTTGCGCCGCTCACACCGCCGAGATCACGGCAGAGCATGTCACAGATCGCTCGCAGCTCCGGCGCGATCTCATCGACGTGGTGGCTCACGAAGGTGACGCCGCGATTCAGCAGCTCAAGTAGGCGCTGAACGTCGACACGCTGTGCGCCGTGGCTGGATCGGCAAAAATGCTGCGGCGACACAGGCAGCGAATTGGCGACGAGCGTGACAGTCTCCGGCGTCCAATGCGTCGGATGTGACAGCAACTCGTGAAGCCGCGCGCTGCTGAAAACCGGCCGCGGCGCCTCGGGCCGCAGATGCGCTGGCCGCTTGCAGAAGTGTTCCGCACGAAACGCTTGCACGCTCAGCGGCGCGATAATGTCGGCCAGGCCCAAGGGCACAGGTCAGCTTAGCGCATTCGCCAAAACAGCACAGCACGCGTACGCGTCGTTTCAATTGGGCAATATTGGCAATATCGCAGGCGTGGCGTGGGCGCGTGCGGCGACCGTTAGCCTGAGTGCTTTTCGGCAATAATGACAATATCGCGGACGCCTCTCAGGCGCGGCAACAGGGCGCGGTGGCTGTGATAGCGGACATATGCGGACGTGGCGCGCGCTGGTGCGAGCATCAGTTCTCGCCAGTCACACCCCCTCAGAGCGACCGCTTGCGATTTCGATCCTTCACTTACGAAAACGGTGCCTTTGATTTAGATAGACGCAACACGCGCACAGAGCGGAGACACAGAGTGGTCAGGCGCAAGTATCAGTACGAGTGGGAGGAGCTGGCCTACATCGACTCTGACTTCATCGCCGGCTGGGGCGCGTTCAAGGGCTACAACGGACCGCTGGAGTTCGACGGGCACGAACCAGAAAAGGCTCAGATGGAGCACGACGAAGAGAGAGATGTGGTTCGGATCTTCTACGCGACTAAGAACGGCGCACTGATCCAACAGACGATCGCGCTGGAGCGCCGCCGCTGCACCTACGACAAACCTGACGCGAAGCAGGGCGGCCGGGTCTATTTCACATCGCCGTGCTGTCAGCGTCGTGTCCGGAAGCTCGCCATTCTACAGCAGGGTGTACGTTGCGCGCGCTGTGGCTCGATTACGAACACCAGCAAGCGCAAGTCGGGGGCTCAACGACTGATCCGACGCGCAGACGTGATCGCCGGACGGCTCGGCTGCAAGCACTGGTTTGCGCCGCCGACTGAGCGCCCCAAGGGCATGAAGCGCGAGACGTTCAACCGTCTGGCCGATGAGCACGCCCAGCTAGTAGAGCAAGCGATGAGGGTCATTCGGCCTCGACTGGCCAGGGCGAGTGTCCGGGGCACAGCCGCACAGTTCGGCGCAATGCTTCGCTACGGCATGTGAGCGCGTTGCCCCAGACCAAGTAGGGGTGTGTGCGTGCGTTGGCGCGCCGTGCGCAAGAGCGCTCGCGTCAACGACGCTGCGGGATAGATTGTAGGATACGAAAGATTTTGAGGTTGGCTCGAAAGCGTAAAGCTGAGTCCAGACAAACACTTACGCGAAAACGAGTGGCTCCCCGGGTAGGATTCGAACCTACGACCAACCGGTTAACAGCCGGTTGCTCTACCACTGAGCTACCGAGGAACAGCCGTCTTCAGACGCGGGGCTTCTATCAAGTTCGGCGCCAGGGGGAAAGTCCGCAAGACTGCGCCAATATCCACCCTTCAGATAAAACGAGGCCCCCTTGCGGGGGCCTCGAAGGCGTTGGGTATGGTGGGGTGTCTCCAAGGGAAGACGTGGTGAATATCGCCCTAACCGGTAAAGACCGGGTTAACGCGAACAACTCATTCACGCTGCTTGCGATTTTCTTTTCGGGAACTGGAGGCCTCGCCCGGAATCGAACCGGGGTGCACGGATTTGCAATCCGCTGCGTCACCACTCCGCCACGAGGCCAGCCGGGCGGAAATAGGTGGTCCCGCCGCGGGCCGGAAGTCCTAGGCGGGATGGCTTGAATCGGTCAAGGCGCGGTTGCGCTAGCCGCCTGCGGCGGCCCCGTCGATCCAGGTCGTCCTTGCGCGCAGCGCGTCGTCCAGCAGGACGAGATTGGCGCGCGCGCCGGGCGAAATCAGTCCGAGATCGTCCAGACCCAGGAATTGCGCGGGATGAAGCGACGCCATCGCGGCGGCTTCTTCGAGCGGCAGCCCGAGCAGGTTCATGGCGTTGCGGACCGCTTGGGCCATGTCGAGGTTGCTGCCCGCGAGCGTGCCCTCAGGCGTGACCAGCACGCCGTCCCGCATCTCGATCTTGCGTCCTTGCAGCATGAATGACGTCGCATCGTCGCCCACCGTCGGCATCGCGTCAGTGACGAGCATGAACTTTTCCAGCGGCTTGCATGTAAGCGCGATGCGCAAGACAGCGGGATCGACGTGGCGGCCGTCGACGATCATCCCACACCAGCTCGCTTGATCCTCGAGTGCTGCGCCGACGGCGCCCGGCGCGCGGCTCGTCAGCGGCGACATGGCGTTGAACAGATGCGTGAAGCCGGTGAGGCCTGCCACGAGTGCGGCGCGCACTTCATCGTAGGTGGCGTTGGTGTGGCCGGCCGAGACGATGACGCCGGCTTGCGTAAGGCGCGCGATCGTCGCCGGTGTGGTTTCTTCCGGCGCGAGCGTCACAAGCGTGCGGCCGACTTTGAGCGACGTCAGCAATTCGAACGCCGCGTCGTCGATTTTGCGGAATTTGCTCGCGTCGTGCGCACCCTTGCGTTCGGCGTTGAGGAAGGGGCCCTCGATGTGGATGCCCAGCACGCCCGGCACGCGGCGTTCGATCGCCGCGCGCACCGCTTCGATGGCGCGGGCGATGACGTCGAGGTCGTCGCTGATCAGCGTGGGCAGGAAGCCCGTGGTGCCAAAACGCCGATGCGCTAAGCCGATGGCTTCGATGGTTTCAACGCTGGGGTCGTCGTTGAACAGCACGCCGCCGCCGCCGTTGACTTGCACGTCGACGAAGCCCGGCGCGAGGATGCCGCCGCCGAGGTCGAAACGCTCGGCTTGCGCGGTGACATCGCCGGCGTGGCAAACGTTGGCGATGCGGCCGTGCTCGATCACCACGGCGCAGCCGTCGAGCAATCCCTGCGGTGCGAGCACGCGGCCGTTGACGAGGGCGACGCTCATAAAGTCTCGGTGACCTTGCGCAGATGTGGCGGGCGATCCGGATCGCAGCCGCGTGCGAGCGCCACGTCGTGCGCGAGGCGATAGAAGCTTTGCACCAGCAACATCGGCTGGATCGCGGCGTGCGCTTCAAGTGCGGGCAGCGTATGCGCGCCTTCGACGGTGGCGCCGGCAATGAACACTTCGCCGCCGTCGCGAACGATGTTGGCCGCGAGTTCGGTGATACCCTCGCGCGCCTGATCGTCCTGCGCCAGCACCAGAACCGGAAAACCCGGGCGCACCAGCGCCAGCGGACCATGGCGCACTTCCGCCGTGCTAAATCCTTCCGCGTGAATGCGGCAAGTTTCTTTTAACTTGAGCGCGGCTTCGCAAGCGATGCCGTAACCGATGCCGCGACTGACAACGTACATGCTCTGCGCTTGCGTCAGCGCCGGCACAGCCGCGCTCCAATCGAGCGCCCAGCTCTCGCGCAACAAATCCGGCGCGCCTGCCAGCGCGCGCTGCAAGCCGCGATCGTCCGTCCAGTGCGCCACCAAGCCAGCAATCGCTGCCAGCGAGACGATAAACGATTTCGTCGCCGCGACGCTGCGTTCCGGACCAGCGCGCAGCGGGAGCACTTCGTCAGCGACGGCGGCGAGCGGCGAATCCGGCGCGTTGATGAGTGCGAGCACGAATGCGCCAGCGCGCTTCGCTTCCTTGGCGGCGGCGACCAGGTCGGGACTCGCACCCGATTGCGAGATGGTGAGGAACAGACCGTCTCGAAGTGTCGCCTCGGCGTGATAAAGCGATGTCACCGACGGCGCGACTGTCGCGGTGATGACGCCTGCGCGCGTTTCGATCAGATGCTTTGCGTACGTCGCGGCGTGATACGAACTCCCGCGCGCGCAAGTCGCGACGACACGCGGTGCGAGCACCCGCAAGCGTTCGCCCACTGCATCGAACGCACTTTGCTGCAATTGAGCACGCACGGCTTCATGCGAAGCGGCGGCCTCCGCCAGCATCAGCGCGCCCGGCACCGGCGTGGATGGAACGGCGTGGGTCATTGTCCAGGGTGCGGCAGCTTTGTCGGCACGATCGCTCCAGGCGAGTCGATGGGCGGCCATACATAGACCACTCGGACGCCTAGGCGTAACGCCTCGAACCCGGCGCGGTTCGTCCCTGTACGCAAGACTAGCCGCAACCGGGGGAATCGTCTCCAACGCCCGGGCGGCGGTTTCCCCCAGCCGTGCGTTGGCGAAACGGATGGCCCGCAGACCCATCGATCCGGAGCGGCAGGAGCGCGCGCGCATCGTCGCCGCCAGCGCGCTGGCGACGTTGGCGCTGATCGCGTTGATGCTGATCATCGGCGCGCCTAAGCGCGTGCCGCCGTTGCAGGCGACGCCCGGGCTCGACGCCACCGACATCGCCGGCTTTCAGCGCAATCCGATGGCGTGCGCGCAGGCGCTGGCGGACGCGCGCGTCGGCGTTTCGGCGTTGGCGGAGCGGCGCGAAGGCTCATGCCGCATGACCAACGCGGTGGAGCTGACGCGTTCATTGCATCCGTATTCGCAGCCGGTCGCCACCACCTGCGCGCTCGCGGCGGCGCTCGTGGTGTGGGAGCGCGACGTGCTGCTTCCCGCCGCGCAGCGCCGGCTCGGCACGACGATCGCGCGCATTGAACTCGCCGCGCCGGCTTACCAATGCCGTTCCATCGCAGGGCGCCTGGATCGGCGCATGAGCGAACACGCCTCCGCCAACGCCATCGACATCGCTGGCTTCACGCTAGCCGATGGGCGCGTGATCACGGTCGCGCAAGGCTGGCGCGGGCCAGATCGCGCCTTCCTGCACGACGTGCGCGACGGCGCCTGTCGCGTGTTCCAGGCCGTCTTGTCGCCCGACTACAACGCCGCCCACCACGACCACCTGCATTTCGACCTGGGGCGAGACAAAATGTGCCGCTAGCGCGGGCTTGCGCCGGTCCGCGCCGCGCCTTACCCACCGCGCATGGATTTCGCGCGCGCCCGCAATTTCATGGTGGAGAGCCAGGTCCGCACCGCGGACGTGACCGATTCCCGCATCATCCACGCCATGCGCACGTTGCCGCGCGAACGTTTCGCTCCCGCGCACCTGCGCTCGCTAGCGTACGCGGATCTGGAGCTGGAAGTGGCGCCGGGGCGCTGCCTGATGCGGCCACGCGATTTGTCGAAGCTGATCCAGTCGCTCGCGCCGCAACCGAATGAGCGCGCGCTGGAGATCGCCGGCGCAACGGCCTATGGCGCGGCTGTGCTTGCGGCATGTACGCGCGAAGTGATTTCACTCGATCCGGATGGGCAGCTTTCTTTCGCAGCGCAGGCGGCGCTTGAGTCCGCCGGCGTCGCCGACGTGAAAGCGGTTTCGACCATGCCGACCGACGGCTGGGCCGATGCGGCGCCCTATGACGTCATATTGCTCAACGGATCCGCGGAAGTGGTGCCGCAAGCCTGGCTCGATCAGCTCGCGCCGGGCGGACGGCTCGGCGTGATCGTGCGCCAAGGTCCCGCCGGCGCCGCACGCATCTACACGCGCGCAGGGGACACGGTCTCGTTCCGCACCGCGTTCGACGCCGCGCCGCCCGTTGCGCCGGGGCTCACGCGTCCACCCAGTTTCGCGTTCTAGTTTGCGCCGACCAGCGCGCGCGCGAATTTTTCCGCTTCGAATGGCTGCAAGTCTTCGGCTTTCTCGCCGACGCCGATGAAGTGAATCGGTATCGCGTGCCGCTCCGCCAGCGCGACAAGCACGCCGCCCTTCGCCGTGCCATCGAGCTTCGTCATCACCAGCCCGGTGATGTCGCAGACGGAGCGGAAGGATTCGAGCTGGCTCAGCGCGTTTTGGCCGACGGTGGCGTCGAGCACCAGCAGCGTTTCGTGCGGTGCGTCGTCGTCGAGCTTGCGGATCGCACGCACGAGCTTCGCCAATTCCGCCATCAGCTCGGATTTGTTTTGCAGACGTCCCGCTGTGTCGATCAGCGCGACATCGGCTTGCGCTTCCTGCGCGCGCTTTACGGCTTCAAACGCAACGCCAGCCGCGTCCGCGCCTTGCGCCGATTTCACGAAGTCCGCGCCCGCGCGCTTGGCCCACACTTCGAGCTGTTCGATCGCCGCGGCGCGGAACGTGTCGGCTGCGCCGATCACGGTCTTTGCGCCCGATTGCTGCAGCATGTGCGCGATCTTGCCGATCGTCGTGGTCTTGCCGGAGCCGTTGACACCGATCACCAACACGATCCGGGGCTTCGGCGGCTGGGTGAGATCGAGGTGCGCCTCGCGCGGTTTCAGGATCGCGGCGATTCGCTCCGCGAGAAACGCGCGCGCTTGCGCCGCGCCGTCCTCTTTGTCGAAGCGCTCGTTGGCCAGCGAGTTCGCGATGCGCGCCGCGGCCGATGCGCCCATGTCCGAGCCGATCAAAACTTCTTCGAGCCGATCGATGTCCGCTTGATCGAGGGTTTGCTTCGTGAACACGCCGCCGACGCCATCCGCGAGCTTCGTCGACGATTTCTTCAGCCCATCGAACAGACGCGTCAGCGCGCCCGGCTCATTGGTCTTCTTGCCAAGCCCCCAGATCATGCTGCGACGCCAAGCAGGTGCGTGCTGTCATGATGCGTGAAACGCAGGCGACGATATGGACCGCCGGCGTCCCGCCGGCTTGCATCGGTGCTGGCCGGCGAGGGCGCCGGCGGTCCATAACGCACCGAAGTGAAATCGGGCAACCGCGCGAAGCCATCACGCTCGACTAGTGCATCCGCTTCACGTCCCACCCAAGCGTCGAGATGCTGCGTCAACGCCGCCGCGCCCGCTCCGCGCAGGCGCGCAGCACGCGCCTTCACCAATGCACGATCAACCTGCGGCATCCGCGCGGCCGGCGTTCCCGGGCGCGGGCTAAACGGGAACGCATGCACAAACGCTAGCTGGCATTCGTCGATCAGCGAAAGCGTGTTGGCGAAGTGCTCTTCGGTTTCGGTGGGAAAGCCTGCAATCAAGTCGGCGCCAAGCGCGATTTCAGGGCGCGCTTCTTTCAACCGTAGGCACAGATCGATCGCTTGCGCCCGCGAGTGGCGGCGTTTCATGCGCTTGAGGATCAAGTCGTCGCCATGCTGAAGCGACAGGTGCAGATACGGCGCGACATGCGGCTCCTGCGTCACCAGCTCGAACAGCTGCGCATCCATCTCGATTGCATCGAGCGACGAGAGCCGTAGCATCTTCAAGTCCGGCGCGTGCTTCAGGATGCGCGCAACGAGCGCGCCGAGTGCCGGCGTTCCCGGCAGATCGCTGCCCCACGACGTGAGATCAACCCCGGTGAGCACGACCTCGGGGCAACCGTTGCCAACGAGCCGTTTGATCTGCTCCACCACGTCGCCCGCCGGCGCCGAACGCGAATTGCCACGTCCATACGGAATAACGCAAAACGTGCAGCGATGATTGCAGCCGTTCTGCACTTGCACGTACGCGCGCGTGCGCTCGAAGAAGCCGTCGATCAGATGCGATGCGGTCTCACGAACGGCCATGATGTCGGACACTTCGACACGCGCATGTTCGCCAACGAAAGCGTCGGCGCGCATCTTCTCCGCGTTGCCAACGACGCGGCTCACTTCGGGCATCGCCGCGAACGCTTGCGGATCGATTTGCGCAGCACAACCGGTGACGATGATCTCCGCTTCGGGTCGTTCACGGCGCGCGCGGCGAATGGCTTGGCGTGCTTGGCGCACCGCTTCACCGGTCACCGCGCAGGTGTTGACGATCACCGCATTCTTAAGCGCCGCATCGCTCGCAAGCGCGCGCACCGCCTCGCTTTCGTAGGCGTTGAGGCGGCAGCCGAGCGTGACGATCTCGACGTCCGCGTGCGATGGCTTCACGGCAGCGTTCATTGGCTTTGCAGCATCTGGAAGCCCGCCGGTCACCCGTCAACCGGGCTTATTGGCCCGCGCCTGCGAACAGCAGGAAATTGCCGTCCGGATCGCGCACGATGAACGTGCGTGCGCCCCAAGGCTCCGTGCGTAGGGTCTGTGCGAAGTCGACGCCGGCGGCCTGGAATTCCAGGAACAGTGGCTTTGCGTCGTCCAGGGCGATCGAGCCGGAAAGCAACTGCTCGGCCGCTGCATCGAACGGCGACTTGTCGACATGCCTCAGATTGAGGCGCGCCCCGTCACGAAACACCTGCGCGTAGAACGGAGGTTCGCCGTAGCGGAAGGCCAAGGTGAAGCCGAGCTTCTCTGTGTAGAAGGCAAGCGCACGGGGCATGTCCTGCGTGAAGAGTTGCGGCTCGGCGGTGACCAGAGTGCTTTTAGAAACGGCTTCGAGGCGATCGTCGGTCATGTGCTGGATGTCCTTCGAGAGCGCTGCCCAGCTCTCAAATCCCCGCGCGCGAGCGACGAGCTCTTGCGCGTCAGCGAGCTTGAACGCCTGCTCGAGCACTTCGCAATCGCTGAACCCGCTGAAGCGGGGCAGCAGAGCGCGAATGCGCGCCGCGACCGGATAGTAGCGTTCGCGTCGCCAACGCAGATAGCGCTTCGCTTGCTTCTTGAGATTTTCGAGATTGGGCATGGGCGCATTGGTTGCGGTTGAGTAGGCGGGCATTGCCCAGCCGGCGTGTCGCCGTTGCGCCCTACAGCACGCGCAAACCGTGCGCCGCGCGGTGCGGCTTGTCAAAATGAAAAGCCCCGCCGAAGCGGGGCTTTTGGAAAACTTGCGGCGTGACGGAACTTATTCCGCCTCGTTGCCTTCGGCCGCTTCGCCGACATATTCGCTTTCGCGGCCGGCGCCGCTGCGCTCGGTGATGCGGGCCGATTTGCCCCGGCGGTTGCGCAGGTAATAGAGCTTCGCGCGGCGGACCTTGCCGCGCCGCACGACCTCGATCGAATCCACCACCGGTGAGAACAGCGGGAACACGCGTTCCACTCCTTCGCCGAAGCTGATCTTCCGCACCGTGAAGTTGGCGTTCACGCCAGCGCCCGAACGGGCGATGCAGAGGCCTTCGTAAGCCTCTTTCCAGCACAGTGGGATCCGAAGCTTGGAATTCACGTGACTTGAAGTCGCGGC